>WNGJ01020021.1_pt1 | contig 10042 bp, 13 predicted proteins | sample 5400611 | NCBI WGS metagenome assembly WNGJ01 (sample SAMN13153375, study PRJNA577476) | soil metagenome | isolation source: 40 cm soil or saprolite under Garry oak tree replicate 1 | place: USA:California | collected 2016-06-15
GAGCTGCGTGAGGCGCTCTAGGAAGTAATCTCGCCACGATTCGGACAACGCTTCCACCGTCACCACTCGTCGCAGCAGATCGAGGTTGTGCTTGTCCTCTCGATACAGACGCGTGATCTCAGCTACCTTCACCTGGTGTTCATCAGCATGCAGCAGCTTGATTGGGTCTCCAGCAGCCACCTCACCCTCCCTGAGCACCGCGAAGTAGAAACCAGTCAGCCCGCTCTGCAGAAAACGCTTGAGGATATCGTCACGTCCAAACTTGAGCCCGAGCTTGTAGCAGGGCAGCCTGGGCTGCGTCACCATCAGCTGAGCAGAGCCGACCTGAAAGCGATCACCAATATGGACGTTTTCCTCCAGCAGCCCCTGGATCGTGAGGTTCTCGCCGAACATCCCCCACGGCAATTCCATCTCAGGAAATTGCTCGCGCCAGAACGCGTAGTATTCGGCTGGATAGGCATAGACGGCCTTCTCAGGCCCTCCATGCACGGTCAGATCAGCCTGGCGATCCCCCTCCAGGTTGAGCCGCTTGATCGCGACGCGTCCTGCCACAGGCTCTTTGAAGATTCCGGTCACAACCGTTCGGCCCTTCCAGACCACTGCCCTCGGCAGCCCGACGTTGACCGACAGCACTTGCAGCGCAGTCGATGCTTGCATGCTCTTTCTCCTTCCAACTATCTCGTCTTCGCTTCACCCTAATATACAAATCTATATCGAATTAGATCTGTATATAAACCATATCATGGAAAAATATACTTGTCAATAGCCTGTTAGCATTGTATAATTTTGCTAAGAACATTCCTCACTTGTGAAAAGGATGCTATGGCGATGGAAAAGAGTATAGCTCAGGGTCCCACAACAACAGCACTGAAAAGGCAGACAGATACCAGACCAGCGATGGACTACATGTTTCTGAGTGGGGTATTAGCGCTCGATCTTGTCAATACAGAGGTGGTCGTGCGGGGAAAACGACGTGACTTGTTTGCTACCACCGAGGACGTGGCAAACTGGTGGCCGCAAGCCCTCACGCACCATCCTGAGGGAGAGAAGATCAAGGCAGATATGGACGCTATCGTCTGGAGTGACCAACTGCTAGAGAGGATCACACAGCTGAGGGCAGCGATCAGAACGCTGTGTACCAACCTGCTGGAGCAGCAGCCAGTTGATAGGGAGGCGCTTACGACCCTCAACACCATCCTTGCCATGGGCTACCCCGCGCTGGAAGCTGCCCCAGGACAGGAGATGGTCCCGATCTATCGCACCCGCGCGGATGACCAGGGAACTGTTCTCCTACCTATTGCGCTGTCAGCGTTTCATCTGTTCACCCGGGCAGAGAAACACCGGCTGCACATATGTAAAAATGAGCGGTGCATCTTATTCTTCTATGACACCACCAAAAGTGCCACGCGACAGTGGTGCAGCCTCGAGTGCATGAATCGAGCGCGCTCTTTGCAGCATTATCGACACGTCAAAGAAGAACGGGGTTTCACATCAAGTGAAGATCCGGTACTACCATAAATGGGTAATTCCCCTATCCGTTTTGCTGCCTCATAGGCATTTTTCTCTTCAGGAGCAGCAATTTGCAGAACGCGTGCTTGTACTATTGATAAGCCATTCGAGAAAGCCACCCACTTTCCTGCTTTCCACTAGTTAATGGGAGTCTACTATACTCATCAGGAGCATGCTGCATGGACAACCTCCGTCGCATGGTCGCCCGACGGAACACGTATCGCCTCTGCAAGTAACGATAAAACGGTACAGGTCTGGCAGGCAATATAGTTACCAGCTTCCCTGCTTCTCTTCTTAAATTGAGGAAATGCTGATATACTTATCTATATGAGGAAAAGCGATCCTGCTCCTGGAAAGTGCAGAGAGGAAAATGACTTGCATGATCCCCTGCACACGCGTTCTGTCCATAGCATCTTTCATGAAAGAGAGAGGCATGATGTCACGACAATATAAACGCATCCAACTGCCCCTGGTTGGCACGATCCTTCTTTGCTTGCTTGTTGGCGTATACCTGCTTGCATGGAAGCGTTTCTCGAAACCAGATCCTTCGTCCACTATCAGCAAGCACTCGGTGGATACGCATCCCGATGACACCCTCAAGTATTGGACAGCGGACAAAATGCGCCATGCCAAACCCGCCCATCTCCCGAACGTCAACGCTCTCGAGCAAGGGAAACAGCATCGGCGACGCCCTCCACACCCCTCTAGTCCACCCCAGGCTTGATGAAAGAGAGAGGCATGATGCCACAACTGTATAGCTTCATTCTACACCCCCTGGTTGGCAAGGTCTTTCTTTGCCTGCTTGCCATTGTGTACCTGGGGTACCTGGTTGCATTTGGGGGGTCTCTGTACACCTACCTGTCAGTTCCTCCGGAAACAATTATTGAGCACACGGTGGATACGAATCCAGGCATCGTCATCAAACATTGGACTGCTGCTAACATGCGCCATGCCACCGACGCCGATCAGCAGAACGGCAATGCTTCCGCTTTCACACCGGGAAACCTCGATCAAAGCCTCGGCCAGGCGGCCCAGCAGGAAGGGCAGCCCCCCCTCAATGGGGAACCTTCTTATCCCCTCTCGACCGTTGGGAAAGTCTTTTTTACCAACGCCGCTGGTCAAGACATGACCTGCTCTGGTACCTCCGTCAAAAGCCTCAACCATAGTACGGTTGACACGGCTGGCCACTGCCTCTACTGGAATGGTGACTGGGTGCACAACTTGATCTTCTGCCCTCTGTACGAGAACGGCAGTACGCCTTATGGTTGCTGGGCCGCCCGCGCTTTGGAAGTCCCTTCCGACTGGATACACGCCAGGCCAAACGACTATCATCATGACTTTGGTATGGCCATCGTTTCTCCCAATAGCCAGGGTGTCTTGACCGATCTGGTCGGCGGTGCCGGTTGGGCCTATAATCAGCCTGTCAATCAACCATTCTCCGCCTATGGCTACCCCGCCGCCTATCCCTTCGATGGCCAGACCAGGCAATCCTGCGAGGATGCCTTGGGCAAAACCTGGCAGCATGGAGGGGGCACCGTGGTCTCCATCCCCTGCAATATGACCGGTGGCTCCAGCGGTGGCCCCTGGTTCATTCAGATCAGCGGCCACTGGTATCTCAACGGCCATAACGACTTCACCAGCGGTCTCCAGCCCGGGCACATGTTCTCTCCCTACTATGATGATACCTGGTACGCTCTTTACGACAAAGCGCAGGATACGTAAGGGACAGGATACGCTCCTGATGGTGATCACACCTCAGAGGAAGAGAGATCACAGCACCCACCCCGGTCAATGAGGCCGGGGTGGGTGCTGTGATCTCAACAGGTTTTCTCCTTGGATACACGCAACGACAGAGCCCTCTCTACTCACTTCGATAGCGGCCATTGATAGGCTTTCGGGACAGCACTGGCGTTCCCAGAGCGGTCGTTTGTGCCAGGTCCAGACTGCCCCAGCATTGGCCATTGATAGGCGCTCAACACGTCGAGCTTGCTCTGGTCAACCGTCTTCCAGTCGTCCTTCAAGATGCCGCCGGTATCCCCCGAGTCTGGATTCCACGACCAGTAGGTATAGCTGATGTTGTTCGTTTTCATGAATGCTACCAGAGTGCGTTGCCACACGCCCTCAGCGTCCTGGCCCATAGAGCGCCCCCCGAACTCCCCCACGAACACTGGAGCTCCGAGCTTTTGCAGATAGGCCCAATGCTTCTCCCAGACGGCGGGCAGGGTGTGAGCAAGGTCAGTAGGGTTAGGGACCTGGAACCATTGCTGCTCGTAGACCTCCGGCCCGTAATCATGGGCTGAGTACACCAGCTTATCCGGCTCCGACAGGCGCACAGGGAACTGTGCTGCTCCTTCCAGGTTCCCACCCCACCAGTAGGAATCACCATGGTATTGCTCGATCCCCTCCACGATAATCAGCCAATCTGGATTGACCTTAAGGATGGCGTTGCCTGCCTGCTCAGCTGCCAGGCGCCAATCTGTGCTCGGGTTGCCATCGCCCCAGGTGGCTGGACCATGCGGCTCGTTGGCGAGGTCAGCCCCGATGATCGTCTCATTCCCCCGGTAGTGGCGGGCCAGCATGACCCAATCCTGCATCCAACGCGTCTGGGGCATCTGGTCGGTGTACCACAAGTCGGGCCGCAGGTCGGCCGTGGGCCCATGGCGGTCGAGAATGACCTTCAGGCCTCGGACCCCGGCTCCCTGAATAATCCGATCCATGAGTGCCAAACCGCTCAGTCCCTTGAGGTCAGGGTTCAGCCGGTAGTTAATCCCCTGCGGCTTGCTGGCAGGATCAAAGAGCTGGTTGGTGAAAGGCAGGCGAATGGTGTTGAAGCCTGTCCGTGCGATCTGGTTCAGCATGTCTTGCCAGTTGCGCACCACCAGCCCATGGGGAACAAAAGTACTCGTCTCAAACCCAAACCAGTTGACCCCTGTCAGATGCGCTACGCATCCTGATGCATCCACCAACTCACCATGAGAAGTGCTGAGGAAACCTGCTGGATGACCAGTTTGGCACTGCCCTGAGGCTTCCTGCGAAATAGGAATAGGAATAGGAATAGATGTACAGGCAGAGAGGATCAGTGTCCCCAAAATAACTACAGAGAAAGCGAGTACGCTCCTTTCCCGAAAACCTGCTGTGCAGGGTCGTCTCATATCATTCTTCCTTTCCATATGATCCAGAAAATGGATTCGCTATTACTTGCAGTCAGCAGGCGTTGTTCTTTCTGCTGATGCCAGGTGACGATCAATCCATGAATCGATAAGATATTATCATTGCTCTACAAAAATATGCATATAAGAGAGATTTATGCATTTTTTGTCTCTATTAAGAGCACGTGATAACTTGTCTCGAAGTTTCATTGGAGGTGTAGTTGCGGTATGATTAAGTATAGTATTTATACTCTTGGAAGGGTGATCAAGGATGCAGGCAGCAATTCCGAACTTCGGCCTGGAACTGCTAGCGCATCCCGGATCATTGGAGTTCGCTACACTGAGTTTCGTGGATTGTGAAGGAACAGAAACACGTCGTGTTGTTGTCACTAGTATACACAGTTTTATAGCTGGCTGGCCTGAAAAACGCCTCACAGCCTCAAGATGAGCATCTCATGGCCGTGAGACTTTCCCTGCATCAAAATCTATTCTGCTACAGTCTCTCGCAAGCGAAGAGCCTGCATCCCGTCACCACATGCCAGGCAACGGCTTCGACCAGCAGCATTCTCTCATTGAGACCTCCTAACTGCGCTCCATACCGCGGAAAGGCGTAAGGTAAGATGATGAGCAACAACGTGACGAGGCTGGTGAGTATCGAGTACCAACCATAGCCCCGCCATGCCCGGTCCTTCCGCAGATGTAGTCCGATCATGAAGAGCGCGATGATGAGTGAGCCGAACGCGACGAGGAAGCCAAGACTATGCAGCTTATCGTGCAGGACGGCAGTTGGGTCTGTGGGATTGTACTCGGTGAAGAGGCCCTCATTCACTGCTCCTCCTCCTGTGAGCATGAGGAGCGAGCTACTGGCTCTCAATCTCCTCCCGCCGATCGACTTTCGCATCGCTTGAGAGAAGCCGATGGCGAAGAGCATGAACAGCAGGCCAAAGACTACCAGATCGGTGTTCAAAATCCATGCATTCCGTCCTATGCCAAGATCGCTGACCACTTGATGTATGGGCGAGTAGCCTGGACGCAGGAAGCCATCAATGGTGAACACGAGCACAAAAAGGATGGAACCGATTGCTCCAGCAGGTGTGAATAGTCGTAAAAAGTAGCTCCGTCTCCGCTTCAGGCGTTCGGGATGCATTTCCATTTGTGTCATCAACATGCAGTGCTTAGCTGGCCCCCAAAACCGTGAGCTGATTGAGAAAATCAGCATAGAGATCCACATTCTCTCTGCTTCCCATGAAAAGTGATGCACGGTCATGCACGGTCTTTGGCGTAATGGTCAGTGGGCTCTTCCCGTTGCTGCTCATGGCCTTCCCCCCTGCCTGTTCAATGAGCAAGGCGTAGGGGTTGACTTCTAGCATCAGGCGGAGCTTCCCTTCCGGTTGTTTCTGATTGGGCGGATAGAGAAAAATGCCACCTTTGAGCAAGGTTCTATGCGCGTCTGCCACCAACGAGCCCACGTAGCGGGCCGTGTGATCTGCTGATGCCCTGAGTTCGGCAAGATACGCTCTTGTTCCCTCATCGTAGAGCATTTCATAGGCTTCATTGATGGAATAGATGTTTGCTCTTGCAGGGATCGTGATGTTGGGATGCGAGTACAGAAAAGAGCCACTGGCAGGGTCAAGGGTAAATCCCTGGACACCATGGCCCGAGGTATAGACAAACATCACCCCGGATCCGTACATCACGTAGCCGCCGGCAATTTGTCTGTGGCCCGGCTGAAGGAACCCACCATCTTTGTGGTAAACAGAAAAGATGGTTCCAATAGGGCCGTTGACATCAATGTTTGACGATCCATCAATCGGATCCAGGTAGACGAGGTACTCCCCCGCGTGGGACGGTAGCGCGAAGACTGGTTGCTCCAATTCTTCAGACACGACAGCGTGCACCGTCCTACTGGTAAGCAGGGTATCGACCAGGAGCTGATTGGCGAATGCATCGAGCTTTTGGACTTCTTCCCCGAATGTATTGACCGTGCCTGTTTTTCCGAGAAGATCAACAAGCCCGGCCGCTCTCAGCCGGTCCGCAATTCTCTTTGTCGCATTTGCAATGCTGGTGAGCAGGAGAGGCAAGCTGCCTGACGCGTTTGTTGCTGTTTGTTGTTCTTCTTGGAGAAGGTAGTCAGTGAGGGTAGGAATGGATTTGAACATAACAAAATCTCCTTTCTGGGCCGTATATCTCCTATGTTGGAGATAAGGTTTGGCTGCACATCGTCTTCTTTGATGCTAGTATGACAAGGGCGCGTCACAAAAGCGCCATGAGTATCGTCATGAAACCTCAGGTTGTTGTTGAGGGTCGGTACTGTCTTCTAAACAAAGTCGTCGCCAACGCTCCTGTTACCTGTCCCCCAGACAGGTTCCCCCCGCTCATACAACTCGCACATCGGGTTAGCTAGCGAAACATCAGCCATCGACGTAGGAAGCTGAGTTTGTCCCTCCTGCCGGCTTGCTTGAGAGCAGCAGCAAATTCCTGCACATGCGCGAACCGCTGCTGTGGATCTTTCGACAAGGCTTTCAGCACCACGCGCTCAACCGCCCGGAGCGGTAGATACGTGCTGCGAATAGACCTGAAGCTCGGAGCCGTGAAAAGGAGGCTGACCACAGAGCCACTCGTAGACCATCACGGCCAGCCCATACTGGTCGCTGGCTGGTAGCGGGCTTCCATAAATTTGCTCCGGTGCCATATACCGAGGTGTGCCTCTCACCTCTCGCCTGCTATACGATTTTCCCGGTGAAGAGGGAATCGTGGTCGCAATGCCAAAATCGGCAAGCCAGACCTCGTTGTGCGGCCCGAGCAAGATATTGTCCGGTTTGATATCACGGTGGATGACACGGTGGTTATGGATGTACTGCAGCGCACTGGCTATCTGCAAGACAGCAGGCAGAATGCTCGTTACGGGCAGCGGAATGCCCGGCGGGAACACCCGCCGGATGCTGCCCTTCCAGGCATAGTCCATCGCCAGGAACGGTGTGCCGCGCTCCCAGCCAAAATCTAGCGCTCGCACGATATGCTGGTGGTGCAGGGACGCCAGGAGACGTGCTTCAAACTGAAAGCGCATGAGGTCCTCGTGAAGCGCAAGTGAGAGATTGAGGAGTTTGAGCGCCACCGGGCTCTTGAGGTACATATGCTCTCCCAGGTAGATGTGGGCATGGCCGCCTCGTCCGAGTTCGCGCAGCAACAGGTAGTTGCCAACCTGCACCCCGCTCGCGGGTTGTGCCAGGGCATATGTTCTCGTGGAAACGAGTTCCATTCCACACCCTCCTTTCCTGGTTTGAGCCTGACTCCTCACCATTGCAACGCTATACCTGGTACAGCTAGTCCACTTGTAGGCGACGGCAGAGTTCGTCTACGAAGCGTTTGGCCTGGTCAACTCCCTCGATTTGTAGCAGATGCGTTGCTGATCCTTTGACATAGGCATGGGTTCGCCTGTCTATCAAGAACGTACGCCCGGCGGTATCGGAGCAAAGTAGATAACCTCGATAGGTCTCTACCTGGCGGTGCCAGCAGGCAATGTACGCCCTGGTCTGAGGCCCGTCATTGACAACTCCGATCTCTATCGTTGCAGAGAGGTCATCGGCGACCTTCGCGACGAGTTGGCGTCGATCCAGGTCAACGCTGCGCTTCCACCACCCAAAGTACGCCTGGCGCTTGAGCAGGACGGATTGCAGGATTGCAATCCAGCTACGCTCTCTCCGCTCCGACAGCACACTGGACATATTCTTCCCTCCTCTGAAATCGACCTTTTACTCGTTCTCTATGCTGCAAGTATGACAAAGAAGCGCCATGAAAATGTCATGAGCAGCGTCATGAAATCGTCATCTGGAACTCTCCCCTCTTGCTGCTCAGTTTCAAGCTGGCACCGGCTCTTGCAGATTGAACACCCCTCCTATGGAGGAATGTGGCGAAGGCTATAATGTCACCAAAGCGCAAATGATCTGGATTATGAACAATTACCCAAAAAATACGTTCTTGACAACTCTAACTTTCTATGATACTCTTACTTCCATAAAGGAAGTATTTGGTCGAGAACAAGCACCGGCATACGTTCCACATTTTCGCTCGTAAGAAACTGGCGTAAAGGAAACGCGTGGAACCTGTGAACAACGGAGCCCGAGCTCAACATAAGGGCCTCCCGCTGTACTATGTCTGTGCAAAACATGGTTGAAAGGAACATGATTCATGTCTGTCATAATGAGTGTAGCTCTCCTCATTCTCCGCCTGGTTGTCGGCCTGACGCTGGCCGTCCACGGAACGCAAAAGCTCTTTGGCTGGTTCGGTGGCCCTGGTCTCACCCGGTTGACGCAGGGGTTCGAGAAACAGGGCTTCAAACCTTCGTGGCTTTGGGTCTGCCTGGTGATCCTGGGGGAGGTGGGTGGCGGCATCTCCGTCGCGCTTGGGTTCTTGACGCCCCTGGGCGCAGCCGGGATTTTCGGCACGATGTTCATGGCGACATTCAAGAGTCATTGGAAAAACGGCTTCATCGTCAGTAAGGGCGGGTATGAGTATACACTGGTATTGATGGCCGTGAGCATCGCCATCGGACTCATAGGACCCGGAAACTATTCCCTGGATGCCCTCTTTGGGATAGCCCTCCCCGAGGCGCTGCTGTTCACTGTGCTGGCCATCGCTGCCCTGCTCGTCGATATCATCGGACTCCTCATCAGCCGTAAAGCTCCGCTCGCACCCACTGAGGCCAGGACCCGTGCCTCCTAACAACGCATTCGGCCAGCGCGAAATGGTGAGAAAGAAAGCAAGAAACCCTTGAAAGAAAGCGAATTGATGATATGATGGAAGCCAATGAGCGCGAGCAACTCTTGCGCATCTACGCCGAAACCAGAACTATCGCGGTGGTCGGCGCCTCGGCTGACGAGTCGAAGGCCGCGCACCAGGTGCCGCGCTACCTACAAAGCCAGGGATATCGTATTGTGCCGGTGAACCCACGCGGTGGCGAGCTCTTCGGAGAACCGGTATTCCGCTCACTCGCCGATATTGACGTACCCGTGGACGTGGTGGAGGTGTTCCGCCCCGCCCAGGAAGCCCCCGAGATCGCACGGCAGGCCATTGCGCTCGGGGCAAAGGTGCTCTGGCTCCAGCTGGGGATCGTGTCGGAGGAAGCCCGGCAGATAGCTGAAGCAGCAGGGCTGACCGTCGTCATGAACCGCTGTATGGGCGCCACCCATGCGCTGCTCGGCCTGGGACCTGGACCTCGTGCCCCGATCGATTCCCCGAGCTGACGTCTAAGTGCGTGACTACTGTTATACCTCGATCACGACAGGGAGGACCAAAGCGTGGCTGTGGAATCTTTTGAAGATCTGGCGTTCGGCAACATCACCGATTAATCTCCTGATGTATACCCAGTTCGTGACACGGCCTTT
>WNGJ01010153.1_pt1 | contig 10041 bp, 7 predicted proteins | sample 5400611 | NCBI WGS metagenome assembly WNGJ01 (sample SAMN13153375, study PRJNA577476) | soil metagenome | isolation source: 40 cm soil or saprolite under Garry oak tree replicate 1 | place: USA:California | collected 2016-06-15
TAGCGCGGCCGGTCTTCCGGGAGGAGCGAGCTGACTTCGCCGGTCATTTGGCAGGTGAGCGCGTGCGACTCGCCGACCGCGAGGCCGCCAACGGCGTAGCCGGGGAAATCGAGCTCAAGAAGCTGGCGGGCGCTTGCGCGGCGCAGGTCGGTGAAGGTGGCGCCCTGAACGATGCCGAACTGGAGCTGCGCGACGTTCCCATCACGCTTCCCATAATCCAGGAAGCAGGCGCGCGAGCGGCGCGCCCATGCGGTTGTTCGTCGGACCGCGGATTCGGCGGCAGCGCGCGGAGCAGGCGTTTCGATGCACTCATCGAGAACCATGGCGACATCCGAGCCGAGGGCGAGCTGGATTTCGACGGCCTTTTCCGGCGTGAGGAGATGTTCCGAGCCGTCGAGATGTGAGCGGAAACGCACGCCTTCGGCGGTGACTTTACGCAAATCCGCAAGACTGAAGACCTGATACCCGCCCGAGTCGGTGAGAATCGCGCGGGGCCAGGACATGAACTTGTGCAGGCCGCCGAGCTTGCGGATGAGTTTATGGCCGGGTCGCAAATGGAGATGATAGGTATTCGTGAGGAGGATTTCGGCGCCGAGCTCTTCGAGCGATTCTTGACGCAGGCCCTTAACGGTCGCGGCGGTGCCGACGGGCATGAAGACCGGCGTGGCGATGGCGCCGTGGGGCGTTTTCAGCCGACCGAGGCGCGCACCGGAGGCGTCGGCCTTCAGGACTTCAAACCCAAAGCTCACGCAATCAGTCTATCAAGACCGGCCAATCATGACAGAAACGATGTGAGCCCCGTGAAAAACAACGTGATTGTCGCCCAGAGCCCGAACACGATTCCAAACGCGGTCCCGAGTTTCACCTTCCTGGGATCCACGGCTGAAAAACCAATCGCTACAAGAATGAGCGCCCAGATTCCGAAGATATCCACAGAACCACCAAGAACCGTTTGCCAGAGGGGAGCATCTCCTCCCAAGAAAGACGCCACATTTGACGCCAGGAAATTCTCGGGATCGATCGCTGAACCGTCTTTGATGAGATTCACGGGGATAGCCAGCAATTCGCGGATGCCCATCGGGAGATGTGCGTATGCCACGACTGCGAGAGCCGTCACATAGTTTACTCTTGCTCCGCCAATGAGCCTGAACGCACCGAGATAGATTCCACTCATAATGACAACGAGCAGGGGCCAACCAATAACTCCTCGGACGTAGCGCGTGATCTTGGCCCGCTGGGCGGCTTTCTGGTATGCAACGTCGCGGTCCTCGGGCTTCATTTGTTCGAAGGCGCGCGCGGCGAACTTGTTTTTTTCAATTTGCTGCCTTGAAACCTCTATCCAATCCGTACGTTGAACCAGAACGGCGTTCAACCCAATCCAAATGAACGTAAGCAGAAGCAGCGGTGCCACCCAGCTTGGTTTGGCGGCAATGTCGGCGAAGGTGCGCTTGGGGCTGAAGAGCGCGCCGGTCAAACGGCCGATCGTGCCGATCGAAGCTTGGGGCCCCGGTTCGGGCATGGACGTCGTCGTGGCCATTTGAGGATTCCTCCACTCGCGAAAGTGTGAGCGGCATACTGTACCAGTTTCACGTCTCGGAACCAGAAAAATGTCAGCGTGGGCGGTCATTTGGGGAGAGGGACTTCGGGGACAGAGGCGAGGAGTTGCCGGGTGTAAGCGTGACGCGAGTGTTCGAGAATCTGGCGCGCGGGGCCCATTTCCACGAAGCGGCCGGCGCACATCACCGCGACTTGCGTGGCGAGCTGCGCCACGACGGGCAGGCTGTGGGAGATGAAGACGTAGGTGAGGCCGAATTCGCGCTGAAGCTGCTGGAGGAGGAGCAGGACTTGTGCGCCGACGGAGACATCCAGGGCGGAGACCGGCTCGTCGGCAATGACTAGCTTCGGTTGGAGGATGAAAGCCCTCGCAATGCCGATGCGCTGGCGCTGGCCGCCGGAGAACTCGTGGGGATAGCGATCGAGCGCGTCGGCCCCGAGGCCGACTCGCGCCAGCATCAAAGCGGCGGAATTCCTGCGCTCCCGGCGTGAAAGCGCCCGCTCGTGGATCGCAAGCGGCTCCGCGACGATTTCCCCGACGGGCATCCGCGGATTGAGCGACGCAAAGGGGTCTTGAAAGACCATCTGCATCTGGCGGCGCAAGGCGCGCAGCCCGGCGCCGCCGGCGGCCAGGAGATTTTCGCCGGCGAAGTAGACCTGCCCGGAATCGGGCTCGATGAGGCGGAGCAACATGCGCGCGAGCGTGGTTTTGCCGCACCCGGACTCGCCGACAATGGCGAATGTTTCTCCAGCCGCGACGCGGAAGCTCGCCCCGTCGACAGCCGTGAACCGCTCCGTCTCCGAGCCGCCGGAAAATGTCCCCGCGCTCCGGCGGAAGCTTTTCCGCAGGTCGCGAACATCGAGAAGCGCTTGAGACGCGATCATGGTGACCGGCCAATGAGCACGCAGCGGGCGGAGTGGCCAGGCGAGGCCGCGCGCAGCTCGGGGAGCGCCTGGGCGCATTCGGGAAGACGCTTGGGACAGCGCGGCTCGAAAGCGCAGCCGGGGGGCAATGCGTCGAGGCGCGGCACGCTACCGGGGATCGGCGTGAGCGGAGCGCGCGTGAGTCGCGGCGAAGCAGCGAGCAAGCCTTCCGTGTAGGGATGGCGCGGGCGCGAGAGAACTTCGCGCGCCGGGCCTTGCTCGACAAGACGGCCGGCGTAGAGCACGGCGACGCGTTCAGCGACCTGGGCGACGACGCCGAGGTCGTGCGTGATGAAGAGAAGGCCAAGGCGAAGCTGGCGGCGAAGTTTGTCGAGCAACTCGAGGATTTGCTTTTGCACGGTGACGTCGAGCGCCGTGGTGGGCTCGTCGGCGATGAGCAGCCGGGGGCCCGCGGCCAGGGACATGGCGATCATGGCGCGCTGGCGGAGGCCCCCCGAAAGCTGATGCGGGAATTGTCTGGCGCGGAGAGCGGGCTCAGGGACCGCCGCTCGTTCAAGGGCAGCGATGGCGCGTCGGCGTACGGTTTCCGCGCGGATGTCCGGCTCGTGGGCGCGGATGGCTTCTTCGACTTGCGCGCCGATGCGCATCACGGGATTAAGGGAGGTCATCGGCTCCTGGAAAATCATGGCGATTTCACGTCCGCGGACTGCGCGCAAGGCGCGTTCGTCGAGTGCGGTCAGATTTTTTCTCCCGTCCGTGCCGTGGGAATCTGCTGCGCCGGAAAACCAAACTTCGCCGGAGACGCGAGCCCCCGGCGGGAGCAGGCCCATCAAGGCAAGAGCGAGCATGGTCTTGCCGCTGCCCGATTCACCGACAAGACCCAGCGACTCTCCGCGTTCGATGCACAATGAGACGTTGTTGACGGGACGGATGCGCCCCGCTGCCGTCGGCAGCTCGACAGTCAGACTGCGCACATCGAGGAGGGTAGCCACGCGGTCATCTTAGTGCGGAAAACCGAAACTCGATACACGAAACTCTGCCCTTTGTCCCGCTGGGGATCGCGGACTAACGTTGCGCCAATGGAATGACAAACTTGAGCGCGGTGTGGGTTGGGGAGAAGGCGACGACTTTGACGTCCTTGAGGCCGGCCTTGCGTCCGGCGGCAATCACGTCGTTTTCGGTGATAGCTTTTTGGCCTTTGGGATAAACGATCCAGAGAGCGGCGGGGCCTTTCATCGTTTTGGCCAACGGCGCGACGCGCGCCAAATCCTTTGAGGCATCAGCAGCAAAAAAGATCGAGTCGCTGGTTCCCGGAGTTTTTGCGCTGGAGGTTGCGCGGGTCCGGCCGCGAAGTTCATCGAGAAATCCCGGCTCGAAGGAACCGACGAGAGCGACACTTGCGCCGGGCTTGACGCCTAGCTTGTCGAGGCGGAGTTTTGGGTTCTTGATTTTATCGAGCCACTTTTCGGCGGCGGCGCCCAAAGTGAAGACAGCTTCGCCATCCGGCGTCTTGAGACGGAGTTCGCCGTCGAAAGCGCGCGCGGACTGAATCTTCGCAAACGGAATCTTCAGACGAAATTGGCGGCTCGCGCCGCGAAAAACGATTTCGGATGTCTCGAGCAGGGCCCTGCCCTTTTCACGTTGCCCGCCCAACTCAGCGAAGCAGACGACTTCCTGACCCATCGGTGCCGCCCCCCGCCTAAGCGGATGACTTGCTGGTGCGCGGGACAGAAAGCGGAGATGCGGGTTCCGCGCAACGGCGATTACAATCATACGTCATACAGCTATGGCCACAGCTACCGCGCCCCGGGTGGATTGGACGCTGATCTTCGCGCAGCGCGGGTTCCGCTATTTTTTTGCGGCGATGTTCGTTTCGTTGTTCGGCAGCGGCATGAACTTCGCGGGAGTGAGTTGGTACATCCTTGCGGCCACGCATTCGACGGTGAAGGTGAGTCTGCAGGTGATCGTGGTGACACTGCCGGGCTTGATCGTGCCGTTTCTCGGCGGCGTACTGATCGACCGGTTCGACCGGAGATACCTCGGCATCGCGGTGGACATCGCGCGCGGGATCGCGGTGCTGGGAACGGCCGCCATCGCCTACTGGGGCCACCTGCAGATCTGGCATCTCTACGCGATGACGCTCATCACGGGAATGGGCTTTGCAATGTACTGGGCGACGGTGAACGCGCTGGTGCAGGAAGTGATCCCGCCAAGCCAGTTTACGGGCGCGAATGCCGTGGTGCTGATCGGCGTGCAGACCGGGATGCTGTTGGCGGGCTCGATGGTGGGATTTGCGTACAACGCCGCGGGCATCGCGGGAATTCTGGCGATTGACGGAGCGACGTACTTCGTTTCGGCGATTTGCCTGCACAAGCTGCGGCGCGGGTACGTCTCGCCGCGGCAGCGTTCGCGGTATCCACATGAGTATTCCGAGGCCACTGAAGCGACGGCAGAGGCGCTCGAGACGGGGGCATTTCCTCAGGTGGCCGAAGCAGGCCTGACGCTCGCAATGTATTCCGACATGAAGGAAGGATTCGCTTACCTCAAAGCGGAGCCGCGCGTGAGGGCGCTCGGGCTGACGCATGCGACGATGATGGCAGGCGTGGTGAGCGCAAACGTACTGATCGTTGCGCTGGCGAGCCAGGTCCTGCACGCCGGCGCGCGCGGGCTGGGATTTCTCGAAGCGGGCTGGGGCGCGGGGGCGATTGTGGGAGGGCTGCTAGCCAGCCAGCTTTCGGCGCGGCTGCGCATGACACTGTACGTTTTGGCGATGGCAGGGCTGGCGACGGGCCACATGGTGATGCCGTTCGTCACGGTTCTCTTCTTCTCTGTCTTGCTGCAGGCGACGTTCGGCTTCTGCCGGGCGCTGGGCGGCGTGGTGGCGCAATCGACGGTGATGCACATCGTGCCGCGGCATTTCATGGGTCGGACGCAATCGGCGTTCGCGATAGCGACGACGGTCCTGCAAGTCATCATGAGCTTCGGGCTGGGATGGCTGACGCAAAACGCGGGGATCGTCGCCGGCTTTTCACTTCTGGCGTTGCTCTATGCCGGGGCGACGGGAGCGGCGATTCGCGCGCGGCAATTGGTGTCCTGACAGGGGAAGAGTTTAGGCGGGGGAGGCCGACGCTGAAGGTTGGAAACTCTTCCCTCCGAGCAGTTCGACGGCAGCCTGGTAGAGATTGGCGCGCAACCGATATCGTTCGTTGGCGCGAGTGATATAGCGAACAGTGACCTCGACGCCGCCGATGACGGGTTTCAGGGTGATCGCAGGGGCGGCCGAGAACGAGCTCATTTCGCGCGAATGGGCGGCGCGCTGCCATTCCTGTTCGGCTTGGCGTGCGCTTTCCTGGGTCGCCTCAAGAACTTTCTTGCGAATGGCGTCGATGATGGGAAAAGGATCCCGATCCACGGGAAGCACAAGGCTCAATTCATCCCACAGCCACTGGCCGGAGGTGGAAAAGTTGAAATAGTGGCCTTCGATGGCAAAGTTGTTGGTGAAGGTCACGCGGCGGCCGGTGGGGTGACCAGCGTCGGTCCAGTTGCCGGTCTCGAGCAGGACGGTGTGGAAGAGGCCGATTTCGACGACCTCGCCGGTGACGCCGTTGATTTCCACCCAGTCGCCCAGCCGAATGCCGTTTTTGCCCATCAGCACGAACCAGCCGAAGAACCCGACAATGAAATCCTTGAGCGCGACGGTGAGTCCCGCGCCGGCAAGGCCCAGAACCGTGCCCAACTGCCCCGGAGGGCCAAAGATCACCAGAAGGATGAAGAGCAGCGCGACCACTTGCAGGCTCACGCGCGTAATCGTGCGGAGCGTCTGCACTTGGCGGCGGTCGAGAGACATCTTTTGAAGCAACTTCTCCAGCCAGGAATTGAAGAAGAACCCGACGAGAGCGATGGCCAGGACTATGAGCACGCCCAGAAGCATGCGATGGACTACGGCGCTCTGCCGCGCTGCCACAACCTCAATCCACTGACCGTAGATGTTGGCGAGCTCCTTCTCCGCGTCAATGCGCTTGTCGAAGTTGGCGAGTCCCTTTTGATCAGACGCAATGCGCTTTGTGCGAGCGAGCAGAGCGGCGGCTTCCTCGCGGCTGCGGTTCGTGCGCGATGGGGCAGCGGAGGAAGTAGAATGACCTGCGGCGACGGCGTGCTTCGCGTGACGCGCGAGTTCCGGTGTGCTTGTTTTCTCCGCGTCGATACGCACGTCGAGTGCGTTGTGTTCCGCGGACAAAGTTGCCGCGGCGGCCTCTGCCTCGGCTTTCGCCTTCCACAACCGCAACTGCTTCTCGTGGAGCGCGGACCACTGCTCGAAGCGGTGGATCAGCCCGCGCTCCTCGGCCGGAGCCGAACCGCCCGGAATCGCTGGATTTCCGTGGGTGGCTTCGTGCTCGCGCTTCATCTCCTGAACCCGGTCTTCCGGATCGCCACCCGCGCGGATCAGGTCCTCTCTGGCATCGTCCACTTCATCCTGATCCAATTCGAGGTCCGCCTTGGCCTGAGCCAATTCATCGGCCAAAGCTTCCTTACGGTCTCCGGTTGTCTTTGCCAATGCCGCCGTAAGTTGATCCACCTGCGCTTGATCGGCCTGGAGTTGCTTTTGCGCGCTTTGGAGCCGGGCCTGGATCTCTTTCTGCTCGGCGTTCAGGACGGGCGGATGCTCCCTCGCCTCGCGCAGTGCGGCGGAGTAGGCAAGGTCCACCTCGTAATCCGCGAGGCGCAGCGCTTCCTGGGCGAGGGGGAGTTCCTCTGAAGCATTGACCAGCCGAGCGAGCTCCTGGGCAGTCTTGAGCGGCGACAGGTCCACAAGCGGGGCCTGCGATGGCGCGGTGTGATTCTTTTTGTCCTGGCTAAGGGGAGCATTGGCGGCCCGGTTTGTGCGGACCAAACCGAAGATTGTTGCGCCCAGCAGGACGACCAACAGAATCACCGAGATGCGTTGCAGCTTTGCCATGCGCACATCTTTTCCACTGGCCATTCTAACCCTCACCTTGACGGGGACCGAAGCGCACAGTAAGGTTGGTCGGTGAAGGTAAGAGATGTCGTCCGAATGCTGGCGGAAGACGGCTGGTATCTAGTGAGAACGAAAGGCAGTCACGAGCAATACAAACATCCCGTGTAACAAGGTCTCGTTACGATTGCCGGTAAGCCGGGCGAGGACTTAGCTCCAGGTACGTTGAACAGCATCTTGAAGCAGGCAGGCCTCAAGAAATGAAGAGATATCTGATCGTGATCGAGCCAACGGAGACAGGTTGCTCTGCATATTCACCCGACCTTCCGGGATGCGTTTCCAGCGGCTCAACGCGCGGAGAGACAGAAAAAAACATGCGCGAGGCAATAGCGTTTCATATCGAAGGGTTGAAACAAGAGGGTTATCCCGTTCCGGAACCTCATACGTATTCTGCGTACGTAGAACTTCCCGCCTGACCAACGCGAGTGAAAACACTCGGCGAGCAGCCGGACATTTTGCCGGCCGCTTCCGAAAGGCGTCTCAGAGGTAGTCGCGCGAGGGGCCCTCCAGGAAGGCGCGGAGCTTGCGCGAGCGGGAAGGGTGGCGCAGTTTGCGCAGGGCCTTGGCTTCGATCTGGCGGATGCGCTCGCGAGTGACGGCAAACGACTGGCCCACTTCCTCGAGCGTGTGCTCGCTGCCGTCGTCGAGCCCGAAACGCATCTTGATGACTTTTTCCTCGCGCGGCGTGAGCGTCTTCAGGACCGAGGAGGTCTGCTCCTTGAGATTGAGGTTAATGACGGCGTCGGAAGGCGAAACGACGGCCTTGTCCTCGATGAAGTCACCCAGATGCGAGTCTTCTTCCTCACCGATGGGTGTTTCGAGCGAGATGGGCTCTTGCGCGATCTTCAGAATTTTGCGCACCTTGGCCACGGGAATGTCCATGCGCTTGGCAATTTCTTCGCTGGTGGGCTCGCGGCCGAGCTCCTGGACGAGTTGACGGCTGGTGCGGACGAGCTTGTTAATCGTCTCGATCATGTGCACGGGGATGCGAATGGTGCGCGCCTGGTCGGCGATGGCGCGGGTAATGGCCTGGCGGATCCACCAGGTCGCGTAGGTGGAGAACTTGTAGCCGCGGCGCCACTCGAATTTGTCCACGGCCTTCATCAGACCGATGTTGCCTTCCTGAATCAGGTCGAGGAATTGAAGGCCGCGGTTGGTGTATTTCTTGGCGATGGAAACGACAAGGCGAAGATTGGCCTCGATCAATTCTTTCTTGGCTTGTTCGGCTTCGGCTTCGCCGCGATGAATCTGTGAGAGCGTGCGCTTCAGCTCGGTGAGCCCGACTTCGCTCTGCTCTTCGATGTCCTTGAGCTCCAAGCGGCGCGAACGCAAATCCTTCCGCGCCTCGGCGGCGACATCGCCCTTGGCCACGTCCACGCGGCGTTCGAGCCGGCCCGCCTCGCGCTCGAGCGACTGGAGGCGCTCGACGGTGGAGCGCATCTTGTCCACAAGGCGCTTTTTCTCGAAGGGATTGAAGTCGATGTCCCGCATCGCGAGCGAAATTTGGACGCGGGTGCGCGCCACGGCCCATTTCGCGCGGACGTAGCTGCGCTTTTTGGACTTGGGCGTCTTTTCGAGCTTGACGGCATGCCGGAGCGCTGCGTCATAGAGTTTGGCGATTTTGTCGATCTGCTTGAGCGTTTGTTTGGTCTTATTGGCGATCTTTTCTTCGGTCAACTCTTCATCGTCAAATTGAACGATTTCCTTGATGGATCGCGCGCCCTTGCGGAGGTCATCACCGACGGCAATCAGCTCCTTAATGACGATGGGCGAGCGCGTGATGGCCTTCATCACGACGAGCTGGCCGCGCTCGATGCGCTTGGCGATGGTGACTTCGCCTTCGCGCGTCAGCAGCGGGACGGTGCCCATCTCGCGCAGGTACATGCGGACGGGATCGTTGGTCTTTTCCAGGGCGCCCGGGGTGAGGTCGAGGTCAACTTCTTCGCCGTGCAATTCTTCCTTGGGCTCGGCGTCCGCGTGCTCGGTGATTTCCAGGGTCGTGCGCGCGGCCTTCGCCGTGGCGGCGTCTTCGTAGATGTCGATGCCGTTGCGCTCGAATGTGGAAAGGAGGTCGTCGATTTCTTCCGAAGAGTGGACTTCGGCCGGAAGGATGTCGTTCACTTCGTCGTAGAGCAGGTAGCCGCGCTCCTTGCCCATGGCAATGAGCTGGCGTACCGCGTCGTATTTTTCCTCAAGACCCAGAGCCACAAGCTCCTCCCGCGTTCATCCAACGGGCACGCAAACAGGCAGGTCTCGCCCGGAACTCCTTGCCCACGCGCACATCGCGTAGGCGCGGAAATGCCGGGCCTTTAGGAAAAGGAGATACACGCCGCACACATCGCTAATTGTCGGTTGATTCCTTCCGCGTCGCTGCCCGCCCAGCCGCACCACCATGCCCTGAATGCGTCCCCTCGCCTGTGGAACGCCGTTCCCGAGTACCGGGACTGGTTCTACAAAAGAATAGATGCGCGCCGCACGCAAACCGTTACCCGAGAAAACCCTATTACGTTACACGCCGAAGTGATAGCCCGTCAACGCTTTAATGTGCCCTAAGGGGCATACCTGCGGCCCGGCATTTGTGCTGGTGA
>WNGJ01010154.1_pt1 | contig 10041 bp, 18 predicted proteins | sample 5400611 | NCBI WGS metagenome assembly WNGJ01 (sample SAMN13153375, study PRJNA577476) | soil metagenome | isolation source: 40 cm soil or saprolite under Garry oak tree replicate 1 | place: USA:California | collected 2016-06-15
CTCGCAGAGCGCCTGGGCTTCTTTGAAGAACTCTTGGGCGCGCTGTTGATCGACCTGCGCTACCGCAGGCCGCGCGAAACCAGCCACGAGGTACAGGACAACTACCGTCCGCGCCATTTCTGTTCGCATTCCCACGCCTGCTGGCCGGGTGTCAAGATGCGCGATTCAACGTCAGAACGTAGCACGTCCGTCATTCTCCCTCCCAAGAAGGGGGCTGGGAGCGGCCTAACGGACCGCGCCTAACCTGCGGCGCTCAGCTCGAGTCGTCACAAACACAATTCTACCTTGAGGAGACGGCGCCGTCAGCTTCAGGCGCATGTTAAGCGGCACCGCAGCGCGTCACGGCCGCAACCCACCCGGAACATCGGGGCCGTGGGGGCCTGACCGCGCGACGGAGCGTCAGGACAGCGGCCTCAGCGTGTACCGCCCGTAGGCCACGAACGCCGCCATCAGTCCTCCCACGACGACGTAGACCAGCGGGTTGGTAGCGCGCAGTGCGAGCGAATACCGCGCGAACCACAAGGCGAGGGCCACGCTTTCCAGCGCCAGCGCGGCGGCGGCGAGCGGGGTCAGGACCGGCATCCACTTGGCTGCTGCCGGAACGACCAGCAGGACCGCGCACAACATCTCGAACACACCCAGCGCGCCCCATTCGCCCCGTGAGAGCGCGCCGGCCGGCGGCACCTTCACGAGCTCGTCGAAGTGGAACACCTTGTATTGCCCACCCGCGAGGTAGAAGAGGGCAAGCGCGACCTGAAGGACCCATAGGAGGACGTTCATCGGTGGGGGCTCCTTTGCTTTCCGCCGCGTGGCGGTGCCGCAGCCGTTTCCAGAGATATGCGAGCCAGTCGGTGCCGCCTAACGGATCGCGCTTAGGCTGCGGGCGACTGGCCCGCCGGCGCAAGGGTGTGGGACGTTAGTCCGTGCCCGCCAGGGCACAACACTCCGCTTCCCTTAAACGATCATCGCCCGCCAGCTTCAAGCGCTTGTTAGGGCAATAACATACTTGACACACCTTGTTAGGAGCCTTAACAATGAATCACGGGTGCGATTCAGGAAGTAGCAGTAGTTACGGCTGCGAACTGTTGCGCAAGTTGATCTACGACGCCAGACACGAACTGCGAGAGTTGTACGAGCGTTGGGAACACCGGCTGACTCCGTACAACTTCCTCTCCGTCGCCGAACAGTACGTCAAAGGTCGCCTTACCGTAGCTCTTGATGTGGATTTTTCGGGGCGACCGAATGAAAGTCATTTGCCCGGGACCGCCCGTGACACTGAAGGAGCAATCAATCAGCCTATTGCCGTTCTCGTCTATAGCATTCACGCCGTTGAGGGCGACCACCGACAGGACGGGAACGAGCAACCGGTGTTTGTCGGCGATGTCGAGATGGTGCAGCGTGTACAGCGGATCGCCCTTCCCTCCTTGGTAGGGCTGTATGACGTCGATAATGAACCCTGCGAGCTGGGGCAACGAAGTCTTTACCGATCCGCCATTGACGGTCGCTATCAGTTTCTCCCTCGACTCGCTGACTGCGAACCGCGTATGGCGATCTTGTCGGAGGTTTGCGCGACCGCAGATTTCCCATTGCACATAATCGAGCGACGCACGGAGGTTGTGAATGCTGTCGCCGATGTGCAAGGCAATCACCGGGGGGATCGGCTCCCTCAATCCGAACTTGAGGCGATTGTCGCCGGTATTCGGGTCTTCTTCTACGCTCAGACTGCAAAAGTCAGTCTGAACGAATCGGCCAATGAGCGCATTCATGTGCGTGATGTGCTCATTGGCCCATATGATCTTTAGCTTCGCATCGCGGAAAAGGTCAGCGGGAGGATTCATTGACGCTTGCGCTTCACCTTCTTTCGCTTCGTCGGTATCTCCGCCTTCGGCACGGCGATCAAACGGCGCGTGAGTTCGGTCATGCGCTCTAGCGGCGTCCGAGTAGTACGTTTCGTGGATTCAGGCGTACTCGGCCTCGGCAATCCGAACGTCAACAACCTCCGGTTGGGGTTGAGGTGCCGCGCGTGCCTTTGCTGAGCGCTTCTTCGGCAAATAGATCACGACGATTTGCTGCGTCTCTTCGGGAAGGGGAATCTCCAGTCCGTTGTCGCGAGCGACCGCTAGCCACGCGCGCCGTGACCGGTCCAAGCCCGCGAGTGCATCTGCACGCTCCTTGGCTACCGCATTGCAACCTCCCAACGCGGGATGCTCGGCAAACCATGCCGTTTCGGTCGTGTCTGGTACGCGCTGCTCGACAAGCCGTACCGCGTAGGGACTATCGTTCGTCATGCCTCTCTCCGCGAGAACTACGTCGCGTTGGGTTTAGGATTTTCCTTCTCCCACCGCTCAATGCATGCTATCAACCAAACCACGGCATATATCTGTTCTGGAACAAGCGTATGGATGCCATCATCGCGTGCAATGAATTGGTTACACACTTTGACGCATTGCGCATCCCTATGATAGTACACCTCAGTCTCAAAGTCTGGGCTTCGCGTCACACAATCGAAGGCCCTCAATATCTCGTCCAACATAGAATAGCTGATTGGCTTACCAGATGCGAGAACGGCCTTGGCTTCACTACGTGTCACGGCGTGCTGGTCTGCGGGGTTAGCACCACAGTAAATGCGTGGGAGGCAATTGGTTCGCCGTTCATTTCAAGAACGAAGCTATACCTCCCCTCCAGGGGCAAAGGCATGCCTTGTGCTTCGAACGCAATGCGGGCTGATGCCAGCCAAGTGCTGTCGTCACTGGCTTTCATATCTATTCGGGCTGCTTGCTCGAAGATTGGCTTCCCAGTCGGCAGAACACACTTGATTATGACGTCCCTGGGTCCAGCGTCTTCGAGAGAATCGCTGACCAGAAGAACCACGAAGACCAAGTTTCTCTGTTGGGCTGGTATGCGTGGCGTCTTAATGCGGTCGAATGTGCCAATCAGATCGGTATCGCGTTGGAATTCGGCCAGTACTGCATACTGGACCTTTATCATCGTCTATCCCCCTGGTCGTCTTTTTCCACGTAGCCGGTGGCGTCTGCTCTTACGCTGGCGTCGTAGCGGGACTCAGGTTCGCCCCCGTCAGATCTCTATATGTGATGCGACGACCGACAATATCCGCCAGTACGCTGACGAAGCGTTCCCGGTCATTGCTGGTGCGCTCATTGTAGCGGCGTACCTGCTCATCTACATAACTCGCCAGATGGAAGGGGTCCACGCTGACGTAGGTGCCCTTGATCGCTCGCTTCAAGAGCGACCAGAAGTTTTCGAGGCTGTTGGTATGGACCTGCCCCCGAACATACTCCTTGGCGTGATTGATTGCCTCATGTTGGTACAACTTGGGCAGTCGTCCCTTGGTGTACTGCATGGTGGTATCGGTGTACAGATTCGCGCCCTTCTCAACGGTCGCGACAACGTGCTTGCGAATCTCCCGTTCGTTGAGGTTCTTAGCGACGGTGGCCCGCACGCGACTCGGCTTCCCATCCTTCCCGCGCTCCAAGAGGCCGAGCACCGGGGTTTTGTCCATGCCACCAGTCCCGCGAATGACGCGATTGCGTTTGGACCAATGCATGAACTTGGCTTTGCCGCCGATGAAGGTTTCGTCCGCCTCGACCGAGCCGCGCATCTTCGCCCATGTCCGAGTCTGCATTGCCAGCCGGATACGATGGAGCATGAACCAGCCGGTTTTCTGGGTGACCCCGAGCGCCCGCGCCAATTCGTAGGAGCTGATGCCGTTCTTCGAGTTCGCGAGCATCCAGAGTGCGGGCAGCCACTTGTCGAGGCCGATAGGGCTATCCTCGAAGATCGTGCCGAGCTTCACCGAGAATTGCCGCCCACAGTCGCGGCACTTCCAGATGCGGCGGGTCTTGAGGAAGCCGGGGTCTTTCGCCTCGCACGCGGGGCAGGTCACACCAGCGGGCCAGCGAAGGGACGACAGGAAGGTGAGCGCGGTATCCTTGTCGGAGAAATACCGGATCGCCTCATGAAGCGAATTGGGGAAGCGTTTGGTCTTGGCCATGCAGAAAAGCTACTCTAGGGGGCTTGGTGTGTCAAGTATGTTATTGCCCTTGTTAGGCGGCGGCACCTGCCTCACCCAACCCCCTCAACAATCCGTACGTCGCGCTCCACAGTGCCCTTTAGGAGTACCAGCGCCGCCTGGTACTGTGGGCTCTGGTACGTCTGCACGGCGCGTGCAACACTGTCGAACTCGACTAACACTGTACGCTGTTTCTCGACGCCCTCGAAGGTCCTAGCCGCGGGTCCCCGTGACAGGAAGCGGCCGCCTCCAGCTTCGATCGCTGGCACGGCTAGGGCGCCGTAGTCTGCCAGTCGGGCTGGATCCCGCACGGAATGATAGAACGTAATCCAGTAGCCTTTTGCCATTTGCTTAGGATGGGTTGAGGTGGGATGGGAAGCTCATGGACGGCGTGCGCGATATGTCGGCTGTCGCCGCCTGACGGATCGCGCTTAGGCTGCGGGCGACTCGCGCGCGGGCGCACCCGTCGCAGACCGACAATCCGCGCCCGCCAGGGCACAACACCCCGGTTCCCTTAAAGCGATCACCGCCCGGCAGCTTCAAGCGCTTGTTAGGCAGCGGCCTGTTACCCAGCACCGAACAAGTCACCGGGAGCGCTCCACGAACGCTTTGAGGGCGACGGCGTTATTGAAGCGTGACTCTCGCGAACCGAAGACGAACGTCACGCGCCCCGCTTGCACGCGCTCGAAGATGGGTTCCAGGGCTTCTGGGTGAGCTCGCAATTCCCTAACGTACCGCCGCTTGAACTCTGCCCACTTTGCTGGCTCATGGTTGAACCAGCGACGCAGGGTTGTGGAGGGGGCGGCCTCTTTGGCCCACAGATCGATCTTCGCACGCTGCTTGGACAGGCCGCGCGGCCAGAGACGCTCGACCAGAACGCGGTAGCCGTCGCTGCGAGACGGCGGCTCATATGCCCGTTTCAGGAATATGGACATGAATTGTCATGCCGCTGCCTAACGGATCGCGCTCAAGCTGCGACGCACACTTTCACTGATCACAAACGGAATCCTACCTTGAGAAGACGGCGCCGCCAGCTTCAGGCGCATGTTAGGCGGCGCGTGCAGCCAGAGCGTCTTCTTCCCCGCTTAGCGCGGTGCGTAATCCGTGAAGACATAGTCTCTCGTCTTCGCGATCGTGTGGCACTGGAATCCACACTTGGCGTCGTTCCCCTGCGGCGGCTTGGCGGCCGCGGTGGCGGGCGTGAAGGTACCGGACGCGGTGTCATGCTCAAACGCCGCCCATCCCCACCCGCCGCTGTCGGGGAACCTCTTGCTGTCCTTCACCATGAAGTCGACGTCATGCTGCGCACCCGGCACGGTCGCGGCGGGGAAGATCGCCATCTTTGTGGGGATCCAATGGATCTTGGCCATCTTGGAGCCGCCGGGGAACGCCTTGCCGTTTCCGGGAACGCCCGCCCGATAGGCCTCAATCATCACGGGATTAGCGAGGATTGCAGCAATCGCCGGTCCGTCCTGGCTGATGGACACAAGTTGCCAGCCCTCGTATCCCCTGAACTCGGAGAACGCAAGCCCACCCGGCACCTTCAAGCTGTATTTCTGCTGGGCGAACAGGGCGCTGCCACCCAAGATACTGACGAGTGGCGTCATGATAGCGATCGTTCGCATGCGGTTGCGGTTCACCAGTTCCTCCTTTGTCCAGGTTAGCGGCCTTCACTTCCTTCCGGATGGTGCACGGTGCGCTCTGTCTGAGTCGGACGCGACAGGACAGTGCCTCGAGGAGACAAGGCTGAACACGTTCACATGGTGACAAGCCACCTAACGGATCGCGCCTAAGCTGCGGCGCACAACGCGAGTGTTCACAAGCGCAATTCTACTTTGAATGGCCGGCGCCGCCAGCTTCAGGCGCTTGCTAGGCCGCGACTAGTTCGACTCACGCTGCGCGCTTGGTGAGACCTGTCTTATCAAAGTTGTCCTTGATGAATTGAACGAATAGATGCAGGTGTCGCTCGAGCGAATCATACAGCTCGGGCACGCTTCCTGAGACGGGATTTGGATCGGTCGGTCGCTGATAAACACGATTCAGGGTTAGCCTCCCTGGTTCTGTATTTTGCCAGGTTGTCCCCCGCTGTGTTCGTGGGCTCTGTTCGTGCGCGATAAAATGATCGCGGAAATCGGCGATCTGAACCTTAAGATGCTGTACGGCGTCTCGAAAACCAACAGGCAGCTGCAGCTGATATTGCACCACGTAATCATCAAGGCGCTTCGCTAGGTCATCGTGAGAGGTAAGGGGTTTGGCACGAATCTGTCCGAAAACAAACTGAATGAATCTCGCGATCTTATCTAGGAGGATCTTTGAGAAGAGGTAGAACGATTCAATCTCCAAATGATGCGCTACTTCGAGAGCGGCCTGCTGTTCCAGCACGACCATGCGCTCCTGTCGAGACAACTGGTCGACAGAGGCGTGGAAATTGATGACGGACGCATAAAAGGCACGATCAGCCTGCACGAAGCGGCTCTTGATTACCTTCAGAAACTCCCAATAACCCCAGATTCCTTGCAGCGCGACGTGGAATACCTGCCCATCGTTATCGCTCAGTTTCGGTCTTAGGGCTTCGACGATCGGTTGGAGTTCACGACTATGCACGGTTCCTAGCCTCTTTTGGAATCAGCGTGCCGTAAAGAGTCTCAACGCGCGTCTTGGATGTTTGTCGCGGCCTAACCGGACGCGCCTAAGCTGCAGCGCCCAATCACAGTAGTCACAACCGCAATTCTACCTTGAATGGCCGGCGCCGGCAGCTTCAGGCGCTTGTTAGGCAGCTGGACGCCCCAGCGCCAAGCTGACCTGACTCAGGTGATGTTCGTTATGAGCGGCGACCTTATCGAATTCATCCCGCAACGTGCGCAGGCCGTCTGCGCTATGCACGAACTCAAGGTGGCCGCTGCGCTCATAGTGCACGCCCGCATAATAGATGATGCGTTGCGAACTGATTCATATACCCGCCGGGAGATATCGAGTGGCACGCGCGAATAGTCGAGACCCCGAGCCCATGCATCCTGATCCATCACCCAGAGCACCTGACGAGGCTCACTGAGCACGCGACGGATGCGATCAAAGAAGACGGTCTCGCTATCGGAGAGGTGGTGCAGGATGTAGCCGACTGACCACTTGCCTGGCGCGTAGGTACGCGCCAGGTCCCCACGGTTGAGCGAGAAGCACTTCAGCGTCTCGTCCCGAGTCCGTTCAAGGTCTTGAATAAGGTGCGTGCGCCCTCCAGCCGCCTAACGGATCGCGCTTAAGCTGCGGGCGACTCGCCCGCCGGCGCAAGGGCGCTCGGCGTTAGCTGGTGCGCGCTAGCGGACAACACTCCGATTCCCCTAAAGCGATCACCGCCCGCCAGCTTCACGCGCTTGTTAGACCGCAGCCGGACCATCCTATTTGAACTTCTTGCGCAGTTTGTCCATGTCGCCGTACTGATGGAACACCCATATCGAGTGCTCTTGAGCAAGCGGCTGTAGCTCCGGTCCGATTTGTGCTTTCACCACGCGATTGTTGTCGAGGACAAGAGTTTCAAGCCAGTGGTACGCCAAGTCCGCCCACGTCGAGTCGAATGCGCGACCGACCTTGCCAGCGAGGATGCTGCGCGCCTGCTCGAGGAGAACGGTCGTGGTATCGTGCTCAGGCAGTGCAAGCGTGAGATGCCGCTCGGTGGCGATCCCTTCCAGTTTCTCCCGCGCGTCACGATGGGCGCGGGCCAGATTCCCGGCGGCTTTTCGCACCCCACCATCCGCAGCGCGCGTCACGGCGAGATCCGCAAACGCGATTGTCGCGACGTGTCGCTTCGCATACAGGGAGTAGAGCGCAGCCTCGCTCAGCGATCCACCGCCAGCCGCCTGGGCTGGCAAGCTGGGTGAGAAACTGATTGCACCGATGAATAGACAGAATCCGGCGGCACCCTTCATACGGCCTCCTGTGTGCAAGACGTCGAAGTGCTGCCGCCCGACGGATCGCGCTTAGGCTGCGGGCGCCCCCACGCCGGCGCAACGGACGTGAACACTCCAATTCCCTTAAGGCGTTCAACGCCCGTCAGCTTCCAGCGCTTGTGAGGCGTCAGCCCTTCGAGGGCGAGCCGATAAGGAGCTGGACCACAAGAGCGCCGGCGAAGAACGCTAGAGCTGTTCCCAGCGAAATCAGCGCGCTGAGACCGTACTTGGCGGCCGTGCCACGATCGCTTCGAAAGATCCGGGCGCTCGAGTAGACGGCGACAAGTCCGAACAGTGCACCCGGCCGCCGCCGACGAAGACAAGGGCGATAGGGATCGCCATCCACAGGTGTTCGTACCAAGCCAGTGGCCGGGCGAGCTCGATCGTTTGGTCCCCGATCTGGACCTTCGGAATGGGGTCGAGACCGTTGGTCTTGAGGCGGGTTTCGCGCTCGTGTCCGGAGTTGTCCCGCAGCGAGAAGCGGAGGCGTTTTCCCTTCACCTCACCCCCATCGATAATGAGTCGCGGACCCTTGAAGAACCCTGCGGTACGTAAAGCGAGGCCGCGACCGGCAAAGGCATTGTGCTTGATGGGAAGGTCCATCGCGAACTCCTGGCTGACGCCTAACGGATCGCGCGTAAGCTGCGTGCGAATCGCTGCAGGGCGCAAGGGAGGTCGCCGCGCGCCAGAGGCTAGGCCGTACTCCCTGACTGACTCGGGGGACGCCTATCTCTTCGTGGGCCCCTCCACGCCGCCGTTCACCACGCGCCACTTCTCCTTGGACGAGGAGAAGGTCAGAACGCCCTGGTCGTCATAGGAGCTGACGAGGAACTCCTCGTACGTGACCGGTGGAAGGAAACGGACGACCTGCACGCTGTCGCCCGTGACGTTCACCTCGGCGAGCGTTTCCGCCATGCCCGCGACCCAGAACTGTCCTTGGCGTTTGGCCTTCCGCGCCTCGTCCCGAGCCAGCAGCGTGCGCCAGGCCGCCAGACGCTCCTTGGGCAGGTAGTTTCCCTGCGCCAGCACCGCCGGCGCAGTGGCATGCCCGGCGAGAACACCGGGATACACCCGGCGAATGAAGTCGAGAGTCTCGTCGGTGTTGTCGAAGACGACGATGTGGTACTCCTTCTTGTTCTGCGGATCGGGTACACAGATCATTATGCCGAGGATGGTGATTTGGCCCTTCTTCGTCTCGAACTTCCGCCCGATCGGCAACGAGACCGCGCCTTTAACGTGCGAGCGACATGGTGCCTAACAAGCGCTCGAACTGACGAGGGCGGCAGTCCTAGGCTACCGGCGGGGCCGTCAGCGCGCCTGCTGGTCGGTGGACGGGCTGTTCGTGACCCGCGTCTGGTTCGTTCCGTCGGCGTTCATCACGTAGATCTTCGAAGTTACCGTCGCGGTCCGAGTCGAAGGCGATCTTCCTTACAATCTTCGTCCCGTCCGGCGACCAGTCGGGTACGACATCTTGGGCGGCGGTGTTGGTGAGCCGGGTCTGCTCGCTTCCGTCAGCGTTCATGACGTAGATCTCAAAGTTGCCGTCGCGGTTCGAGTAAAACGCGATCTTCGCCCCGTCCGGCGACCAGGCAGGCTTGAAGTCATTCCCGTCGTGGTTGGTCAGGTTGGCGACCTGGGTACCGTCGTCGTTCATGACATAGACGTCCTGCTGCCCGCCCTGACGGTTGCTCACGAAAGCGATTTGGTCGGGGCTGTTGGCCCTGCGAGTCCCGTCGCCCGCCGCAGCGTGCAACGTGAAGAGTGCGGCACAGACGGTGAATAGATGTTTCATCGGTTTCTCCGACTGGAGTCGGCCTCCGCAGTCCAGCGCTAAAGAGGTCCGTGGCCGCGCGCAACGACGACAGTGACGATCCAACCCTCGACGCTATTGCCGCTTCGTGGACCCGGCCGCCGACCCCCCGAACCAGTAACTGAAGCCCGCGCCGATGCTGTTGGCATTGACGGTGCCCGACCCTCCGCTCGAGACCTCGTACGTCATCAGGGTATAGCGAAGATCGAAAGCCCCATGATGCCGGACGTATTCCGTCTGGAGCACAAGGCCAGGTTTGG
>WNGJ01010155.1_pt1 | contig 10040 bp, 6 predicted proteins | sample 5400611 | NCBI WGS metagenome assembly WNGJ01 (sample SAMN13153375, study PRJNA577476) | soil metagenome | isolation source: 40 cm soil or saprolite under Garry oak tree replicate 1 | place: USA:California | collected 2016-06-15
CATGCCTCGACGGGATGCGCTCGAGCAGGTCGCGGACAAGGTCGCCTTTGGGATCGATGACGCCGACACCGACGTCGCCGACATCGATGTCCTGCAGCGCGAGGTTCAGCAGAATCGTGCTCTTACCGACCCCGGTCGGGCCGAGGATGTGGACGTGCTCGCGCCGGTCCTCCTGGCTGATCTTCACCGGCACTTTGATCACGCCATCCAGGTGGGAAAGCGATGTGCCGATTGCGTTGTCTCGTCGGTGCGGCGGCATGATCCGAATCCGCGCCGAGTCCATCGGAACGTCGAGCAGCGGTAGATGGAACAGCAGCGGCAGCTCGTCGGGCGAGAGGACCATTGAGGATCGGCCTGGGCCAAGGCGGCCCTCGAGCGCCTTGTCGAAGGCTGGCGCCCACCACACCCTCTCTGGGCGAAGACTGTTCTCGCCTTCGGCAGCGTAGAAGGCAGCGACGATGGGCTTCAATCCCGAGATGGCAGCCTTCGTCGTCGGTCCCCAACAACACAGCCGGACCTCAACGCGCCAGCAAGCCCGCGCAGCTTTATTGCCAGTCGGCAATGGCTGATCGCGACGCCGGGCGGGTGCGGGGGTCGAGGTCGGCTTGGGGTAGCTGAACCAGAAGTCGTACACGAGGTCCATGGGCAGGCGGATCAGCTTCGAGACGAAGCTCTCGTGCCTGTCGAAACCGCTGAGCTGGCCCAGGCGCCTTCCAGCGCGCTTCTCCCAGTTGGTGTCTGGCGCCATCGCGATCTGGATCATTCCGTCGCCCGCCTCAGCCAGTGCCTGAGCGGCGGACGCAAACGAGTCAGAGGCGGATCCACTGAGTGGGTAGATGTCTTCGCGCCATAGGCGGAGGCGGACTCGAGCAGCCTGTCTGCCCGCACTGCGAGCCGTGACCTCTACCGGCACCATATCCGCACCTGGCAAGGCTCTCCGGAGAGCTCTTGTGACCAAGGTCTCGAGGTCCTTGAGGAATGTGCAGCGGGCGGTCAGCTGACCTTCCACGGCTTCCAGCTCAAAGGTGAGCCAGGGCTGACCGATGATCGCCCGCCTCCACCAAGGCAACGCGATCGCGTACAGCATCCTGAAGACGGCGACCCAGCGCTTCGGCTCGTAGACGCCCTCGGCCGGCGGGACGATCCGCACAGTGACCAGACGGGTTTGGTGCATGGCCTGATGGACGCGCGGGCCACCGACCTTGATGCCCAACCACAGCAGCGCCATTGGCACGGCGGCGACGGCCACAACGTGAACGGCGACCACCGCGGCGTGGGCTAGGACGGCCACCAGTCCTTGCAGGCTGTTGATCGTGTCGACGAGTCGCTGAAGTTGTTCAGCTTGCTGCTCATCAGGCTGAGGCGTGGCGCCTCCCGTCGTGAGCCACGGCGAAAAGAGCAGCGACAGGGTTACCGAGAAGTTCCGGAGTATCCGACTCAATTTGCTCATGCGATCACCCCTTTCGTGAATGCGCTCTAACCTCGCAGACGAGTGACTTCTAGACGCCCTCTGTACCTCTGGAGCGACTTCCAGGCGACTTCCGGGCGACCGCTCGACGCTCTCTGGGGCAGGTTCTGAGGCGTTGGCAGGTGCTCCCTCGAATTCGCGGCGATGCACTGGCCACCCAAAACGACTTCCGAACGACTTCCGTCTGCTCGAAGCGCCCGCCGCACGCCCGCCGTGCGCCTTCCCAATACGGAAGCACTCGTTTCGCCGGCTCCTGACTGCGCCTTGTGATTGCCCGTACTGAGCCAGCACCTCTCCGAAATGGCGAAACTTGGCGCCGCCCAGCGCCCTTGGCGCTCACCGACCGCCAAGACGATGGGCATGCGACTGCCCCACGCCTGCTCATATCCAATAGATCTCCAACGAGGTGGTCGAAATCGGTCGGTCGGTTCCACCTTCCGATCACCTTCCGTCCACCTTCGGTATTCGCAACCACGTGGCCGAGGGTGCGTTGGACCCGGGCGGCGAACTTGCTGCCGGCCGCGATTTCTTCATGACTAACAATCCACATCGAGGTAGGCAAAATCGGTCGCGGCTCAACGACTCCAAAGCGACTGTTGTGCGCCCTCCGAACGACTTCCCGCGCTCGCGCCGTACCCCAGAGCGGAATAGTCTCTTGGGAGACTATGGCTCTCCAAGAAGCGTTAGCGGCCCTGCTGCTCCCGGGTGCGTCTCATGGGTATCAGCTCGTGACGACGCTGCAGGCCGAGTTGGGCCCGCTCTGGGAGACCCGCGCGAGTCGCGTCTACCTGACCCTTGCGCGGATGGAACAAGACGGGCTGCTGACCAGCACCCGCGTTCGTCAGGAGAGTCGACCTGATCGCCGGCTTCTCCGTTTGACCGCGCGAGGCCGCTCGACGGCAGAAAGGTGGCTCGCTGGCGAAGGCTCAGGCGATGACGCAGTCGTCCGGCTTGCCGTCGCTCGAGTGGTATTGCCAAGCGCATTCGACCGACTAGCCTCGGCGCTCGCAGGAAGTCGAACGGATCGTCTGCAGCGTCTTAGAGAGCTACGACAGGAAGCTCGCGACGGCTTTCAGTTGGAGGCGCTCGACGCCGAGATTGCGAGAACCCAGGCGGATCTACGCTGGCTAGCGACAGTCAGAGATCGATCGGATGAGATTGTCGCCCGCCCTGTGGCCCAGAGGACGCGCAAAGCGCGTCGAAGTGCTGCGTGGGAAACCGCCGGCTGACGAGGGCTCAATACGAACCGGAACTCGCCGACCAGTCCGCCGGCCTAAAGGCGCCCGCTGTGTCGAAAGCTGTAATAGCCCCTGGCGCAGACAATCAGGTGGTCGAGCACGTCGATAGCGAGAATCCGCCCGGCCTGGACCATCGCACGCGTGAAGTCAATGTCCTGGGGGCTCGGTTCGGGATCACCTGAGGGATGGTTGTGGGCGAGCACCACGGAGCTCGCGCGAGCGATGACAGCTGGCGCGAATACCTCGCGGGGCTCAACTGACACATGGGCTACGGTGCCAACGGCGATCGCCTCGATGGCGATCAGCCCAAGTCGAACATCCAGCAGCAGGAGAGCCAACGTTTCCCGGTCGCTGGACCGGAGCGGACGCAGGTGGGCTAGCGCCTCGCCCGGTGTAGTGATCGGCGACGAGGGTGAGATTTTGGGCTGGTAGCGTCGGGCGACCTCGGCACACGCGAGCAGCCGTCGCCGAGCCGGTCGCGCGAGACCGAGAGAGGCCAATTCTGCTTCGGTTGCTTCGAGCAGTTGGGGCAGCTCCATCGGCAACGACCGTGAAGCAGTACATCCGATCAAGCCTTCGAGCAACTGGCGGTCGTCTAGGGCCGGGCCCACTAGAGGAACCTAGCCTCAACAGACTGCCCATGACTACCCAGCCCTTTAAGGCGGCATTCCCACAGCCGGCTCGACATAAGATTCGGGCCCAGTGGGAGCCGACCTCGACAGTGCCGTCAGGGTGGCCGCCTTCAATTTCCTAAAGGAGCAGACGGCCCTACACGGCGGCTCGGTGCTCCCGCGGCGAGTCCTGGAGCAAGGATTCGAATTTGCCGGCCGGCGTGTTCCACTCGTTGCCCCTCAAGGGATCTTCAAGCCTGCTATTTGCGAGCTGCCACTAAGCATTACCACTGTGCCAGAGATCCCCGGCAAGGAAAGGCCGTATGAGGACGAGCCGACGTACGAGGGCGTCCACTACCGATACAGAGGCACGGACCCTCGACATCCTGACAATGCAGGTCTTCGTCGAGCCATGGCAGAGCACGTTCCTCTCATCTACTTTCACGGTCACCGTCCTGGCCTCTATCACGCCGAGTGGCCGATCTACGTGGTCGCTGACGACCCCGCCAGACTCACATTCACGATCCTGACTGAGGACGTCGCGGATGTCGAAATGTCTGCAGCCAGTCTGGCCGATGCTCCAAGGCGTGCATATCTCGCGGTGTTGATGAACAAGCGCCTGCACCAATCGCTCTTCAGAGTCCGAGTGTTGGAAGCATATGAAGACACGTGTGCGATATGCCGGCTGCGGCACTGGGAGCTGCTCGACGCAGCACACATCCTCCCTGACAAGGATCCGCGAGGCGACCCCGTTGTTTCGAACGGGTTGGCGCTGTGCAAGCTCCACCACTCAGCCTTTGACGCCGACATCCTTGCTGTCCGCCCCGATCTGCGGATCGAGGTCCGGGATGATGTCTTGCGGGAGGCTGACGGTCCAATGCTCAAAGTTGGGCTGCAGGGCTTCGACGGCCAGATCATCACGGTCCCCCGGCAGAAGGCACTCCGTCCGAACGTAGACTTCCTGGCTGAGCGCTACGAGCGGTTCCGCAACGCCGGCTAAAGGCCGTTTATTGAGCCGCTAAACGGCGGGCCGGAAGGCTTACGATCCCTCGCGTCTGAATTGAGTACCGTGACCGAAGTAATCCCGACTCTCGAGGGCGACGCCGGAGCTGCCGTTGCCTACCGCGGCGGCCACCTCCAAATCATTGCCTCCGCCGGCTCTGGTAAGACCGAGGTGGTCGCCCAGCGGGTGGCTTCGCTCCTGAAGGAAGGGGTACCTCCCGCCGGGATAGTTGCCTTCACTTTTACCGAGCGGGCGGCCCGCTCGCTCAAGACCAGAATCGAGAAGCGTGTCGCTGCCCTGATGGGATCGGAGGTGCTGGACAAGCTGAACGGAATGTTCGTTGGCACAATCCACTCCTACTGCTTTCGCGTGCTGCAGCTCCACGTGCCCAAGTACGAGACCTACGACGTGCTCGACGACAATCGCCTCACGGCTTTCCTGAGCCGCCGTGCCAAGACACTTGGAATCGAACAGCTCGAAGGAAACCACTTCGGCTCGATCGCCGCCTTCATGTCCAACCTCGACGTCATCGAGAACGAACCTCTCAAGGGGGAAGACCTCGAAGATCCTTTCCGTGAGGTCTACGAGCGGTATCTGACTGATCTCGAGGACCATCGGTTTCTCACCTATGGGCAGATCGTCGTGCGGTGCGTGCGCGAACTCCACAACCCACGGGTGCTGGTGTCTGTCCGCAAGCACTTGCTTCACCTGATCGTCGACGAATACCAAGACGTCAATCCCGCTCAAGAAGCACTGATCGAGGCCCTTGCGGCCGACCCCGTGCACCTATGCGTGGTCGGCGACGACGACCAATCGATCTACCAATGGCGGGGTGCGGACGTCCAGAACATTGTCGGATTCGACAAGCGGTACGGGGGCGTCAAACCATTCCGGATTGAACGGAACCGCAGGTCGCGGCCAGCAATCATTGCTACTGCGAATGAGGTCGGGAAGCTGATTGAGGGCCGGCTTCCGAAAACGATGGTCGACCACCGGCCGACGAGTGGTTACCCCGAGGTTTTGTGCTGGTCCGCCGAAACGGAAGACGAAGAGGCCGGCATCATCGCGCGAGCAGTGAAGTCTGCACATGACGACCATGGCTACAGGTATAAGGACATTGCAATCCTCTGTCGTGGTCGCGTCTCCTTTCCAGCAATCCTTGAGGCTCTCAAAGCTGAGCGGGTTCCCGTCCAGCCTGGTGGCCGAACGCACCTCTTCAACCAGGATGACGCAGACCTTTTTGGCCGAACGATCTGCTGGCTAGTCGACCACAACTGGCGCAAGGGTCAGTACGGCTGGAGTGACGAGCGCGTGACGCTGCCCGATTTGCTTGAGCAATACCGACTGTTGTACGAGTTGGCAGCCGATGATCTCGCGGCTCTATCGAAGCGGCTGACGGAGTGGAAAGTCGAAGCTGCCGACGACTTGCACCGGGCAAATCTTGTTGGCGAGTACTACCGGATTCTTTCGATCCTTCGCGTCGAGAACTGGGATCTAGCGGATCCGTTGAGAGTCAATCGCCTGGGGACGATTGCGCGATGCACGCAAGTGCTCTCGGACTATGAGAGCGTTCGCCGCCGTGCACGTCCAGACCATGTGGCCCCTGGTCAGATGGTTGGTGGGAGCGCCGGTGGCAAATGGCACTACGCCTGGCTCGCGATCTACATCCAGAACTGGGCCAAGGGCAGTTTTGAAGACTTTGAGGGGGAGGAGGACGTCGAGCTAGATGCGGTCGACGTCACGACCATCCACCAAGCCAAAGGGTTGGAATGGCCGCTCGTCTTTGTTCCGTCATTGACCGCCTCACGCTTTCCGACGAAGCGAACTGGGCAGCCGCGCAAGTGGCATGTACCGGCGCATCTGTTCCATGCTCCTAGGTACGAGGGATCCGTGAATGACGAACGGAGGCTTTTCTACGTCGCGGTGACTCGGGCTCGCGACCGGGTGTCGCTATCGACGTTCAAGCGGATCAACAATCGGCAGAAACCATCTCTCTTTCTGGACGAAATTGGCGTGCTCATTCAGGATGGGCCCGCGGACCTGCCGGCTCCGCCGCCTCCTGATCGCGCTGACCAGGAGCAAGAGCTCCTAGAGGCAACTTTCTCGGACCTCGCCTCTTACAAGGAGTGCGGGCTTGCGTACCGATTGCGGCGTCAGATCGGTTTCCAGCCTCCGCTCGCTCCCGAGCTGGGTTACGGCCGCGCCGTGCATCACGTCCTACGTCGGCTGGCGGATCACGTTCGCCGATACCGTCGGAAGCCAACGCCAAAAGAGCTCGACCGGCTATTCGATGACGAGTTCTATCTCCCGGCCGCCAACCGGCCGGCTTATGCCGAGATGCGCAAGCGCGCCCGCGATCTAGTCGACAAGTATGTGACCGAATGGGAAACCGATCTCTATAGGACTTGGGAGGTCGAACGACCCTTTGAATTACATCTGGGTGATGCCACTGTGTCTGGGCGAGCCGATGTCATTCTGGACGAAGCAGAGGGGGGTCCTCCTAGGCTCACGATCGTGGACTACAAGACTGCCGCAGACAACCATGAGTCACATGACTTCCAGCTGCAGGTGTACACAGATGCAGGGCGCCGCGAAGGGCTTGATGTTGATCGAGCGTTCGTCCACGACCTGCGTGAAGGCAATCGGTTTGCCGTGCCCGTGAACGAGCCGGATGTGAAGACAGCCGAAGACCTGGTTAGAGAACTCGTGAAAGGCATGCGCCATCGGCAGTACATTGCCAAGCCTGGCAAGGTCTGCAACCGCTGCGACGTCAAGCCGATCTGCAAACACCGAGCGGGCTGATGCCTACACGTAAGCCGCCGAAGCAGGTCGTTGATTACCGCCACGAAGAAGCGGACCGACCCAACAACCCTCCCGTGGGACTAGCCGTCCATGACGTCGAGAAACCTGTTACGAGGCGGTTCCAGTACGATCCACACCTCGATCCGCAGCTGGTGTGGGCCGGCAAGGTTGAGCGCCCTCAATTCGAAGTGGACGGCCCTTCGATCCACGTTCACGAACGGATATCAACCGCTGCAATCCTTAGCGTGGCTCGGAAAGAGGGTCCCCAGTTGCAGTTATTTGGCGACGAGGATCTCGATCGCACTCAAGCAGTCGAGTTCTACCGGCATCGGATGGACTGGGTTAATCGGATGGTCCTGGGCGACTCGCTGGTGGTAATGACGAGTCTTCTGGAGAAAGAGCGGCTCGGCGGCCAAGTTCAGATGATCTACATAGATCCGCCATACGGCGTTAACTACAACTCGAACTTCCAGGCGCGCATCGGTAATCGATCGCCAAAGGAGACCGCGGATGAAGCGGTCACACGAGAGCCTGAGCCGATTCAAGCGTATCGCGACACGTGGCAACTCGGCGTGCATTCGTACCTGTCCTATCTTCGCGACAGGCTGCTGCTTGCTCGCGAGCTCTTGGCCGAGACTGGCTCAATCGTTGTCCAGATTGGCCCCGATAGGCTCCACCAAGTCCGGTGCCTTATGGATGAGGTGTTCGGAAGCTCTAACGCTTGTGCCGTGATCACAGTCGCTAAGACGTCGCAGGTGACTTCCAAGTTGCTACCCGAGATCAGCGATTTCCTGCTCTGGTATGCAAAGGTCAAGGCGCGAGTCAAGTACTTTCAGCTCTTTAAGCCGTCGCCGGCGCCAGTAGACGATCCCGACTACCGTTGGGTCGAGCTTTCGGACGGCACGCGGCGTGAGATGACCTCTGATGAGCGTCGCAAGCCTGAATCAGTGGGTGGTCGAATCTTCCGATACGGCGACCCAACATCGCAGGGCTACAGCCCGCACAAGACTGTGAAGTTCCAGTATCAAGGTCAAACCTTCCACCCGGGCCCGAATCGGCATTGGCTTCTACGTGTTGAGGGAATGGAAGGTCTAGCGAAGGCGAATCGGCTGCAGGTTGTGGGAAAGCACCTCAGCTATGTGCGGTATTACGACGACTTTGCGGTAGACGCAATCACAAACGTTTGGACAGACACAAGTCGAGCCGGTGCGCGGGGAAGACGCCAGCAATACGTCGTCGAGACTAACCCGAAGATCATCGAGCGATGCGTTCTGATGACCACTGAACCTGGCGACCTGGTACTGGATCCGACGTGCGGTTCGGGAACCACGGCCTGGTGTTGTGAGAAGTGGGGCCGCCGGTGGATTACGGTCGACACCAGTCGCGTAGCGCTTGCTATCGCTCGCGAGCGTCTCCTAACGGCCAAGTTCGACTACTACCGATTGCGCGACCCACAAGCTGACGTTGATGGGGGATTCGAATACAGAGCCCTCAATCAGGTGACGGCAAGCTCGATCGGGTATGGGGAAAATGTCGAGACCGTGACTCTGTTCGATCAGCCGCTCGGCGTTGCGGATCGCGTGCGTGTCTCGGGTCCGTTCACAGTCGAGTCGCTTTCGCGGTATTCGCTAAACCCGCTCGATCAACCCGCAGGCGGCGGTGCGGACGATCGAGCCGGAAGCGACCATGTCCGCCACTTACTCGATGCGCTTAAGGCGCATGGCATTCCGAGGCGGGGCGGCAAGCCGTTCCAGGTTGCGTCTCTGAGGCCCTTGGCCTCCATTGGCTGGCTCCACGCCGAAGGTACGGTTACCGAGGACGGCAAGGAGAAAAATTTCGTTGTCTCGGTCGGCCCACGCTTCGGGCCGATTACCCCGGTTCAAGTCGACGAGGCTTTGACTGAAGCGCATGGTTATGACCTCGTGGTCTTTGTCGGCTTCGAGGCACACGCCGAAGCCCAGGAGATGCTCGCCAGGGGTCGTCGGGGGCGGTATCAGGTCGCTTTGCTGAAAGCGAATCCGGATCTCCTTGTTGGCGACCTTCTGAAGCATACGTCGGCCTCGCAGACGTTCCGGCTATTCGCCTCTCCCGATGTCCGAGCCATCAAGGTCGGGAAAGGCGAAGTCAGGATCGAGCTCCATGGCGTCGACTCATTCGATGCCCTTTCGGGGAAAGTTTCGTCAGCAAGCAGAGATCAGATCGCCGCGTGGTTCTTGGACCAGAATCACGATGGGCTTGTGTTTCACGTGACCCAGGCATTCTTCCCAAAGACCGATGCATGGGACCAACTTCAACGCGCTCTCAACGGCGTTGTAGACGCGCAGTTGATGGAGCAACTCAATACATTCGAGTCCTGGCCGTTCACGCCGGGTGAGTTTCGACGAGCTGCGGTGCGCGTAATCACCGACGACGGCAACGCGAGCGAGACCGTACTCCCTCTCGATGTCTGACGAGACGCCAACCGGCCAGGTCACTGGCCTCAATCCCATCATCAACGACCCATACGACGAACCAAGGCGGCACTGGGTGTTCGGAGCCGGCGAGCCGACCATCAAGAATGGCCGGCGTGAGGCGGGATATCTGCCGCCGGTTTCCAAGGATGGCGAGCTCCAGGTAACCGATCTGATCATTCCGATGGATCTTGTCAACGACATCCGGGTCCGCATCGGTCAGTGGCGCGTCGATAACTACCCAGGCGTGACTTCGATCACCAGGGACCTCTTCGACCGATGGTTCGATCCAGAACGTGAACCTGGAACCAGGCCTTTCTACGCGCAGCGCGAGGCAGTCGAGACGGTGGTCTTTCTCACTGAAGCACCGTCGGACCGCCGGGTTGGACTCTCTATTCCGAAAACAGAGATCTACGAACGTGCCGCGATCAAGCTTGCGACAGGTGCAGGCAAGACCCTGGTGATGGC
>WNGJ01016050.1_pt1 | contig 10040 bp, 7 predicted proteins | sample 5400611 | NCBI WGS metagenome assembly WNGJ01 (sample SAMN13153375, study PRJNA577476) | soil metagenome | isolation source: 40 cm soil or saprolite under Garry oak tree replicate 1 | place: USA:California | collected 2016-06-15
AGTCTCATCAAACGCCTTGATGACGACCGATACGCCCTCAAGGTCACGCCGCGGCAGCCCACGAGCAAGTGGTCGGATATCAATCGGAATCGGTGGCTGGAACTTAAGACTGCTGGCCTGCTCACGTCGGCCGGTCTCGTAGCGGCACCCACGAACAATACCTACGCGCCACGACCAGTAGTCCCCGACCTACCGGTCTACATCGCCAAAGCGCTGAAGGCAAATTCCAAAGCGTGGGAGTTCTTTAGGGAGCTGGCGCCCACCTACCGACGTGACTTCGTCGTTTGGATTCATACGGCTAAACGACCGGAAACGCGCGAGAGGCGCATTCGCGAATCGATCGCACTGATGGCGGCGGGAAAAAAACTTGGCTTGAAGTAGATGGAAGCCGGGAGGAGTTCTCGGCAGGTATTTGCAATGATCCGACTCAGGCTGCTTGCCGCACGCCTTCAACAGGCCTCAGCCATTCGGCGAGTAACGGCAAAGCGGAAGTTATTCCGGCAAGAAGTCTGATTCGAGGACATCGCCAGTGGTTTCCCCGAACCCCGTTTGTGGCCAACTAATAGAAGTCGATAGTTCGGTGGCCAGAAGCGCGTTTGTCAGTACTAATCCGACGGACGAGCTGATAACTGTTGCGGCAGAGACCAAAGCGCGAGTTCGTTGCCGAACGGCGGCGGGAAGGTAATGGTCGCCGACAAAGGTTCCTCCTCTCTGGTGATTCCCGGCTTCTGAAAATCGGCGAGGATGGGTCCCTTGTCCAGATCCCCCAACATAAGGTGATTCACGTCCAGGAAGCGTTCGGCGGAACCGCAGAGGACCGCGACTTGCTTCCCATCGGCAGAGGCATCGAGCGACAAGATCAGTCCCGGCGGTCACCCTTGGGAGAACAAAGCACTCTGGGAAAAAGTCTCCGCGTTGTACCGTGTGAATAACATTACGACCCCCACTCTCTTCATGGGTGGGAGATTGGCTGGAACGTCCCCATCCTTGGTGGTGATCAGATGTACAGGCCTTCAAGCGCCTCGGCTGTACCACAGAAGTCGTCGTCTACGCCGGCGAATACCACGAATTCAAGACGCCATCCCACGCCAAGGAGCGCCTAGAGCGCTACCTCGCCTGGTATGCCCACTTCGTGAATGGTGACTCCAGTCCTGCTCGTCCCGAACCATCTCAAAAATCTGGAGAATAGTGAAAACTCGAGTCTTCCCTTCGGATGGGAGGGGCTCGCGTCCGCCCCCTCTTTCCGAAATCACGGCTGCGCGATCGCTGTTTTCGGTGCTTAATCCACGTGACATTCGGTCTCGCCGGTCGTCTGATACAGCCAGGGGGATGCTATGACCTCGTTCTGGCGCGACCTTCGCCATGCTTTGCGGTTTCTTCGCCTCAGTCCCGGCTTCACCCTCGTCGCCGTCTTCACCCTTGCTCTCGGAATCGGCGCCAACACCGCCATCTTCCAGCTCATTGACTCCATCCGCTTGCGTACCATTCCCGCCAAGAACCCTCAGGAGTTGGGGACGATCAGAATCGCAGACCGCCACTGGGGCTCCGGCCAGTTCTCCAGCCAGTATTCCCAGCTCACCTTTGCCATGTGGGAGCAGATCCGCAAGCGCCAGGAAGGCTTCGCCGAAATTGCCGTTTGGTCCGACCAGCGGTTCAATCTGGCCACGGGCGGGGAGGTCCGCAAAGCAAAAGGCATCCGCGTCGGCGGCGATTTCTTTCACGTCCTTGGCGTCGAGCCGATTCTTGGGAGACTGCTTGGTCCGGCGGATGACCAGCCGGGTTGCGGCATCTCTGGAGCAGACATCAGTTACGCCTTCTGGCAACGAAACTTTGCCGGCGATCCTTCGGTGATTGGAAAACGCCTCACCCTGGATGGCAATTCCTTCCAAGTGATCGGCGTCACGCCGCCTGGTTTCAATGGCATTTCCATAGGCGACACCTTTGACGTTGCCGTGCCGATCTGCGTCGAACCCATACTTAGCCCGCGCAACAACCGCCTAACGCGCCGTCATGCCTGGTGGCTCGCCACCATTGGCCGCTTGAAACCTGGATGGACCATCGCGCGCGCCAACGCCCAAATCCTCGCGGTCACGCCCGCCATTTTGCAGGAAACGATTCCTACCGTTTACGATGCCGAAGCAACGAAGAAGTATCTCGAATATAAGCTCGGCGTGTGGTTGCTCCTGGGAATCTCCGGACTGGTCTTGCTCATCGCTTGTGCCAACCTGGCGAACTTGATGCTCGCGCGCGCCAGCGCCCGCGAGCGGCAAATCACCATCCGCCGTGCCCTCGGAGCCACACGATGGCGAATGGTTCGCGAATTGCTGTCGGAAAGCTTGTTGCTCGCAGCAGCCGGGTCAACTTGCGGACTGTTTTTGGCTTTCGCGATAAGCCGCATGCTTGTGACTTTCATTAGTACAGAGCAGAATCAGATTTTTCTGGATCTCGGAATGGATTGGCGCGTCCTGGCGTTCACCACCGGAGTTGCGGCCGTGACGACCGTTTCCTTTGGGTTGGCACCTGCCCTGCGTGCAACGCGAGCCGAGCCCGCTATGCTACTCCAGTCGGGGAGCCGGGGAGCGACTGTCGGCCGCGAGCGCTTTAGTCTTCGGCGCATTCTTATCGTCTCGCAAGTGGGCCTCTCCGTTGTCCTTCTGATGGGTGCGCTGCTTTTTGTCCGGAGTTTGCGCAACTTGACCACCCTGAATGTCGGCGACGCGCAGTGCCGCACCGTCAGGCGCGTCGCATCTGCAGTGGGGAGGGCGCCACTGCGATCTAGCTTGTCCACGAGTACTTGCGCGCAGCATGATCGCCACAAAGTACAGACTCTTCAGCGCCGAACCGAAAGCTAGTAAGTTCCCAAGATACGCGCACACTGAGGAGGGGCGGTACTCGGTATTTCGATTTGGGTCGCCACGCGATAAGTCACGGATGGTCGGCTACCGGAAGCTATCCGGCTTCGACGGCGGGATTAGTCCCGGGAAGCCTGGTTCGGGGACATGACCGGTGATCTTCTCGAACCCCGTTTCTGGAACACGAGGGACGGCTGTCCGGGACCAGACTGCGGGTGGCGGCAACTAAATCACCGCGACAAGCCGACGCGGCGCAATTTTTCCTGGAAGTGAGGGTCTGACCTCAAGTTGTCGAGTCGGGGATCCACCCCGATAAGGGGCAGTCAATCGAACGGTCGCGATATGCCTTCTCAAGCCAGGCGAGTGCCTGCTGTTTATCTCCCAGCACAGCATAGACGCCAGCTTCGTTGAATCCGCAGACATAGCGCTCTCGAGCAGAGCCCTCGATTCCGGGGAGCATCGCACGAGCTTCCGGTTTGTACCATCCGGGAGTTGAGAGGTGAAGGTCGCGTCCAAACTGCAACTGGGTCAGAAAGTCGCGTCTGCACTTCGAGCAGGTCAGAACCCACCGAACTAGCGTGGGTCAGCCTCTTTCGAATGATAGTTGGGATACGCTGGGCGATGAGGATGCGGAAGCGGGTTTTGCTTCAACTCTTCCATCACCACCTGAACGGCCTTCTCCAATTGCGGATCGCGGCCCTTAAGAGTGAGTTCCGGATCGAGCTCCGCTTCGATATCCGGGGCGATACCGTGATTTTCCACTTCCCACTGGCCATTGGGATTCCAGACGCCGGAGCTCGGCGCTGAGACGAAACCGCCGTCCATCAGCTCAGGGGCCGCAGCTCGTCCGACTAAACCGCCCCAGGTTCTCTTGCCAATCAACTTGCCGACACCGGCACGCCGGAAGTACCAGGGCATAGCGTCTCCGCCTGAACCCGCAAATTCGTTGATGATCATGACCTTCGGCCCAAAGATCGCGCCTTGCGGCTGATCCTCGTCTTCTCCGTCTCGTGTGGCGACCAAACTCAGCAGCCTGCGCTGAAGGATCTCGATGATGTCGGTGGCCAGCGCTCCTCCGCCGTTGAACCGCTCGTCAACAATGACTGCTTCTTTGCCGACTTGCGCGAAGAAATAACGGGTAAAATTGGTGTAGCCGCCAAACCCAGTGTCTGGCATGTAAACGTAGGCAACGCGTCCCTCCGTCATCTGGTCCACTTTGCGACGGTTGTCCTCGATCCAGGCCAAGTTGCGTAACCGGGTTTCGCTGGACACCGGGACGACCGTGACTTCACGGGAGTTTGCGCCGGTAGGGTCAGAACCAACCTTCAGAACGACCTGTTTGCCTGCGGTTTCCTCGAAGAAGGAATAAATGTCATCGGTGCCGAGGATCGGCCGTCCATTCACTGCCAATAGGTATTCTCCTGCGACCACGTTGACACCCGGCTGAGTAAGCGGCGCCTTGAGGTCGGTGTTCCAATTCTCCCCGGTGTAAACCCGTGCGAATCGGTAGCGGCCGTTCTCAATTCTGTAATCCGCACCGAGGAGTCCTGTCTGAACATGTTTTACTTCAGGACTATCGCCGCCAAAAATGAAAAGGTGCCCTACTGTCAGTTCGCCAAGCATCTCGGCAAATAGATAGTTCAGATCCTGCCGCGAGCCGATACTCGCAAGGTAGGGTGCATACTTCTTCTCTGCAGCCGTGAGGTCGAGACCGTGGTAGCCGGGATCGTAGAAGAAATCGCGCTCCACGCGCCAAACTTCGTGATACATCTGCTTCCATTCTTCCCGCGGCTTCACACGCACTTCCAGGCCGTCGGTTTTTAATAATCCCTCGCTGGCGTCGCCGCCGGGAGGTTGGGGCCCTGGGCCGTCGCTCGACATAGGTTTGGGCGCCTTAATGAACCAGTGGTCGCCCTGCCGGTAAAGCATCTTCTCGCCATTTTGCGAGATCTCGAAGAAACGCACACCGCTCAAGGCCACGTCTGCCTTTCGCTTCTTCAGGTCGAAGCGATGAACCGTCAGACTGAACTCCTGGCCGGGGCTCGGGGCAGGAGCTTCCAAAGAGTAGAGTTCGCCGGACTTTCCGACCTGTAAACCGACGTAACGCCGCATCGGCAAAGAAAGTGCCAAGATTCGCTGGCCTATGTTGTCGAAATCAATCTTGACAAGGACTTTCTCGGGAGGCTTGTCTTTGGCCGTGTCCGGTTTCTCTTCTTCTTTCTTGTCCGCTGACTTCTTTTCCTCGACGGGCTTCTCCTCGTCACTCTCCGGCGCCAGCGGAGAGGGTTGGTCCTTCGCCAGCACGACCAAATAAACGCTGCGTGTCACGGGGCGCGTTGCACTGTGGATGTCGGGCTCCAAAGAAGGTCCAGAGTCTGTGCTGGCGGTGAAGTAGAGGTGCTTGCCATCCTTGTCGAACATCGGGTTTCTGGCGTCACTCATGCCATCGGTGAGTTGTGTGTGTTTTCCCTCGTCAATGGAATAGAGAAAGATGCCGCTCAGGTGGCTAGGAAGTCTTCTCTCATAAGCCAGCCAGCGGCTATCGGGCGACCAGGCCGGCGGCGGCCCGCCGAAGGTCCAGAAGATGTCATGATCTATTTTGACGGGCTTCTTCTGTTCCACGTCTACGTACCAAACGCTGAGGTGGTTGTCGCGATAGGCGATCTTTTTGCTGTCGGGCGACCAGCGAGGAGAGAAGAAGAAGCCTGTTCCGAGGCTGATCTTCTTCACCTCGCCGGTTCCATTCTGGTCGCGGATATGGAGCGCATACTCCCCTCCTTCGTCGGAAAAGTATGCGATTGTCTTTCCATCGGGAGACCAGGCAGGATCGCGCTCCATCACCGAAGAGCTGTTAGTGAGGTTGCGCGCGTCGCCCTTTTCAGCCGGGACGGTGAGGATTTCGCCATGCGCCTGGAAAACTGCACGCGCACCGGTCGGAGAAATGTGAGCGTTCTGGAGGCGCTTTCCCACGTTCACGAAGTGATCGCGAAGCTCAAGCAGGTCGCCGGCTATCCGGACATTCACCTGCTTCGTTGTGCCGGACTTCAAATCGTAGAGATGCAAAGAGCCAAACTGCTCGTAAACAATGGCATCGGGACCGGCGGAAGCTGACTTCAGATCCAGTCCACGATTCTCCAGCTCCTTCTTGACCTCCTTTGCATGCATATCGTACGAAAACAGGCTCACCGGCCCGTCCCGGTCGGACAGGAAGTAGATTTTGTCGCCCACCCACATAGGGTTGAAGTCGTTGGAATTGTCCCGAGGAATCTTCTCGATTCGTCCACTGGATAGGGTGGCGATCCAGATTGGAGTCGTCTGCCCGCCGCGATACCTCTTCCACGCCTGTTGCCACTGCGCAATCGGGACGTAGGCAATCCGCGAACCATCTGGCGAAAACGAACCTTGTTGTGCCATGGGAAGCGGCAGTTCTGCAGGAAATCCGCCTTGGACCGGAGCGGTAAAAAGCCGGTCGAAATAGGAGAAGCTGTTTCGTGCGGAACGGAAGAGCACCTGTTTGCCGTCAGGCGTCCAGCCCACGGCAATGTCATCGCCGGGATGATGCGTAAGCCGTTTGGGAAAACCGCCCTCCGCGGGCATCACAAAAACGTCGACATTTCCGTCATACTCGCCGGTAAATGCGATTTGTGTTCCATCCGGCGAGAACATCGGATCGGTCTCCACACCGGCTCCGGTCGTGAGCCGCTTAGCGTCGCCACCCTCGCGCGGTACGCTCCAGAGATCTCCCGCATAGACAAAAATGATCTGCGTGCGACTGAGCGCAGGTTTTTGCAGGAGCAGAAGTGAATTGTCTTGAGCGGCGCAAATGGTCGCCGCCATAAACAGGCACAACACCCAAACGAAGCGTGGCATGTGAGACCTCCGTTTCAGGACGATTAATATAGCCCGATTCGCAGAAGGCGTGCCTTTCTATCCATGGCGCCAGGGCAGCCGATGAAGACGGGGTTGTTTCCATGCAGGTCATAGCACCAATGAACTTCGTCTAGCTGTTCGAAAAAGACAGGGGTCATTTGGTCCCAAGCGTCGTTGGGAGAGTTAACCACCCGGATTACGGGCAACTCTGACGTAACGATTTAGGTAAGGGTTGCCGACCATCTGTCCGGAATCCCTGCTTCCAAGCGCGTTTCTCATACAAACCTGGAACGGAGGTTGGCCCTTGACATGCCTTGCTAACAATTCGAACGTGCCATAGTCTAACTATGCCAGGGGTGATGCCTTGCACCGAGACGAGATTCCTCCAGGAACACTTTATCTGCTGATCTTGAAAACTTTGGCGCGCTCCGGCGAGATGCATGGATATGAGATCGCCAATTCTATTCAGCGGATATCGGATGACGTTCTCCAAGTCGAAGAAGGCTCGTTGTACCCCGCGTTGCAGCGGATGCTCATCAAGGGATGGGTGACCGCGAAGTGGGGCACGACGGCTGGCAACCGCCGGGCTCGTTACTACCAGCTGACTGCAGCAGGCCGCAGACAATTGGCCGTCGAGATGTCGCAGTTCGAACGCGTCATTGGCGCGATCACGCGTGTGATTGAAGCGGTCTGAAAGGAGCTCCGTTATGGACTGGCTGCGCGAACTGGCAAGGCGCCTCAGCATGCTGATGCATCGCCGCCAGTTTGATGCCGACCTCGAAGAGGAGGTGCGCCTGCATTTGGAATTGCGGCAAGAAGAACAGTTCGAGTCCGGCATGACGGCAAACGAGGCTCGGGCCGCTGCTCAGCGCCGGTTTGGCAACGCAACGTACCTGAAGGAAGAAAGCCGCATCGCGTGGGGCTGGGAATGGTTCGAGAACTTGGCGCAGGATGTTCGCTACGGCCTGCGCATGTTGCGCAAGTCCCCGGGCTTCACGGCTGTCGCCATCCTCACCCTCGCTCTCGGCATCGGCGCAAACACAGCGATATTCAGCGTGATCAATGGAGTGCTGCTCAGTCTGCTTCCCTACAAGAATCCGAAGCAACTCGTAGTCATAAAGGAAAACGATTCGCTCCCGAACGTGATCGATATCCAGAGACAGACGCGCTCATTCTCACAGGGGGGCGGAATCAACGTCGAGAAGATGGATTACATAGGCGCAACCGAACCTGTGCAAGTCCGGGCTCATCAATGCGGGGTTTCTCGAAACGCTAGGCGTGCAGCCGATGCTGGGCCGGATCATTTCGCCTGGGGAAGATGTACAAGGCGGGCCGCGTCTCGCCATGGTAAGCAACCACTTCTGGCAAAACTACCTCAGCAGCGATCCACATGCTGTGGGCAACACGATTCAACTGGGCGGAAACTCTTATACGGTGATCGGCGTAATGTCCGCGAGTCTTGCTCCGCCAGCGGAGCATGCCGACGTTTTCGTTTCACTCATCGTCCGCGACCCGGGAGCGGGCGCTGAGCGCGATTTGCACTTCTGCATACCTACTGGCGAGTGAAGGAGGGCGTTACGCTGGCGCAGGCGCAGGCCGATATGGCCGCGATCGACCGTCGGCTCGCGGAGCAGTATCCGGCCGAAGAAAAAGAACGGAAGAGCCAATTAGTGCCGCTGCATGAATGGCTGGTAGGAGACGTGCGGTCGGCACTGCTGGTGCTCTTCGGAACTGTAGGCCTGGTTTTGCTGATTGCGTGCGCGAATTTCGCGAGCTTGCTAATGATGCGGGCGGTTGCGGAGCGCCGGGAACTGGTGATTCGGGCGGCCCTGGGCGCGGGCCGCGGCCGGCTCATCCGGAAAACGCTGACAGAGAGCGCACTGTTGTCGGTCCTCGGCGGTGCGGCCGGACTACTGTTCGCGAAGTTAGGCACGAGCATGCTCCTGACCTTGAGGCCGGAGGAACTGGCCCGGCTGAGCGGGATTCACATGGATACACGAGTGCTGCTGTTCGTCTTCGTGGTCTCAGTGCTGACCGGCATCGTGTTCGGAATGGCGCCGGCATGGATCGCGGCTCGTGCGGACGTTGCCGAGGCTCTGAAAAAGAGCGGGCGGAGCACAACCTCCAGCACGATGGGGCATAGCATACGGAAAATTCTGGTCACATCGGAACTGGCGGTTGCCTTGGTGCTGCTAGTGGGGGCCGGGTTGTTGATCAAAGGATTCTCACGGTTGCGCTCGATGAACCCCGGTTTCAATGCCGCGAACGTAATGACGATGTATCTCCAATTGCCCAAGACGCGATACGGCGAAATCCCCAAACAAACCCAGTTCCGCCGCGAGTTGCTCAGCCGCTTGAACTCCCTACCGGGCGTGCAGGCAGCGATGGTGACTGATATACCGCTCGGCGGGAATTATGTGGGCCACCGTTTCGTCATCGCCGGACGCCCTCCTGTGGCCGTGGGGGGTGAGCCCAAGGTGCAAACCCTTTCTGTGATGGGCGATTACTTCCACGTGATCAGACTCCCCTGCGTGCGGGGCGCGACTTCACCCCCTTGGACCGCGAAGGGCAACCGTTGGTGGCACTTGTAAACGAGGAAATGGTGCGGGAATTTCTCCCGCACGAAAACCCAATCGGCGTGCGCATTCGCTGGGCGGGCGACACAGGGCCGCCACACTGGATGACCGTTGTCGGCGTTGTGGGCGACGTAAAACATTCAGGATTGAATCAACCGACGGATCCCGCTGTGTATACCCCTTTTTCGCAGTCCGACGAAACCTGGAGACGATTTATGACGCTCGTCATCCGGGCTCGGGATGCGGCTCCTGGGCTCGTTGAAGAAGTGAAGAAGCAGATCTGGAGCGTGGACAGCCAGATCCCGGTAAGCGACGTGCACACCATGGACGACCTCATAGCTGTGTCGCTGGCGCAGCAACGGTTCAACATGCTGCTCCTCGGACTCTTCGCCGCGCTCGCGTTGATCTTGGCTGCGGTGGGAATTTACGGCGCGATGGCCTATGCCGTGAACCAGCGAACGCATGAGATCGGCATACGGACAGCGCTGGGAGCGCAGCGACGCGATGTGTTGCGGCTCGTTGTGAGAGATTAACCGCACGGGGCGCGGATTGTCAGCATGAGTCCGACTAGCACAGCTAGCCGAACTTTCGCAGTTGAGCACATCTGAGCCGGTTAAGTGCTTTGGAATCAGTCGAGGTTAGGGAAAGGTCTCCACCACAAAATAGGCTCCTACCGGACGGTTTGTACTTCGATTTCGTAACTCTGTTTTTGCGCGACCAGGCGCGGTGGCGGCTGGCTCGG
>WNGJ01010157.1_pt1 | contig 10038 bp, 5 predicted proteins | sample 5400611 | NCBI WGS metagenome assembly WNGJ01 (sample SAMN13153375, study PRJNA577476) | soil metagenome | isolation source: 40 cm soil or saprolite under Garry oak tree replicate 1 | place: USA:California | collected 2016-06-15
GATCGCAACCGGCGCCACAATGACGCTCGGCGAAATGCTCGTCAAGCGAGGCACGGGATAGAGAACCGGGAGTTGAAACGGCGCCGATGACACCGACAACGGATTCTGCACAGTGATTAAAACGAATCCCGCGGTAATCACGTCGGACGGCAATATCGTCGCCTGTAACTCCGTTGCGCTCAGAAACGTCGTTGGGCGCCCGGCGCCATTCACGCTCACCTGACTTGCCGGAGTGAAACCGGATCCCGTAACCGTGACCGTGAACTGGGCAGTAACCTTCCCAGCCAGCAGCGGGTTCGGCTGTCCTGTCACTGTCAACAATATCGGCGGGGGATTGCCGACAATAAACGCAATGGGCGCCGATTGGGCGAAGTCGCCCGCCGGCCCCTTATTCCGAACGCTGAGTGCAACCTGGCCGGAGGTCCTCAGCAACGATTTGTCGAGCACCGCCGTAAGCTGCGTGTCGCTGATGAAAGTCGTCGGAATCTCGCTGTCTTCGAAAACTGCAATACTAGACGCAATGAAGTTGGTGCCTTGAATGGTGATAACAGTGGTTTCCGAATTCACGACAACGCCGTCCGGCGTCACGCTTGTCAGCGTCGGAGGAATAAATCCAATCGTAAAGTCATTGTTTCTGCTATTGCTGTTCGCGATAGTAAATGTCCGTACGGCGGGCGAAATCGTGTAACCGATAGGAATTGGCGTCAGCGTGTACGTGCCCGGAGGCAGGTCGTTGAAGACAAACGTTCCGGCCGCGTCGCTCAGCGTTGATGCCGAAACGGGCCCGGACAATCGAATTGCGATACCAGGTACACCTACGGCCTGGTCGCGCACTGTTCCTACGGCAAGAAACGTCTGCTGCGGAGGTGGGGCGAAATTCGGAGAGGCGAAAAGCGGCTGTCTTGGACCTAAAGCAGATCCGTTTGCCGGGCCCTCCAACCCGACCGTAAACAGAGGCACATCGGAACGCATCAGGATGTAGCCGTTTCCCTGGGCTTCCGGAAATAGCTCCGCCAGCGTTTGATCCAGCTGCTGCGAGCGAGGAATGACAGTCGAAGCGGTGGAAATCGCTGCCCCGCTGTCGTTCAGGAACCACATCGTCAAATTGGCATCTCGATCCGCCGTGCTGTTGCGGAAACTCAAACCTGTGAAAAACTCCCGGCCCTGCCGGCGCAGTTGGTATGCAAAGGTCGTTATGGGCTGACTTTCGTCGGGGAGCACGGCGAGGCTTGGTTCCGATACGTTGCCGATTGCAGCTGCGGCGTACAGCGGACCGGTGCCTCCAACGGTGATGGATCCTGTCGTCAATCCTGTGCCCGACAAATTGAAGAGGCTCGAAACCACTTGCCGCGTCGAACCGAATGCTGGAATCGTAACCGATGCCGGGTTGTTTGTTCCCGATACGTTTGTTCCATCAAGCGCCTTAGCCGTGATCGACACCGTCTGACTTGAGTTCGTGAGGTTCGTAACTACCACAATCGTGAAGTAGTCGCTGCCCGTAGCGAAGTATGGCAAGGTGGTGGTCATCGAGGCATTGCTGATTGGAAGGGCAGTGACGACGGCAAAATCCGTCCGCAACACCGCACCTGAAGCCGATGGCGAATAGCTGCGGATGACCACATTTGCCGCCACCGGCCGGTCACCCGTGAACAGGCTGGCCGTCCGAATGACGAGGTGAGTCGTATTGGGAGTGGCGGCCAAGCTCACCGTTGTGCTGTGGCTCGGATCCAGCGTCGTTGTCGATGAACTCTGGATATTGCCATCATCCTTGAGCATCACCACACTGACCTGGGCTTGCTCGATTCCAGGGTTGAAAAGGTTCACGTCGATCGACGCCGTGTCCAATGGCGCGAAAGGGACAAGCAGCTCCGTTCCTGGTTGCGAGGGATATACGAAATCAAACGACGTGTCGCCGGGAAACACACTCGCAGATACTGCGACAGGCAAGCCACTCGTCACCACGATCGTTCCGGCGAAGGTCGTCAATCCGACGGAGGTGGGATTCAGCCGTGTTTGCTTTCCGGGTTCCAGAAGAATCGTACTGGAATTCAGCTCTCCGCTGGTCTGATAGAAGGCCACCGTTACCGTTACAGACTGAGTGTTGATGTTCGCAATGACGATGTCCGTATTCACACTTGCGCCCGGAAAGTAATACGGCACCGGTTGGCCGGCTTGAGAAAAGCCTGGAACCGCTATGAGGTTCAGAAAGAGGATGAGTACGAAAAAGAATCTTCGACTAGAGATGCTGCATTCCATTGGTTATCTTCCCAGATACACGATGACGCCGACCGAAGCCTGAAGATTGCTGCTGAGCCCATGGACCGGTAGAACACTGGCGTTGGGCACGGTGGACGTGCTCGGCAGCCCAAAATTTGGGGCTTTCGTGAAAGTATCCTCGACATCAAACCGGACGCCGAAAGACCTGCTGAAGCTTCTCTTCAGACCCACGCCGGCGCTGCCCGAGCCACGCGATGACTCGAAGAACGACGTCAGGTTCCCATACAACGGGCTTGTTGCGATGCTCTGTCCCCGGCCCGTCGGCCGGTAAATCATCGCTCCTCCCCCGATCGACACAAACGGCCGCCAGGCGTCTTCCGTCTTTCCGATCGGGTAGTACAAGACGTTCACCCCAAACGCATGGATCTGCATTGGGATGGACAGACTGGTGACCGGCGCTGTTTTACGATTAAAGGTGACATCGGTGGATTCGAGACTGTAGAAACCTTCCGTCCCGATTCGATTGGTTGTCAAAAAATTGAGGCGGCCGATCTCACGTCTTCTGGCCGATATTTTCATTTCGCCGTTAATCGGCGTTGACGACTGCGGAGAACCGATCTGAAAGCTCTTTGACGAGTATTGCGACTCTCCTAACGCGATGTTCAGTTCCAGGCTCTTCACACTGAAACCCTGTGCCCACGCAGGTTCGCAATACAGAAGAATTAGCGCCAATAACCCGACGAACCATTTCATTGGAACGTGCCTTTCCCGGAAGGATTCCCCGTTAAAAGACTCGTCAAGCTTTGCCTTTTTGACTGATTTAGGCCCGCCTCGTTTGAAGCAGATTTTGTAAAATAATTTTTACAAAAGCGGACACCCAGCGCTTCAATTGTGCGGAGAGTCGGACATAACAGGCGAGACCCAGGCATTAACCAGCCTGGAAACATCGACGGATCCTAGCCCAGTTGCCAGATCGTATCCATTCCCGGCGGTGTAGCCCATGAAGCCGGTACTTGGGCAGTCCTGACTTCCGGCCCGGCATGGAACTTGATTGCCGCCGTCCGTGACGTCATGAAAGATGCCCGGCACAGTCGCGGCCAGACGGTAAAGAGCCGGATTCGCGTTACCCTGGATCGAGTTCGTCTTCTGATTGATCAATGCCACGATGCCGGCAAAGGCCGGCGCATCGAGGGAAGTTCCTCCGACAACGTTCAGGCTGTTGTCGCTTCCTCTAAATCCATTGACGCAGCTTCCCAGTGAACATGACAAGTAGCCGTCGTGGCTGGCGGAAGCGGCAAGTGAGACGTCGGGTACGTCGCGTCTGCCGTCGTTCGGTACACCATTTCCTATCTGCCAGCTGGGCTTTGAGAAATAGATGCTCCTTCCACCACCACTGCTATCGAGCACACCGTCAACGAGCGTGTCGTTCCAGGCCGTCTCTGGAACATACGAAAGAGCGGAGCTGTTGCTGCTGTTGTTATTGCTCTCCCAATAACCTTGCCCGCCCTTTCCAAAGAAAACGCTAAACGACTGGCCAGCGCTGCTCCAGGCGGTTCCCAGATCCTTGAACGTGGTGCCTCCGACTCCCGTGACATAGGGAAGACTGGCGGGTATATCGACGGCAAGGCCAAGGCGGGCGACCCGACGGCCGGCAAAGTCTCCATCACAATCGGCTGCACCCGCGTCTCCTGCAGGACCGACGACTGTAATTCCCTGTGCATTGGCCTGTTGAGCGAGCGCGACCAGCGCATTGATATCCGACTGGGTGAAGTTTGACTCGCAATCCCCGTAACTGATGCTTACGATCGGTGCCAGGTTTTGATCGATGGCATACTGCAGCGAGTCGGGCGCCCCGTTGGCCGAGTTCACATAGATGATGGTGGCATTCCTGGCGATTGCCCCAGCCCACTCCAGGTCCAGATCTGCCTCGTCGACATCGCCAGTAACAATTCCCGGATCCCTTGAACCCGCCACCAGAATGATCTGGGGATCGTTTGGCGAGAGTCCGGACGCGGTGCGAAATGCCCGGATATCGCTCAGCTGGATGTCGCTTTGTCCCATGACTGCCAGCTTCTGCCCAGTACCGTCGACACCACTGTCATAGAGGGCCTTGATTTCATAGATGGCCGCGAAGTCATCGGGCGCCAGGTAGTGGTATCCGGTAACACTGGAAGTGAACTGCACTCTTCTGCTCTTCAACCGGGGCTTCAGACGGAAGTTGTTGAGAGAACGAAAACCCAGAACGACGTCCCCGAGTGCCTCTGGTACGGATGGTTCCGTCGCGTTGGCATAATAGCTTTCGCCGTTGATGAAGTAATTGTGGATCTGAGTATAGAAGGCTGTTTCAATCTGCCCGGCGGAACCGGTGAAGGTGATCCATCTGCGGCTGCGCGCCGTTTCGTCCACCGTGAGTCCCTGTGCTTGCAGCCACGACGTAACCTTGTCCATGTCGGTTGAACTCAAGCCGAAGCGGTCCGCGAATTCCTCCGGTGTAAGCCACTTGTGATAGTTCGGTGAGGACGGGTCCTGCTGTTCCCGGAGCAGTTTGTCCAGGTCCGCCTGCTGGGCCGCCGTGGGCTTGAATATCATTGTGACTCTTCCAACCGTAAATAAGCTGCCGACCTCGCCTTGATCATACTGAGGCTGGGCCAAGCGATGGAGAGTGCCCGGGAGACGTGACGTCGATGCATTCTCGATTCGCTCCAACAGTCGATCCTTGGGACCGGTTTGCGGAAACCCAGTGCACGCCCAGGCGATCAGCAGCAGCAACGCACCGAGACACTTCAGGGATATGAGTGAATTTAGTCGCACGATGCCTTTTTGACCGGCTTGGCCTCGATTCTGTATGTTAAAAAATGTAAAACTCATTTCCACTTCCATACAAAACGCCTCGTGCATAGTCCAACCGTCGTGCCGCAAAACTTCAGATCTCGCTACGGATGCCGGAGGACTGAAATGAAACGAGAAACTATTTGCTCTCTATTTCTTCTATTCGCTCTTCTCAGCCCGCTCGACGCCACCACGATTCGACGGCTGAACTTCGACGATCTCATCTCCAAATCCAGGTTGATTGTCATTGGTCACGTCATCGATTCGCGTACGTTTTGGACGGACGATCACAAGCTCATCATGACCGCTTACACCGTCCAGGTTCAGGAGAACCTGAAGGGGAACACGCCACAAGCCATCGTGATTACGACAATTGGGGGACAGGTCGGCAACACCGTGTTGCATGTGGCCGGGATGCCCGTCTTTGGAAACGGCCAAAGCGCGGTTCTTTTCCTCGAACAGTCTGGCGCTTACACCACCGTCGTGGGCTTGAACCAGGGCAACTTCCCCATATCTAACGGTGAAGTTTCCAACACGGTCATTGGTCTTTCATTTCCGGATGGCTTCGCCACGAAGCCCGTGAAGACGTCATTGGATGAATTCAAACATCAAATCCAACTTCGACTCGGTCGTTAATCTTGAAGAATTACCTCCTCTTGTTAGCGGTCTTCATTGGTTTGACGGGGAGTGCTGCGGCTTACACGCGAATCGCCACCGCTTCCGGACAGCAACCGTCATGGCCGAGCATGCCGGTTCCTTTCTGGATCAACAACTCCGGTTCGCCGCACATTGCAAACGGTAGCGAGTCCGCCGCGGTCCAGGCAGCGTTTCAAACGTGGCAGAACGTTCCAACAGCGGCCGTATCTTTTTCATATATGGGTGCGACACCAGTTGGCACGGTGGGCCAGGATGGGATGAACGTTGTCACATTCGTCGATAGTTCGGTGCCTCTCGGATCAGACGCCATCGCGTCAACTTTCACGTTTTTCAATTTCGATGCCACGGGGACGTTGACCATTCAAGAAGCCGATATCGCTTTGAATACTTCCGTGGCCTTCTCAACGAGTGGCGAAGCGGGAAAGTACGATATTCAAAGTGTTCTCACACACGAAGCCGGCCACTTCCTGGGTCTGGACCACGCGGGACTGCTGTCGTCCGTCATGACGGCGTATGGGACACCCTCGCAACTGGATCAACGCACGCTTGCCTATGACGACATGGCGGGTGTGACGGAAATCTATCCGAACCCTTCGACTATCGCGCCCCTCGGCGGCATCGCCGGAACTGTATTTGCTGGGGAAACGCCAGTCTTTGGTGCACACGTAGTTGCGCTGGATGCAAATGGGACGCCGCTGGTTTCCACGTTGTCGCTACCGGACGGTTCATTTCAGATCCTCTTTCTTCCGGGTGGGGCCTATCACCTATACGCCGAACCACTTGACGGCCCGGTTACAGAGCAGCACGTCGGTGGCAACTCAAACTCGTTTTATTACAAACTCGCCACAGGTTTCAGCACTACTTACTACGGAGATGTTTCGGATTTGAGCCGGTCGCAGACAGGAACAGTTCCTGCGGGGACTCTCGTCCGGGGCGCCGACATTCACGTTCTTCCCACGACGGTCTTGAATCTCACGGAACCTGGAGCCTTTGCAGCGCGTGTTCCGGTTGGTTCAACGGGGATGTTAACGGTAGGAGGCAATGCGATTACATCGGGGGTTACGTTCTCCGCGTCGACGTCCAGCATGGGGCTGGGAAGCACGACGTTCGGCGGAAGCATTGCCACCGACGCTCCGACAAGCGCTCAAGTCGCGATAACCGTGGCATCGAATGCGCCTCTTGGCCCGAAGAACATTAGCGTGTCGCGGAGCGGTTCGACCAGCCTGCTGAGCGGTGGAGTTGTTCTCGTGAATCCACCGCCGGCAGGCATCCAGATCAGTCCTTCGTCGGGCGCGAGCGATGGCGGCACAGCGGTCAATATCACTGGGCAGAATTTTCGCAGCGGAGCCAATGTATATTTTGGCGGAATCGCTGCGGCAAATGTTCAAGTTGTCAATGGCACGACGATCCAGGCCATAACGCCTCCGAATGTTGCCGGTGGCGCCAATGTTGTAGTCATCAACAGCGACGGCACGTGGGGAGTGCGTGCAGCTTTCAGCTATTCCGGCCTCCCGCCGCAAATCTTCAGCGTTTCACCCTTGAGCGGCCCGCCAGGAACCCTGGTTGCGATAGTAGGCAGCGAATTTGACTCACACATTGAAAGTCTTGGCGTGCTTTTCAATGGAATGCCGGTCAAGATTGCCGATGCGTCGCGCACCCGCATCGACGTGCTTGTTCCGTATAGCGCATCTACAGGCCCGATCACGGTGACCGTTTTGGGCCTGTCCGTAACCGGACCCACCTTCACCGTGACCGCACCTGCAGCGAGCACAAACGTTGCGCCGGGCGCCGCCTCTTTTGTCGACGCAAGCTCAACCGCCGGTGGAACGACGGTCATGTTCGGCAACACTGATGATTCGTCAAGTCTGATTTCACTACCATTCACGTTCAGCTTGTTCGACAACATCTACCTGGCCGGTTCCCAACTAGCTGTCTCGACCAACGGCTGGCTAAGTCTAGACGCCGTGACGACTCCGGAATATCAGAACGGCCCGTTGCCTGGAACGGCAGTGCAGCGAAGCGATGGCACCACCGGTTCGATTCCTTCCGCACTGATTGCGCCCTTTTTCGACGATCTCGTTCTGCGATCTGGAGGGGACATCAGTACACGGACTCTAGGTTCCGTTCCCAATCGCCGCTTCGTCATCGAGTGGTCAAACATGGGCGCCCTCGACGAACAAGGAACTGACACGGGCGCTGTGCTCACTTTTGAAGCCATTTTGTACGAGGGCAGTAACGATATCCAGTTCTTGTATTCAACGCTTAGCGGCCCGCGTTCAGATGGGGGGAGCGCAACCATCGGTATTCAGGACTCGACGCGCACCAAAGCCGTGCAGAGCGGATACAATCAGTCGATTCTTTCCAGTGGCTTCTTTATCACATATCACTTCAGCAACGGCGGTTACGCAGGCGGTCTCACCACCAGAGCGTTTTCCGTAACGGATCGCGGCGGACTTTCGCTCATTACCGATGGCTCAGGCAACAACATCACCGTAGGCTATGCGAAAATCCAGGCCGACTCCGCTGGAACAACGCCGTCTGGAGTCGCAATCTTTGGGTACCGTGTCCACAACATACTTGTAACTGAAGCTGGAGTCCCAACTTCTGGGCTGATCCAAAACGGACGCATCTATGCCGAGGTTGGTGGACCAGTCAATACAGGACTTGCCATCGCGAACCCCAACAATCAGCCGGCCACGGTGTCATTCTTTTTTACAGACAACGCTGGAACGAATTTCGGAAGTGGCAACGTTACCATTCCGGCCAACGGGCAAATCGCAAAATTCCTCGATGAGGCGCCGTACAGCGGCGGGAGCAACATTCGCGGAACGTTCACGTTCGCGTCAAATGTGCCGGTCCCTGTCGTAGCGCTCAGGGGTCTGACCAATGAGCGCGGAGAATTCTTAATCACAACGCTCCCCGTCGTGGATTTGTCAGCCTCAGTTGGAAATAGCACAGTAGCCTTGCCTCACTTCGCGGACGGCGGAGGATGGACGACGCAGGTCATTCTCGTGAATCCGAAGGATGCGTCAATAAGCGGTAATATTCACTTCGTCGACCAGAATGGTCAAGCCATAACCATCACGGCAAATGGTCAAACCGTCAGCACATTTGCCTACTCAATTCCGGGCGGTGGTGCTTTCCGGCTCTTGACCGCGGGCCAAAGCTCATTGGTACGGACAGGTTCGGTTCAAATCGTTCCGGACGCTGGTAGTAATTCTCCGACGTCACTATCGATCTTTTCCTTTAAGCCTGCCGGTGTAACGGTATCGGAAGCTGGTGTCTCATCCATCACCGGAACAGCGTTTCGCATGTACGTCGAAGCTTCGGGGACGCCAGGCACAATCCCATCGATTCAAACCGGTATTGCAATTGCAAATTCTTCCTCTAGTCCGGCCGCCGTCACTTTTGACCTCACGGGTTTGGATGGAAGCTCTTTGGGCTTAACCGCTTCCGTTACAGTTCCTTCCAATGGCCAGGTTGCAAGATTCCTCAACGAGATTTTTGCCCCGCAGGCTCTACCTCAGCGGCTGCAAGGCGTTTTGAGAATCACCACGTCCGGCTCAGGGCTGGCGGTTGTAGGTCTACGCGGACGCTACAACGAACGCGGTGACTTCCTGATTACCACGACGCCGCCAACGAACGAAAGCGCACCAGCTACTGCCACTCCACTGTTCTTCGCGCATCTGGCCAATGGCGGTGGATACACGACGCAGTTTGTGCTGTTTAGTGGATCGGCTTACCAATCCACAACGGGAAACCTCCAGTTTGTCGGCCAGGACGGAAGTCCTCTCAGCTTGAATCTAAACTAGGTCCTCTTGGCGGTCAGAATCTTCACAAGCAAACACGGGCTTTAGCCCACGTTCCTCGGTATGAGCACGCTCGCTCGATCCAACGAAGCGTATGATCACATCGCCGGCTCAGGAGCAGGCGGCTTCCTCCGCAGGCGCGCACGGTTCCGTTCGAACCACAGGCGCAGCCGATCCAGATACAGGTAGACGACCGGGGTTGTGTACAGAGTTAAAAGCTGGCTCACCATCAAACCTCCAACAATTGTGATTCCCAGAGGCCGCCGCATCTCGGATCCTGTTCCTTGTCCGAGCGCGAGTGGCAGACCGCCGAGTAGCGCTGCCATCGTCGTCATCATGATTGGACGGAACCGGAGCACACAGGCCTGATAGATTCCTTCAAGAGGTCCTTTGCCTTCCTTTCGCTCGGCTTCCAGAGCAAAGTCGATCATCATGATCGCGTTTTTCTTCACGATTCCAATCAGGAGAATGATTCCGATCAGCGCAATCACGTTGAGATCGGATTTCGTGATCAGCAGCGCGAGAA
>WNGJ01012493.1_pt1 | contig 10038 bp, 9 predicted proteins | sample 5400611 | NCBI WGS metagenome assembly WNGJ01 (sample SAMN13153375, study PRJNA577476) | soil metagenome | isolation source: 40 cm soil or saprolite under Garry oak tree replicate 1 | place: USA:California | collected 2016-06-15
GGTGGCCGTTCCACGGACCGATCTCGTGCTCTCCAGCAGACAGCAGCATGCTGCAAGCCTACGATCCCGGTTTGTCCAGTTCAACGGGAACGCGCAAGGCCGACGTAGGCAGACCCCGCACCACGGCGCCCGACCATGAGATGGCCCAGCGCGCTGGGTGATCTCAACTCAAGGGTCATGACCAGCACCCGCTGGACCTGCTCGTCAGCGATCCGCCGGGCCGCGCCGGAATAGCCGAGGGTGTCGTCACGCCGGAGGTCGTCGGCGCACGCCATCAAGCATCACCGGGCGTACGCCAACCGTGCCAGCGTGCATCCACAGGCGGACAAAGAGCCGTCCTCCAGACGACGACACCACACCGCGCAAGCCGCAGCATCGACACACGGGACGGTCCCGACAGTCCGTCGACAGGAAGGAATGTCATGACAACCCAGCCTCGCTCCGACAGCCATCATGGCCGTGCGCCATTGCCAGGGCGTGGTGGCGCCTGGCGGGCGTGTTTGGTCTTGGATGGTTCGTGCTGTTCGCGGTGGGCGCGATCGTCCTGCAGGGCGAGCCGCCCGCCTACGACGATCGTCCTGCAGGGCGAGCCGCCCGCCTACGACGCATCCCTGGCCGAGGTCCGCCAGTTCTTCAGCGACAACAGCACCCGGTTCCTGATCGGCGACTATCTTGCCGGCCTGGCCTTCCTGCTGCTGTTCCTTCCCTTTGTCGTCGGCCTTCGAAGCCTGCTCGGAGCCGCCGAGGGCGGGCCGCAGATCGCCTCCCGCCTGATGCTGGTCGGGGGGCTGGCAACGGTCCTGATCGGTGACACCGCCACGGTCTTCCAGGACACCCTTGCGTTAGGCGCCGCCAATCCCGAGCTCCAGGACACCACCCTGCGCGCCTTCCTGTACGCCAACGCTGCGGCCATCGCGGCCATCGGCCTTCCCGCCGCGGTGTTCACCTTCGCTGCCTCGGTGGTGATCTGGACCACCGCGGTGCTGTGGCGCTGGCTGGCGGTGCTCGATGTGCTCGCCGGGGTGCTGCTGGCCGTCGGGGCCGCGTTCCCGCTTGCGGGTGACCCCACCGGGCCCCTGTGGACGATTCGCTTTATCAGTTTCATTGCATTGGGGGGTCTTCGTGGTGTCGGCAGCCATCGGCATGCTCCGGCGTGCTAGCCCTTGGCCAGCCCGGCGATGGTGGCTGGCCCTGCCAGGGTGAGGCGTTGCCCGAGGCCGCGCAGCGGGTGCTCAGGTGGCCGCGGTCGCCGGTGCTGCGTTGCTCATGTGGCGGGAACTCTCACGGACGATCAGTTGGGGCCGTTCCAGAGCGTGGGCCTCCAAGCGTGGGTTCGCCATCCTGGCGATCAACAGGTCAGTTGCTCGCTCGGCCAGCCGCTGGACAGGTTGGTGCAGGCTGGTGAGCGCCGGCACGGTTCGTGACGTCATGGCGGAATCGTCGCAGCCGACGATGGCGATCTGATCTGGGCTGCCTCCAACCTCGAGGCCGATGGCGGCGGCGGCGCGGATGACGTCGTAGGCGAATTCGTCGCAGGAGGTGACCACGGCGGTTGGACGCGGCGAACGACGTAAGAGGTTGTGCGCCTGTTCAACGGCGGGTTGTCCATAGCTTTGGAGCTCGATGCACTCGGGCAGCTTGCCCGCGGTGGCCAATCCGAGCCGGTAGCCTTCCAGCCGCCGGTCCGCAACCGCATCTGACGGCGGCCACCCGAGGTAGGCGATGCGCTGGTGGCCTTGCTCGACGAGGTGCTCGACCGCCATGACTGAGCCGGCGACGTTATCGTTGTCGACCCAGCAGTAACCGGTCTCGTAACGTAACCGTCCGACGAGGACGAAGGGCACCTGCGCGCGTTGGAGGTAGGCGACACGATCGTCGTCATAGACGATGTCGGTCAGGATGAACCCGCCGACCTCTCGCTGCTCCCACAGCTGCTCGTAATAGGGCGCGCGGGAACCCGGTTCCTTGTCGGTGACGAACGGGTGCAGGCGGAAGGCCGCTGAGCGCGCTGCCCACAGCAGATTCAGGAGCAGCTCGTTGAAGATGACGTTGACGGCGGAGTCTTCGGCGCGTGGCACTTCGAAGCCGATCCGGCCGAGTTGGCGGCGTCCCAGCCCGCCGACACTACCGCGCGGGAAGTAGCCGGTTTCCTGCACAGCGTCTTTGATGCGGGTGCGGGTCTCGGCGCTGAGGACTTCGGGGCGGGAGAAGTAGTTGCGGGCTGAGCTGACGCTGACGCCGGCGAGTCCGGCGACCTCCTCGATGGTCGGCGTGCTACTTGTGCCAGCTTTGCGCATAGGGTCCGTTCCATCGCTTCCGTAGATGCCCTACGTCGTTTGCAGATGAGTTTGTAAACATCTTTGTAACATACTTTTGGAGGGCCTCCTCCAGAGCTGGGGTGAGCTTGCGGGGGGCCTGAGCACCCCAGCCTGGGGGGGCCGTATGGCGCCCATCTGGATCCACAACAGCAATGCGAGGATATGTGCGACGGCGGCGCCGCCACCCACATCCAGCAACCGCAATTCTCGACGCTAGAGCCGACCGTCGGACCTTCGACGAGGAGCGGAGGGTTCGCGTTCTGGGATGTCATGTCCACCACAGCCGCAGGTCACTGACCTGCGGCTTTTCCTATCTGGACCACGGCGGGGGAGCGCTCGGTCCGCATTCGGTCCGTCTCCGCCGCCAAACGGGCGCGCTCGTGGAGCTCCTTGAGACGGTCGACGGTCGGCGAGGGAGTCGAGCTCGTCGGGGTACAGGTGGCCGTAGCGGTTCAAGGTCTGCACCGCATCCTTGTAGCCGAGCTGCTTCTGCAAGGTCTTGATCGAGGCGCCCTCGCGGATCAGCAGCGACGCGGCCGTGTGCCGGAGGTCGTGGATCCGCAGGTCGGTGACGAGCACCTCGCCGCCCCTCCGGTGGATGGTCCGCACGCCGAGACCCGCCCTCACCGCGGCCGGCTCGAAGTAGCGCTCCATGAGCTTGTGCTCGCGGATAGGGCCGCTGCGGGGGGCGGCGAACACCAGGTCGTCCGGCTCGTGGGAGCGGTCGGCGAGGTAGGCGGCCAGCTCGTCGCAGAGGAACCGAGGCAGCCGCACGACGCGTCGCTCGTGTGTCTTCGGCGTACCCCACATGAGCGCCCCATCGACTTCGCTGAGCGCCTCGGCGACCTCGACCTTGCCGCGCAGCAGGTCGAGCCGCTTGACCTTGAGGCCGGTGATCTCCCCGGGCCGGAGTCCTGTAGGCCCAACCCGCACCAGGAGCCGGTAGCGCGGGTCGATTGCCTCTGCGAGCTGCTCGACTGGACGGCGTCCAGGAAGTGCATCTCGCGCTCGGGCCAGCGGGGGAGTCCGCGCATGTTGGCGGCGACGTTGACGGCCAGCCGCTTCGCGTCGACCGCAGAGTCGAGGATCATGGAGAGCACAGGGTGCGCGTTGCGGATCCTGGAGGCGCCCGGGCCGTCCTCGATGAGGGCGGCGATCCATTCGCGGACGGCCATCCGGTCGATGCTCGCCAGACTGGCGCTCTTGAACGTCGGCAGGGTCTGGTTGTCCAGGAGCTGCCGGTAGAAGTGCCGCGTGCTCGGCTTGAGCCCGGCGGTCGTGCGGTACCACCGCTCCGCCCACTCAGCGAACGCCATCTTGCCGGCGGCCGGGCCGACGTAGGCGCCTTGGAGCTTTGAGTCTTCGACCTCGATCAGGAACCGCTGGGCGTCTGCTCGGCGGGTGAAGGTCTTGACGCGCTCCCGGCCGGCGGCCTCACGCCAACGGGCCCGGTAGGTCACTCGGCCATTGCGACACGTTTCTGGATGTGGGCCATACGCGGCGCTCCTTCGCGGAAATACTTCGCCTTGGATTTAGCTTCGTTGAGTCGTGCCGAGTCCCGTTCTCTACCTCCGGCAAAGGTCTCCGTGATACTTAATTTAGGCAGAGGTCTTGAGCTGCGGTGTTCCGGTGTTGGCGAGTGTTGGTAATTATCCAAACAATATCAATTGCTTCTGACAGCGCCGCTCAATACATCTCAAGCCATGCACGAATGACCGGTTAGCTATTAGCTAGAAGCCCATGAGGCCTTCGATGCCTTCCTCGGGTCGTTGGGTGGCGCTGGTTGCTTTGCGTGATGTGGCTCGACGATGACCGCGAGGGCCGTGCTGTCTTCCGGCAGTTCGAGGTCCTCCTCTCGCAGGACGCGGAGGAGTTCGCGAGCGAGCTCTGGGGAGATCCTGAACTGGCGGATCTCTCCAGTCGACTCACCAGCGGGCTCGGCGGACATTGATGGCCTCTAGGGTCGCTGTGCCGGCCAGTGTACGAGCGCCCTACCAGTCGAAACAGCCGCATTCGAGTTGTTGTTGACAGCCCGGCGTCTTCTCCCATAGAGGTCCGGGTGGCCGTGCAGAACTTGCTCCGTGGCGTAATCGCCCGACGCCGCAGACGCGAGCGGCCCTGGGTCGGCCCCGCGCGGATCGCTGGCCCCAAACAGGATCCGGACAGGCGACCGACGGTTCGGGGATGTAGCACCGAGGATGCTCGGCCGGTCCAGCGCTCACGGAGCCCAGGGTGGCCGCCGACGTGGCCGACGCCGGCCACGTGGCGGCGTCCGCGTCTGCGGCGCGTCCTGCTGGTGTTGTGCTGGGTGCTGGCGGTCGGATGTGTCACGCACGCGCTGATCGAGGACGCGCAGCGGGTGCTGAGCCTGGCCGGCGCACTGCAGATCCGCTACCCGGCTTCGCTGTGGGAAACGGTGAACAGGCACACTGCCGATATCCAGGACCTGGCCTTCAACGAGACCTGGTTCCTGATCGAAGGGCTGCTGTGGGGCATGCTTGCGCTGATAGTCCTCGGCGCGTCATCGGCACGCCGTTGGTGGACCGGCACCGCACTCGCCGCGATCGCCGTGCTGACAGCGATCGGATTGCTCAGCGCGTTCGACGTCATCGGCAACATCATCATCTTCTGACGGATCGCCGAGAACCACGGCGTTCACCGTTCATGCTCGAACCGCATCGTGGACGAGCCCGGCCGACTTGGATGCGTCGACGCTCGCCCACCGCCAATGCTACCCAGCGAGCGGCAGCCCAGGCTCCTCTACCGTTTGTCCGATCTGACGAACTCGAAGCTCGGTCTTGCCGACAGGGCTCGGCATAGTGCGGAATTGTCTGGATAGTCAGGTGAGAGAGCCTCTTTAAGGCAATGTGGGACAGGCACAGACACTGGCTGGGCAGGCCTTGCTGCGAGCGGAATTGGCGGTGTGCGCGTCCCCGGTTCTCTTTGGCGCGGCGATGCGATGGACGCGGGCAATGCTGGAAGCCGGCGTCGCGGTGATCCTCGACCGCGTCCAGCAGCAGCACCTGGCTGTCCCCGACTGACCGCCAGCCTGCCCACGTTACCGTGGCGGCCGGAAGATCGTGACCAGGACCCGGAGGATGAGGATGGCGCTGACCACGAGCAGGTTGTAGCCGAGCAGTTGAAACAGGCTGACAGCAGGGTTGACGCTCGGCCCGCCCGTGCTGCTGAGCAGCACCACCGCCATGATGCCGGTGGCGGCGCCCAGGAACGCCAGCAGGATCTGGTGGACGAGGGTGGTCAGGAACCGGCGGTCGCGGGGGTCGGCGAATAGCCGCACGCCCAGGCCGAGGCGGCCGTGCTCGAGGGCGCTGGTGATCCGGTCGGCGCGGCGCGGGAGGCGGCGCAGCACCGGCAGCAGCGTGGGTAGCTCGTCGCTGGCCGCCTGCCGCAGGGAGGTGGGCTGCAGCTGGCTGGTGAGCTGGGCGGCGGCGAACGCCCGCGATTCGGCGACGACATCGAAGCCGGGGGCGAGCTGGGCCAGGGTGGCTTCCAGGGTGGCCAGCGCCCGGAACACGGCGGCGACCTCGGGCGGCACCATGAGCTGGTAGCTTGCCACCAGGCGGAACAGGTCGGTGAACAGCTCGACGTCGAGGGCGGCGCCAGGGTTGAGATGGCGGGCCATGAACTGGCCGAGGGCGCGTTGCAGCCGCTGCTCGTCGAGGTCGTCGGGCCGTACCATGACCTCCAGGAGGGCGTCGTACAGCCCGGCCGGGTCGCCGCGGTCGATGGCGAGCAGGAACTGCTGCAGCGCTGACCGCAGCAGCGCGTCGAGCCGGCCGACCGAGCCGAAGTCCAGCAGGGCAAGGTGGCCGTCGTGCAGCAGCAGGATGTTGCCCGGGTGGGGGTCGGCGTGGAAGACCCCGCCGAGCATGATCTGTCGGAGCAGGCAGCACAGCAGCGTCCGCGCGAGGGCCTGCCGGTCCAGTCCACGGGCGTCGATGACTGGCCCGGCGGCGTCCAGGGGGAGCCCGTCCAGCCGCTCCATCACCAGCACCCGCTGGGTGCACAGCTGCGGGTGCAGGGCCGGCAGCCGCACCGAGGCGTGGGTTCCGGGCGTGGCCGACGCCGCTGTCACGGCGGCCATGTTGCGCGCCTCGACGCGGAAGTCGAGCTCCTCGTGGAGCGCGGTGGTGAAGCCACGGGCCAGGTCGACGGCGCCGATGGTGGCCCCCCACCGGGTGCGGGTCTGCAGCCTGCGCGCCATCCGGTCCACGATGTCCAGGTCGCGCTCGACCACCGGCCGGATGCCGGGGCGCTGGACCTTGACCGCCACGTCTGCCCCCGAGGAGCGAAGCCGGGCCCGGTGCACCTGGGCGATGGAGGCGGCGGCCAGGGGGTGGGGGTCGAGCTGGGCGAAGACCGTGTCGGGCGCGGCGTCGAGTTCGGCGCCGAGCAGCTGCTCCACCTGCGGCCACGGGGCCGGGGTGACCTGGTGGTGGAGCTTGGCGAGCTCGTCGATGAACTCGGTGGGGAGCAGGTCGCGGCGGGTGGCCAGCAGCTGGCCGAGCTTGACGAAGCTGACCCCGCCCTCCTCCAGCGCCAGCCGCACCGATCGGGCCAGTCCGGCGCGCCGGGCAGGGACGTCGGCGTCGAGGGGTCGGCGGCCTCGCAGGTGGGGGCGCAGGCCGTGGCGGGCCGCGATCTGGCTGATCTGGAGATATCGTCGTGCCCGGTCCAGCCGGTGCCGCAACGCTCGCGCCCACGCCAGCGGCCGCACCGACCCGCTCGGCAGGACCGCCTCGGCCAGGACCAGGAACCCCATCGCGGCCAGCAGCGCAATCCCGAGTTGCACAGTGGTGAGCACGAGGGGACGGTGTTGCGGTCGTTGGATCGTGATGCCGAAGGCTAACCAGGCCGCCGTGCCGACCAGGCCGGCGAGCACGGTGCGCACCACACCCAGCTGCAGTCCGAGCAGGCGCCGTGCGCCTACGGCGAGCCCCACCAAGAGGGCGCCGCCGGTGAGGACGATGAGGACGGCGTTGACGAGCAGCGAAGCGGCGTTCGTCTTGGGCACCTCGGTCGGCTCGTTGGGTCGCACCTCCCAGATCTCGTGGCGCTGCCAACCCCCAATGATCTGCCCCTGCCATACCTCCCGCAGCCTGGCTTGTAGGTGCCGGCGGGCAGGCTCAGCTCCTCCGCTCGCCCTTGTCGCAGGATGAGGTCGACGTCGTGCCGTGCGGCATGGCAGAGCATCTGAGCGGATGGGTCGAGGCCTTCGCAGCGTGCGCCTGTGCGCTGGTGGATGCCTGCCAGATGGTTGGCGGTGCCGCAGCCGACCTCCAGCACCGTCGCGGTCGATCCGATGCCGGCGCGGGCCACCAGCCGGTCCACGATTGGCTGGGATGGGCGCCGGTGTTGTGCGTATCGGTCGGCCAGCTCGTGATAGGGCGCGGTGCTCACCGGTCCGTCCTTCCCCGGATCGTTGTGGAGCGGTGGATTCGGATTCCCGCTCGGGGTGGTGCCACGCGGTAGTGGTAGTGGTGGGATGGTTGGAAGCCGAGCCGGGTGTAGAGGTGTACGGCGGCGAGGTTGGTTTCCTCGACCTGAAGGTAGAGCTGTTGGGCCCCGTGGTCGGCGGCCCATCTGGCCCCGGACTGCAACACCGCCGTGGCGATGCCGCGGCGGCGGTCCTGCGGGCGGGTCGCCATGCAAAACACTCCTGCCCAGCCGCGTTCGACCACCAGCATCCCGACAGCGAGCACCTCAGCGTCCTGGGTCGCGGTGATGTAGCCGGCTTGAGGACCGATGCGGGCAAGGACCAGCTGGCCGGTCGCGGTGGCGTCCGTACGGCCCTCCACCGCCGCCCAGGCCGCCCGCCATCGCGGGGTGGCTGTCTCGGTGACGCCTATCGCCACATCTGTGGTTGACGGGTGGTGGAGCACACGGCCGACGGGGGCGGTCAACACCACCGTTGGCGACTGGCGCAAGTAATCCCGCGCGGCAAGCTCGCCATCCAGCGCATCGTGCAGCTCCGCTGGGCTGACCTGCACGACCGTGGGCTGATTGTGGCGGGCGTAGAAGCGCTCAGCCAGGTCGAGGATCCGCGCCCGCTGGGCGGCGGTGGCCTCGGCCGCGGCCGGTGGCGGCAGGGCCGAGTTGGAGCGGCGCCGGGCGACGGCTGGGGTGTGGCGCAGCAGCCACCCGTCGACGATCTGGACGACTGCGGCCGGCCAGGCGTTGGCGGCGAGCTGCTCGATCAGCAGCGCGGAGTCTGCGACCACGGGCACATCCTGCCACGTGGGCATGGCCTACGGCAGGTTCGGATGTTGGAGTTGGGTGGGAACCGAGGAGGTGCTGGCCGAGCAGGTCGCCCACTATCTCGCTCGGGCGCCGGGGTATGACGACGCCCCGATGTGAGTCTGCTGCGGGACACCGCGGCGGCGCTGGGCGCCGAGTTCCGCGAGGCACTCCCTGGGTAGTACCAACAGCTCTGCCGCTCCCATCAACATCTCTCGGCCCCGGGTGCGTTGGCATATGTTTCTCATCTATTGATGCTCTTGGAGCTGGCTCGTCTGAGGCTCAACGAGGAGCGGGCGGTTCGAACTCTGGGATGTCATGTTCCCCATGCCTGTTGGTGAAGCCGCTATCGTGACGGACTTGGTTGCTATGCCAGGTGCCTCAAATCTCCTGTCACGATGTCCGGGGTGCTCGGACGGCGTCCCGGTCCTCGAGGTGAGTATGGGTGCCCGCCGCCGGGGGCAGGCTTGCCCGCAGCACGCGAAGAGCGACATCGGGACGCAGGAGTGACCCCGGACGCGCGACCAGGCCGGCGACCCGGACAAAAGCGCTGGCGAGGCTAGCGTCGTACACGGCTGCGGCGTGCAGTCGGGCGAGGTAAGCACTGACCAGCCGGACCTTGGCGGTGCGCCGTCCCTGGACGCCGGGGAAGATGAGGTCGCCACCAACCGCGATGTCCCACGGCACGTCGACCACGCGGGCGATGTCGCGGAAGAACCGGTGCGGCTGCGGCTCGATGCCCCGCTCCAGGTGGCGGCGCAGCACGAGCGCCTCGAGCGCGGCCATGCTCATGCCCTGCCCGTAGATCGGGTTGAAGCTGCACACCGCGTCGCCCATCACCAGCAAGCCGTCCGGGAACCGGGTCAACCGTTCGTAGCGGTGCCGGACGCTGGCTGGGAAGCGGAAGGGGACCGGGTCGTCCAGCGGCTCGGCGTCGCGGACCGTCTCATAGATGTCCGGGAACCGAAGGGACCGGGCGAAGTCGAGGAAGCCGTCGGGGTCGGGTTGGCGGGTGGTCACCCAGGATACCGGCCAGCGTCAACATCCACCGGTCGCCTTCGAGCACCTGGAGCGCCCCCGCCCGTGGATGCTCCGGGGTCGCGGCGTGCAGCACCGCCAGATCGCCGCCGAGGGCATCGCGCCGCAGCCGGTACGTCCGCGTCGAATAGCCTAGTAGCCCGTCAGCCCTGATTAACGTGATACGTGACGAGCACGGATGGGATGCCGTGCTCAGTGCGACTTGCTCCTCGCCTGACCGCTGGTGTCAACGCCAGCGGCACCCGGGAGCTTGCGACCATCTCACGGCAGGGGCAGGCGGGAGCCGTCGAAGTACCACAGCGCGCTCGAGTACCACATGACCACGATCAGGGTGACGAGCAGGCCGCCCGCGACCGGCAGCGCCCAGCCCGGCAGCCGACGGCTCCGCACAATCAGCACCTTGGCCGCGAACGCGCCGTAGAAG
>WNGJ01014490.1_pt1 | contig 10038 bp, 8 predicted proteins | sample 5400611 | NCBI WGS metagenome assembly WNGJ01 (sample SAMN13153375, study PRJNA577476) | soil metagenome | isolation source: 40 cm soil or saprolite under Garry oak tree replicate 1 | place: USA:California | collected 2016-06-15
AGCGGTCCACACGTCGGTAAGAAACCGTGTCACACCCACGTGGATGACTTTCCGCGATTTCAGTTCGATGATGAAGAACGCAAAGAGCGAACGGAACAAGAGATCAGTGACTTGTAGGAAATCACAGGTCCACCTATCAGCAGCGTGATTGTGCAGGAAGGTAGGCGAACATGCTTCATGTATTTCTGGATCGTGCGTTTGCACACGCAAATACCCAGCTTGAGTAACTCGCCTCGGATGCGCTCCGCTCCCCAGAGCCGATTATTGCTTGCCATCTCTTTGATTAATGCGATCGTCTCTGGGGAGATTTTCGATTGTCTCGCATCAGCCTTTGACTTGTGCTTCCAGAATAAGCGAAAGAGTTCTCGATGCCACCGAAGCAAGGTCTCCGGCTGCACAATGAAGAGTGCCTGCTTCCAAGTCCGAATCATCCTCGCCAGAAACAACAAGAGAAACCTATCTGTCTTCCTGCAGGTCGGTCGTTTGACTTGCCGACGCAGGATGATGAGTTGCTGCCGTAACAACGCGTGGACCTTTTCTCTACGCCGCATCGCTACACAACTTTCGCGATGGCATCAAAATCAGCATAAGCTACAAGAAATCCATATGAGAAAAGTTCATTTTCTTAGCGTTTTAACAGTGATTAAGCGGATTTGATATGATACCAATATCGCAAGAAATCCGCCATCAGTGTCTTGTGACCGCTTCTCACGCTCGTAGTGCGGCTGCTGACAGCAGGTGAGTAGTAAAAATTCGTCTAAACTCCAATCAGAGTTAAAAGAAGATAGAAAAAGTTCTGTACGAGTGAAATACTTTCTGACACCTTTTTCTTACTTGGCCCTCTGTAACTTGAGTTGGCTGAAGGAGTGATGTGCTACCACTCCCTCCTATTTTTGAGCAGAGCTGCTTTGCGAAAGACGAGGTTGAACCCATGAGGAATGCATTGAGATGGCGTTTCTGGCTTGAAACGGGCATGGCAATTGTTACCAGTGTTTTGTGTGTAATCACTTTAGTGCAGAGAGATTGGATCGAGTTCGTCTTCGGTGTCGACCCTGATAACAGCAGTGGAGCACTTGAGTGGCTGATCGTTGGAGCTTTCATAGTGGTGACGATCATGCTCTTCACTCTGGCAAGCTACGAGTGGCGCAGAGCCCGGTCTGCCATTTCCTGACTTACGAGGTTCTATCCTGAACCTGAGCGGCAAGTGAACCGCGAGTCGCGTTACGGAAACGATCGTACGAACAGGAGGAAACTCCTAATCAGCAGTGAGCGTCCCGGTTCGCAAAGTGACCACCACATTTTGACAGAACAGTGAAGTTCTTAGCGAGAACCGTTAAAGGAGAGAAAATGACTGAAAAAGAAGGTACTCCCGAAAAGCCTGCCAATCATCAAGAAGAACAGCCCTTCGAGCACGAGGCCGAGCCAGAAGGCGGCCCTGGCGAGCGGGGCCGTGAGTTCTTGGAAGTACGTCTCACTCCTCTCACGCCCAGGGGTATACCCCGGATGCGCGCTCCGGTGATCCCGAGAGAACCTGGACAACCTCTTGAGGAATCCCCGCTCCCCCCCGACTTTCGTCGTCAGTTAGTCCGGGATTACCGAGAACGCCAGCAACCCCAACAGCGTGCGCCAGTACTGCCTGAGTCAGGAGCAGGAGAATTGGAAGCGCCTGAAGCACCCCAGCCTCCGCCTGCCAATAACTGGATTCCGATAGGCCCTTCCGTCGTGCGCCAGGGCCAGGGCGGCGTCAAACCAGCCGCTAATGGGGGTGTCTGGCGCTCTGACGACGCTGGGCAGACGTGGCGCTCGCTGATGGATGCCTTTGATCTCAATCCCACCACCCCGTCCACTGGTCCAAGACCGGTTGGCTCCGACTCGCTCTCAGTTGGTGCTCTTGCTCTTATCCCGGCCAAACCTGACCGGGTCTATGTCGGCTCGGGCCAGGGCGATGAGGCCACTTATTTTGGGGTTGGACCCATCGTCACAGACAACGGCACCACTACCCCACCAACGTGGACCACCGAATCTGCCGCCCCTGATAGCCCCTCTCTGGAAGGCACTGCATTTTTTGCGCTGGCAGTGGATCCCGCGAAGGCTGACAGCGTCGTCGCAGCAACCCTTAGAGGCGTGTATCGCCGCGAGCCAAAGGGCATGAGAGGCTTCCATTGGGCGAGAAAGACCCTGAGAGGTGACGACACCAGGGAAGTCCCTACCAGCGTGGTTGTTGCCACCAGTGGCGGCGCCACCACCTTCTACGCTGCTCTCTGGGGCGGCCCTGTCTACAGCTCCACCGACGGTCATACCTGGAACCAGATCGGTGCCGGGTTTCCCACGGCAAATGTAGGGCGCATCGGCGTGGCTGTACAGCCAAACAACCCGAACGTGGTCTATGCTCTGGTTGCCCGCAGCGATAACTCTCACGTGCATGGTGTTTACAGGATCGACACCGCTGATGGTAACTGGCGCCAGATCATCGGCGTGCCCACCGCGCTGTTTGGCCCCAAACCCAATAAGCCTGGGCAAGGGTTTTATGACCTTGCCATTGCGGTAGCACCAGACAACGTCAACCGCATCTACCTGGGCGGTTCAACAACCCGGTCAGGGTCAGGGTCGCTCTATCGCTGCGAGGTGACCGTCAGCGACACCAGTGCCAGCATGACCCCGATCTACATCGGCAACTCTATCCACGCTGACGTCCACGCTATCGTCTTCGCCCCCGACGATGCCAATACCATGTGGGTCGGCTGTGATGGCGGAGTCTTCTCCTCCACACATCCCACTGGGACCGGTGATATCTTTACAGCACGCAACATGGGTTTGCAGACGTTGACAATGGAACACCTGGGCCAGCACCCCACCGAGGATGCAGTCCTCTTCGGCGGCACGCAGGATAACGGTGGGCTGCGCTTTACCGGTGAGGAAGCCTGGCTGCACTCCTTCCCCGGCGATAGCGGCTTTAGCATCGTGAACTGGAACGATCCTTACAAAATATTGAACAGCTATATACAGGGCACCGTCCGCCGCTCGATCGACGGAGGCACGCGCTACTCGTTCGAACCCAAGTCTGTGCCACTGGCGACCAATGAAACCAGAGAAGTGGTGGAAGCAGTTCTCTTCTATGCACCCATCGCTGGCACGCCGCCCAATCCCGGCAGCCCTACCGCAGCTGCGGACGCCGATCTGGTCGCGTTTGGTTCGATCCGGCCGTGGATCAGCACGACGTTCGGTGATAGCTGGCAGTCTATCCCGAATGGAACGTTAGCCGATGATAACCTCGTCGGGCCAATCCGCTCCCTTGCTTTCGCTTCCCCAAACAGACTGTACGCCGGTACGTACGTGGGATCTCTCACTGTCGCAGGCACCGCAGTGTCTTACAGCGATGCCGCTGTCTACCGCTTTGACCACACAGCAAGCGGATGGACACGTACTCGCCTTGACACGATAGGTGGAGCGAGTTCGTTACCGCTCGAAGGGAGTATTACCAGTATTGCCGTTGATCCGGCAGATGCCACAGGCACCTCGATATATGTGACGCTCAGTGGCTTTGGCGACTATCGCCACGTGTGGCACTTTGACGGGGAGCAGTGGCAGCAGCGGAGCGGCCCGGCTGCTGGCGACCCAAACAGCCTCCTGGATGTCCAGGCCAACGCCATTGTCGCGGACCCAGCCAATCCCGCTCACCTGTACGTAGGTGCAGACATCGGCGTGTGGCATTCCGCTGATGGCGGCGCAAACTGGGCGCCGTTCTCGCAGGGGCTGCCTGATGCAGCCGTCACGGATCTGGCTCTGCACGATCCTCGCCGCCTCCTGCGTGCCGCGACTTACGGGCGTGGCGTCTATGAGCGTACGCTGACAAATACTGACAGTCCGGGGATCGAACTCTACATACGCAGCACGCAATTAGACCAGGGGCGCTTCCCTGCAGTCAACGGCTTGCCCGATCCGACGGCTTTGGGTCAGACGGTCGAGTTCGGGCGAGGGCCGGATATTAAGCTGGATACGCCTGACGCCACGGGTCAGTACCAGTTTCCGCCGACTGACACTATAGATTTTTTGCAGTTTGTGGACACGTTGAGTGACGACTTTCAGAATGTGGCGACGCATTCAAGCGCCAACATCCTCACTCGCGTGTACGTCCAGGTGCACAACCGGGGGGTGACGCCCGCCAATAACGTGCGGGTAATGCTGCTCCTGGCAAACATCTCGGCGGGCCTGCCGTCGCTGCCTGCCGGTTTCGATGTCAACGTGCGCAACGGCCTGCCCATCACTACTCCCGATTGGCGCACGGTCGGCTTTGATACGCTCAATGACGTGCGGGTGGGCTTTCCGAAGATTGCTGCGTTCAGCCTGCCTTCCAGTATGCTGCCTCCACCTGCAAACCTGGTCGGCAATCAGCATCAGTGTGTGCTCGCGCTGGTGCACCACGCTGATGACCAGTTCACGAACACGCTAACGAACGTCAACATACTCAGTAGCGGCGACCGCAAGGCCGCCCACAAGGATCTGACGGTGGTGCAATTCGCAGGAACACTCCCTTGTTGATACCGCAGGTCAAGACTGCACGCATCCTGTCATAATTTGGAGTCTCCACATGGACGGGTTGAATGCTTCAGCAACACCACCAACCGGTTGAAAAAGGTCAAAACGGTGCGGAGACAAACACGTTCGTCTCCGCACGAAGTGGCTGTGCAACCTGATGGGGCTTTCATCCAGCCAGTCCTGCAAAAGCAGGAAAGACATGGAGACAGAAAGGAAAAGCAGATGGTCTATATGGCTTGGACGGCATCGAAAATGGTCGACAACGATTTCATCTGGTGGTCGAGTTTCGACGGCAATGCCTGGTCCCCTCAGACGCCTTTTACAGAGGGACACAGTAGCGCCAGCCCCACTTTAGCAAACCTGTTCGGGGTAAGATACATGGCCTGGAAAGGGGTAAACAACGATTTTATTTGGTGGTCGAGTTTCGACGGCAATGCCTGGTCCCCACCAGAGCTTCTCACTGATAGACACAGTAGCACTAGCCCCGCTTTAGCAGGCAATCGGCTCGGATTATACATGGCCTGGAAAGGGGGAGACGACGAGACTCTCCGGTGGTCGCATCTCAGTGGCAAGGGCTGGACCCCACCAGAGTCTCTCACCGATAGACAAAGCGACACCAGCCCCGCTTTAGCAGGCAGAGGTGGTCAGCTTTACATGGCCTGGAAAGGAGGAGACGACGAGACCCTCTGGTGGTCTCGTTTCGACGGCAACGTCTGGTCCCCTCCAGCATCTCTCGTCGATGGACGAAGTAGCAACGGCCCTGCCTTAAGTTAATATCGGCCGGAGTGTCTACGAATCGAGACATGAATAGGAGATCATTCAAAACCAGAGGAATTGGCTAGCCAGCACCCGAATTTGAATGGTCTCCAAATAGGTTGGTCCCAAACGTCTACAAAGTGAACAGCCGAGAGGAAGCAGAAAGGAATAGCACCATGGGATTGCTCAGTGTCAGGGGTACTATTGACCCCAAACAATTCTGGCCTCATCAAGAATCTGATGCCGATACCTGTCGTGTCACGCTGCAGAGACCCCTCACCTTCACCGATGAGTGTGCAGGGACCACGCAGGAGACGCATGTCTTCGATAATGCGGTCTTTAAAAACGATGAGGGAAAGGACGACAACGTTATTCACAGCGATGAAAGTGGCGAATACATCAAGATTCGCCTTCAAGGGATTGATGCACTTGAATTGCATTATCAACCACAAAAGCCAAAAGAGGTCGGTTTTCTCCCTACTTGGCAGTATGACCTCTTTAAGCAATATAATGAGCGATATCGTCAGCATATGGGGGAAACCACGACCGTGAATCTCAAGACCCTGTTGCAAAACGACGATGTGTCCCCTGTTGAGTGTACCGTCACTACCATAGTCAATAAGCCCAACGAGGTCTTTGACGCCTACGGGCGTTTCATCGGCACCATCGGTACCAAAATCAACAACCAGAACACCAATCTGAATCTTCATCTGGTAGAGGAGGGATGGAGTTTCCCCGCCCTCTATAGTTCTATGACGACCCAGGAAATTCAGGACATCAGACAGGCAGCGCAGGCTGCTCGCACGAACAAGAAGCTGCTCTGGAACTATTATCAGCCCGCTATTGGGAGGCTTGATCTCCAAGTGAGGGCTGAATTGCCTGGACCCTAGTCGAGGGCTTTTGCAGATGGGCTATGCCACATGGAACTACAGGGCATATGGAGCAGTTTACGACAGAAGCACGGTGGTGCCGTAAAAGATGCCTTGCTCCACCTACCTGTCATGAACAGGGAAACCGACGAACGGGGCTACCCAAATACGGACCAGCGTAAGCGTGAGACGATGGATTCCCTAAACGGCGAGAGCCGCATGGGAACAGAACACCCATAGTACCCGAATGCCTGGGGTAATGTCCAGGACAGGGGGAAGGGGTGTAGGAGAAGATGGACAGAACCCAAAGGGTGCGGTGGATGCTGCAGCAGCCCGATACCAGGTGGAGCCATCTCTCTGGAGAACCGTGTGCCGTGAAAGTGGCCTGCACAGTGTGCGCCGTGAGGCGCGTTATGATATTCCTGCTGCAAGCAGGGGGAACTAGGGAAAAGGTTCCTGGGTTACTGGCATACCTGGCGGTGAAAGCTCAAGGGGACCAAGCATGCCAGGGAAGCGGCGCATGTCTGAAAGCGTTGTAAGGCAGGGCGTCCGTATGACCCGCTTCCTATGTGTAAAGCTAGACTGCCTGAACTCTAATCTCAACGTGGTGAAAGGGCCCACCCATCGGAAGAACGCTTGAACCCGATGTCACACTCTGCCCCGGCATGAACTGTGGGCTGGGGCAGAGTGTGAGCGGGGACCAACGAGGTCCATCAAGAGATGAGTGGAGGCGCTAAGCAATCCCGGTGAATCCATAGAGCAGTAACCGGGGCGACGATTTTCAAGTGCAGGGAGAAAAAGAAATGGGCAAGCATGACGAATTTGACCTTGATGTGCGCCTTGCTAGTGGCAGTAATCTGGCGGGGTCGCCTCAACCAGCAGGCGGTGGTGACGATGTTGTCGGCGGTGCCGCTACCGACACCTGCCACACCTGTCCCACCTGTGATACCTGTCCTAACACCTGCCAGACCTGTCCTGGTCAGAACACCTGCCAGACCTGTCCTGATCAGACCTGCCACACCTGTCCTACCTGCGATACCTGTCCTAACACCTGCCAGACCTGTCCTGATCAGACCTGCCACACCTGTCCTGATCAGATCTGCGTTCTTGACACTAATACCTGTCCTTTTAACACCTGCGACACCTGCCAGACCTGTGTCTGCGATGCCAGAGCCAATAACCCCTGAGCCTTTTCCGGTTCGGCAACGAAGAAGCAATTAGTCACGAAGTAGGGTACATAGAACAGGAACCGGGGCGACGATTTTCAAGTGCAAGGAGAAAAAGAAATGGGCAAGCATGATGAATTCGACCTTGATGTGCGTCTTGCTAGTGGCAGTAGCCTAGCTGGGCGGCCTCAGCCGCTAGGCGGGGGTGGTGGCGGTGCTGCTACCGAGACCTGTCACACCTGTCCCACCTGCGACACCTGTCCTGCCACTTGCGAAACTCAGTGCGGCACCTGCGAAACTCAATGCAATCAGCTAACGTGCGGCACCTGCGAAACTCAGTGCGGTCAGCCCACTTGTTTTGGTACTTGCCAAACTCAGTGCGATCAGCCGACGTGTTCTGACACCTGCACCTGCGACACTCAGTGTCAGCAGCACACCTGTGATACCTGCCATGGTCAGATCACCTGCGATACCTGTCCTGGGGAGGCCACCTGCGACACCTGCCATGGTCCCACCTGTGACTTTGGTGTTACCTGTCCCCCCTGTTTTGTAAAGGGTTAGATGAGTCTGTGACACCTGCCATGGTCAGAGCAGCTGTAATCCCGTCGCTGTTACCATGGTAACCAGCTAACCTGGATCTGTTGATAAGAAAGGTCTCAAGTGTTCGAAGCATATGGTTGTTCCTGGCAACCAGTTCTCACGTCAGGCCAGGTTGCTACAGCAGTGGATATCGCTCTACACGTGGCGACCCGCTTGCGGGAACGGGAGCGCGTAGAAGGCGCTGTTGTGGCGGCCATGCAGCAAACCGCTTACCCTAAATCCATCCATTGGCAACCTTCGGGGGTGGCCCAGGGCTATGCAGGACTGGCTATTATGTGCCGTTACCTGGATGCCTGTTTCCCTGATGATGACTGGGATGTTATTGGTCACGGCTATCTCGAGCTAGCTGTGCGAGATATGGAGCAGCGATCCTCTCTGCCAGCAGGCATGTTTGGGGGCCTCAGCGGTCTGGCCTTTGCCACCTGGTCCCTCTCCCAGGGTGGAAAACGGTACCGCAAGCTCCTGGCTGCTGTCGAGGAGGCACTGCTCCCTCAGGCAATTGGTCTTGCTAACAGACTGGCCATACAGAAAAAAGATGTTTCAGTTGGTCAGTTTGATCTGATCTCTGGTCTCAGCGGGGTGGGGGCGTATCTCTTGTGCCGCAAGGATGAGCCACAAGTAGCAGCCGCCTTGAGAGCCGTTCTCGGGAGTCTCGTCGCATTAACTGGAGCAGAGGAGGGGCTACCCCGTTGGTATACGCCTGTGCATTTACTTGGGGACGAGAAAACCATGCCTCTTTACCCCAATGGCAACCTCAATTGTGGCTTAGCGCACGGCATCCCTGGTCCCTTAGGCCTGCTGTCTCTCGCTCATCTCTCTGGTGTAACAGTTGATGGAATGGAGGAGGCTATTGTCAGAGTCGCAACGTGGCTCTGGCAGCACCGCCTGGATGACCAATGGGGCCTGAACTGGCCCACAGCAGTGCGCGTGGAAGCTGATGGGACGGTGCCACCGTGTTTGTCCAGAGAATCTGCTTCTCCGTTTGAACCGAGCCGTACCGCCTGGTGCTATGGTAGCCCGGGTGTGGCACGCGCCCTCTGGTTTGCAGGTGAGGCTCTGCACAACTCGGAATATCGACAGCTAGCTGTCGAGACTATGGAAGCAGTGTATCGCCGTCCCCTTGAGGTGCGCCGTATCGATTCTCCCACCTTCTGTCATGGCGTGGCTGGTCTCTTACAGATCGTGTTGCGCTTTGCCCATGATACGGGACTGCCTCAATTTACTGAGGCGGCACATGCCCTCGGTGAGCAACTGCTCTCTTTGTACCAACCCGATACCCTGCTGGGCTACTATAGCCTGGAGCCCGGTGGGAATCGCGTTGACCAACCAGGTTTACTCGACGGTGCACCAGGAGTGGCCCTGGTTTTACTGGCGGCAGCTACTCCCGTTGAACCTGGTTGGGACCGCTTGTTTCTGCTATCGTAGGTAAGGAGGAGAGTCTTTGCAACAGTCCAGGACCAGGTTTGCTCGCGCACAGCAACCAGCAACTCAAGCCAAGTCCGCTGCGCGTCCGCTCTATGAACTGCTGAATTTTGTAATGGTGCGAGCGCCTCTGCTGCCTATCGAAGCCTATCTCGCATTGGACGCTCAGCTGGGCCAGTCTGAGGTAGTTAGCGGTTCAACTCTTCAAGCCTACTTCCAGAGTGGCTCCCTTGCACCACGTGACCCGCGCATCCGCTGGGCTCTGGCAGTGGGAAGCAGTGTACTGCTGGATGACCTGGAACGGTCTTCACCTTACAGTAAGGACGCTGACCATCTCAAAGGGAAGCTATTGCGCTTCCTGATTCGCATGTCAACGCGACCGACGCCGTTTGGACTTTTTGCCGGTGTTGCGCTGGGCCAGTGGGGAGAAATGACCGATCTTGCTTTGGCGGTAGAGCCGCCGCACACAAGAACGCGACCGGATATGACCTGGTTGCTCACCCTCGTTCAGGAATTAGAGTCTCGTCTCGACGTTCGCAATAATCTCCGTTTCGTAACGAATCCGACAGCCTTCATCCGTGGTGACCGGATCTTCATGACGGAGCGTTCGTCAATTGGGGAATCTAACTCAGTGTCGATGGTCTCTGTGCGAGCATCGGGAGTGGTGAAAAGGGCACTGGCGCTGGCTC
>WNGJ01023017.1_pt1 | contig 10038 bp, 6 predicted proteins | sample 5400611 | NCBI WGS metagenome assembly WNGJ01 (sample SAMN13153375, study PRJNA577476) | soil metagenome | isolation source: 40 cm soil or saprolite under Garry oak tree replicate 1 | place: USA:California | collected 2016-06-15
AGCCGATCGACGACGATGCGGCGCTCGCGAAAATACTCGAGCGCCAGCTCGCCCATTTCCAACCCGAGGGAAAGCACGCGGCGGTCGAGCCGGGAGACAACCGATACGCGAAGCAATTCGGCGCGATCCGCGGAATCCGCCTGACGGTCACCGACGTACGCGCGAAGTTCAAGTTCGGCGGCAACCGCACGCAGCAGCATCGCGACGTCGTCGCGAAGAACCTCGGCGAACGCGGGTCATCGCTCGATCGCGAGGCGCGCGCCTTCACGCTCACGCGCACCAAAGGGCGCTAGTCCGGCGGGTTGAACCGCCCGCGGTAGTTCACGTCCAGGATCGCGAGCCGTTCGAGGTGCGTCGCGAGCCGCTTCTGGAAGTCAGCCCAGTTCCGCGTCTCGCCTGGCGACCAGAGCACCTCGGCGAGCGCGACAAGGCGCGGCCACGCCATGTACTCGACGCGCTTGGGATCGGGCATGTACTCAGTCCAGATCTGCCCCTGCGCGCCGAGCACGTGCTTTGCCTCAGCCGCGGAGAGCTCCTTCGGCACCGGCTGGTACGCGTAGACGTCCTCGAGTGAGTTGTAGCCGCCGATCCCCGGCGGCTCGGTCGGGAGCTCCGTCTGCGAATAGTCCATGTACGTGGGCTTCGTCGGCGCCATGACCACGTCGTGTCCGGCTTTCGCGGCCGCGATCCCGCCCTCCTCACCGCGCCAGCTCATCACGGTCGCGCCCGGAGCGAGACCGCCTTCGAGTATTTCGTCCCAGCCGACGAGGCGCCGCCCGCGCTTGGCGAGCCACGAATCGAAGTGGCGAATGAACCAGGACTGGAGCTCGTCCTCGTTCTTCAGTCCTTCCTTCTTCATACGCTCCTGCGCGGAAGGCGTGTTACGCCACTCGGTCTTCGGGCACTCGTCCCCGCCGACGTGGATGAACTTCGACGGAAACAGCTCGAGCACTTCGTCGAAGACGTCCTCAAAAAATCGCAGCACGTTGTCGGTGACGCCGAGCACGTGGTCGGTGATGCCCCAATACGTGAGGACCTCGATGGGCTTGCCGGTGTTTCCGAGCTCGGGATACGCCGCGATCGCGGCCATCGCGTGCCCCGGCATCTCGATCTCCGGCAGGACCGTGATCCCCCGGCCCGCGGCGTAGCGCACGACCTCGCGCACGTCGTCCTGCGTGTAGAAACCGCCGTGCGGTCTGCCCGCGAACTTGCGGGCCGCGGGGTCCTTGGTTCGCGGCGCGATCATCGAGTCCTTACGGAACGCGCCGATCGAGGTGAGCTTCGGGTACTTCTTGATCTCGATGCGCCAGCCCTGGTCCTCGGTGAGATGCCAGTGGAAGACGTTGAGCTTGTGGAGCGCGAGGAGCTCGAGGTGTTTGAGCACGAACTCCTTCGGCATGAAGTGGCGGCCGACATCGAGATGGCTCCCGCGCCAACCGAAGCGCGGACGGTCTTCGATCTCGACGGCCGGGATAGCCCACGACGCACCAGCGACCGGCGAGCGGCGGAAGATTTCGGGTGGAAGCAGCTGCCGCAGCGTTTGCGAGCCGTGGAGGATGCCGGCAGGTTTGGACGCGCGGATCGCGACCTCGTCGGCGGTCACGGTGAGGCGATAGCCCTCGTCGCCAAGGCTGGCGAGGGAAGGATCGAGCTCGAGCGTGATGCGCGACGCCGTCCCCGACGCCGCGACCGGCAACGAGAGACCAGTCGCTGGTCGCAGCTGATCGCGCAACAGCTCGGCCTGTGCGCGCAGATCGTTGCCAGCGACGATCGACGTCGTCGCGCCGAGCGCGAAGGATCCCGAACGGGGCGTGAGCTTCGCGGGAATGGGGATCAGGGCCGTGGGGGACACCACGGCCATGCTACCGAGTGAAGGCCCTTTACCGCGTGCTGTCGATGCGGACGATCGCCTGACCGAATGCGGGGATCTTGAGCTCGCCGATCTTGCTGCCGTCGAGCGTCGCGATGATCGCGATCTTTCCGTTCGCGTTGGTCACCGCATAGAGCCGTTCGCCGTCGGACGTGAGCGCGAGCGCGTCGAACTCGCCGTCGGCCTGCCAGACGGCGCGCGATGAGAGGTCCGCGGTGTTCACGACCGCGATCCCCTTGTAGCCGGCCGCGTAGATCCGATCGCCGGTCGGCGAGAGCAGCGCGCCACCGGTGATGTAGCGCTTCGCATCCGCGACCGGAAAGAAGAAGCGACCGACTGCCGCCAACACGCCTTGGTCCGCGTGGCTCACCGTTATCGACGAGGTTCGACGTATCTTCATCGCTCGCGCGTCGACCTCGTCGATCACGCCGAGCGCAGGATTGATCGCGTACACGTTGCCGCCGTCCGGCGCGACCCCGACCGACCAGAGGAGATATTTCTCGAAGTCCGTCGACCGCTGCTCCATCGGCAGCGGAGCGGTCACCATGCGACGCGACACGAGATCGAGCCCGAGGACATACGGCTGCTCGTCGGGCTTCGGGGTGCATCTCGGTCCATCGAACGAGGTGCAGTTGCTCGTTGCGCCGGCATCGAGGGTGAACAGCCAGCGGCCGTCCTGCGAGAAGACCGGAGGAGGGCGGAAGCCCCCTTGGTTCCGGACGCCGGCGATCGCGGTCGCAGGCAGGAGCGTGCTCGATGGAACGTCGAACACGCGCAGGCCGGTGGCCCCCTCGCCGAACTGGTTGAGATACAGCGACCGGCCGTCCGGAGACATCGCGACGAAGCCGTAAGTCGACTGTGCCTTGAGGTCCAGGGTCGCTTCGATCGCTCCGGAACCTACGTTGACCACCCTGAGGCCGGTCACCCATTCGCCGCTCTGCTGGTAGGGGTAGATCGACAACGCGAGATGACGGCCGTCGCGCGAGAGCGCGCTCTGCCCACCGTCGGTCCAGATCGCGTGGTAGGTCCCATCGAGCGTGAACGAGCCGAGCTCGCGGCCCGATCCGATCTCGAGCTGGCGCACGACGGTCTGCGTGGCCCCGTTCGCTTCCTCGGTCGCCAGGAGCGTCGAGCGATCGGACGTCGGCGACCCGTCCGGAAGCGTGCGGAGGGTCGCACCGGTGCGCGCGTCGATCGCGAGGATCTTGGCAACGCCACCCGTGCCGACCGATCGGAGATAGACAATGTCGTTCGTGGCGTTCGTCGGCCGCGGGGTGGCCGCTTGGCTTGTCGGCGCGGAAGGCGTCTCGGTCGCGCGCGGAACGGCGACCTGTGCGCTGCATGCGGCGAGCGAGAAAGCGAACGCCAGCACGATGACTCGCCTGGGCCGCATCTTCATTGCCCTAGATACAACGGCCGGCGGCCATGGTTCCGCGCTAGGCCGGCGCGACCTCCGCTCGCCTGTTGCCCACGACCGCGATCGTCGTCGCGCCCATGCCGAAGAGGAGCGCGCAGAAGATCACGAGTCCGCCGAGGATGGGAATGAGCGCGACGAGGAGCAGAACGATGAGCCCGATCAAGAGAGCGAGCCAGACCGGCACCGGCCGTCGCGCGATGCGCAGGACCGCTCCGCCGACGCCGACCGCGGCGACCGGAATGCTGAGCGCGAGCACCACCACGAAGAGCGAGAGCACCACGAACCCGATCCACCATCCGCCGATCACGACCCCGACCGCGAAGAACACGATCGCGAGGATCGGCAGCCCGATGAGCACGAGCGCGCCGATCGCCAGGGTCAGCCACGGGGAGTGAACGAGGGCTTCACCCGCGCGTCGCGAGAATCCCGGGAAGAAGAACACGACGAGGATCCCGAGGATGAGCAGGCCGATCAGACCCTTGAGCCAATCTACGACGAGCGCTGCCTGGCCTGTGACGAGGGGCGCGCGGCCGTTGTCGGGGGTCTGCCGCTCGATGGTGCCCTTCACCGACGACGTATTCGCGATCTGCGCTTCGTTCTTGCTCGTGTACTTGAGGGAGCCGCCGACGGTCGCGCGATCGGTGAGCTGAAGCCGCTCGACGGTCGCCAGGACACTTCCGCCAATACCGCCATCGATCTTCGCGTTCGTGCCGCCCACCTGAAGATCGCGGCCGATCTGACCGCTGATCGTCGTGCTCGCCGCACCGACGATCGCATCGCGTCCGACCCGACCGTTGCTCAAGATGGTCAGCTCGTTGCCGGCGACGAGAAGATCATTGGTCACCTTTCCATCGAGCACGACCATGTTGCCAACGGCGCGCACGCTGCCTCCGACCTGCCCGCGGATCATCACGCTCTGGCCGGCGGCGACCACGTCGCCCGTCACGCTGCCGTCGACGCTGATGTTGTTCCCCGTCGCGATCAGATCGCCGTGGATCGTTCCGTTGATCGCGACATTGCTGCCGAAAACATACAGGTCATCGTCGATCGTTTCGGTCGTCCCGATCGTGACGTCACCCGAGCGGATGTCCGCGGCCGCGGCGGGGCTGGGACTGAGCGCGAGGAACAACGCAACGAGAGCTAGGAGGCGAAGGGGGCGCATCGCGCGGATAGTAGTGCTCACTGGCAATCGGTCACCGATTAACCAAGCGCCAGCGCGAGGATCCCGACGACCATCGCGGCCGCTCCGAGACCGCGGCGCACGACGTGCCCCTCAGCGAGCACGCGCGCGCCGAGGATCGCGCCGATCAGGATGCCGATCTCGCGAGCCGGCGCGACATACGAGACCGGACTCACGACGAGCGCCGTGAGCACGAGGATGTACGCGAGCCGGCTGAGGACGCCCACGCCGATGACCTCCCATCGGTGGCGCGCCCAGGCCGCACGGACCGCATCGCGCTGCCGCAGAGCGACGGGCGTGACCACGATCGCCTGGCCCACGACGGTCGACCAGTCATAGAGGAGCGGCGGGATCAAAACGACCGCGACCGCCGTCTTGTCCCAAAGTGTGTAGAGGGCAATGACCGCGCCTGTGGCGAGCGCAAAGCCGACAGCCCGGCCGGCCCCGTCGCGACGCAGCGCGCGGGGATCGCCGGTGAGGACGAAGGCGCCCGCCACGATCGCGAGAGCCCCCGCGATCGCAATGGCGGTCGGATGCTCGCCGAAGATCGCGATCGCCCCGACCGTCGCGAGGAGTGGACCGGTCGCCCGCGCGATCGGATACACGAGCGACAGATCCCCCACGCGGTACCCCGCGGTGAGGGTCGCGAAATACAGAGTCTGCAAACACACGGCGACCAGGACGAAGACGAGCGCTGGCCAGCCGAGCTCTGGTCGCGCGATGACGAGGATCGCGATCGCGAACGGCGCGAAGACGATCGCGCCGACCACGTACGCGAGAAACAGAAACGGCGTGTCTGCGCCCACGCGCTTCGCGAGCAAATTCCACGTCGCGTGAAAGACGGCCGATATGAGGACGAGACCGAGAGCAAAGAGACTCACGCACGGACACTATGGCGGCGGCGGACGAGTGGCTCGAGCAGCGTCGGGGTCTTCTGAGCGAGCGGCCTCTGGCCGGTGGTCCATCGAGATCCCACGAGGGGCCGAGCGAGGAAGACCCCGGCGCTGCTCACGCTCGCGAGCGCGGAGGAGGCGCTATTCCGTCGAGACGGTTTGATCCGTGATGTCCGCTCCGGGTCGAATAGCGCGGAAGTGCGCGGCGGGATCGTCGAGAAGCGCGCGGACGTACTCGGCCGCCTCGGTCTGCTCGCTCGCGAAGAGCGCGTCGGCGTAGGCGTCGATGAGCTCGCGCAGTGCGGGAAGATCCTCGTCTCGCGGCGCGCGCATGTGGACCTTCGCGCCTTTGGCGAACCGATCGCGCAGCGCGGCGTCGTCGAGGCCGCGCGCGGGATCGTGGCGCAGGAACACGACGCCGCCGCTCATGCCCGAGCAGATCCATCGCCCCGGGTCGCCGAGGACCACAGCCGCGCCGCCGGTCATGTATTCGAACGCGAACCCGCGAAGGTCGCCGCCGAACACGATCTGCGCGCCCGAGAGACGGATCGCGGCTCGCGCATCGGCGCCACCCTGCACCAGGAACCGGCCGCGCTGCGCGCCGTACGCGAAGCATTTCCCGACGGATCCGTCGATGAACCTGCCGGCGGCGTTGCGCGCCTTCAGGATCGACACGGTCCCGCCGAGCGCGGTCTTCGCGGCGCCGTCCTGGGCGCCGCCGCGCAGCGTGAGCGCGACGCCGTCGGTCGCGTAAGCCGCGAAGCCGTTGCCTGCCACTGATCCCTCGCGATAGCTCGATGCGACATCGGCCACGCCCGCGCCCGCGATCCGGAGTCGCGCGAGCTCGCCTGACGCGTCCGTCGCGACGAAGCGGTCGCCCGCCTGAAGCGTTCGCCCCTCCTCCGCCTCCGCGGTCGCCGCGGCCACTCCTGCGACGACGCGAAGCTCGCGTCGGCCCGGCGGCGTCCACGTGACCGGCTCCAGAAGCTCGCGCAGATCGACGCGGTCGAGGCCGCGCGCCTGCGCGAGAAGATCGGTGCGCCCGACGAGGTCGGTCGTCGCGCGGACGCCGAGCTGCGCGGCGATGCGGGCGAGCTCCTCACGGAGCGCCGTGAAGAACCGGGTGAGGTTCTCGACCGCGCGCTCGAACTCGCGTGGCTCGAATCGCTTCACGCCGCGGTCGGTCGCCTCGGCGACGGACTCGAGCTGCGTCGCTATGCCGACGTGGCAGGTGTCGAGCTGGCAACCGCGGCAGATCGTGCAACCGATCGCGACCATCGCGAGCGTCCCGAAGCCGACGCGGTCGGCGCCGAGGCAGAGCATCTTCGCCACGTCGAGAGCGCTCTTCATGCCCCTTCATGCCCCCGTCGCACCAGAGCTCGACCACGTCGCGGAGACCCGAGGCGACGAGCGCGCGATGCGCCTGCGCGACGCCGATCTCCACAGGCAGGCCCGCACGGCGGAGCGCGTGCTGGCGCGCGGCGCCGGTGCCCCCGTCGAAGCCCGACAGCGTGACGATGTCGGCTCCCGCCTTCGCGATGCCGACCGCGATGACGCCGATGTCCGGCACGACCGGGACCTTGACCGAAACGCGCGCGCGCGGATTCACGGTCTTGAGCTCGTGGACGACCTGGGCGAGATCTTCGATCGAGTAGATGTCGTGGTTGTTCGAAGGCGAGATGAGGTCGATGCCCGGCTGCGCGTTGCGCGCGAGCGCGACCTTCTTCGAAACCTTGCGCGCCGGCAGGTGACCGCCCTCGCCGGGCTTGGCGCCCTGCCCGATCTTGATCTCGAGATAGTTCGACGAGTTCGCGAGCAAGGCCGACACGCCGAACCGGCCCGACGCGATCTGCTGGCCGCGATTGCGCGGATAGCGGCCGATCAGATCGGGAAGCTCCCCGCCCTCGCCGTTGACGCAGAGCAGGTCGATCCGCGCCATCGCCTCGGCGTACGCGCGGTACGCCGTCTCGCCCTGCGATCCGAAGGACATCGACGAGATGTAGAAGGGAGCGGCGTGCTCCCCGGCGGCGGTATCGGCCGCACCGTCCGCATCGTCGAGCGGGCGGCTGAAGTCGACGAGATGCCGCAGCGAGACCGGGTGCATGGTCTCGAGCTCGCGGAGCCGCTCGGCGTACGTCGCGTACGGCGCTTCGCCGTTGGCGACCGCGAGCGCCGTCTTCCAGGCGCGAGGCCAGATCCGGAAGGCGGGCTCGAGCCGCGCGTCGCGTCGCTCACGGAGCATTGACGCGCGCGCGAACCCTTCCTCGGCTATCCGGTCCCACCCGAGTCCGATCTCGTCGCTCGCGCAGAACGTCTCGAGCCCTGCAAAGCGCGCGACCTCGGGCGCGAGACCCACCGCCGCGAGCTGCCGGCCATAACCGCGGAGCTCGTGGATCCCGAGCGTCGACATGACCTTCTCGATGCCCTTCCGGAGCGCCTCGACGAGGTTGCCGAGCGCGTCGGGGTCCGCCGTGGCGATCGCGTACTCGAGCAGCAGGTACGGGTTCACCGCGTCCGCGCCGAGCGCGAGCGCGACCATCACGTCGTGGAGGTTGCGGATGCTCCCCGCCGAGACGATGAGCGCGCAGTCCCGACGAAGGGAAGGCTGAGCGACGAGCGCGCGGTGCGCCGCCGCGATCACGAGGTGCGGATCGAGCCACGCGCGGCCCTCGTTCATCACGCCGTGATCGCGCACCACGACGAGCTGCGCGCCCGCGCGGACCCCCCGCGCCGCCGCCGCGCCGAGTCGGGCGAGGGCGTCGCGCGGGTGCTCCTCCCAATCGCGATCGGCTTCGAGGAAGACCGGCGCGAGCTTCGCATCCGTCGTGAACCGCGCGACGACGTCGTCGATAAGCCACGTCCCCTTCTGACGCGCGAGGGCGCGGAAGTCGTCGCTGCGCAGGCCGGTCCAGGCGGGGTGGCCGCCAAGCAGGAGCGGCGTCGCGAGCTCGATCCAGCGGCGCGAGTCGTGCGCGTGCGGCGCGGGACGCGGGCCGAGCAGGACGCGCGTCGAGAAGTGCTCGATCTCGCGCTCGCGGTCGATCGCGGGATTCGTCACGACGGCCACCGTCTCGTGAAGGTGGTCCGCGAGATTCGCGCGCGGCGCGAGCGCGGCGAGCGGTCCGTCGTAGCCGAGCGAACCGATCGGCTCGTTGCCGGTCTCCATCATGAAGGCGGCCATCTTTAGGTCGTCGGGCTCGAACCCGAGCGCCGCGAACTGGCGTTCGCGACGGACGGACACGTCGTCCATCTCGTCGGGCGGGGTCCCGATCTCCCACCGCTTGGCGACGCCGATGGGCTCGGCGGGTCCGCCGCACAAAAGATGCGAGCGAAGCCCGTTCATCGCGACGCCACGCAAGCGACGCGCCGCGAGGAACTTATCGCGGACGGCATTCTGATCGAGCAATCGCCATCCCATGTCGCGGCGAAGCGCGACGCGCTCGCCTGGCGCGAGCGGGACCGGATCGCTGACGTACCGCTCGAGCGGGATGAACCCGCGTTCGCTGGCAAAGACGTGCTCGTCTTCGGTCTCCACGTGCCATAGCGGCCGCAGACCGAGCGCATCGACGCCGAAGATGCAGGTGTCGCCGACGCGGACCAGGATCCCCGCCGGTCCCTGGGCGAGTGGTCCGATGGCGGCGCGCCCCTGCACATACGCGTCCTGAAGTTCGGGACCCATCCGTTTCATCTCGTTGACGATCGGCGGGAAGAGAAGCTCGATCGACTCGACCACGGTCAGTCCGTGCCGGATCACAAGCGCGCGGATCGCCGCATCGACGTCCTGCGAATCGCTGCCATCGCGCGAGAGCGGAAGGCCGAGCGCGCGCGCCTCCTCGCGAAGCCGGCTGATCGTGTTGATCTCACCGTTGTGCGCGAACACCGGGAAGGGCTGCACGCGCGTGAAGCTCGTCGACGTGTTCGTCGCGTAGCGGTTGTGTCCGAACGCGGACGACGTCGCGAAGCGTGCATCGGCGAGGTCGGTGAAGTACGACGTGAGCTGATGCCCCGCCCCCCGGAGCTTGTAGACGGCCGTGTGGCGCGACAGGCTCACCACCGTCGCGGAAGTCATTCGCTCGATGTCGACGCCGGCCTCGTAGAGCGCGCGCGACCCGAGGGTGGCGCCGCGCGGCGCGAGGAGCGCGAGCTGAAGGAATCGCGGAGCCTCGGCGCGTCCCCGCGGACCGAGCGCGGCTTCATCCGTCGTCTCCGCTCGCACGAGGAGTGTCTCGATGCCACGGCCGGCAAGGATCGCGACGATGGTTCGGACATCGGCAGAATCGTCGTGGAAAAAGTGCCCGACCGCGAAACGCTCCAGCTGCACGGCCGTCTCATCGCGGCCCGTCCGCTCGAGCTCGTGCGCCCACAGCGCGCGCGGGATGTCGGTCAGTACACCGGCGCCATCACCTTCGCCGTCGACGACACCCGATCGATGAGCGAGCGAAGCCATACCGTGGAGCACGAGCTCGAGGACCGCGCGCGTAGGCCGCGCGTCCTTGCGCGCTATCGCGACCAGCGCACAGGCATCGTGCTCGCTCGCCACGTTTCCTCCCGGCATTAATAAAGAAGCCTCCCGCTCTCGGGAGGCCTTCGTCGCTTCGCGGTGTGAGTGGTCGCGACTAGGCCTCGTCCTCCGACGCTGCTGCTGCGGACGAGGTAATGCGGTCGCTCACGGGTCGAG
>WNGJ01011114.1_pt1 | contig 10037 bp, 8 predicted proteins | sample 5400611 | NCBI WGS metagenome assembly WNGJ01 (sample SAMN13153375, study PRJNA577476) | soil metagenome | isolation source: 40 cm soil or saprolite under Garry oak tree replicate 1 | place: USA:California | collected 2016-06-15
GCGGCGACGGCGCTGGTGAGTGGCAGGGGCGCGGCCGGGAGGAGGCCCCGGGCCAGCATCCAGAAGGCCGCTCCGTAGGTCCACCAGCTCAGGACGGTGAGCAGCGTGGCCGCGAGGACGGCGCTGAGGGCGAGCGGCTCGAGCGGCGGCGTGGCATTGACCAGGCGACCCAGCCAGGCGGCCGTGGGGCGCCACACCAGCGCGCCGATGGTCACCACGGCGACGAGACCTGCCGCTGCGAGACGGAGCGGCGGGGCGCTATGGGGCGCCGCCGCGGCCACCACTGCCACTCCGCTGCCGAGCGATACGGCCTGGATGACAAACGCCGATGCCGCCGCCGGACCCGGCTGGACGCCCGCCCGCTGCGCGAGCACCACCAGGCCGGCAACACTCCACACCTTGCCCGGGACGTAGCGGCCCAGGTTGGCCAGGCTCCAGGTCCGTGCCGCGGCGGCGAAGCGGAGGCGCTGACGCCACCCCGCCAGGATGCGGCGCCAGGACTCGATTTGCATGGCGTAGGTCGCGAGCACGGTGAGAGCGGAGCCGGCGATCCACGCCGGGGTGACGGTGAGCGCGATGTGCAGCGAGCGGAACTCCGTCCAGTTGCGCGCGATCGAGCGGGCGACGAAGCCCACGACCGCCAGCGTGACGAGGCCCTGAGCGGCCCAGAGCCACCGCCGTGCGTTTGTCAGCTCAGGCCTTGACGAATTTGTAGGCGACTGACCGCGCGAGCATCCACCAAGGCGCTGGAATCGGTGGATAGAAGTACGTGCCGCCCCAATCCACGAGGCGGAACCCGTTCATCTCGCCCAAGCGGCTGATCGTCTGGCGCGTCCAACTGTAGATGTGCCCTTGCCGGTCCGGGACGCGGAACAGATTCCAGATGATCTCTTTCACGTGATAGGGATTGGGCACGGAGACCATCCACACGCCCCCGGGCCGCAGCACACGATGGATCTCGCCCGCCGTACTGTATGCGGTAGGCGTGTGCTCGAGCACCTCGACCATGAAGACGTAGTCGAACGAGGCATCGGGAAACGGCAGCCCGCTCGTGATGTCGTGGATCAAGATGTCGGGGGCGGCGAACTCGGGGGCGATGTCGAGTCCCTGATACTTGACGTCGCGCGGCAGGTACTTGCGGAGATCGCCGTTGCGGGAGCCGATGTCGAGCACCGCGCTGCCGGGGCGTACCTGCGCCAGCTGCATGTGCTTGCGAAACCGCATCCGCTCTTCGCCGGAATTGCGCCAGTCGTGGCGTTCGCTGTAGAACTTGGTGAGCTCGGGGGACGCCGGGGCGATTCGATTGGCCATGGGTCGGAAAACTACCATGGCTCGAAACCGCTGGAAAGTCTTAGCTTTGGGCAGCCTCCATGCGCATCCTCCACGTGGTTACGGCGTTCCCGCGCTCCCCGGATGACGTGATCGTCCCCTGGCTGGTGGAGCTGCTCAGGCGACTCCGGACCGCCGGACAGGAGGTGGAAGTGCTCACTTCTTCGTATCGGGGCGCCCCGGACCAGGTGGTGAGCGGGATTCCCGTGCACCGGTTCCGGTATTTTCTCCGCCGCTGGGAGCGCCTGACGCACGAAGAGGCCGCGCCCGACCGGATGAAACGCTCCCTGCTGTACCGGCTCATGCCCGCGTGCTTCGTGGTCGCCGGCATGGTCGCGGCGTGGCGGCTGTGCCGGCGCCAGCGCTACGACGTCATCCACGTGCATTGGCCCTTTCCCCTGGCGCTGTTCGGTTGGGCCGCGCAACGGGCTCGCCCGGCTGCCCTCGTCACGACGTTCTACGGTGTGGAGCTGCGATGGGTGAAGACCGCAATGCCGTTTTTTAGAGGGTTCCTGAAGTGGGCGGCGCGGCGCTCCGACCGGGTAGTGGCCATCTCGTCGTACACGGCGGACGAAGTGCGCGAGCTCGTACAGGTGCCGATCGAGGTGATCCCCTACACTACCAGCCTCCCGGCCCCGACCTCAGTGCCGCACGCCGGCCGGCGGTCCGCCGGCGCGCCTTTCACGGTGCTGTTCGTGGGCCGGCTGGTGGAGCGCAAAGGCGTGAACCACCTCGTGGATGCGGCGAGCCTGCTCGTCCCCGGCGTCGACGTCCGGCTGGTGATCGTGGGGGACGGTCCGGAGCGGGCCCGGATCGAGGCTCGCGTCCGAGAGCAAGGTCTCGACGGGCGGGTCGCCGTGCGCGGCAGAGTGTCGGACGCCGAGCTGCAGGCCGCTTACGCGGCGGCGGACGTGTTCGTGCTGCCGGCCGTGATGGACCGGCGCGGTGACACCGAGGGGCTGGGCGTCGTGCTGCTGGAGGCGATGAACCACCGCGTGCCCGTGATCGCCAGCGCGATCGGCGGCATTACGGACATCGTGGAAGACGGTGTGTCGGGCCTGCTGGTGCCGCCGGGCGACGGGACGGCGCTGGCGGCCGCCCTGGAGCGACTGGCCCGCGCCCCCGATCTCTCCGTGAGCCTGGGAGACGCGGGGTACCGCCGGCTGCATGAGCGGTTCAGCTGGGACGCGATCACGCGGCGCTGGCTGGAGGTGTACGCGGCCGCCGCGCGCGGGGGCTAGCCGTCTCGAGGCCCCCCGTCTCCGCCGCTCGGCCGGTCCGGCGGCCGCCGGAGGGCGCGCACCTCCTCACGCACGCCCGCGAGCATCTCGCCCACAAACCCGAAGCCGAACAGCATCAGGCCGGCCAGCACGAGCAGCAGCACCAGGTAGAGAAACGCCCGGTTGCCCTGCTGGTACACGTAGCGCTCGATCAGCGCGTAGACTGCCACCAGGAAACCCAGGAAGATGAGCACGGCGCCGGGGACGCCGAAGAAGAGCAGCGGTTTGCGCCCAAACCGCAGCTGGAACCACACCGACATCAGGTCCAGCACGCCCACTGGGATGCGCCCGATGCCGAACTTGGACTTCCCCGCCCGGCGCGGCAGCAGCGGCACCGGGCGCTCGGCGAGTCGGAAGCCCTGCGCCGCGGCGATGACCACCATGAAGCGATGCCAATCGGGACGGGTGGTCAGGTCGTCCATCACATCGCGCCGGTACGCCTTGACCGAGTTGAGGTCCGTGACCCGGACGCCGAACAGCCAGCGGCACAAGCCGTTGTAGACCCAGGACACGAAGCGTTTTTCGTAATGACCCTGTTTCGTGCCGGTGACGATGTCGGCGGTGTCGTCGAGGATCGGCTGCACCAGCGAGGGGATGTCACCGGGGCGGTATTGCAGGTCGGCGGGATAGAACACGAGGATGCGGCCGCGGGCGGCGTCGCCCCCCGATGCCAGGGCGTCGGCGATGCCACGCTGGCTGCGGTGCGTGACCACGCGCACGAACGGGTGTTTGATCGCGAGCTCGCGCAGCGTCTCGGCGGTGGCGTCGCGGCTGCCGTCGTCGACGATCACCACTTCGCAGCTGTACGGCAGCGGCAGCAGGGCCTCGCGCGCCTGGCGTACGAATTCCGGAAGATTCTCGGCTTCGTCCTTGGCGGGCACGAGGACGCTCACCTCGGGAGTGGCCGTCCCCGTGGCGAGGCTCATAGCCGCTTGCGCATGCGGGCGGGGAGGATGCTCAGCTGGTCGCGGTACTTGGCGACCGTGCGCCGCGCGATCTTGACGCCCCGCTGCGCGAACATCTCGACGATTTGCTGATCGGTCAGGGGGTTCTTGGGATCTTCGTCCCCCACCATCTTCTGGATCTGCGCCCGGATGGCGCGGGCGCTCGCGTCCTCGCCGGTGGTGGTGGAGAGGCCGCTCGAGAAGAAGAACTTGAGCGGCAGGAGCCCGCGCGGCGTCTGGACGTACTTCTCGTTCGTCACCCGGCTCACGGTGCTCTCGTGCATGTTGATCACGTCCGCCACCTCGCGCAGCGTGAGCGGCTTCAAGTATTCCACGCCCTTCTCGAAGAAGTCGCGCTGGCGATCGACGATGAAGTTCATCACCTTGAGCATGGTCTGGCGCCGCTGCTCGATCGCCTGGATCATCCAGTGCGCGCTGTTCATGCGCTGGTTGATGAAGTCCTTGTTCTCGCCCTGGAATTTTTTCTTGTCGCGTGCGATGTCCTGGTACGTCTTCGAGATCCGCAGACGCGGCAAGCCGGCGTCGTTCAAGAACACCTTGTACTGCCCGTCGATCTTCTCGACCACCAGGTCGGGAATGATGTACGCGTCGTTGGCGGCCGAGTGCTGCAGGCCCGGCTTGGGATCGAGCTTGGCCAGGTCGTCGGCGACCTTCTGCACTTCGGTGGCGTCCAGCCCGAAGCGCTTGCCCAGGTCGCTCCAGCGGTGTGCCTTGAGGTCGTCGAAGGCGTCGCGCACCAGCCGGTAGGCCAGCGTGTCGGTCTCGGCGCGCGCCTCGAGCTGGAGCAGCAGGCATTCGCGCAGATCGCGGGCGCCCACGCCGGGCGGATCGAGCTTCTGGATGACGCGGAGCATCTCCTCGGCCTCGGCGGTCGTGAACAGCTGCGGCTTCGCGTCCTGCTCCGACTCGGTGGCGTGCTCCTCCAGCAGCTGGTTCGCGCCGCGCACCATCTCTTCGAGGGTGGCGCCGAGATAGCCGTCCTCCGCGATGTTCCCGATGAATTCCTCAGCCAGGAGCTGCTGGCGCGGCGTCAGGTCGAGCAGCCGCATCTGGTCCCGCAGATAGTCGGACAGGTCCTTGCTCTCGACCGGCACGGGCTCGACGTACTCCCGCGCTTCGCTCAGGTCGCGGGGCGGCGCGCCCGAGTCCGAGCCGTCGTCGAGCAGGATCTCTTCCCAGTTGGGCTCGTCGTTGGCTTCGGCCTCTTTCTTGTCCTCCTTGGCCTCCTCCGCCAGGGGTACCTCGGTCTCCTCCTCGGGCTCGACCAGCTCGAGGAACGGGTTGCCGAGCAGCTCCTGCTTCAGGTGCTGCTGCAGATCGAGCAGCGGCATGTACAGCAGGTCCATGGCCTGGTACAGCCGCGGATTGATGCGGAGCTGTTGCGAGAGTCCGGTGTGCTGCTGTAGGCCGGTCTTCATACGGGTTGCAGCTGGCTCCCCCCGAGGCGCGCGCGCAGGCGCGCCGTGAGGGTGGGCCCGAGGTAGAGGTTCGCCACGCGGTCGTCGAACACCAGCTCACGCACGGTGCCGGCGACCTGCACTTTGCCTTCGAACATAATGTACGCACGGTCCACGATGTCGAGCGTCTGCTCCACGTTGTGATCGGTGATCAGCACCCCGATGCCCCGGTGGCGCAAGCCGGCCACGATGGTCTGGATGTCGTGTACGGCGATCGGATCGACGCCTGCGAAGGGCTCGTCCAGCAGCATGAACTTGGGCTCGGTGACGAGGGCGCGCGTGATCTCGAGACGGCGCCGCTCGCCGCCCGAGAGCTGGAATCCCTTCTGGCGCCGCAAGTGCTTGATGGCGAGCTCGTCGAGCAGGCGCTCGAGCCGGTCGGCCTGCTCCGCGGGGTTCAGCGGCAGGGTCTCGAGAATCGCGCGCACGTTCTCCTCGACTGTGAGCTTGCGGAACACCGAGGGCTCCTGCGCCAGGTAGCCGATTCCCATGCGCGCGCGGCGGTACATCGGCTCGGGCGTGATGTCCCGGCCGTCCAGCACGATCTCACCGCCGTCGGGACGGATCAAGCCGGTGATCATGTAGAAACAGGTGGTCTTCCCCGCCCCGTTGGGGCCGAGCAGGCCTACGATCTCCCCCTGCTCGAGCTGCACGCTCACGTCGTTCACCACGCGGCGGCCCTTGTAGGTTTTGACCAGCCCGTGGGCCTCGAGGCGGCTCCCGCCCGAGACCGCGGGGTGCTCCCCGCTGGGCGACTCGGCGCGCGCCAGCGCGCGCTCCGCGACCTCGAGCAGCCGGTCCGCCATGCCCCCGCGGTCGCTCGCCAGCTCGGCCCACACCTCGGCCGTGAACGCGATCGTCACCGGATCGCCCGGCGCCGCCAGCGGGTACGTCACGATCTTGAGGAGCGCCAGCCGCGGCAGCACCGACGTCCGCAGGCTGGCGCGGAACTCCTCGACCGACAAGGCGCCGAGCTCCGGTAGGCCGGCGCCCCGGGAGTGGGCGCGCAGCTTGAGGAACTCCTCGCGGTAGGCTACCGCGAGCTCGGGGAACGGCGCGCGGCCCTGGGCGTCCCCGACGCGCGCCAGCGCCGCCGCCGCCAGCGGGAGCGACGAGTCGCGGGCGGACAGGAGGTCCGCCAGGTGACTGGGGGCGGCCGGTGTCGTCATCGGCCCCGAGCCTTTTTCTTGGTCGTGTCCGCCGGAGCCTTCTTCTTGGTCGTGTCCGGAGGAGCGGGCGGCAGCGGCTCGAGCTGCACGCCGTCGGCGTGCCCGGTCGCCAGCACACGATCGACCTTGTTGCCGACGAGCAGGATCTCGATAACGTCGGCGCGCTGGTAGTTGAGCGACGGCAGGGAGTCGCGCTGGTTGTACTGATGCGTGAACGCGCGGGCGGATCCGCGCGAGACCACGCGGTGCAGCGTGCTCTTCGGTTGGTGGGCCCCTCCCCCGGCGGGGTCGGCCGGCTGCGCCCAGTGCGCCGTGAGCGAGTCGCCAGTAATCCAGTCCGGGGTCGAGTCCCGCCTGGCCGTGGAGTCGCGTTTCATGGTCGAGTGTGCGTGCCCGAACGCGCGCACTTCGGTGAGCACTTGATCCGGGACGTCGAGCGCGAGCGAGTCGGCCCGGATAGTCGTACTGCTCGAGACGGCCCGCGCGTGGACCGAGTCCTTGGGGCCCCAGGCGAACGCCAGCTGCAGCTTCTTGCGGTCGATATGGAGATGAATCGTGTCGGCGGTGAGGCGCCAGTCGGCTCCCGTGGCCACGCCGTCGCCCAGTGCCTTCACCAGGCGGATGTCGTGACCCCGGAGGCCGAGCTCGATGCGGGTGCCCGTGAGCCTGTAGGACTCCGTCCCCTTGCCCTCGACCCGGGGCTTGCCCAGGAGCAGCCCGAATCCCGCGACCTGGTCGAGCTGCATCGAGTCGCCGCGCGCCGCGAAGTCGCTGCGATCGATGGTCACGGCTCCCCCGCCCCAGATGCGATCGTTGCCTTTGAAGCGGACACGATCCGCGACGATCACATAAGGCTCCGCAGAATCGGCAGTGCCGCGATAGTCGATCGTCGGGCGGCCGGAAGCGTACATCTCGAGCGTGTCCCGGACGCCCTTCAGCGCCCGGTAATAGGTCAGATTGGGCCCCCGCAGCACCGAGCCGCTGTTGCGGTTCACCGCGACCACGTTCTTGTGGGCTTCGAGCCGCTCCTGACGCAGGAAGTAGGCCGCCGTCACCGCGTCGAGCGTGATGGCCGTGTCACGGATGTGCACCAGACTCTTCTGCCCGATCATGTCGAAGCGGCCGACGCCGGCGTACCAGGCGACGCTGTCGGACTGCAGGGAGCTCCCGGTGCCCCTGCAGTGCGCGAACACACCGCCCCCCGCGAAGACGTTGGTCTCTCCCTTGCGCACCTCTACCTGCTGCGCCTTGCCACGGACCGAGTCGATTTCCACCGTGCACGGCCGTCCCCCCGTCGTGTCGGCGGGCGAGCTGGGTTGTTGGACGAGGGCGACGAGGAACATGGTGGCCATCATTGGTTCGGCAGGGTGAACTTCCCGCCCGTCCCCTTGGGGCGCAGCGCGGTCACGATCTTGAAATCCGGGTCGGAGGTGAACCCCTCCCCTTCGATGTGCCGTGTCGGCTCATCGAATATGAAGTCGTGGTCGGAGCTGACCTGGTTCTTGGTCTGGCTGTAGCGGATCACCTCGGTGCGGAGCGTGGCGCTATCGGTCCGCACCACCACCACGCTGCCCCGTGCCTCCATGTCGCCCGACCGCCAGTGGTAGGTGCCCTCGCGTGAGGTGAGCGTGGATGTCTGCGCCCCGCGGGTATCGTAGAACGTGATGTGCACGTTGCGGAGCTCGGCCGTCTGCGAAGGCGAGTACATATACGCCGTGTCCGCTAGGACGTGCGCTCGGAGAACCCCGTCGTTGGTCATGTAGTGCGACATGCCTTCGAGCACCTGATCGGCCGAGTCGGCGGCGGAGATGGTGGCCGTGGGCTTGATGCCCGTGTCGCAGGCGCTCACCAGCGCCGCGCAGAGCAGCCAGCCGGCCCTCATGCCGCGCCTGCCTTCATCAGGTCGTGCAGATGCACCATCCCGACGACCTTGCGCCCGCCGTCGAGCACCGGCAGCGCCATGATGCCGTGCTCCTCCATGAGGCGCACCGCCGCCCCGGCGAGCTCATCCCGTGTGGTGGTCTTGGGCTGCCGCGTCATGACGTCGCCCACGGGCAGATCGAGAAAGGTGTCGGTTTTTTCCATGAGCCGGGTAAGGTCCCCGGCGGTGACCACGCCGACCAGGCTGCCCGCCGGGTCCACCACAGCCACGGTGCCCCGCTTCTCGGCGAGCAGCACGACGCACTCGCGCATGGGACGGTCAGGCCCGAGGGTGGGGATGTCGTTCGCGAGCATCACGTCCGCGACGCGCAGCAGCAGATTTCGCCCCAACGCGCCCCCCGGGTGCAGCGCCGCGAAATCCTCGCGCCGGAATCCCTTCACTTCGAGCAGCGTCACGGCGAGCGCGTCGCCCAGCGCCAGGGCGGCGGTGGTGCTGGCGGTGGGCGCGAGCGTCTCCGGGCACGCTTCTTCGGCGACGCTCGCATCGAGCACCACGTCCGCCTGGCGAGCGAGCACGGAGTCCGGGTCGCCGGTGATCGCGACGAGCCGCACGCCCAGCCGCTTGAGCTGGCTCACGAGGCCGAACAGCTCGTCCGACGCACCGCTCCGGGACAGGAGAATCGCCACATCGTGCCGGCCGACGATGCCCAGGTCGCCGTGCAGCGAGTCGATCGGGTGGAGGAACGAGGCGGGCGTGCCGGTCGAGGTGAACGTGGCGGCGATCTTGCGCGCGATGAGGCCGGACTTGCCGAGGCCGGAGACGATCACCCGGCCGCTCGCGGCCGCCAGCAGGCGCACCGCGGCGGCGAACGCCGGCCCCAGTCGCTGGGCCACGCGCCCGATCGCGTCGGCTTCGAGGGCGAGCACGCGGCGCCCGCGCTCAACGAGATCGCCCGGCTCCGTGCGGGACATCGCCACGCTCCAGAAAGTACGTCGTGAGGAGACTGTGCCACTCGCCGCGCGCCTTGAGGATCAGCTCGGCGACCTCGCGGCCGGCGCCGTGGCCGCCCGGCACATCGGTGACGAGGCGCGCCGCCGCCTTGACCTCGGAGACCGCGTTCGCGACGGCGACCGGCAACGCCACGCGTGTGAGCACCGGGAGGTCGGCCAGGTCGTCGCCCACAAAGGCGCACTCATCCCACGCGAGCCCGCGGCGGGCCAGTAGCGCCTCGAACGCCGGGAGCTTGCGGGCCGTGGGATCCTGGATCAGCTCGTCCACCGACAGCTCGCGCGCCCGCAGCGCCGTGGCTGTCGATTCCCGCCCCGTGAGCCACACGACCACGAGGCCCGCCGAGCGCAGCATGCGGATGCCGAGGCCGTCCTGGATGTGAAAGCGCTTGAATTCGACGGGGTGATCGCCGACGACGCCCAAGTAGACGCCGTTATCGGTGAGCACGCCGTCGACGTCGAAGCCGACGAGCTTCAAGCGGCGGGCGAGGACTTGATCAAGCACGGAGGGCGCCTCGGGCGGGGGGCACCGGGCGCCTCGGGCGGGGGGCACCGCTTTGGCTCGGTCCTCGACAGCCGCCCCACCACTCCCCTGGGACCTCGCCGCCGCGATGCCCCCCGCCCTTGCGCTGCACCAGACCTCGATCGCCACACGCAGGATTCCTTCGAGCTGGTCCAGCGGGATCATGTTCGGCCCGTCCGAGGGCGCATGGTCGGGGTCGGGGTGCGTCTCGAGGAAGAATCCGTCCGCGCCGGCCGCCGCGGCCGCGTACAGGAGGGGCGGGATGAACTGGCGCAGGCCGCCGCTTGCACCGTCGGGCCCCTGCCCCGGCTGTTGCACGGCATGGGTCGCGTCATACACCACGGGCGCGCCGCAGGCGGCGCGCAGCCGCGCGAAGTTGCGCATGTCCACGACCAGGTCGCCGTAGCCGAAGAAGGTGCCGCGCT
>WNGJ01010163.1_pt1 | contig 10036 bp, 9 predicted proteins | sample 5400611 | NCBI WGS metagenome assembly WNGJ01 (sample SAMN13153375, study PRJNA577476) | soil metagenome | isolation source: 40 cm soil or saprolite under Garry oak tree replicate 1 | place: USA:California | collected 2016-06-15
GCGGATCGGCCACCAGCTGCTGCAGGCCGGCGACGTCGGCGCCGCCGCACCGTTCCTGCTGCAGGCCGCCCGCACCGACGCGGCCATCGGGGCATACCGCGACGCGCTCGCCCTGATCGACACGGTGCGCCAGGACATCCGCGACCCGGAGCGGGGACCGATGCTCGCCCTGCGCGCGGACATGCTGATGGCCACCGGGGACGCCGGCGCCGTCCTCGCGTACCGGGAGGCGCTGGGCGCCATCGACGACGCAGCCGAGCAGCGGCGGCTGCTGCCGCGTTTGGCCCGGGCCGCTACGTTCGCCGGCGACTACGCGACCGCGGCCGAGGCGCTCGACGGGCTGGAGCCGGACGGGTCCGCCGACGACTCCGCGCTGCTGCTCCAGCGCGGGATCCTGGCCTACCTGACCGGTGATCTGGCAGCGGCCGAGGTCGCCGCGGACGAGGCGCGCCGCCGCCTCGGGGTGGCCGACCCCGGCGACTGGCGCATGTACGACCTGATCACGCTGCAGGGCCTGGTCGCCCACCTGCGCGGGGAGTGGTTCTCCCGGCTCGCCGTGGAACTGCGCGCCGGCGCGCAACGGCCCGATCTGGCGCGGTCCATGTTCGACAGCCACCTGTGCGTAGCGGAGTTCCTGCTGTACGGGCCCACGCCGTATGCGGAGGTGCTGGCGCTGGCCGCCACCCTGCGCGAGTCGGCGCGGCGGTCCGGTGTGCTGCGCGCGGTCGCCTTCGCGACCGCGCTGCGCGGCGAGGCTGCCCTACTCTCCGGCGACCTCACCCTCGCCGAGGCCGAGCTCACCGAGGCCGCCGAGCTGCATCACGACGTCGGCTCCACGGCCGGAGAGGCCCACAGCCTGCAGCGGCTCGCCGAGGTGCGCCTCGCGCAGGGCGACCACACGGAGGCCAGGCGGCTGCTGCACCGCGCGCTGCCGCTCGCTCGCTGGTCGGCGATCGCGCTGCACCTGTTGCAGCGCGTGTACGGGACGATGATCCGCGCCGCGCCGGACGTGGACAGCGCCCGCGCAGTCGTGGACCAGGCCATGGCCGCCCTCGGCCAGGAAGACTCCTGCACCTTCTGCAACGTCATGCTCGCCGTGCCCGCCGCGGCGGCCTGCGCCGACGCCGGCGACCTCGACGACCCACGCAAGCACCTCGCCGCCGCCGAGCGGTCCGCCGCGCTGTGGAAGGGCACCGCGTGGCAGGCGGCGATCGCCGAGGCCCGGGCGCACCTGGACCGCGCCGAAGGCGACCGCGACGGCGCGCGACGCCGGCTGCTCGAGGCCGCCGAGCTCTTCGCCGCCGCAGGCCAGCCGCTCGACGCCGACCGCTGCCTCGCCTGACGACGCGCGCAACTCCAGGGCTTGGCGGTCGGCAGTACGCGTGCGGCGTCGAGGAAGCCAAGCGGAATCCCGGCGGAAGGCCGCCGCCCTACCTTCGAGCATCGAGCGGGGCGAAGGAGGTGACACCGTGCTCGTCCAGATGCTGGCGTGGTGCGGCGCCGCCCTCTCCTGCCTGCTCTGCATCCCGCAGGCCGCGCGCACGCTCCGCGCGGAGCGACTCGACGGCGTCTCCGCCTCCACCTACTGGATCGTCCTGGCCAACGCTGCGGTGTGGGTCGCCTGGGCGGTGCTCACCGGCGAGCACGCCGCGGGGGCGCCGGCGCTGGTCAACGGTCCCGCCGCCGTCCTCATCCTGCGCCGCCTTCTGGCCGCCCGTCGCGGGCGCCCGCCCACGCCGTCGGCCGCTGCCGGGCTCTGAGCTCGCGCTGAGGTCTGCGGCGTGCTGCCCCAGCCGTTCACGGGAAGTCGACGCGACGGGTGCCGGGGCTCGACGACCGCTTGAATCGTCCCAAGCCGATGAGCGGACTCTCCGCAGCACCGTGCGGCGTGACCTGCTGGCGACCAATCTGTCACGGCGCACGGCCCCCGCGAATCAGGTCCGGCGGCCGTCAGGCGGCGGAGGCTCGGGCTCGTGAGGCGATCGCTTGGCCGTGGGTGGCGGCGGTGACGTGTGCACCGCGGCGGGTCGTCCGTCACGGCGCCCTTCCCTTTCCGGGGGTCTCCTGGCGGACCTCGAGGAGTTCGAGGCCGAGCGACTCGATGTCATTGAGCACTCCGTAGAGCGCCGAGTGGTCCAGCCGGCCGGTGAGCACGGTGTCGGCACCCTGCTGCCGCGCGTCCATCGTGGGGAACGCGGACAGCACCATGGCGCCGAGGTGGCCGTGGATCCGGATCGTGTACCGGGTTGGCGCTGGATCCATGCGGCCATGGTTCGGCGCCGGCAGGTGACGCGTCATCACCAGGATATGGTGACCGCGGTGCTGGCGGACAGCAGCCGCAGTTCCCGTGCCCGCTGCACGGCCGAGGACCGGTTCCGGGCCTGGAGCTTGGCGTAGATGCTCCGGACGTGCGTGTTGACCGTGTTCACCGACACCGAGAGCTCGCCCGCGATCTCGGACCTGGACAGGTTCGTCGGCAGATACCGCAGAACCTTCAGCTCGCTCGGGCTGAGCTCCTCAGCCGGTGGCACTGTCGAAGGCTCGTCGGCCGCGAGCGATGAACCGCGTACGACGTCGAGGATGTCGGCGAGCAGCGCGGCGTGCGCAGTCCCGTGCCGCGGCAGGGACTCGAGCAGCTCGCGAGCGCCGGTCATCGCGAACGGCAGGACGAGCCGGTCCGGTTCGGCCAGCGTGAGGGCGCGTTCGACGGCCTGGTCGGCGGCGCGCCGGTCGCCGAGCGCACGGTGGGCGAGCCCGGCCAGCAGATGCGTCTCGACGAGCGTGACGTACCCGACGACCGGTGCCGCGCCGTCCAGCACGTCCCGCGTTGCGCCGAGAGCCGCGGCCGGCTCGCCGTCGACGAGGTGAATCACCGCGCGGGCATTGCCGACCTCGCCCGAGGTGGCCAGCTCGCCGTCGAGGGCCGCGAGAGACCCGCGGGCCTCGCCGGTCATCCCGACACGGGCCTGCGTAGCTAACAGCCAGCCGGTCACCTGACTCGCCAGCGCGTGCGAGCCTTCCAGCCGCGACCGCAGGTGGTCGGCGGCGGCGAACTCCCCGACCGCCTCGTGGTGGTGGCCGCGGCCGGCGTACAACATGCCCCGGACGATGTGTACGAGCAGTGTGATGCCCGGCCCGGTGTCCGTCTGCAGGGCGCGTACGGTGCGCCGCAGCCAGTGCTCGCCCTCGTCGAGCTCGCCGGTCCAGATCATGGCGGCCGCCAGGGTCATCAGGGCGGGCGCGACGATCGGTTCGGCGTCCCAGCCGTGTCGTTCGGCGAGCGCGATCGCCTCGCGGCAGCGGCGCTTGGTGGTGGCGAACGGGTGGATTCTCGAGGCGAACGCGAGCTGGGCGAGGCAGCCGACTTCGAGGTACGGCCGGCCGATGTCGCGGGCGAGCTCGGCGCCCTCCCGCAGGTGCCGTTCGGCGTCCGGCAACGCCAGCGACCACGCCTCGACAGTGCCGAGATTCATCAGCGCCGCCGCCCGCAGGTCGTTGCCGAGCGCGATGTCCTCGTCGGACTGGCCGCTCAGCGGCGAAGCGAGGAACTCGGCCTGCTCGAGAACGCCGGCAAGGTGGCCGCGCCGCCTCGCCAGCGACAGCTTCAGTGACGCGACGGCGACGTCGAGGCGGCGCCGGCGATCCGGCGCTGTCGTTTCGACGTACGTCTCGGCGACGGCGATGTGGGCGGCTGCCTCGTCCAGGCGTCCCTGGACGAGGTCGAGTGTTGCCCGCACAAGCGCCAGCTCGGGCTGATCCGAGCCCTTGGGGAAGGCTCGTACCCGCGACTGCACGGTCTGCAGCTGCCCATCGAGGGTCAGGCTGAACGAGTGGTCGGCGAGCAGCCGGGCCGCGTCGGCCCAGTCCCCCGCAGCCTGGGTGTGCCGGACGGCGTCGACCAGCTCGCCGTGCCGGAGGAACCATTGGCAGGCCCGCCGGTGCAGCGCCGGCACCTCCTCGGGCCGGGTCCGGCGCAGCTCCAGCCGCAGCAGGTCCGCGAACAGGTGGTGATAGCGGAACCAGGTCCGCTCCGGGTCGAGTGACACGACGAATGCGTTCGCGTCCTCCAGTTCCAGCAAGATTCGCTCCGAGCCGGCGCGGCCGGTCAGCAGATCGGCCAGCTCGCCGTTGACGCGCTCCAGTACGCAGGTGCGCAGCAGCAGCTGCTGGACCTCCTCCGGCTGGCGTTCCAGCATCTCCGCGAGCAGATACTCGGCGACCGCCCGGTCACTGCCGGAGAACTCCGCGACCAGTCGCTCCGGGTCGCCGTGGCCGGCCAGCGAGATCGCCGCCAACCGCACGCCGGCGGCCCACCCCTCGGTCCGCTGGCACAGCAAGGCTGCCGCCGCCGGGGACAGCGCGACACCGGAGGCAGCGAGCAGCTCCCGTGTCTCGGGTTCGCTGAAGCGGAGATCGGCCGCCCGCAGCTCGCCCAGATCGCCGGCCAGGCGCAGCTGATGCAGGCCCAACCGGAGGTCGCGGCGCGTCGCCAGCACCGCATGGACCTCCGGGGGAAGGTTCGTCAGCAGGCGGCTGAGCTGATCCCGCGCGCCCGGCGAGGTCAGCTCGTGCACGTCGTCGATGACCAGGACCATGCGGCCGCCGTCGGCGAGCTCCGCAAGGACGCGGTCGACCATCGCCCGTCCGTCGAAGTCAGGTGTCGCGGACGGCGGCGCCGTACCGGGCGCCACCGCCTGCCGGATCGCGCCGAGCAGGGCGAGCCAGAACTGCTGGGCGTCCTGCTGGTCGCGCTGGACCTGCACCATGGCCAGCCGGTACGGCTGGCGCGCCGCCCACGTGCGCAGCAGCGACGTCTTCCCGCTGCCAGCCGGAGCGGAGATGATCGTCACCTTTCGCGCCGCGGCGCGATCCAGCGCGGCGACAAGATCAACCCGGTCGATCAGCCGGGGACCTGCTGGAGCCACCTTCTGGGGCCTGCCTCGTTGCCTGCGCCTGACGGCCTACCGCCGGCGACCCGGGTCCCTCGGTAGCAGGCCCGGGTACAGGGTGTCAACGCTAGGCGATGCCGGTTCAGAGCCGGTACGCGCTGTCCTTGACAGGCGGCCTCCGACTGCCCCGACGACCGGAGCTGGTGCCGTCCCGTGCAGGCATTCCTGGTCAGTGACGGCGCCGCACCAGTCAGCGCAGCGATCATGCCGGCGTACGGCGCCCAAGGGCTCTGAATCACCGGGATCCGGTGAGGACCTTTCACCTGCCCGGTGGCCAGCCTAAAGCGGTCGCGGAGCCTCGCACGGCCAGCAGGGGACGTGCGGCGAGATTCCAGGGAGATGCCGTGACTTCACCAGCCTCCGGCGCCAACGGCACCGCAGACCTGCCCGACTACGCCCCCATCCCCCGCTCAGCGCTCGGCCCGGCCCTCAACGAGCAGGGGTACTACGTCGGACGAGTCGAACGGAACCTCTACTGGGTCACCGACGGCATCTATCAGTCGGCGTTCCTGACCACCGACGACGGGGTCGTGCTGTTCGACGCGCCGCCGAGCATCGGGCCCAACCTGCGGCGGGCCGTGGACGAGATCGCCGCGGCCAACGGCGTGCCCAACACGGTCACCCACCTCGTCTACTCCCACCACCACGCCGACCACGCCGGAGCAGCCTCCCTGTTCGGCGGGAACGTCGTTCGTATCGGGCACGCGGAGACCCGACGGCTGCTTCTGCGGGACGACGACGCGGCCCGGCCGGCACCGGAGGTGACCTTCGCCGACCGCTACACCCTCGAGGTCGCCGGGGAGCGGGTCGAGCTGGCCTGGCACGGCCCGAACCACTCGCCGGACAACATCTACATCCACTTCCCCGGCCACGACACCCTGATGCTCATCGACGTCGTCAACGCCGGCTGGGTCCCGATCTACAATCTCAACCTGTCCGAGGACGTCCCCGGGTACATCGCCGCTCCGGCCACCGCGCTGTCCTACCCGTGGACCCACTTCATCAGCGGGCACCTCGGCCGGCTCGCCACCCGCGACGACGTCGCGGTGCACCAGGCCTACATCGCCGACATCGAAGCCAGCGCGCAAGAAGCGCTCGCTTCGGTCGACCCGGTGCCCTTCTACATGCACTACGGGGAGAACTTCTGGGCCGGGGTCAAAGCCCACCTCGACACCGTCACCGAGCGCGCTGCCGCGCCCGTCATCGCCAAGTACACCGGCGTGCTGGCCGCCGCCGACATCGAGATCTTCACGAGAACCACCACGTTCGCCGTCATGCAGTCGCTACGCCTCGATCGCGGGCTCGGCGTCAGCAAACCGGTCAACCCCTGATCCCGGGCGCCGGGGCCGGTCAGCGACGCGCGCTGTACGGCCCAACCGAGGAGCTCGCCGCGGCCGATGCGTTGCCGAATAGATTCACCCGAGCCCGGAGGAAATCCATGACCACCACCAAGCCACCCGCGGCCCAGGCCGGCTCCTACCGGGTCGGGGACCTCGACCTCAACCGGATCGGCTACGGCGCGATGCAGCTCGCCGGTCCGGGCGTCTTCGGGCCGCCACGCGACCGTGCCGCCGCGATCGAGTTGCTGCGGACCGCGGTCGAGCTGGGCGTCAATCACATCGACACGGCCGACGCCTACGGGCCGTACATCACCAACGAGATCATCCGGGAAGCGCTCTTCCCGTATGACCACGTACACATCGTGACCAAGGTCGGGGTGATCCGCGACGAGCGGGGCGGCTGGCTGCCCGCCAACTCACCTCAGTCGCTGCGCGAGCAAGTGCACGACAACCTCCGCCACCTCGGGCTCGACGTGCTCGACGTGGTCAACTTCCGGACCCTCGCCGGGGTCGACGACCGCGCGACGGTTGCGGACACGCTCACGCCCCAGTTCGAGGCACTCGCCGAACTGCAACAGCAAGGCCTGATCCGGCACCTGGGCGTGAGCACCGTCAGCCTCGACCAGCTGGCCGAGGCGCAGCAGATCGCGCCGGTGGTGTGCGTACAGAACTTCTACAACATCGCCAACCGGGCGGACGAGGCGGTGGTGGCGGCGACGGCCGAGCAGGGCATCGCGTACGTGCCGTACTTCCCGCTCGGCGGCTTCTCGCCGCTGGAGTCGGACGTGCTGGCGTCGGTCGCCGAGCGGCTCGGCGCGACCACGACGGCGGTCGCCGAGTCCTGGCTGCTGCAGCACTCGCCGAACATCTTGCTGATCCATGGCACCTCGTCGGTCGAGCACGTGCGCGAGAACATCGCCGGCGCGGCCCTGTCCCTGCCGCCCGACGCCGTCGCCGAGCTGGATGCGATCTGAGCAGTCGACGCCCACGGAAAGGTGTCGCAGCCCGCGGTCCCGGCAGGAATTTCAGCAGGGATTGACAGGGCCAGCCCACCTGGGGTGGTGCCGCGCGAACTCGAACCGAAGGGAGAACCTCCGTGAGCAAAGAACAGCGAGAGAACCTCGAAACGATCCTGCGGCAGTCAGCGCAGTCAGCCTTTACCGCCGACAGCGACGTCAACGTCGTCAGGGACGTCAACTTCGTCGACGTCGTCAACGAGCAGCGGCGACAGCTCCGGAAGTTTCTATCGGCGCAGCCGCTGCCCGCCGACGTGACCGTGACCGCAGCCGCGCTGGGCGACGTCCCAACGGCCGAGATCATGGTCGACGGAGTCGAACCTCGCCATATTGTCCTGTACTTCCACGGCGGCGTGTACGTGATGGGGGACGCTTTCCTCGCCGCCGGCCTGGCCTCGCAGGTCGGCCGGCGGACCGGCGCCAAGGTGATCTCCGTCGACTACCGGCTCGCCCCCGAGCACCCGTATCCGGCAGCGGTCGACGACGCTCTGGCCGCCTACGAAGCGCTCCTGCAGGACGGCACAGCCCCATCGGAGATCCTCTTCGCGGGTGAGTCGGCTGGCGGCGGGCTCGGTGTCGCCACCCTGGTCAACGCCCGCGATCACGGGCTGCCGCTGCCGGCCGCGGCCTTCGTCATGTCCCCGTATGCCGACCTCACCCTGGCCGGGGCGACCATGGAAACCAAGCGCGAGGTCGACGCGCTGATGAGCCTAGAAGCGCTCCAGGCCGCGGCCCCCCACTACACCTCGGGGCACGACGCCGCTCTCGGCCTCATCAGCCCGATCTTCGCCGACCTGTCCGGCCTGCCGCCGTTGATCATCCAGGCCGGAACGCACGAAGTTCTCCTCGACGACGCCATCCGCCTCGCCCGGCAGGCCGCCATCGCCGACGTGGAGGTCACCCTCGACATCACCCCGGGGGTGCCGCACGTCTTCCAATCCTTCTACGCAATGCTCGACGAAGGGGCCGCCGCGCTGGACCGAGCCGGACAGTTCCTGTCGGCGCATCTCGCCAGCGCAGAACGCGTCACCGCCTAGCGAAAGGCAGCACGCACAAATGCCGCGCCCGCTACCAGGTAGTACCAGCAATGGTCCGGAAGCCGGTGGCCGTCCAGCACCCGGTCCCAGCCCATACCCCGGGATCGCGAACGACAGGAGTTCGACATGAGCGAGGCGCTCGACTGGAACGCGAAGACCATCGCGGAGTTCCGAGCGAACGAGGGCAGGGTTGGCGGGACCTTCGAGGGCGCTCCGATGGTCCTGGTGCACCACCGCGGCCGCCAAAGCGAGCGGGAGTACGTCAACCCGGTCATGTACCTCCCGCACGACACCGAGCCGGACATCATCTACGTCTTCGCAACCAAGGGTGGAGCACCCACCAACCCGGACTGGTACCACAACTTGACCGCCGCCGGTCGCGGCAGCGTCGAACGGGGAACCGAGACATACCAGGTGACCGTCCGCGAATTGACCGGCGCCGAACGCGACCGTATCTACGCCGAACAAGCCCGGCGCTACCCAGGCTTCGCCGAGTACGCACGCCAAACTGCTGGAGTCCGCACCATTCCTGTGCTCGAACTTAGCCGGGCGTAGTCCACACGCCTAAAGGCGCCGCCGCGCCCGCACTCGGAGACGCTGTAACGAGTTTGCTGGGCGGCGACTACGGACGCCGCCTGTTTGATGAGGTCCGTCACGGCGGCCGTACGGCTGCCGGAACGGCGCCATCCACCCCGCAGATGCACCCAGTCCCGGCGTCCCTGGGCCAGGCAGTCCTCGCAACCCCAGGACGAGGGCGTGACATCGTAGATCCGGTCGAGATGCGTGCACCCGCCGTTCATGCTCCAGCGCTCCCGAGTCGGGCGACCGGTGGTGCCTCTGCGGCCTCGAAGGCGGCGGAGAACTGGTAGCTGACCGCCAGGCTGCGGTGGGGCCGCCACTTCTCGGCGATGGCCAGAACCACCGCGGCGAGCGGCGAGGGCTGGCAGTCGATGGGCAGGAGCGCTGCGTTTTCTGGCGTGATGAGATGGTCGGCGAGCGTGTCGCGCGCGGGTGCAATGGTCATAGGAGCTCACCTCCTGGCTGCGGGTTTCGGACGCCCCGACGGTGCGGGCCATCACGGTGCGCGGCTGTCACCTGGTTGTGGTTTGCGTTGTGGTGTGAGCTGGCGGATCTCGAGGATGTCGAGGCCGAGCGCGTCGATCTCGGCCAGGACGCCGTACAGTGCCGACCGGTCCAGCAGCCCGGTGAGCACGGTGTGTGCGCCGTCCCACCGCGGGGCCAACCCCGGGAACGCGGACAGCATGGTGGCGCCGAGGTGCCCATCGATCCGGATCATGTACGGGGTGGGAGCCGGGTCCATGACGCTATGGTCACTGGCTGGCAGATGACCCCGACTCACCGGGATCAGGTGACCGCCGGCTCGCGCGTGCGGCCGGCGCCCAAGCAGGACCCGGCGTACACCGCGCCGGCAGGACGGTGGCCAGTTCCCGGATGGCCTGCGCCTGCCCGTGGATCGTCACGCCGACGCAGAGCGGAGGTGGGTCGTGTCGATTCATGGTGTGCTGCCAGTGCCGCCGTCGTGCACGGTGGTGGTTGCGGTCGATGTCGGCAAGACGTCGTTCGCGGTGTCGGTTACTGCGGCGGACCGCCGGCGGCTGTTCGGGCCGGTGGAGGTGGCGATGACCCGCCCGGCGGTATCGGAGTTGATCGGCAGGATCTGTACGGTGCTGCCG
>WNGJ01010164.1_pt1 | contig 10036 bp, 6 predicted proteins | sample 5400611 | NCBI WGS metagenome assembly WNGJ01 (sample SAMN13153375, study PRJNA577476) | soil metagenome | isolation source: 40 cm soil or saprolite under Garry oak tree replicate 1 | place: USA:California | collected 2016-06-15
TGAAGCTGTTCGAGCTGCCTCACCTTGCCGTTTGCGCCCCAGCGGAGACAACATTCCCGGGCGTTGCGCAAGTAGAGCTCGGCGAAATGATCGAAGCCGCGTGCCCGGTAGAAGGCGGAAGCGCGCTCATAGGCGATCGCCTCGTTGTGGACGAAGCCGTTTGAACGGGCTGAGCGGATGGCCCGTTCGTAGAGGCGCATCGCGTCAGCGTCGCGGCCTTCAATGCGCGCAATCTCGGCGCCCACCAGTGTAGCGCGGTTCTCGAAATTCTCCGGGCAATTCGCCGCCCAGATGTCAAGCTTTTGGTGGTGTGCGGCGAGAGCGTCGGCATGCTGCCGTCGCTGGCTGGCCGCTGCAGAATCCCACAATGCCGCTTGGACGAGCGCACCGTAAAACTCATACTCTGCCGTTTCGAAGTGTGACGGCGACGTCCAAATAGTCCGTTGCGCCCGCTCTGCGGCCTTAAGCGCGGCCGCATAGTCGCCGGCAAAGAAGCGCGCCTGCAGCTTGCGAATCCAGTAAAAGAGCTCAGCCCCCGCTAGATCCGGGTTACTGGAGAAGCGATGCTCCATGCGAAGCTCGTCAAACTGCTCATCATCAAAGTAACCGAAATTCGCGGTCAATCCGCGGAGCGTCCGAATGAGCCCGAGCTGTGCGGCGATGAGATCCATGGCAAGACCGAACCGGACCTTTTGCGCAAAGGCGAGACCACGCTCGGCTTCGCCTTGCACCTCATCGAGCGGATCGCCCGCCGCGAGAAGGTTCGTGTTGAGGTGGCCGCCGCAGTACCCAGCAAAAGTGAGGTCACCGGAGTTGTTCGCCGCCTCGAACGCGCGATGTACCAGATCACGGCCCGTCCGGACATGTTTCGTCCACGGCAGGACCATATTTCCAAAGACACTATAGGTCCTGGCTTGGAAGCGCCTCAGCCCGCGCTGTTCTACAAGGTCATAGCCGAGTCGGCCGAATCGAAATCCGGCCTGGTAGTCGCCGAAGCGTGTTCCGGCGATCAAGCCGAGCACCACATAAGCGTAGCACGAGCCGTCGCAATTGCCGTCCTCGAGGCTGAGATTGACAACCCGACAGATGACCAGGGAAGCTAGGTTCGCATCCGTATACCAGGCAGGCGCCGAAATTTTGGTCAGAACATCCAGAGTGGCGAGGGATGCCGGGTCGCTCATCAAGGGCAGCTCGGCGAGTATCTCGATGGGGCGGTCTCCAAGGGTTGACCAGATCCGCAGGTATTCGCGGTGCACCTCGTCGTCCGTGGGATGTGACGACCAGTCGATGCCGAGATGCCGGAGATAGTCGAGACCGACGGCGATCGCGCGGCTGCCCTGATCGAGAGTCGTATAGAGATCCACCTGCAGGCAGGTGACGCTGGCGCGTTCGACCGTTGTTGCGGCGTGGGGTGACAGCGCCGTCAGGCGCTGCTCCGCCGCCGTCAGCGCGCCAGTCTGGAACTCGCATTCGGCCCGGTTCAGCTCGAGCGCCAAGGTGAGCTCGGGCCAACGCACCCACGAGTCTTCTGCCAGCAGCGCCGCGCCTCTGGCGAAATAGGTGAGCGCCGAGGCGTAGGCGCTCGCGTTCTTGGCACGCCTGCCCGCCATGAGGTTGAATTCGGCGATCTCGCCCCGCTCCTCCTGCGTCGCAACCATCTCCGCGCCGCGGTTGAGATGGTTTACAATGTCGAAGATGGCCTCCTCGAGCTCTTCCGGCGCGATACGCGATGCGAGCGCTCGGCCAATCCGGAGATGTGTGGCAGCTCGTTCACGCTCGGGGATGAGCGTGTAGGCAGCTTCCTGGACGCGGTCGTGAAGGAATGCATAGGCGTCACCCAGCCGGAAGACGAGGCCCGCCCGAACTGCTTGCCACAATCCCTCGTGGACCTTCTGCCCGGATTTGCCATGTACCAAGGCTATGGTAGCGACCTGCGCGACGTTACCAAGATAAGCGAATTGTCCCAAAGCTGCCTGCGTCACATCCGGCAGCCGGCTTAGCTTCGCAGCCATCAGATCGGCGACGTTGTCGGTGAAGCCTTTGGTGCGAATGCGGTGCAGATCCCACATCCAGGCCGCCGCGCCATGGTCGAATACAAGCAGCGCCTCCTCGGCCAGGGCCATCAAGAACTGAATTGCGAAGAACGGATTGCCGTCAGTCTTCTCATGCACCAGCTGCGCGAGCGGCCGGGCAATCTCTCGCTCGCAGTGAAGCGAATCGGCGATGAGCTGTCCGACATCGTCCGGCTTGAGGGGAGCAAGCACGATTTGCTCCACCCTCCCTCCCGCCTTGCGGATCATTTCGAGTGTCCGCATCAGCGGGTGCGAGGGATCGACCTCGTTGCCCCGATAAGCGCCAATCAGCATCAAATGCCGCACCTCCGGCTCGGTGACCAGGTGCGCGATCAATTCAAGAGTCGCTGCATCCAGCCATTGAAGGTCGTCGAGGAACAGGACGAGCGGGTGTTCGGGCCGGGCGAACACGCCGAGGAGTCGCCGAAACACCAGCTGGAAGCGTGCCTGCCGGTCTTGTGGCGGCAGGTCGGGAAGCGGCGGCTGCTCACCGATGATGAGAGCAAGCTCGGGGATCAGGTTGACCATGAGCTGGCCGTTCGCGCCGACGGCCTCCAGCAACGCATTTCGCCAGCGGCTCAGCTCCTCATTGTCCGCGCTGAGCAATTGACGCACGAGGCTCTGGAAGGCCTGCGCCAGCGTCGCATAGGGAATGTCTCGTTTGTACTGATCGAACTTGCCGGCCGCGAAGAGGCCGCGACGCGGCACCAGCATCTTGTGCAGTTCGTTGACGATCGACGACTTGCCGATGCCAGCATAGCCAGACACGAGTACGAGTTCGGTCGCGCCTTGGGTTACTACCCGATCGAAGGCCAGAAGGAGGGCGGCGATCTCGGCCTCGCGTCCGTACAGCCTTTCGGGGATCGCCAGACGGTCCGGCACATCGTGCGCGGCCGGCGGAAATGGGTCGATCCGACCATGCGTCTCCCAGGCCGAGAGGCACCGCCGGAGATCGGCCTCGACACCTGCGGCGGTCTGATAGCGATCCTCGGCGGTCTTGGCGAGCAGCTTCACGACAATGGCCTCGACCGGATCCGGGATTCCGCACACCCGCTCGCTTGGCGCTGTCGGCCTCCGCGCGATGTGGCAGTGGATCCATTCCATCGGATCGGAGGCCGTGAAGGGCAGTACGCCCGTGAGCATCTCGTAGAGGGTGATCCCCAGGGCGTAGAGATCGGTTCGGGAATCGACCGATCGGTTCATCCGGCCTGTCTGTTCCGGTGCCATGTAGGCAAGCGTTCCAGCGATCACCTCCGGCGGCGCTGGAGCTTGGCGCTCGCGCGGCAGACGCGAGGCAATACCAAAGCCGGTCAACCACACGCCGCCGCTTGAAATGTCGACCAGGATGTTGGCCGGCTTGAGGTCTTTGTGAATGATCCCCCGCGCGTGCATTTGGCCAATAGCAGCCGCGAGCGGAACCGCGATACGCAGGAACGACCCCATCTCTAGGGGCCGGCCGAGCAGCCGCTCGAGCGGTTCGCCGCCGGGGTCATTGAGCACCAGCATGAGCCGAGCCTCGCGACGAATGAATTCGACCGGCCGCGCCGCCCAGTTAGTGTCAAGGTCAGCCCGGAGCGCGTACTCATGTTCAAGGTGCTGGAGCGAACCCGGTGAGGGATATTCCCCGGCGGGAGCGACCAGGAGGATCGAGGCAAGGGGGTCACAGAGGCCGCGATATAGCGTGAGCTCGCCTTCACGCAACCTTGCAAGCGCGTATGCCGAAAGGTCCGTCATAAGGGGGACCTCCTGATCGCCGAAACGTCCACCCTTCCTTCACCTGACATCCCCGAATGCTCGGCGCGATAAGACTATCGTTCACTCTTTGCCCTTCCTTGGCAACAGATTTGATCGCAGCCGGTCCGATCGCAGCCGCGGCGATGTCATAGCCGGCCTCTCTAGGGCGGGCTTGCTCGGATGGTGACCCAGAACTAACCTGCAGAGAAGATTGGGTTCGGCGACCAGTGAATTCCGGGCATTGGTTGGGTCCATCCAACCTAGGCGCTCGCATCTTGCGCCACTTGCAACCCCTCGTTGGGGTTAGCCCACTTTCTGCTGGCTGTCGTTTTTGGCCCGGGCATATATGCGAGGGACAGCCCGGATCGTGACAGGGCTGATGCTGTGAGTAAACCGCTACACGGTGACCGCTCGTATCGAATGGTATCGGAGCGTGCCCAGCCAGGAAAAGTCCGCAGCCGAATACGTCCACGAAATCTTGCGCCGGATTGAGGTCGATTGCAGGGCAGGCTCGCCAATCATCGATGTCCAAACGCTGCGGTGACGGAGATCATCTGATGAGCAACAGAGTAACAGGTCCCGATGTCCGGCATGGCGTGCGCGGTCTCGATCGGCGGAAATTTCTCAGGAACCTGTCTCTCGGCGGCGCCGCTGTGGCGAGCGCAATCGGCCTCCCTCGGTGCTCGAAGGTCGCCGACGACGTCGAACTGAACTACGCCTTCTGGCCATTTGGCGACGAGATTGTCGCGGACAATGCCCGTATTTTCACTGAGCAATACGGGATCAAGGTCAATCCTCAGCCGACCTCGGGCGACTACGCAGCGGTCATCGAGACCAAGCTCGTCTCAGGCACGCGCCTCGATCTATTCCGCGCGCAGCGAGGCCAGGCGTCCCGCTGGTTCGCCGCCAGGTGGATTCGACCAATCGACGATATGCCGGACCTCGACCAGATAAAAAGGGAGGAGTTCCCGGGTATCGGGGCGGACGCGCTTTCGTGGCCAGATCACAAGCGCATCGGCTTAACCTACTACAACGGCGGGCCGTACTGCATGTTTCGCAACGAGAAGGTCCTCTCCGCAGGTGGATACGAGGCGACCGCCAAACCGAGCGATTATCCACAGACCTGGAACGAAATCTACAAGCAGGCGGTCGACCTCAAGAAGAAAGGCGTCGTCGAAAACCCTATCCTGCCGACTTGGTTCAAGGCGTGGACAGGCACCCCGTGGGCGCTCTACGCACACTGCGCCTCCGAAGGAGACGAGCTCGTCGACGATGATATGAAGTCCACCTTCGGCCTCGATACTCCGATCCTGAAGGTACTATCCGACTGGAAGAGGTGGTGGGACGAGGAACTTGTGCCGCGCGCCATCCTGACGTGGCAGGAGCCGCAAATGGCCAGCTCGTGGATGAAGGGTCTGCATGCCTTCCACTACCAGTCGGACTACAACAGCTTCGCCTATTCCGACCCGAATAACGGCGAGTTCGCCCGATACTTCAACATGAATCCGGTAATGCCCGGTGCGACGCACGGCACCAAGCTGGTCGGCCATGCCCTGCACGTGATGAGCAATACGCCACGCACTGACGCCGAGCTCGCGGCGGCCTTCAACCTGATGAAATCGTTCAGCTGGCGCGACAAGAACCACGAGCTGCGCATGCACAAGGCGTGGGCGACATTGGCCAACCTCCAGGTGCCCTTTCCGGAAGTCTATGACGATCCGAAGGTAAAGCAGGCAATCATGAAGTGGATGTATCCGCCGCTCGCCAACGAGAACTACAAATGGCTGTTCGAGGGACGGCAGAGGGCTGTCGCCGGCAACCAGCTTAAGGCCGGTTGGCATCAGGAATGGGAAGTCGGCATGCAGCAAATGATCGAGGACGAGTTGCTCCTTAAGGGTACCATGACGCCGAAGGACGTCGTGGTCGCCATAAAGGACAACTGGGAAATGCTCCGATCCAAATATGCAACACGGTAAAGCTGTCCGCTCGCATTCATGGTGTACGAGACTGCAATGACCGCGGTGGTTCTCCAGCATCTTTCACGTCGCTATCGCGAGACCACCGTGGTCGATTCGCTCGACCTCGAGATCGTTGACAAGGAATTCGTCGTCCTGCTGGGCCCGTCGGGCTGCGGCAAGACGACGACGCTCAACATGATCGCCGGGCTGGACACGCCAACGAGCGGCCGTATCCTCTTTGACAGCCGTCCCATCGAGCACGTCCCACCTGAGAAGCGCAACGTCGCAATGGTCTTTCAAAGCATCGCGCTCTACCCGCACAAGACCGTCTACGAAAACATCGCGTTCCCGCTGCGCATGGGTGGGGCGGCTCGGGCGGAGATCGACGAGCGCGTACGCGCCGCGGCGAAGCTGCTGCGCATCGGCGAATTGCTCAACCGGCGTCCGCATGAGCTTTCTGGAGGGCAGCGGCAGCGCGTCGCGCTTGGCCGCGCGGCGGTGCGCAACCCAGTTGTCTTTCTTTTCGACGAACCGCTCGCGGCGCTCGACGCCAAGCTTCGTGGCGAAATGCGCGTTGAGATCAAGAAGCTCCACGAACGGCTCGGCTCGACCTTCATCTATGTCACCCACGACCAAGTCGAGGCGCTCACCATGGCCGACCGCATCGCGGTCATGGACGGTGGCAAGCTTCGTCAATTCGGGTCTCCCGACGATGTCTACCGGCGGCCGGCTAACATCAGCGTCGCACGGTTCATCGGCAGTCCGAGCATGAATCTGATTACCGGCCGTCCGGTCGAGAGGGGGGGTAGGTTTGAGTTCCAAGGATTGCACATGACAATGCCACTGGATGGCGCGATGGCCGCCGCAGCGCGGGTCAATCAGGGGACGCTGACTCTTGGTGTGCGGCCGGAAGGGCTGTCAATCAATTCGACCAGTCTGCCACTGTTGGGCGAGGGCCGCGTCTATGCGATTGAACCGCTCGGCTCGGACCAATTCGTCGACGTTGCCTATGGCAGCGGTGACGGCGCCGAACTCATCAAGGTCAGAACTCGCCCTGACGCGCGATTTAGAGTCGGTGAGGCAATCTCGCTGAGCGCCTCATTTGCAGACATCTATCTGTTCGACGGCGCGGGTGATCGCATCTTCCCGAACGACGCGAGACGACTATGAGCGCTGCCGCAAGATCGTTGGAGAGAGCCGACGCGCGCTTTGCGCTCCGTATCGTGGCCGGCCTTCTGCTGTTCAACCTCATCATCTTCATCCTGCCGCTCATCTATTCGGCATGGATGAGTTTCCACGATCGCGACCTCATTCTCCGCACACAGGAATTCATCGGCTTTGACCACTATCGCCGAATCCTGACAAGCCCTGAGGCAATCGCCGCGATCCTGCTCAGCCTTAAATTCACCGCGGTGGTGGTCGCCGCCTCGCTTCTGATCGGACTTAGTATTGCCCTTGTCCTTAACCAGGACTTCCGGGGGCGCCGCTGGTTGCGTGCCGCCGTTCTGCTTCCCTGGGCGATCTCCGAAGTGGCGACCGCGACGGCCTGGATCTTCGTCCTGAATCCGACCTTCGGCGCGCTGACCGGTCTCCTCCACCCGCTTGGGGTGGTTGAGGCAAACCACGCCTGGATTAACGCGAGTACTGCGCTTTACTGGGTGGCCATCGCATTTGTTTGGCACATCACGCCACTAGGCGCCTTCTTCTTTCTCGCCGCCCTGCAGACAGTACCCGACAGCCTCTATCAGGCGGCGCGAATCGACCGCGCTCCCGCATTCAAGCGCTTCCTTCACGTCACGCTGCCGCATCTGCGTCCGACGATTATGATAGTGCTCGTCGTCGTCACCGTAGAAGCATTCCGCAGCTTCGACTTGCTCTTCGCCATGACTCGCGGCGGACCGGGCACCGCCTCTCAAACCTTCCCCATGCTGATCTTTCGCTACACCTTCGAATTCTCCCGCTACGGCCTCGCGGCCGCCGCAAGCTATATCCTGGTCGCGATCGGCATGCTCATCACCACCATCTACTTCTTCGTCCTGATGCGGCGCCGCCGTCTCGTGAAGACCGCCGCCGGGCCTATCGGGGCGGAACCCCGGTTGGGGGTGCCGAGTGCGGAACGAGCGATGCCGTCATGAAGCAGACTGCCCGCGAGCAAGTCATTCTTTGGGTGAGCGTTGCGCTGGTGACCGCCTGGACGTTCGTTCCGATTGCGGTGATGGTCTGGGCTTCGCTGATGCCGCTCAATGCGCTGATCGACCGTGGGGTGCTCCAGTGGCCGAGCGGCATGAGCTTCGCCAACTACGCGGCGATTCTGGGCGGCGCTAGCATCAACAAGGTCTTCGGTGGGCAGGCCGCGGCGGTCGCGCGCGGGTTCTTCAATAGCGCTGTCGTTGCGATCTCGGTGGCGGTGATTGGCACCGCCATGGCGGTCATCGGCGGATATGCATTTGGGCGCTTTCGCTTTCCCTTTAAGAACACGCTACTTTTCGTGCTTCTCTCAGTGCGCGTTCTGCCGCCGATCGCGCTCCTCATCCCGTATTTCGTGATTCTCTCCGCGCTGCACCTGATCGGCACCTATGCCAGCCTCATCATCACCTATCTAACAGCGGTCGTGCCGGTCTTGACCTGGGTGCTGATGGGTTATTTTGCGAGCCTGCCGCCCGAGATCGAGCGCGCCGCACGCATCGACGGCTGCGGCCGTCTGCGCGCACTGTGGCACGTCACCATTCCAATGGCAGCGCCAGGTATCGCTGCCGCTTTCGTTATCGCGTTCCTAACCGCCTGGAATGAGCTCCTATTTGGAGTCGTCCTCACCGGCGGCACAGCGAAGCAGACGCTCTCGCCGGCACTGCTCGCCTTCTCGCCAACCATGCCGAGCACGGGGACGGCCAATCTCGGAATGACACTGTTCGCCGCCAGCAGCGTCCTTTCCACCGTGCCGCCGCTCGTGCTTGCTTTACTCGTCCAACGGTACATCACGCGGCTCAATGTTGTCGACCCGGTGATGTCGTCGGGAGATTGAGATAACAATCATGAAGATTGAGATAACAATCATATTGCCGCGTGCGGGCCGAACGCTGGCGTGGGCATCTATCCGGTTTCGCCCACCGGCCAAACGGGCTGTGGTCCGCACCCGCCGCCTTGCATTGGGGCGGCAGAAAATGGGGCGGCTCGCGCGCGCTCACGATCCGGAGCGGGGCGGCTACCAGTTCGGCGGTTGGCAGCTTGAGACCCGGCGATCCGCAGATCAGCTGGCCGCCACCGATTGTTTCTTTTGACATGCCGAAAACGCCCGGCTGTTCTTCGGAACAGATCGGCGTTGTTCGTCCGGCGCTTTTGCGCTCAGCCAACATCGAGCATTTCTGCGACTTAACAACAATTTTAGTTTGTTCAACCGTCATTCAAACGACTTAGTTGGTAACATGCGGAACTTTAGTTGAGGCGCCATGAAAAGTGGACACAAGACGCTCATCGCTGACGCGCCAGCCGAAGCGCCAATCGCTCGGTCAAGCAGTTCGCGGGGAGGCTGGATATGCCGGAAGCACAAAGCGGCTTGACCCGCACTGCCGCACATCTGCATAGCGCGATGAAAGCAGCGGCGGACGGAGTTGGGATACTGCTCGTCGATGGATTCCATTACCTGGCGCTTTTCGCGATAGGCGCGACAACCGTTTGGTCAACGCTTGCTGCGTTTCGCGAAATGTTTGCCAAGGGACGGGCTGAACTTTCGGACATCCTGCTTTTGTTTATCTATCTTGAAATCGGCGCAATGGTCGGAATCTATTTTAAGACAACGAGACTTCCGGTCCGCTATCTGATCTATATCGCGATCACAGCGCTGGGTCGGGTGTTAATCGAGATTGGCGGGGCGGAACACAAGACGGGGGAAGACCTTCTCGTAGTAGCAGGAGCGATTTTGGTTCTGTCCTTTGCGGTGCTAGTGCTGCGGTTCGCCTCTCATTGGGACGATCCGTCCGACACCCCCAGTCACGGACGTCAGTTCGATCGAACATGCTGACTCGCATGAGGCGTCGAGCGGCGACTCGACACCTGGAACCGGACTTCCGATCGTAATCGACGGCCAGGTCGTAGGCGGGATCGGCGCCATTTTCGACACGCCGGAGCACGACGTCCAATTGCCCGTGCCTCTCTTGCGGCGCTAACGCAGGTAGAGAGCAAGGCGCCACGTATGCTCCCGGAGCCAATCACCAGGTCGACCGTTGCGCTGCGGGCATCGGTTACAAGGATAACACCGACGCAGCGGAGATTCGT
>WNGJ01037302.1_pt1 | contig 10034 bp, 5 predicted proteins | sample 5400611 | NCBI WGS metagenome assembly WNGJ01 (sample SAMN13153375, study PRJNA577476) | soil metagenome | isolation source: 40 cm soil or saprolite under Garry oak tree replicate 1 | place: USA:California | collected 2016-06-15
TTAAAGCATCACCGCACACCCATGTCCATGGACGAGTTGGTCGACCGGCTCCGGAGCAAGACGTTGCCGGCGAATGCCGTCGCGGTCACGTTCGACGACGGCTACCGCGACAACCTGGTCAACGCCAAACCGGTTCTGGCGCGTCATGGCGTCCCGGCGACCCTGTTCCTCGCGACAGGCTTTATCGATCAAAACACGCCGTTCTGGTGGGACGAACTTGCCACTATGATTCTGGCGTCAACACAGGCAATACGCGATCAGCAAGTTTGGGCTGGCGAGGCCATCACCCTCGATTGGGGTGAGGCGGAGCGCTCGGACATAGCGGGCGGGTGGCGGGTATCGGATGGGCCGCGGACTGCCAGGCAAAACGCTTACCTAGCCATCTGGCGCAAGCTCCAGCGCGCGAGGGCAGCGGACCGGGATATCGCCATGAATTCTCTTCGGTGCCATCTCGGAACGTTTCATGACCCTCTGGGGAAGCCGATGAGTTCCGACGAGATAAGCGCCTTTCTAAGCGAGGGCCTAGTAGAGTTGGGCGCCCATACTGTCACACATCCGGCACTGACTTTTCTGAGCAGGCTGGAGAGCCGCCGGGAGATCGAAGGCAGCGGTCACCGATGCCGCGAACTCGCCACCAAAAGCGTTAACGGTTTCGCTTACCCCTATGGGGATATGAGCTCAGAGGTACGAAATGATGTTGCGAGACTGGGATTTTCCTGGGCGTGCTCGACCGAGGGTGGTTTCGTGGATGGAAAGCAGCCAGACATTTACGCTCTACCCCGCGTCGCCGTCCCTAATGCTCCTATCGGGACGCTCGTCGGGCCGGCGACAGTCTGAAAGCTCCGAAATCGCCGTCTCTATCTCACCCCCAGCAGCGAGGAGCCCGTTGATCGCATCGTAGAGATTACAGCCAGCTGCACGGCCATGGTTGAGACCCCAAGAGACGTTCGGCGAGCTTCGCTCGATTCTCCATGCTAGAATCCGCCGAGAAAGGGACTACCGAGTGGCCTCCAAATGAATCGCAAGAGCGGTTGCGTAGCGGGTTTCTTACTTCTTGGTGCGGTCTTAAACACGGGACGACTCGCGCAAGCGCAGATCAATTCACCGCAAGCGAAGTTATCGGTCCATTGGGAAGAACTGACGGGACCGGACTTTGTCGAGGCGATCCAGCGTTCGCAGGGCACGTGCCTGTTGCCATTCGGCATTCTCGAGAAGCATGGGCCGCACATGCCGATTGGCTCCGATCTGCTCAATGCGCGTTATGCGGCATTGCATGCGGCCGAGCAGCAATATGCCGTGGTCTTCCCGGAGTATTATTTCGGCCAAATCTCCGAGGCGCGTCATGAGCCCGGCACCATTGCCTACAGTCGCGATTTGCAGCTTGCATTGCTTCAGGCAACCACGGACGAGATGGCTCGCAACGGCTGCAAGAAAATCCTGATGGTCAACGGCCACGGCGGCAATGGTAGTTTGTTGCCCTACTTTGCCCAGTCGCAGTTGGACAAGCCGCACGATTACGTGGTCTATCTCTTCGACCAGCGCACTCCGGCGACCGGCGGCCCCAAAAAGAAAACCTCCATTGACGCGCATGCCGGTGAAAGCGAAACCTCAAAGATGATGATCGTCCGCCCCGATCTCCTACACCAGGACCGAGCGACCAGCGAATCGGGCGCCGACCAGCATCGCGTGAACCTGCCGGAGGGCGTCTACACCGGAATCTGGTGGTATGCACGCTTTCCCGATCACTATGCCGGCGAGGGCTCGGCCGCAACCCGTGAGTTGGGGGAATACCAAATGAAATGGTGGGTCGATTCGGTTAGCAAAGTCATCGTCGCCATCAAAGCCGACGACGTGAGTCTCAAACTGCAAAACGAATTCTACGAAAAGAGCACACACCCGCTGGATACGCCGCAGTAGCGGAATTTTTTGCAGCGAAGTGCGCGGTTCTTCACTCAATGAGGGACAGTTCCAGTTTGACGATGAGACCACCGTCCGAGGCATTCGTTGCGCTCACACTGCCTCCATACATTCGCACGATGCGCTCGGTAATCGCGAGACCGGCTACTTGTGCAATGGGTCAGCGGGAGGAGGAATAGACTGACGAGCTGCTTCGAGAACCGCTCAACTTCTCCAATCAGCAGAATATGTTGTCCGAGCTAAACTAAGGAGTCAATCTCTGCGCTCGGTTTCAGGTGGGAGCAATGTTCGAACCGTGACTTTTTCAACTGTGCCCAAAATTATGGAGCTTGCCCCGACTCGAAGATTCAGCGCATGACTCGGTGCCAAGCCTAGCCACACGATGAGCACAAGGCAGACGGAGAGTGCCCAGCGCTCGCGGGGCAGCGCGTCGGGAACCCCTCGGAGAGTTGCGGCTGGCTCACCCATGAAAAGCCGCGCGAACAGCTTGAAGATATGAAACGCGTTCAACACAAGGGTGACTGGCAACAACGCTCCAAACCAGCCATGCGAGGTCAGCGCCCCGTGCATCAGGAGATCTTCTCCGCTGAACCCAAGTGTGCCGGGCGTCCCGGCCAGCGCCAGCGCCGCGACTGCGAAGATCACGGCCAAGCGCGGTGTCCTAGCTCCCAAACCGAAGAATCCTCCGGCATCCAGATATCCAGAGGTCCTTAGTTGCAGTCCTCGATACACCACCATCAGCGCAACGGAACATACCGCAATGACGATCCACTGTAAGAGGGCGCCTGTTACGCCTTCGTGAGACTCGCTGGTCATTCCTGCAACGAGGCCTGTCGTCTGGCTGACAAACACTGTCGCTAGTATCTGCTGTGGCTTCTTTTCCGATAAACCCAGAACGGCCAGGTAGAGAGATGTAATGAGCGCGAGTACGCCAATCCAAGGAAGTAATTCCGGAAAGGCGGCGCGCGCGGGGACAACGGAACGCGCCAGAAGGTAGAGACCTGCATGGCCATTCATCAGGAGCGTTGCCAGCAAAACGCCACTTCCGCTTAGGCTCGCAATCACGCCGCGATGTGCGGGGAAGACCCCTATCCTGAGAAGAGCGGCGATGACGAGGGCAGCAGAGACAAAAACGCTCCCGTTACTTGGGGCGATGTCCATCGAGAAGGGATGAGGAGTTCCACTATGGCTCCGTAAGAGGGCATTGAGCAAGACTCCGAAGCTGAGTGCAGCTAAACTTCCGAGTGCAGTGTAGCGCGCGATGGGAGACCAGCCTTCCTGTTTATTCCGTTGCAGAAACGGCATCATAGAGAGTACCCAGCCCGCGAGAACAATGAGAAAGTTTCCTGCGGAGTATATTGCCACGGTCGCAGAGACTATAAGCAATGCTGCACTCAGAAAATGTTGATCCGCATCACTACGTGGCGCAGCGATTACGGTGATCAATACAAGAGCGATGACGAGAGGAATGAGGAAGGCGCTCAGACCGTCCACGGCGAACCAGTTCGGCCCAATCATCGGGGAGTTCCACTGCTGCTCCGCTATCAGGCTGCCACCGGCGCTCATGACCTCGCGTAATACCTTGAGAGCTAAAACCAACGCACCGGCCAAGGAGGCGATAGCGATATTGCGAGCAACGGAAACGGTGCGAATGCAGCGCATAATTCCGGCAGCAATTAGTGCAATCGCCACGATGGCGGAGAGATACGGAGTGGCCAGATTAGTCATTTTGTCCTTCAATCGAAATAACAATACTGCGAGAGGTCCATTTTTGTTCCGCCGCCCTCATGCGGTCGGCGAAGCGCTGAAGCTTACCGACGAAGAAACGGTCGATGACCGTGTCGAGGTGACCTCGATCGAAAGCGAGGCGATACAGCCAGCCTCGCACTGGTGCGGTTAGCACCCAGTCGTAGTGCGAACCGGTGGAACCCAAATGCCCGCCCGCACCAGCGTGAATCTTGTGATGGTCATGCAGGGTAGAAGGCGCCTTCAAAAATTGAAGGGTGCGGACAACCGCGTGTCCAAGGATGTGAGCAAGTGCAAGCCGCGGAAAACCGAATCCGATTTCAGCGATGATGAGGCCAAGCTGTGACACAGAGGAATAGGCCAAACCCGTCTTTGCATCGTTGCAGGCTCGAGCTACCAGTGTTCCATAGACCGCGCTGCTTAGGCCGACGGCTATGACGATTGCGGATGCCACGGCGGATGCGGCGAAGATGGGCTGCGTTCGAAGCAGGAGATATGCGCCAACGTGGACGGAGATTGCTCCGTAGAAGATCGCACTGGACGGCGTGGGCCCTTCCATCGCCCGGGGCATCCAACTGGAGAACGGCAGCTGAGCCGACTTGCCCATGGCTCCGAGAAGCAGCAAGCAGCCGATCGTGGCTGCAAGCCGGGGTTGAAGGTCGATGCTTTGCGAAGGCCATGTCCCTGTAAACATGATTGAGTACAAGGTGGAACCCATCTCTCGATGCAACAGGAAGGCCCCGATGATCAAGCCGACATCACAAGCCCGATAGGTTGCAAAGACGCGGATGGCATTTCGCGCAGGAGCGGTTCTACGCTGGAAGAAAGCGATCAATAATACGGACGAAACACATATTAATTCCCAGCCCGCGATCAATAAATCGAGAGACGCAGATGCGAAGACCAGCAATGCACCAAACGCGAAGAGCTGGAGGAGCAGAAAGAATCGGGTAAAGCCGACATCGCGATGAAGATAGCGACGTGAGAATACGGCCACGACCGCAACCAGCATCACCGTGAGTGTAATCAAAGGCAGCGAGAGTCGATCGACAAAAAGAGTCATCGGAATATGAAAGCTGCCTACTTGATACCAACGGCCTTTTCCTGCGGTCACGGACGAAATGCCCTGTTCCCACATGCGTAGGATGAGACCGGACAACATCACGGCAGAGAAGGTAAAGGTTGCGTTCGTCGCTCTCGATACGACCTTCTCTCCCGGGCTGTAGCCGAGGAGCCAGGCCAGGCCGAACAACAAGAAGATCGCTCCGGGAGCAAGTACGACAGCTGTGAGCAAGACCTCCGCTGTCAGTAAGGAAGTCATATTCATGCGCAGACCTCGGAGCGGTTCGGAGCGCCAATACGTGCAAGCGGCAAGTGCTGGCGTTTCCCCTTGAACCAGTCGAACGATGTATCAGCGCAAGGCAGCTCGCTGGAAGCCGCCTCAAACTTCTCGAAGATATCGCCGCGACGGACATGCACTTGACCGGTCTTCGGATCGATCGTCGCCAGTCGAATCCATCGGTTCGGTGCGCAGATCGCTCTCAGGCCCATTCATCACTCCCATCAGCCCGGTGACGTTATGAGGAAGCTTGGTGCCAGAGCCATACCGTTCGTTGTCCACGAAGGAAAAATAATATTCGAGATTGATTCCCGCACAGACCGGCACGGCTGCAGCGAGCAAACGCGCTAGACCTTCGTCGTTCGGGTCCAGAGTCGCATCGTACGAAACTAGAAAGGCACGGCGGTCGAGGAAGAGTCCCTTGCTAAGGGAACGACGCCCCACAATGCATACCGCATTGGTCGCGTGTCCATACTCAGGACGAGGTTCAGAGAGGTGTTCGGCGCGTTCCTGCACGTGCCGTAGCGCCTCCGCAGGTCCGCCTGAACCGCCGACAAACCACGAGGTTGATGGGATGAGAATTCCGCGCGCTGCAAGTCCAGTTCTCACTTGCGGTGAGTTTGCCATCGCGGCAAACAATCGGGCGTTGGGTCCGCCGCGGCGACCGCCGCAGGCTCCGCAGTCGTGCGCAGATTCGTGAGGGTTGTTAAGGCTGGTTGAACCGTGTCCAAGAACAATCACAAGAGGCGCAAAATCTTTGTGTAGGCCGGCGGGCCTCAGCACGCCTTCGACACGATCGATTTTTTCCTGAACGGTGAAACCTTCCAACAGCGGGCCAGAGTATTCACTCGCCTCATTTTGCTGTCGGGTGAAAGATAGATGCGTGATGGGCTCAGGCATGAAGCGTCGTTCTGCGAGTCTTACGAGGCTGCCATAATGCAGAGGGGAAAGCACCCTCATCAGCAGCTGAGGAAGGGCCAGGATCCCGAGCGCTGAGGTACCAGCCCAGCCGCGCACAAGGGTTCGCGAGCCGAGCCACGTATGTCTCGTGAATGCCGCATGAAGCTTGCGGCGAAGGACGCGGATTCGATACAGCGTATTGTGCTCATCGATGGGCCGCTCCGTAACCAGATGTTTTGGCTTCACGACCACCGGACACAATGCCACGTCGTGTGCATCGTCGATACCGGCGTAGTTCATTGCCACGCCGAAGAAGCCTGCTGCTCCATATGTCTCTACGTCAGGCGCGATCTCTTCTACATGACGCCGGATCGATTCTTCACGTTCGTCGATGCAGAAAAATATCTGTGCGGCTGGTTTCAAATGTGCCGGCTCGCCCTTTCTGCTCTGTCGATAGAGGCCTAATGGTTGAAGGATGCCTGTCTCATGGTTGGCCTCATAGGCCAGATGCAGGATGCGGCGTCGCTCTAACTCATCAAGGGCGTCAATCTCACTCACAAGCAGTTGAAGCGTCTCCTTAGTGAGAGACTCCAACTGTCGCTTGCCTATGCCGAGTATTTGCATTGCGTCGAAGCGAGCAGCCGTTTGAGCCAGAGCTATAGCTTCGTGGTCATCGAACTCGACCTCAACGGTTTCTTGCTTTCGTTCGCGAACGAGGCTTTCCGTCGCAACGGCCTTCAACGTGAGGCGGACGGCAAGATATTCCACCACAGAGCAGCGTAGTGTCTGATATGGCGCGAGTTCGGGCTCGTGTTCAAGGCGATGCATGATTCCGGCCCAGCCCGGTAGAGCCAGCAATTCGTCGCGAACGACCTGATCAAACTTCTCGGGATCTACTCCAAGACGGCTCAACATATCGAGCACTACATCTTCCGCTTCCCATGCACCCTTGCTTTGGACACGGAACTCCTCGGCCAGACGATCGAGATGCTCAGGAAACAACGACCACGGCTGCGATAGCAACGAACGGACGGACACAAGGAAGCCCCGACCGCGATCTGACATGGGCCAGTAGGCGAGCCCCTGATCCAAGTAGGCGGAGCAGAGACGAATGAGCAGCGGATGGATGAGGTCGTCGACCTCGGCTGTCATGGTCCGGCGTTGATCGGGCTGCTCCACCTTCTTTGAATCTTGATTCTGCATACAAATAGTGAAGAGAGCATTGACCTGGGTGCGTTCCAAAATGCCACCGGCAGGAAGAAGACGCTGAACGATCTCTTTACTGAGATCCCTTCTGAGGAGGCGCAAAAGGTCGGTCTCTTCCATCTGCCACCGAATGGTTAGAGGATCAAATCGACGTTGACCCGCAGAAAGCAACCGTATCCGCAATGCGTGTCGGTCCAGACCGCCTTTAATGATTGGGATATTGCTTTCACGCGCCACCACGGCGGCAACGTCGAGTTCGGTTATTCGTCGCAAGGAATACTGTTCCCGGTAAGCATCCTCGGTCATGAACGGTTCCGTTCCGAAAACGCGGGAAGCTTCAACTACCGCCTGTTCGAACGGAAGATGCTGAAAGGCATGCAGCGTGTTGTGATGTATGAAAACGCCGATCGGGCCTTGTCCGGGGAGTAGATGAGTCCCATGCTCAACAGCATGTTCCAGCCGTGCTCTGAGAGTCGGAGGAGAAATCGATTTCGGTTCGTCGAGAGTGATCATAGTGCAATTCCAAGTCTGAGCCAGGTTGACGGCAGGTTATGGTGGCGACCCGTCTCCAAGTGCACTTGGACGATCTCGCTGCGATTCAGGTCTTCAGCTTCCCACTCCCCTTACACCGAGCTAGTGACGGAAATCAGCTCTGCTTTGGGTTGACGGTGCGGATGTGTTTCTGCGGAGACAATCGATTGACTGACCTTGGTCTGGAAACGCAGATGTAAACGCTCGAAGGCTACGTCAACCTCTTGTCCAGACTTCTCCCGTTGCTCAACCCAGTCCTCGATCAGCTCGATGCACGAGTGATCGATGTAACGAAGTCCATCGCTGTGGACTACGATCTTCCCCCGTGGACTTATTCCGTCGAGCGCCCCCGCAATCCTGGGAATTCCGAGGAAGGTGCCGATGCCCGATAGATGTAAATGTGAAGTGCCGCTGTCTTCCACAACCATCGTTTCGAGGTGTGTGATGGTGTAAAGGAGCTTGAGGAGCGAAAGGCCAACGCCGACTATAACGCCAGTCAGAAGGTTTGTCGTAACGATTGTGAAAAGCGAGGCAAAGTAAATGATGACGGGCACTTTGCCGAAGCGCGCCAGTTTCCGGACGTCTGCAGGACGTACCAGCTTGACACCGACGTAGACCAGGACCGCCGCGAGGCTTGCCGTCGGAATCATGTTCATGACGAATGGAAGTGCGACCACTGCCAGCAGAATCCAAGTGCCGTGCAAGATGGTTGAGCGCCTTGTCTGGGCTCCGGCGAGCACATTGGTGGAGCTGCGCACGATTACACCGGTCATGGGCAGAGCTCCCAAGAACCCACAGAGTAGATTGCCGACACCTTGAGCGGCCAGTTCCCTGTCGTAATTTGTCTTTGATATGTTTTGCATCTTGTCCAGGGCAGAGGCCGAAAGCAGTGTTTCGGCGCTGGCGATAAACGCAATGGCCGCGGCGCTTCCGATGATGGTCATCCAGGACATATCGCCGAAGCCGGTCAGGCTTGGAAGGTGGATCATTGCGCCCAGGCTGGTTGGAATGACGACGCGGTTTACCGGGAAGTGAAAGATCTGAGCGATCGCAGTTGCAGCTGAGATTCCCAGCAACGCGCCGGGCAGGAGTCTAAGGCTGGCGGGCCTGAATTTTTCCCAGAGCAAAATGATAGCCAGTGTGATCACTCCGAGCAGTGCCGCCATCTCCTCTTTACTTCCATTCAACGGAAACAAACCGCCAAAGACGGCAGACCACATCGCTCCGATGTTGGCTAATCCGCTGTGTTCGGGTGTTCTGTCGAGCACGACATGGAATTGCTGAATGACGATGAGGATGCCGATGCCCGCAAGCATGCCGTGAATCACCTCGGGCGAGATCGCGCGGAACCAACGCCCTGTCTTCAATAAGCCAGCAACCAGTTGAATTGCGCCGGCGATCATCAGGACGGGTCCGAGCGCCAAGATGCCATGCTCATGAACCAGCTCAAATACGATCACGGCGAGGCCGGCTGCCGGGCCGCTCACCTGCAAAGGCGCTCCAGCCAAGAAGCCCACGATGACTCCACCGATGATGCCTGTAACCAACCCACTCGCGGGCGGAAGTCCCGAAGCCATCGCGATACCCATGCAAAGTGGAAGCGCGACGAGAAAGACGACAAGCGAAGCCGAAAGGTCGGGGACGAAAGAAGTCTTGAAGTTGGAGAAAGAGAACTGAGGATTTTGCACATTGGACTCCTATACCGTTTTGAAATAAATCATGGAAGGTTACAACAGCTCGTCGAAACGAAACGGATCCCCGGTGAATAGAGCTACCAACAAGAAAGTGGGTGAGACGACAGGAGCAGCCGAAGGTGTCATGGCGGCACAGGGATGCAATTGCCTAGCCAAACAAGAATCAAGCCAAAACGGCCTATTTTAGAGGGGAATCGCTATCAGGGTGTCCCAAATGGAACTAGGAACTGAGCGGATCAGACGCAAAACGTACAGTTGCCGAACCTATGGGACGAAAATCTCCATCACTTCTGTCGCTGCGTGCGAGAATGGAGGCATGCTGTCGTTCGGCGCCCGCCTCAAGTCGCCTTGGATTCAAGGCGCTGCGATCGCAGTGCTCGTGGTCGCACTGGCGATATTCACGTGGATCGTCCCTCCGCATGCGGTGATGCTGCACAACATTTTGCACCACCTGAACATTCTCCCTTTCATGCTGGCTGGCTTAAGGTTCGGCTGGCGCGGAGCGCTGAAAGCAATCCTTCTCGCCACGGTGCTACAGGTGCCCTCCATTCATCGTCACTGGTATCGAATGCCACTGGATGCGCAAGATCAGATCATCGAGTTGACAACATTCGGGTCCGCGGGAGTGATCGCAGGGATGCTGGCCGATCGGGAGAGATTGCAGCGGAGACGAGTAGAGGCGACGAAAGTCGAACTCGAGA
>WNGJ01010171.1_pt1 | contig 10033 bp, 11 predicted proteins | sample 5400611 | NCBI WGS metagenome assembly WNGJ01 (sample SAMN13153375, study PRJNA577476) | soil metagenome | isolation source: 40 cm soil or saprolite under Garry oak tree replicate 1 | place: USA:California | collected 2016-06-15
CCTGCCCTCCACCCTGGAGCGGCCCCTCCCTGTCTTGTCCGCACCCAGCAGACCCGGTAGAGGCAATTCCTCGCAGACCCCGAAACGACCCGCCACGCCAACCAGAAGACGCCTTGACAAGACATAGGAGCATCGTTATGCACGCATTACAGCGGATTATTTACAGTTATTCGTTGCACTCCGTTAGCGTCACTGGCCCACGTCGAGCAGGAGCAACGGTTGGGAGGTTGCCGCTACCGATCCTGCACAGGAGCCTGTGCTACACGCGCAGCTTGGGGGCCGTATTCTCGCGGGAAATTGGCGTCTTGCCGCCAGGATCGGCTCGCCCAGCCGGCAGGGCGGACTCGGGTGCTGCTGCGGCGCCTTCGCCCAGCACGTACGAGAAGGCGACACCCGCGGAGAAGGTCTTGTGGCCGGCCGCGGCGGGTTAGAAAAGCAGCGATGATGAATCGGCTTCAGCGGATGCCGTTGGTTCCCCGGTGGCGGACAGGCTCCGCGGCACCTGTCTGGATCGCAGTTCTGCCTGGTGAACGCGTACCCGCCTGTTCATCCGCAAGGTGACGTATCAGCTTGAGTGATTGCCTGCGAGCAGTACCTCAATCGAACAGTCGTAGTTTCGAATATCGACATCTACCTGTATCGTTTGCGCCCCGACCGCGACTCGAACGCGGGACCTACTGCTTAGGAGGCACTTTCGAAGTGTGGCTGAGTGGTGTTGAGTATGGCCTGACGAGCTGTCTAGCTGTAGCCGCAATGGCTGGATGTGGCCTGGCGTGGCCTCGTAGCTGTGGTCGTTGGCTCCCAGTTTGGCTCCCAGGAATCGCCAGCAGCGCCGATGTCCGTATGCCCGGCCCTTGATCCGGTCACGGGACCGCGAAGTACCGCTAGGGTCCAGCGTCCTGCGGATGTGATGACCGGCTGCCAAATGCGGATACCCTGACTGTCGCACCGCTGTGCTACCGTCGTTTTATGGCTGTCCGCAAGAAGCGCTCCATATCCATCCCGCCTGAGCTCGACGCCAAGATCGCCGCCGCTGCTCAGGACGCCGGGATGAGCTACAGCGCCTGGATAGCCCAGACCGCGCGGAAGGAATTCATCATCCGGGCAGGCCTGGATGGGGTCGGCCAGTACGAGGCCGAGCGCGGCTCGTTCACCCCGGACGAGATCGCCGAAGCCGACGAGTGGGCCGCCAGGATCACCCAGCCGCCCGCCACCCGGCGGACCGCGTGACCGGGGTCACCTACGATTCCGGGGCGCTGATCGCTGCCGAACTCAGCGAGCGGCGGATGTGGGCCCGCCACCGCGCGCTGCTGCTCCGCCGCGTCGTACCGACCGTCCCCGCCCCTGTGATAGCCCAGTGCTGGCGAGGCACCCCCCGCCAGGCGCAACTCGCCCGGCTCCTGGCCGGATGCGAAACCGAAGCTCTCAACGACACCAGGGCCCGGGCCACCGGAACCCTGGCCGGTCGCGCCCGCACCATCGACATCGTCGACGTCAGCGTGGTCGAAGGCGCCTTGCGGCGCGGCGACCTCATCATCAGCTCCGACGAAGGCGATCTCACGGCCATCGCCACAGCCGTCGGCCGCCGCGTCGACATCGACCACCCATAACACCCGGCCCTGGAGCGGCCACCCAGCACTACCAGCTACGAATCGTCGAACTCCGAATGGACGGTTCCGATCGTGTCGAGCGCACGGTGACACTGTTCGCTGAATAGGGTCACACTTGGGGTGTGTCGGTAGCTGCCAACCTGAATGAGCCGACGCTGCTCGAGCGCGGTGAGGAGCTGGCGCGGATCGAGCGTGCGCTGCAGGCGGCTCGCGAGGGTGTTGGTGCGCTGGTTCTCGTCGAAGGACCGGCCGGGATCGGCAAGACACGACTGGTGCTGACGGCACGGCAACTGGCGGGGCGTGCGGGTATGCGGGTGTTGAACGCGCGTGGGTCGCCACTCGAGCGTGAGCTTGCCTACGGGTGTGTGCGGCAGCTCTTCCAGCCTGTTCTCGGGCGCGCTGGCCATGGGGTTTTTGCCGGTGCAGCGGCGCTGGCCGCATCTGTGTTCGGCTCAGGGGTGCCGCCAGTCCATGAGGCGTCCGCGGATCAGGTTTTCGCGGTTCTCCATGGCCTGTACTGGGTTACCGCCGACTGCTCCAAGATGGCCCGATGCTGCTGGCCGTTGATGACGCGCCTTGGGCCGATCGCGCGTCGCTGAGGTTCCTTGCCTATCTGGCACACCGCCGCGAGGGGTTGCCGCTCGCGCTGGTGATCGCTACGCGCCTGGCTGAGAGCCCAGCGGAGGAGGAGGTGCTGGTGTCGCTGGCCAGCGATCCGCACGTGGTCAGCATCAGGCCGGCGCCGCTGAGCCGCACCGCGGTCGCGGACCTGCTGCGACGAGAGCTGGACGTGCAGCCGGAACCGGAGTTCGTGGAGGCCTGCCGCCGGGCAACCGGAGGCATGCTGTTCCTGGTCACCGAGTTGATCCGCGAGGTCAGAGCCTGTGGGCTGCGGCCGGCCGCGGCGACCAGTGATCAGGTGGAGGGACTCGGGCCGCGCAGTGTCGCGCGGGTGGTGGTGGCGCGCCTGCGCCGTCTTGGGGATGATGCGCTGGCGTTGGCGCGTGCCGTGGCCGTGCTTGGCGCCGATGCCGAGCCGGCGCGGGCGGGCGGCTGGCTGGAGTAGAGCCGTAAGCACCGCTGGATGCCCTCGATGGCGTCGGGCTTGTGTCGGCCACGCGGCCGGTGGAGTTCACCCACCCGATCATCCGGTCTGCCATCGATGCCGACATCCCGGCCGGGGAGCGCGCCTTGCTGCACGCCAGGGCGGCACGCATGCTGGACGGGGAAGGGCTGGGTGCGGAGCGGGTTGCCAATCACCTGCTGCTCGCCAATCCGGGCGGGGATCCGTGGGTGCCGCGAGTGCTCGCCGATGCCACACGCCTTGCCGCGTCGCGTGGAGCGGCTGGCTCGGCGGTCTCCTACCTCGAGAGGGCGCTCGCAGAGCCACCCGCTGGGGACACCCTGGTTGATGTGTTGCACGAGCTGGGCCGGGTGGAGGCCGCGCAGGCGAACCCGGCTGCGCTGAGCCGTCATCTCGGGCGGACGCTGCAAGTGTGCACGGTCCCCGAGCGCCGGGGGCGTATCGGGCTCGATCTTGGCCGTGCCCTCGCGTCGGCCGGTGACTTCCCTGGCGCGGTCCAGGCGTTCGAGCAAGCTCGGGGGTGCTCCAGACCGAGGCGGGAAAGAGGCCAGGCGGGCCGAGGCGGAGTTGCTGACGATCGCGCTCAACCATTACGAATCGACACAGGCCGCCCGGCCGTTGCTGTTGCGCCGCCTGCAGGACCTTGCCGCGGGCCAGCTGGATGACCCAGCGCTGCTGGCCGTCCTTGGGATGACGCTCGCGGTCGGCCGTCCCCCGGCCGCGCCCGGAGCCGAGATCGCCGCGTGTGCCGCCCGTAGCTGGGAGCCCGAGCTGGGCTCGGTCGTGCCGGGCTGCACGGGCAACGCGTTGCTGTTCGCAGGCCGGCTTGAGGATGCGGCCATGATGTATGACCGGGTGGTCGGCGAAGCGCGGGCGCGCGGCTGGCGGCTGACCCTGGGCTGGGCAAGCGCGTTGCGCGCCAACGTGATGCTGCACCAAGGCCGTCTCCGGGAAGCGGAGGAGGACGCGCGGCTGGGTTTCGACCTGACGACCGCCACGTCGGCGGGGGGAGCCCTGGCCGGGCCGGTGAGGGCGTGTGCGCACCTGCTCGAGACGCTGCTCGCGCTGGGTGAGACCAGGCAGGCCGAGGAGGCGCTGGCTCGAAGGGGGCCGGTGGACCGTTATCCCGCCACCTATGCCCGCTCGCTGCTGCTCGGTGCGCGGGGGCGGCTGCGTCTGCTCTGCGGCCGGCCGGGCGAGGCGCTGGATGACGCGCTGGCCTCCGCGCCGCCCCCGTCTGGCACCAATCCCGCGTGCCGGCCGTGGCGGTCGGATGCGGCGCGCGCGCTGCGCGTCCTTGGCCGGGCCGATGAGCGACCGGTCTTGCTGCCGAGGAGCTGCAGTTGGCCCGGGCGTTCGGCGCGCCGGGCGCGATCTCGGTGGCGTTGCGGGCGCTGGCGGCCTGCGAGAAGGGTGAGGCCACGATCGAGATGCTACGCGAGGCGACCGAGCTCACCCGGCTATCTGAGGAACGGCTCGAGCACGCCCACGCGCTGGTCGAGCTGGGCGCGGCGCTGCGGCGCAACAAGCAGCGTGTCGCCTGCCGTGAACCGCTGAGCGCCAGGCTGGACCTAGCTCATCGCTGCGGCGCTCGGCGGCTGGCCGAGGAGGCTCGCGCGGAACTGCTCGCGACCGGCGCCCGCCCGCGCCGGATGGCGATCTCCGGGGCGGAGTCGTTGACCCCGAGCGAGCGGCGGGTAGCGGGCATGGCCGCAACCGGCATGAGCAACCGCGAGATCGCCCAGCGGCTGTATGTGACCACGCGAACGGTCGAAGGCCACCTGACCAGCGTGTTTCGCAAGCTCGGCATCGACTCCCGAGCGGAGCTCCGCCACCGCCTCGCCTCCCCGGCGGGGACCGCGCCAACCTGACTCCCAGGGCCGCCGCGCGCGGCAGTCAATTTCCTCGGTCCGGTGGTCATAACCTAGGGGGTCTACCACGGTGTGGCGCCCGATCGTGCTCACCACGCTGAGGGCATGAACGAATATGACTACGTCATCGTGGGTTCCGGCCCGGCCGGGTGTGCGCTCGCTGCACGCCTCGCCTCCGGCTCCGGCGTCAGCGTTCTGCTGGTCGAGGCTGGCCCGCGGGACCGAAGCATCAACATCCGTATTCCGGCCGCGTTCGCGAAGCTGTTCAAGAGCCGCTACGACTGGGGCATGGAGACAGCACCGCAAGACGGCCTGGACGGGCGCCGGGTGTACTTCCCGCGGGGAAAGGTACTCGGCGGCTGCTCGTCGGTGAACGCGCAGGTATACGTCCGCGGGCACCGCCTTGCCTACGACGGGTGGGGCATTCCGGGCTGGGCCTACCGCGATCTGCTCCCGTACTTTCGCCGGGCGGAGCGGAACAGCCGCGGCGGCGACGACTTTCATGGCGGTGACGGGCCCTGGTGGGTGTCGGACCAGCGTGACCCCAATCCGCTGTCGCAGGCGTTCGTTGCCGCCGCGACCGACCTGTTCATGACCCCGACAGCCGAACTTGCCGACATCGTGCTGCCGGTGACCACCCCGTTCGAATCCGAGGCACTGAAGATCGGCTTCGAAATCAGCCAGGAGGCGCAGTCGCTCGTCCAGCTCCGACAGCCGCTGGTCGCGCCGCGCACGGCTATTCACCACTGCCGGCCTTTGAGGAACCGCTCACCAGCCCTCGCTCCCGGGTGCTGTGCCGCGCCGCCGGCCGGACCTCTTGTCCGGCTACTGGCCAGGGTGCAGGCCGAGCCAGCCGGGAGTGGGTGCGCCCTGAACCTCGCCGAAGTAGAGGGTGAATGTTTGTCGCCAGCGTTCGGCGTCGGCGCGGTCGGCCATGAAGCGAGGGAACCCGTCGACGTGGGCGTTCGGGTATTCCCAGATTTGCTGGAGCCCGGTCGGCGGGATGGTATCGGTGCGCACGGACCAGCCGTCGAAGGAGTTCTGCTGCACCCTGGCGGAGATGGCCCAGTTGAGATAGAGCCTCGCGGCGGCGGGGTGCGCGGCGCGGGCGAGGATCGCCGCGCGCTGAGCCCATGCCATGAACGGGTGGCCGTCCGGCACGACCCACCGCACGCCGGGCGCCAGCGGCGCGGTCAGCGAGCCAGCGCCGCCGATACCGATCAGCTTCTGCTTGCTCGCGACCGCGATGATCGGGGCCGGGGTACCGCGGCCGAACTCGATGTTCAGTGCGGCGAGCCGACTCACCCAGTCCCAGCCGTACGCCTCGGCGTAGAGCTTGTACAGGTACAGCACGGCGTCGTCGTCATTCGGGTACGAGGAGGCAATAGCGCCCTTCCAGCGCGGGTCGGCCAGGTCCGCCGGCGTCGCCGGGGCGGCGCTGCCGAGACTGGCGTCGTACATGTAGCTGAAGGCATACACCGCGATCGCGACCCAGGCGCCGTCCGGGTCTCTGAAGTGCGGGTACACGGCGGAGAAGCCGGCCGGCTTGTACGGCTGAAGTACCCCCTCGTCCTTCCACCGGACGAAGTCCTGCAGCGTCTGCAGTTGCACGACGTCGGGAACTAGTGTGTCGGTTGCAAGCTGATTGTCGATTCGTACGTCGTGGTACTTGCTGTAGTCCACGACCAAGGTCAGCTTGATATCGGGGAACTGCGACAGGAACGCCTGTTTGGTGCCGTCTTGTTGATCGGCTGTGTCTCCGCCGGCGTAGATGACGAGCTCGCCGCCCTCCTTGAGGGCGTCGGCGTACAACTCGTCGAGCGAGCTCGTCTCCTCTTGCACCGGCCGGACCGGGCGCGATGCCCTCCGGGCGGCGCTCGCCGTCGCGGCCCCGGTCGGTGTGCCCAGCGCGGCCGCCGCCCCGAGCACCCCTCCCGCGCCGAGCACTTGCCGCCTGCTCAATGAATCCATGGGATTGGTCTCATTCTCGATGGCTGCATGTTGTTGATGCTTCAAGCAAATACCGATGCGAAGCTGCAGCAGCTCACCGCTGTGCAGTTCCGCCCAAGATCGTGACCGCGCGGATCGCGCGTGTTCAGTCTCCGAAGAACGGGTCGTCGATCACGTACAGCCAGCGCCCGTCCGGCTGCCGCCGCGCCACCTCGGTAGTGGTGGTGGACAGTACTGCGCCGCCGGGCAGCAGACCCTCGGCCGTGGCCCGATTGGACAGCAAGGCGAGGTCCCCCGTCGTGCGGATGGTGCGCAATTCGAGGGATATGCGCGCGCCTGCCTCGACGTAAGCCTGGAGGCTCTCGCGGATCGCGTCCGTTCCGGACACGACGCGGCCCGGCTCGGGGCGCAACGTGGCCGCCGGCTCGTACAGGGACACTAGTGCTGCCAAGTCGCCGGCGGCCAGGTAGCGCGTAAACAGCGGGCCCAGCTGATCCGGAGTAGTGGCTGTTCCCTCCTGCCGGACGGCGGCCGGCCGATCACCCCAGCCAGCCGCGCTGACGAGGTCGTACCAGTCCGGCAGCGTCCCGATCGGCTGGTGCCAGCGCACCAGCTGGCCTGGGAGGCTCGTTGGAGTGGCCTTGTTCGGATTGGCCGTCGCCTGCGCGACGATCGCTGCGGCCAGTGCAAATCCGAGGTCGTTGCGCGGGAACGCGGCGTGCGCCCGGTTGACCAGGTCGGCGGGGAGTTCCTCGCGGCCCAGACCAAAGATGTCGGCCAGGATGCCAACCTGGGCCAGCGCGATCTCCGGACCCATCCGGCTGGCGATGCCGTCCGAGGTGTGCAAAGCCACCGCCAGCCAGACGATTCGCGCCCGGCGTTCATCCACGCCCCGCTCGCGCAGGAATTCCGAGGCCAAATCGGCGCCGTCGACCTCGAATCGCTGCTCGCGGTTGCCCTGGTCGGTCAGCCCGATGTCGTGCAGGACACAGGAGAGGAACAGCAGCTCGTCGTCGTAGTCCCGGAAAGAGCCCCGCCCAGCCAGCTCGCGCGCGTACAGGTAGCTGCGCACGCTGTGAGCGAATACGAACGCGGGCTCGATCTGTTCGGCGAACCTGTATGCCTGTTCGGCCACCTCCGTCTCCGGCAAGACGAACTCGGCACGGACCTTTTCAAACACGGGAAACACTCCTGTTCTTGGCGGAAGCATCCACAACGTCATCAACCCAGCAGGGCCCGGTGAGTGCGCGGCCGGTGACCACCTCGGGTACGCGCAGGGCCTGGCCCTGCGGACACTCTCCGCGTGAGCAGCTCAACGCTCGAGCCCGGCTTCGGCTCGTCGCCGGCGCAGCAGCTCGAACCCGAGCGAGCCCGGCGGTGCCGCCGCTTCGGAGCGCGAGGCATGGTCGGCGATCGCGTCCGCCAGATAGCGCTCCCCCGCTCGATGGGGGTAGGCGGTGCGGACCCGCTGGATGAGGCCGGCGGGGATGCCGGTATCGCGGCCGGCGTCGATGAAGACGCCGCGGTGGGTCAGGTAGGTCAGCAGTCCTCGCCGGTTGGCGATGCCGGCCGAGGAGTGCAGCGCGATGGCCTCCCAGACCCGGTCAACGTCGGGTGCGGCGATACCGTGCTCGGTCAGCAGTGCGGCCGCCAGGTCGGCGCCCTCCACCTCGAACCGGGCCTGGCCCGCGGCGAGACGGCCCAGCCCGAGGTCGTGCATGACGCAGGCGGCGAACAGCAGGTCCTCGTCGTAGGCGGCGTCGTTCAGGCGGCCGTCGTGCCCGGCGAGCAGGCGCGCGTAGAGGAAGGTACGGATGCTGTGGTCGGCGATCGGCGCGCTCGCCGTGGCCTGCACGAGGGACAGGCTCGCGGCGGCCAGCGGCCCCGAAGGCAGGGCGGGTACGTCGTTCACAGGTTGACCGTACGAATCCAGCCGATCGCCGAACAGTGGCCCGAGGGCCATCGACCGCTATAATCGGGCCATGACGGTATCGGCGCACCATGTCACGGTTCTCGTCCTGCCCGGCGTGTTCCCGCTCGAACTCGGGATTGCGGCGCAGATCTTCGGCTCCGAACCCCAGTACCGGCTGACCGTCTGCACGCCGGTGCCGGCAAGATCGGTGCCGACCTCCGGCTTCACCATCACCGCCACGGCCGGTCTCGATGTGCTGAGCGGCGCCGATACCGTGGTCGTGCCGGGGTACCAGGACGTCGGCGCTGCCGTGCCGGCCGGCGCAGTGACCGCGCTGCGGGCGGCTCACCGCCGCGGTGCCCGGCTCGTCTCCATCTGCGCGGGAGCGTTCGCCCTCGCCGCCGCCGGCTTGCTCGACGGGCGCCCGGCGACCACCCACTGGCAGCTGACCGACCAGCTGCGGCGCCGGTACCCGCAGATCGACGTGCGGCCCAACCAGCTCTACGTCGACGACGGCGATATCCTCACCTCGGCCGGCGTGACCGCCGGAGTCGACGTGTGCCTCCACCTGATCCGGACCGACCACGGCGCCGCCGCCGCCAACGCATGCGCCCGGGCCCTCGTCGCCCCGCCGCAGCGCGCCGGCGGCCAGGCGCAATACATCGAACGGCTCCTCCCGAAACCCAGCGGCAGCGAACTCGCCCCGCTACGGGACTGGATGCTCGAAAACCTCGCCCAGCCGCTCAGCATCGACGCGCTCGCCGAACACGCCCACATGTCCCGCCGGACCCTCATCCGCCGGTTCCGCGAGGAGACCGGAACCTCGCCGATGGCCTGGCTCACCGGCGCGCGCCTCGACCGCGCCCGGGAACTGCTGGAGACGACCAGCCAACCCGTAGAACACATCGGCCGCTTCACCGGGCTCGGCGCCCCCGCCGGAGTCCGAGCCGCCTTCCACCGGCATCTCGGCACCTCGCCTCAGGAATACCGAACCGTCTTCCGGCACCGAACCACACCCCGCGAACTTGTGATCGCGCACACCGCCTGACCCGGCCCGGCTTGGCTGGCGCCGAACACGATCAGCGCCGTCCACTCCTACCCGCCTGCATTACAACTCCGCACCCCGCTCCGCGAGCTCCACGCACGCAGCCGGCCCGTGACCGAAGAGCCCGGGCGGGTCCGGGCGGAGCGCAAACGGAAGATCGGCCCCGTAGCTGGTCGTGCCTGGACGTCTCACGAGTACTCACCTGATCGCGTGATGCCAGACACCGAGGGCCGGCCAGGACTCCGCGCCGGAAATCTGGCCTGGCCAACGTAGCAATGGGAGACCACGCGAGACACCCGACACGTGCGTCATAGTGCTCACAACCCAAAGGCAGCACATAGCGCGGGCAGACCCACCGGCGTGCGGCACCGACCGACGTCCGCCCGCCGCCGAATGGATAATCTGCGCGCCTCCACACGGGGGTGAGCATCGGCAGCTGGATGCGAATAATCGGCGATCGGAATCGCATTGCCAGCTGTTCCTGCTCACGGTCCGTGATCGGCCCTGGACTCAGGCTGGGCGCGCAGTCCCGCCTATGCGTGGCGACGTCCTAGCGCAGAG
>WNGJ01010172.1_pt1 | contig 10033 bp, 7 predicted proteins | sample 5400611 | NCBI WGS metagenome assembly WNGJ01 (sample SAMN13153375, study PRJNA577476) | soil metagenome | isolation source: 40 cm soil or saprolite under Garry oak tree replicate 1 | place: USA:California | collected 2016-06-15
CGAGCTCGTCGACATCGGGCTCGCGCCCGCCGAGACGAGACACGCCTTGGTCACGAGCGAGATCGTCCACCGCCTGCCGCAGCGCCGCCGCGGCGGCAACAAGTACCGCTCGGGCTCCGTGCTCGTTGTCGGCGGGGCACCCGGACTGACCGGTGCCGTCTGCCTCTCCGCCGAGGCCGCCTTCCGCGCGGATGCGGGGTACGTGACCGTCTGCGCGCCGCCCGAATCGCTGCCGGTCGTCGAGATGCGACTGCTCGAAGCCGTTAAGCGACCGCTCGAGGAGGCCTTCGAAGCGTCGAAGCGTGCCGGCGCTCTTGCGCTGGGGCCCGGGCTCGGCCGCGGCGAAGAGGCGAGGCAGCTTGTCCGGCGGTTGCTCGAGGAGACCGAGCTGCCCGCGGTCGTCGATGCCGACGGGCTCTTCGGCTTCGAGCCGGTCGACCGTGCGCCCGCGACCGTCCTGACACCGCACTCCGGGGAGCTCGCGCGCCTGCTCGAGGTCGAGACCGCGTGGGTCGACGCGCATCGCCTCGAGGCCGTCCAGCGGGCGCTCGAGCGCTTCAAATGCGTCGTCCTCCTGAAGGGGAACGAGACGATCGTGGCCGCGCCCGGCGCACGAACACTGATCAGCGTCGGCACAACGCGCCTTGCAACCGCGGGAACCGGCGACGTCCTGACCGGAATCGTCGGCGCCTTCCTGTCGAAGGGAATGGAGGGACAGCTCGCCGCCGCCACAGCGGCGCGCGTTCATGCCGACGCGGCGCTCGCCGCGCCGCACAGTCGTGGGCTGGTCGCAAGCGACGTGATCGGGCGGCTACCGAGCGTCCTCGATGCAGCGGTCTGAGCTGACGATCGACCTCGGCGCGATCCGCCGCAACGTCAGGCGGCTGCTGGACGTGCTCGACGGCGCCGAGCTCTGGGCCGTCGTCAAGGCGAACGGCTACGGGCACGGAGCCGTCGACGTCGCCGGCGCGGTGCTCGGCGCCGGGCCGAGCGTGCTCTGCGTCGCGACAGTGGCCGAAGGCCTGGAGCTCCGCGAGGAGCTCCCCACCGCCCGAATCCTCGTGATGGGGCCGACGTCGACCAGCCGTGAGGTCGCGTCGGCGCGAGAGGCAGCGCTCGAGCTCGTGATCTCGGACAGCGAGATCCCCGATGGCGTCCGCGTCCACCTCAAGCTCGACACCGGCATGGGCCGCTGGGGCCTTTCTGAGCTTCCCGAGCCCTCCGCCGGCGTCGTCGGGCTGATGAGCCATCTCGCGAGCGCCGATTGCGATCCCGAGTTCACCGAGACGCAGATCCGGCGCTTCCGCGAGGCGACCGAGCCGTACCGGCACCTGACGCGGCACCTTGCGAACAGCGCCGGCGCGCTCCGCTTTCCGGACGCTCGCTTCGACGCCGCCCGCTGCGGGGTCGCGATCTACGGCCTCTCGCCCTTTGGCACCGCTCCAGGTAACGACGGGCTGGAGCCCGCCCTCCGCTGGTCGAGCCTGCTCGCGCAGGTTCGGCAACTCGCCCCGGGCGAGAGCACCGGCTACGGCCGTCGCTTCGTGGCCGAGCGGCCGACCTGGATCGGGATCGTCCCGGTCGGCTACGCGGACGGCTTCCGCCGCGACCTGACCGGAACCGAGGTTCGGGTCGAAGGCGAGCCATGCCGTGTCGTCGGCACGATCTCGATGGACGCCCTGGCGGTCGAGCTCGACCGCGAGCTGCCCGCCGGGACGCCGGTGACGTTGCTCGGCGACGGCGTGATGGCGGAAGATCATGCCCGTGTCGCGGGCACAATCAACTACGAGCTCGTTTGCGGGATCAACAGCGATCCCGCCCGCTCCAGGCGGGTGGTCGTCGATTCGTGAGCTCGTCGAAGAGTTGTTCGCCGGCGAGGAGGCCTGGATCGTAGGCGGTGCCGTCCGCGACGAGGCGCTCGAGCGCCCGATCGTCGACGTCGACGTCGCCGTTGCGCAGCCGGAGCGGGCGGCGCGGCGCTACGCGCGCGCGTCCGGGGGCGCGCCGTTCCCTCTCTCCGAGCGCCACGGCGCCTGGCGGGTGGCGCTCGCCGACGGCCGAACCGTCGACTTCACGCCTCTGACCGGGCCGATCGAGGACGACCTGGCGACCCGCGACTTCAGCATCAACGCGATCGCAGAGCGCGCCGGCAGCGGCGAGAGCGTGGATCCGTTCGGCGGCTACGACGACCTCGCGGCGAGGCGTCTGCGCGCTGTCGGCGAGTCCGTCTTCCGCGACGACCCGCTCCGGCTGTTGAGGGGCCCCCGACTCGAAGACGAGCTGCCGTTCGACTTCCGGCTTGTTCCGGAGACCGAGGAGCTCATCCGCCGGGACTCGGGGCTCGTCACGAAACCGTCCAAGGAGCGGATCCTCGCCGAGCTGCGAAGGTTGTCCGTGGACGGCTTCAGGAGGCTCGACGAGCTGGGCCTGCTCGAGCCCCTGGGCGGCTCGCTGACGAACATCGAGCGCGCCGGCGCCGCGGGCTATCCCGACTACGACCTCGTCGTCGTGTTCGGCGAGAACCTGCTGAAGCTGCCGATCTCGAACGAGACGCGGCGGTTTGCCCGAACGCTCCTGCGTGCCGAGCCGCCCGCGAACGACTCGCCGCGGGCGATTCACCGCTTCCGCCGGGCGACCGAGCCCTGGTCGCTCGAGGCGCTGGCGTTCCTTGGCGCGCGAGGCTTCGACGACGCAGTGATCCGCGCCAGGGAGGCGGAGCCGAAGAAGCCGCTCGTGCGCGGCGGTGAGCTCGAGCTTCCGCCCGGGCCCGAGGTTGGCAGGCTGCTCGAGGAAATCGCGGAGGAGCGCGCTGCTGGCACGATCTCGACGAAGGAGGAAGCGCTTGAGTACGCACGACGCAACTCGGGCTCGGTTCGCAGCGACAGCTGATCGACTCGCCGCGCTGCAGGAGCGGCGCGCGGACGAGCTCGCCTCGCGCATCCGCGAGTTCGTGCCGCTGACCGGTGAGGAGCGAGCGCTCGACGCGGGCGCGGGAACGGGCGCCCTGGCCTTCGCGCTGGCGCCGCTCGTGCGGGAGGTTGTCGCGGTGGAGCTCGTTCCGGAGCTGATCGAGCGCGGCCGGGCAAAGGCGCCGCCGAACGTCACCTTCGTGGAGGGCGACATCGAGAAGTTTGATTTCGCCCGCGCGTCCTTCGACTTGACGGGAACGCTGCGTACGCTGCACCACATCCCGCGGCCGGAGCTGGTAATCGCGGAGCTGACGAGGGTGACCCGGCCGGGCGGGAAAATGCTCGTCGTCGACCAGATCGCGCCGAACGACCCGCTCGCCGCGGGGGACCTGAACGCCTTCGAGCGGGCCCGCGATCCCTCGCACACACGGACGCTCGCCGACGTCGATCTGCGCCAGCTGTTCGAGTCAAACAACCTCGTGCTGCTCAAGGCGGAGTTCGTGCGCGAGCAGCGCGAGCTCGAGCCCTATCTCGATCTCGCAGGCTGCGAGGGCGAGCAGCGAGAGCAGGCAAAGGCGCTGGCGCCGGCGGACTACACGGCCGAGCTCGGCTGGTACCTGCTGCGGCGGCCGTAGCTGAGGCGGCCGCTTGCGACGCCGATTGGAGGACGTCGCGGCTTTGCCGGGGCGTCCGTCTTGACCCGGTTGGCAAGGCCATGTCCGTGACGAAGTGGCGGTCGCGGCCGTAGGCCGGCCTGGTGATCTAGATCACAAGGCCGCGTGGGTACGATGCGCCGCGTGCGCGTCGAGATCTTCTACTGCCCCGTCTGAAACGGCTACGACGAACGAGCCGCGAGTCTCGCGGCTGAGCTGACGGACCAGGGTTATGACGCGCAGGCGATCGCGGGCGCGAAGAGCCAGTACGACGTGATCGCGGACGGGCGGCTCGTCTTCTCAAAGCAGGCCGAGGGACGCTTCCCCGAGCATGACGAGATCCTCAGCGCCTTGCGCTCCTAGGCGACTGCGAAGTTCGGGCCGGGTCCGCGCAGGGTCGCCGACCGGGTCTAGCGGCCGCCGGGCGGCCTCTTAGGCGGCATCGCAAGCGACGCCTAGTCCTCGATGTGAGCGATCGCGGCGCGGAGCTCCTGGCGCTCCTGCTCGTTGCTCGTGAAGGCCTTCGTCAGGCGGCGATCGCCTTCCTGGGTGAGCCGAAGGTGGGCGACGCGGCCGTCCGAGGCGGATTGCTCGCGCTCGACCAGGCCGGTTTCCTCGGCCCGGCGGACGAGCTCGGTGACGGTGCTCTGGGCGAGCTGCAGACGCTCGGAGAGCTCCGTCACGGTCGACTGCTCGCTGCCGTCGGGCGCGCCCTTGATCATCAGCAGCAGCAGGTAGCGCTGAGGCGTCAGTCCCGATTGCCGGGCGTTTCGCTCGCTCTTGCGCAGGAAGGCACGCAATGCGGCGCGGAAATCGGCGACGCGTGCGATCTCGCTCGGCGAAGGCGACGGGTGCATGCTCAGGCCGATTCTATTTCCGCTTGCGGCGGACGCCACTAGCCCGGGCGGCACGGGCGAGCAGTGCCGGGGCGGTCGCCTGGACGATCGCGGCAGGCCGGTACCAGCGCGGGACGAACTGCTCGAGCCGCTTTCGCTCGATGCCGCGGACGACCTGCTCTGCCACGAGCTCGGGGCCGGCGACGAGTCCTTGCAACAGGCGACTGCGAAAACGCGACCGGTTCGGGAACCCCGGTGTGTCGATGAAGCCGGGAATGACCGTGTGAACCGTGATCCCGCTGCCGGCGAGCTCGACACCTACCGAGCGTGAGAAGGCGAGCTGCGCGTGCTTCGAGGCGCTGTACGGCCCAGAGTGCCCGGCCGCGATCGTTCCCGCGACCGAGGCGATGTTGACGAGGTCGGCTGGAGCCCCGGCTTCGAGGGCGGGCAGGAACGCCCGCAGGCACCAGACCGAGCCGAGATAGTTCGTCCGGACGAGCTCCTCGATCTGCTCCGGCTCGAGATCGAGAAAACCGCCGCCGCCTGGAATGCCGGCGTTGTTGACGAGCAGCCGGATCGCCGGGTGCCGCTCGCGTACCGTCGCGGCGACGCGTTCGACCTCGGCGCGATCGCCCACGTCGCAGACCTCGTGCTCGGCCCCTACTTCGCCGGCGACCTCGACCAGGCGCTCCTCACCGCGAGCCAGCAGGACGAGCTGCCAACCGCGCCGGGCCAGCGTGCGGGCGAGCGCGGCACCGATGCCGCTCGAGCCGCCGGTGACGACCGCGACGGGACCCTGTCCGCGAGGTCCATCTTCAGCGCTCAATGTCTCTCAAACCGGGATTAGCGGCCGCCCGAGTGAATCGGGCGGCCTCTTCGACGGCATCGCGAGCGATGCCTTGGCGTCTAGCGGCAAACCCTGACGTTCCGCCGCGCTTGCACCGACCGCCCACGGGACTGCAAGACGACGCGGAGCTTGTGCGGCCCGTGCTTCGCGGCTCCGGTGCGCCAGCTCGCGGTGTACAGACCGATGGTTCCCTTGCGGACGGTCTTGATCAGACTCTTGCCGTCGAAGAAGCGGATTGCCTTGATCTTCCCCGGCGCTGAGGCGGCGACCGACAGCGACGTGCTGCCCTTCACGCAGGACGTCCCGAGGGGCAGGAGCCACGTCACGGTCGGCCTCGCGGTGCCGCGGACGTTGACGCGCTTGATCGTCGTGTTCGGCAGGACGTTGGCGCCGATCTGGTCGACGTTCTTCGACTCCTGGTTGTCCGCCGCCAGCGCGGCGCCTTTAAACAGACCGCGGCGAACGGGCGGGGCCGAGCGCGGAATCCCGAAGAGCGCCAGCCCGCTGGCCGGGTCGTAGAGGGCTGCTCCGAGCAGCACGTTCGTTCGGTACTCGATCACGAGCGAGAGTGGATCGATGCCGGAGCCGAGGTCGGTCACCCGAGCTGCGAGCAGAGGGCGGCCGGCGGTGACGCGCTTCGTCAGCAGCTTGAATTTCGGCGGCGTTACGTCGTTCACCCAGGAGCGAAGCTCGTACGCCCCTGCGAGCGAGCGGCCGGTGAAGATGTCGCGACCCGAGTCGACGGCGATGTAGTAGCGCTTCTCGCGCGGAAAGACGGCGCCGGCGACGCCGACATCGAGCCGGTAGTCGTTGGTCAGCAGGTTCGCGTCGACCGGGGTACCGGCGTATCCCTGCACGTCGTTCTCGTCCCGAGAGCCGAGCAACCAGGGTTCGACCAGCGCGCCCGCCGACGCGCCCACGATCGCCGCGCCGACGTTCGCGACCGGCTGGTTGACGTGGAGCGAGTAGAGCTTCTCGGCGCCGCTCTCGTCCATCGGCGCGCCCGTATAGGTAGGCGGAGGCCCGAATGGGCTCGTTGGGAAGCGGTACTGGGCGATGTTCGACTTGCCGACGCGCGTGTCGCCGGTCTGGAACTTCTTCAGCGGCACCACCGGCGTGATCTCGGCGCCGGGCCGCTCGACCGCGAAGTAGTAGGGCACCCGCCGCACGTTGGACCCCTGAGTCAGCGTGATGAAGCCGTTGTTGTCGCCAGTCGCGGCGGCGGCGTCCGCCCGGATGACGACCGGGATGTCCGCGGCTCCTCCGGGCGGCACTGCGACCGTCGCCGGCAGGTCGACGAACGCGCCGGAGGTCGCCGCCTGGCTCTGGAGCCCGAGCGTCCAGGTCCCCCCGCCGCCGCCCGCATCCTGAACCTCGAGCAACAGCGAGTGCCGGGCGCTGCCCGCGGTGACGTCCAGGTCCTCGAAGGAGAGCGAGACAGGCGTCGTGAAGAGCTTGGGATCGTCTGCGCGCGGGACGTTGACGAGCCCTGCGCCCTCGAGCAGCACGGAGGCCTCCTGCGTCCGCGAGGTGTCCTCCCAGGCCGCGCCCGCGGTGGACATCAACGCGGACTTGATGTCCGCCGGCGTCCAGGTCGGATGGCGAGCGACGAGCAGCGCCGCGGCGCCCGCGACATGGGGGGTCGCCATGCTGGTGCCGTCGAAGACGGCGAACGGCTCCCCCAACGCCTCGGGCAGCGTCGCGGAGAGAATCTGTCCGCCCGGCGCTGCGAGATCGGGTTTGAGCTGGTGTCCAAAGTCGGTCGGGCCCGCGGACGAGAAGCTCGTGATGATGCCGCTCCGTCCCGTGTTTAGCTGGTTGAACGCCTTCGTGAAGCGGACGGTCGCGCGGCCGCCCTTCGAGTCGAGGTACGCCCGCAGTCGAGCGCCGTCGAGGTCGGAGACCATGCCCGCGTCCAGCGGGAGCTGCAGCGGGATGAAGTTCGCCTCGCCGGGCCGGTTGTCGACGAGGACGATCCCCGCGGCGCCGCCAATCTCGGCGTTCGCGGCCTTGGTCGTGAAGGCGCAGGTCCCGCGAGAGACGAGCAGGATCGTCCCGCTGGCCGAAGCCGGCGGCAGCGTTCCGCGGCTGTTGGGATTGGCGGCGGGCCCGCAGAGGTGCCGCTCGACCGGGCTGCCGTCGGTGCCGACGATCGTGCCGACGTCGACGAGCGTCCGGTCAGCACTCGTCCAGGCGTCGGGGATCGGGAGGATGTCCTGGAACGGAATGTTCTTCAACGTCGCCGGGGCGTCGCTCGTGGTCACGTTCAACGAAGGCGCAAAGACGTGGCTGTTCGAGACAGCCGCGACCGAGATCGCGTCAGGCGCGGTCCCGGGAGAGCCGACGGAGCCGAGGCCCCAGTCGTCTCGGTCGTTCCCGGCGGCGATCACGGGCACGACGCCCGCGTTCGAAACGTTGCGGACCGCCTCGACGAGCGCGTCGCTGAGTGGATCGACTTGAGGCCCGCCGCCGGAGAAGTTGATCACGTCCATGCCGTCGTCCACGGCCGATTCGAAAGCGGCGACGATCTGCGGCGTGAAGGCGTCGTACCCCGTCGGCGTCGGGGTGTTGAAGACGCGGTAGTTGCCGAGCCAGGCCCGTGGCGCCACGCCGCTCAGACCGGTAACCGTTGGATGGTCCGGGCCCGCCGGCGCCGTCGTGCCAGCATCGCCGGCGGCGATCCCGGCGACGTGGGTCCCGTGGAACGAGGCCTGCCGGTAGAGCGGCAGCTTCCCCTGGGTGCCGGAGCCCGGGCCCGGGAAGGCACGAGCGACAATCACCTTCGGTGTCGTGAACGCGGTCGCACCGCGAGGGAAGCCGGCCGGATAGCTGAATCCCGTCGGGCTGAAGAACGGGTTCGACTGGTCGATGCCGTCGTCGACGACGCCGATCTTGACGCCGTCGCCGCGGTCGCCCGCCGTCGCCCACATCTGGTCGGCGCCGATGATCGCCGGGCTCTGGTTGGTGTCGAGCGCGTAACGGACGCTGGGATAGATCTTGGTCACGGCCTGCAGCCGCGCGAGCGCCGGTAGCTTCCGAGCCGGCAGCGAGACGGCGAAGCCGTCCAGCACGACCCGGTAGCGATACGAGATGCGCGCCGACGGGATCGCACGCTCGAGCTCGGCAGCCGCGGCACTCTGGGCCTGCGCGAGCCGGGCGAGATAGGCGCGTGAGCTCGAGCTGCGGACGTTCAGGCGAGAAGTGCTGACCGTGCTGAAGAGATTCCAGTTGTAGGCGGCGAGCGGCGGGAGGCGCAGGTCGACGAGGACGGTGAGGCGTCCATGCGAGGAGGCCGCGGGAATCTTCAGCGTCCCCGCGCGCACGCGCGGAAGGCTGAACTCGCCGTAGCTGCGGAGGATCGGCTGCAAGGTCGCGGACGCTGCGGAGGCGAGGATCAGCGCCGCAGCGAGCAGCAGAAGAACGGCGCGGCGCAAGTCTCGCAGGGTAGCCGAGAAACCGTAAACTCGCCCGCCGTGGCTGATTTCTCCGGCAAGCGCGGCCTCGTCCTCGGCGTCGCCAACAAGCGCTCGATAGCCTGGGCGATCGCGAAGCGTCTCGCCGACGGCGGCGCCAGCCTCGCCTTCACCTATCAGGGGGAACGGATCGAGGGCAACGTTCGCGAGCTCGCGTCCACGGTCGATGCGCCGCTGGTGACCGCGTGCGACGTCCGCTCCGACGACGACTGCGCGCGAGTCGCCTCCGAGGTGGGGGAGGTCTTCGGCGGGGAGCTGGATCTGCTCGTCCATTCCGTCGCGTTTGCGGCCGCCGAGGATCTCGAGGGCCGCTTTACGGATACGCCGCGCGAGCGCTTTTGGATGGCGCTCGACGTCAGCGCCTACTCACTCGTGGCGACGGCGCGCGCTGCGGAGCCGCTGATGGAAGCTGCCGGGGGCGGCTCGATCCTGACGATGACGTACCTCGGCGGCAAGCGGGCCGTGCCCCACTACAACGTGATGGGCGTCGCGAAGGCGGCACTCGACTCGTCCGTCCACTACCTGGCCTGGGACCTCGGCCAGAAGAACATCCGCGTCAACGCGATCTCGGCCGGCCCCGTGCGGACGCTCTCCGCCCGCTCGATTGCGGGTTTCCCGACGATGGAAGCGATCGTCGAGGAGCGGGCGCCGCTCCGCCGCCACATCACGGCCGACGACGTGGGCGCCGCGGCGGCGTACCTGCTCTCCGACGAGGCCCGCAACGTGACCGGGACGACGCTCTACGTCGATTCGGGGTATCACGCGATGGGTATGTAGGGACCGGTTCGGGCGCGCTCGCTGAACTCGGAAGCCGCTTGTTTAACCCGTTCTCGGCGTCTGAGAAACGGCTCGGATGCTCATTCCTCGTCCGTGTTACCCGACGGCTCCTCCGAACCAGTGTCGCTGTGTGACGAGGATTTCACCCAGTTCGTGTGAGTGCGGTGGCGTCGAGGTGATGTCACGCGCACGGTCGGCTCCGGGTGAGGAAGCCGCGGCTTCTCGATTGCTGGCACGAGTTGCGCCAGCGTCTCTCGACCTGAGGTCGCGGTCTCGCTCACACACTCTCCGCGACGAGCGAGTCGACGCGGACGGCGTACACCTTGATCGGCTCGGTCTTTCCCTTCGCCAGCAACTCTCCCTGCGCCTCGACGGCGATCCCGTCGCCGAGGCCGCGCCGCGTGTGCTCGTCGATCAGGATCGGCCGGTGCACGACCTTCGTATGCGACTCGAGACGAGCAGCGACGTTGACGGTGTCGCCCACGCACGTATAGGTCGCTCGGTGGTGCGTGCCCGTGTAGCCCGCCACAACCTGCCC
>WNGJ01010176.1_pt1 | contig 10031 bp, 8 predicted proteins | sample 5400611 | NCBI WGS metagenome assembly WNGJ01 (sample SAMN13153375, study PRJNA577476) | soil metagenome | isolation source: 40 cm soil or saprolite under Garry oak tree replicate 1 | place: USA:California | collected 2016-06-15
AACCGCTCGACCGAGTGAATCGAGACGGCGCTGTCGAGGCTGGCCCGGTTGCAGACGCTCTCGCACGGGTGGTAGCAGACCCGGCCGTGGATCGCCGGCATCGGGTTGTCGGCGGTCAGCTGCCGCCACGCGCCTTCATGGTCACCGGTCTCGGCGTACGCCAGCCACGCCTGGATGTTCTCCCCGGCCGGGCAGCCGGCGTTGCACGGCGGCAGCAGGTCGAGGTAGACCGGGCGCTCCTGGCGGACCGGACCGGCGCGGGACCGCCCGTGCAGCAGATCCGGCAACGGCGTAACGTCTTGTCGCTCTGGTCGCAAGGCCATATCGGCACGCTACGCCCGGGTCGCTGCCGAGCATTAGGGCCTTTCGGCCCTGACTCGTGTGCTTTAGGGCTAGAGGCGCTCGAAGACGGCCGCGATCCCCTGGCCTCCGCCGATGCACATGGTGACCAGCGCGTACCGGCCGCCGGTCCGGCGCAGCTCGTAGAGGGCCTTGACGGTCAGGATGGCACCGGTGGCGCCGACCGGGTGGCCGAGGGAGATACCGCTGCCGTTGGGATTGGTCCGGTCCGCCGGCAGGCCGAGCTCCTTCACGACGGCGAGCGCCTGGGCCGCGAACGCCTCGTTGACCTCGAACAGGTCGATGTCGTCCAGCTTGAGGTGAGCTCGCTCGAGTACAGCCCGCACCGCGGGCACCGGTCCGATGCCCATGACCCGTGGCTCGACGCCAGCGTGCGCGTAGGCGACTAGCCGTCCGAGCGCGGCGTCGGCGTGCCGTTCGGCGTAGTCCTGGCCGGCCAGGACTACAGCGGCCGCGGCGTCGTTGACGCCGGAGGCGTTGCCTGCCGTGACCGTGCCCTCCGGTGCGAAGGCCGGCTTGAGCCGGGCCAGGTCGGCGGTTGTCAGGCCGGGCCGGATGTGCTCGTCGGCGTCGACGGTCACGGCATCCTTCCGGCTAGGCACCTGGACCGGCGTGATCTGCGAAGCGAAGTAGCCCGCGGCCGCCGCGGCCGCCGCGCGCCGGTGACTCTCGGCCGCCAGCGCGTCCTGCTCCTCCCGGGACACGCCGTAGTCCGCGGCCACGTTCTCCGCGGTCACGCCCATGTGACAGCCGTCGAACGGGTCGGTCAGCGCACCCACCATGGCGTCGACCACGGTGCCGTCGTTCATCCGCTGGCCCCAGCGCAGGCCGGGCAGCCAGTACTGGCCGCGGCTCATGGACTCGGCGCCGCCGGCCACGGCCACGTCGCAGTCGCCGAGCCTGATCGCCTGGGCCGCGGACACGATCGCCTGCAGCCCGCTGCCGCACAGCCGGTTGACGCCGAAGGCCGGGGTGCCGACCGGCAGGCCGCCGTTGACCGCCGCGACCCGGCTCAGGTACATGTCACGGGGCTCGGTGTGGATCACGTGCCCGAAGACCGCGTGACCGACCTGGTCCGGTGCCACGCCCGCCCGGCTGACCGCCTCCCGCACCACGGTGGCGGCCAGGTCGCAGGGCGGGACGGCGGCCAGGCCGCCGCCGTACTTGCCGATCGCGGTCCTGACCGCGGACAGCACCAGGATGTTCCTGTCGTGTTCCATGACCGTTCTCCTCACATGTCCAGGCCGCCGTTGACGGCCCAGATCTGCCCGGTGATGTATGACGATTCGTCGGCGGCCAGGAACGCGACCACCCGCGCTATCTCCTCCGGTTTGCCGAGCCGGCCGACCGGTATCTGGCTGCGCAGCCGCTCCAGCACCTTGTCCGGGATGGTGGCGAGCATGTCGGTGGCGATGTATCCGGGGGTCACGCCGTTGACCGTCAGCCCGGGGCCGTCCCCCGCCGGGCGCGATGACCGGTTCAGCATGAACACGGCCTCCCTGGCCAGGGATTTGGTGAGGCCGAACAGTCCCGACTTGGACGCCGCGTAGTTCGCCTGCCCGATGTTGCCGGTCTCCCCGATCACCGAGGAGACGCTGATGATCCTGCCGGTGCCCCGCACCAGCATGTGCTCCAGCGCCGCCTGGGCCACGAAGAAGGCGCCGGACAGGTTGATGGAGACGACGCGGAGCCAGTCCTCGTCACCCATCTTGGCCACGGTCTTGTCGATGGTGATCCCGGCGTTGTTGACCAGGATGTCCAGGCGGCCGTGCTGCTCGATGACCTCGCGCACCACGCGCCGGCAGTCTTCCGGCTCGCCGATGTTTCCGTTGTGGACGGTAATCGTGCCCGGGTACTCGGCGTTCATGTCTTCGGTGAACTTCTCGGCCGCCTCGTGCTGCCGCCAGTACCCGGCGGCGACGTGCGCGCCGTCCTGGGCCAGGCGATGGCTGATGGCGGCCCCGATGCCGCGGGTTCCCCCGGTGACCAGGGCCACCCGGCCCTCCAGCCGGCCCAACGCGTCGGGCGGTTTCGCTTCGGTCGCGGTCGTCATGGTGTTGCTCCTGTCTGTTTCGCTGGCGGTAGCCGCCATGTGGCGGACGCTAGGCGTCCAGTGGTTCTGGGGATGGGGGGGCATATGTCGTTCCCGCCTGCGCGAGTTCGTCCTTCAAGACCTTGCCGAGGGCGTTCTTCGGCAGCTCGGAGCGGAACTGGAAGACCCGCGGGCACTTGTAGGCGGCCAGCCGCTCCCGGCACCAGGAGACCAGCTCGTGCTCGCGCAGTTCCACCGTCCCGCGCACGATGACCACGGCCATGACTTCCTCGCCGAGCCGCTCGTCGGGCACGCCGACGACGGCGGCCTCGGCCACGGCCGGGTGGGCGTGCAGCACGTTCTCGATCTCGCTCGGGTACACGTTGTACCCGCCGCGGATGATGAGCTCCTTCTTCCGGCTGACGATGAACAAGAACCCGTCCTCGTCGAAGTAGCCGAGGTCGCCGGTGTGCAGCCAGGGGCCGGTGAAGGCCTCGGCGGTCGCCTCCGGCCGGTTCAGGTACCCCTTCATCACGTGCATGCCGCGGGTGACGATCTCGCCCACGTGCTCGGGGCCGGGCGGCAGCGGACGGCCCTGGTCGTCCCAGACCTGGGTCTGCGTCCCCCAGATCGGCTTGCCGACGCTGTAGGCGCGGCGCTCGGCCGCGCTGGGGTTGAACGTGGTCGTGGACGCGGTCTCGGTCATCCCGTAGCCCTCCAGGATGACCAGGCCGAGGCGCCGCTCGAACGCATCGAGGACGGGGGCTGGAATCGACGCCCCGCCGGAGATGGCGACCCGCAGCGAGGACAGGTCGTAGCGGTCCAGGTCCGGGCTTGACAGCAGGTCGGCGAACATGGTGGGCACGCCCTCGAAGATGGTGGCGCGGTCGCGCTGGATCGCGGCCAGGACCGCAGCGGGGGTGAACCGCGGGATCAGCGACATGGTGCAGCCGAACCGCACGCAGACGTCCAGGATGCTGGACAGCCCGAACACGTGGAACAGCGGCAGCACGGTGATGACGATGTCGTCCGGCTGGACGTCGAACAGGCGCCCCGGGATGTCGGCGTTCATGTACAGCTGGAGGTGGGTGAGCTCGGCCCCCTTGGGCTGGCCCGTGGTCCCCGAGGTGTAGACGATGACGGCGGTGTCGGTGGGCTGCCGGGTGGCCATCTCCCGCGCTGGCGCCGCGCCGTCGAGCAGCCGCTCGAACGGCAGTGCCCCCGGCAAGCCGGCCGTGGGCCCGACGGCGAAGATCGCGCCAATCTCAGCGGCCTCGGCGGCCTTGACCGCCTCGGCCAGCACGCCTGCCCAGGTGATCAGGACCAGCGCCCCGCTGTCCTCGAGGTGGTAGGCGATCTCGGGGGCCCGGAGCAGGACGTTCAGCGGCACCACCACGGCGCCCGCCTTGAGGATCCCGAAATAGGAGGTCAGGAACTGCGGGATGTTCGGCAGCTGTAGCGCGACCCGGTCGCCGGGACCGATCCCGGCCGCGGCCAGGTTTGCCGCCACCCGATCCGAGGCCTGGTCGAGCTGACGGTAGGTCAGCCGGCCACCGTCGAACACCGCGACCGGCTTATCCGGTGCGGCGTGCGCGGTTTCGCTGAGAATGACGGCAAGGTTGAAGCTCATGGCCCCTCCTCATTTCGTACCGAGCTGTCGGGACTTGGTCTCCAGGCTCAGGCTGGTGCGGCGGAGCGCCTACGGGCGTTCAGCCCCATCAGGAGGGACCTTCGGCCCTTCCGTCGGTGGCACGCCCGCCCGAGCGTGGGAAACGTAACCAAGGCTGGCTGTGCGCCGGCCAAGCCCTGTAGCGGATACTGCTGCGCGCCGCCGGCCAGTGGGTCTTCGCCCGCCTGCAGACCCAGCCGCTGCAATCCGCGTCAGTGCGGGCGCAGATCCGCGGCAGCCTGACGCCGGCGGGGTCGCCGGAAGTGCTGCTGGAGCTCGGCGTGGCCCGGGCCAGCCGTCCCACGCCTCGTCGGCCTGCCCGCACGCGATAACGCCCGCTCGAAGTTCGCCGCGATGCCCTCCGGCCTATGCCGGGGTCGCGTCCTCCAGGAGCCGATGGCTCGCGGGGCCGGCGGCCCGCTGCTCGTGCAGCAGGCGCGCCCGCGAGGCGGCGATCTCGCCCAGCGCCGCTTCCCGGCCCTCGAAGCCGGTCGTCGACGTGGACTTGCCCGGCTCCAGCGCCTTGTAGACGTCGAAGAAGTGATGGATCTCGCTGCGCAGGTGGGACGGCATGTCATCGAGATCCCGAACCTGGTCCCAGCGCGGATCGCCTAGCGGCACGCAGATGATCTTGGCGTCGGGGCCTTTCTCGTCTTCCATCCAGAAGATCCCGATCGGCCTGGCCCTGACCCAGCAGCCGGGGAAGACCGGCTCTTCCAGCAGCACCAGGGCATCCAGCGGGTCACCGTCCTCGGCGAGGGTTTCGGGCACGAAGCCGTAGTCGGCCGGGTAGACCGTGGCGGAGAACAGCCGCCGGTCCAGGTGCATCACGTGCCGGTCGTGGTCGAACTCGTACTTGTTCCGGCTGCCCCGCGGCACCTCGATGACGACCTCGACCGCGGACGCGCTCGGGTCCTCGTCAGCCGATGCGGCCGGCGGCGCCGTCGGGACCGGCTCGCTGACCCCGGCCAGCTGGGTGATCCGGTCTGCGGGTATCCGGGGCCACAGCCCGGCCAGTAGCCGGGAGAAGACTTCCTCGCTCGTCCCGACGCCGTCCACCAGGAGCAGCTGGTCGCGCCGGGCGAACCAGTCGAGCAGCGGCCGGGTCTGCTCGTCGTACAACCTGAGCCGGCGAGTGACGGCCTCTTCGGTGTCGTCGGCGCGGCGGCGCACCTGCCCGCCACACGCCCCGCAGGTCCACGTCTCGAGCCCGCTGGCCCGCGCCACGCTGTAGATGCGGCCGCAGCCGCCGCACACCCGCCGGGCCAGCAGCCGGGCCCGGGCCACCTCGAGCGGGACGTCGATGATCACCGCCCGGTCCAGCGTCTTGTCCGCGAGCAGGTCCGCCAGCGCCTCGGCCTGGTCCACGGTGCGCGGAAAGCCGTCCAGGACGAAGCCGCCGCTGCGGACATCCGCCGCGTCCAGCCGCTCCGCCGCCAGGGACACCACGACATCGTCGTCCACCAGATCGCCGCGTTCCATCGTCTGCTGCGCGCGAAGGCCCGCGGGGGACCCCGACAGGACCGCCTCGCGGAGCACGTCACCCACCGAGACATGCGGCACGACGAGCAGCCGGGACAGCTGCACGCCCTGGGTGCCCTTGCCCGAGCCCTGGCGTCCCAGCATCACCACGCGCAGGCCGAACAGCATCGGCGGCTGATCGAGCATGGAAACCTCCGCCGCCCGTCAGATTCGCTCGAACACGGCGGCGATACCCTGGCCGCCGCCGATGCACATGGTGACCAGCGCGTACCTGCCGCCGGTCCGGCGCAGCTCGTACAGGGCCTTGACGGTGAGGATCGCGCCGGTGGCGCCGATCGGGTGACCGAGGGAGATGCCGCTGCCGTTCGGGTTGGTCCGGTCCGGCGGCAGGCCGAGCTCCTTCACGACCGCGAGAGCCTGGGCCGCGAACGCCTCGTTCACCTCGAACAGGTCGATGTCGTCCAGCTTGAGGCCAGCCCGCTCGAGCACCTTGCGGATGGCGGGCACCGGCCCGATGCCCATGATCCGCGGCTCGACGCCGGCGTGGGCATAGGCAACCAGCCGGCCCATCGGCGTGAACCCGTGCCGTTCGGCATAATCCCCGTCGGCCAGGACGACGGCGGCGGCCGCGTCGTTGACGCCGGACGCGTTGCCGGCCGTGACCGTGCCGTCCGCGGCGAAGGCCGGCCTGAGCCGGCCCAGGTCGGCCAGGCTCACGCCGGGCCGGATGTGCTCATCGGCGTCGACGGTCACGGCACCCTTCCGGCCCGGCACCTGGACCGGCATGATCTGCTCGGTGAAATAGCCCGCGGCGGCCGCGGCGGCCGCGCGGCGGTGGCTCTCGGCGGACAGCGCGTCCTGCTCGTCCCGCGACACGTCGAATTCGGCGGCCACGTTCTCCGCGGTCACGCCCATGTGGCAGCCGTCGAACGGGTCGCTCACCGCGCCGACCATCGCGTCGATGACGGCGCCGTCGTTCATCCGCTGGCCCCAGCGCAGGCCGGGCACCCAGTACTGGCCGCGGCTCATGACCTCGGCGCCGCCAGCCACGGCCACGTCGCAGTCGCCGAGCCTGACCGCCTGAGCCGCGGACACGATCGCCTGCAGCCCGCTGCCGCACAGCCGGTTGACGGTGAAGGCCGGGATCTCCACCGGCAGGCCGCCGTTGACCGCCGCCACCCGGGACAGGTACATGTCCCTGACCTCGGTGTGGATGACGTTGCCGAATACCACGTGCCCGACGTCGGCCGGGTCGGTGCCGGACCGGCTGACGGCCTCACGCACGACCTGCGCGGCCAGGTCGCAGGGCGGGACAGCGGCCAGGCCGCCGCCGTACTTGCCGATCGGGGTCCTGACGCCGGACAGCACGAACACGTCTTGCATGGTTATTTCCTCTCACATGTCCAGGCCGCCGTTGACGGCCCAGATCTGCCCGGTGATATAGGAGGAGGCATCGGCGGCCAGGAAGCAGACGACCCTGGCGATTTCCTCGGGCGCGCCCAGGCGGCCGACCGGGATCTGGGTCCGCAGCCGGTCGAGAACCTTGTCCGGGACGGTGGCCAGCATGCCGGTGTCGATGAAGCCGGGGGTGACCGTATTGACGGTCAGCCCGATCCCGTCGCCGGCCGGGCGCTGCGTGCGGCTGAGCTCGAAGACGACCTCGCGGGCCAGCGACTTGGTCATGCCGAACAGGCCGGACTTCGAGGCGGCGTAGTTGACCTGGCCGATGTTGCCGGTCTCACCGATGACCGAGGACACGTTGACGATCCGGCCGGTGCCGCGCTCGATCATGTGCCTGGCCGCGGCCTGGGCCATGAAGAAGGCACCGGACAGGTTGACCGCGATGACCCTGTGCCAGTCCTCGTCGGTCATCTTGGCCACGGTCCGGTCCAGGGTGATGCCGGCGTTGTTCACCAGGATGTCGACCCGGCCATGCTGCTCGATCACCTCGCCGACCACCCGGCGACAGTCATCGGCGCTGCCGATGTTGCCCTCGTGGACCGTGATCCGCCGGTCCGGGAAGTCGGCGGTCATGGCGGTCAGGAACTTCTCGACGTCCTCGTCGTCACGCCAGTATCCGGCCGCTATGTCCGCGCCCTCCTCCGCGAGGGCACGGCAGATGGCAGCGCCGATGCCGCGGGTGCCGCCGGTGACCAGTGCCACCCGCCCTTCCACAAGGCCCGGACGCGGCCGCCGTGCTTGCTCCTGCCCTGCCTGCTGGGGCCGGACGGTTGTCATCGTGTGGTTCCCCTTTCCGTTCGCGGCCGGGCCGGCCGTCAGCTGAGGTAGCCCTGGTTCTTGAGGTAGCGGATCAGCTCGTCCGCGGCCTCCTCCGGGGTGGCTCTCACCACGCGCGGCGGCGTCCGCTCGGACAGGGCTCCGGCGAGCGCCAGCAGCCTGTCCCGAGGTGAGCCGCCCGATGGCGGCGGCAGCGTCCTGGGCCTGGGCCGGTACGGCGCGGTACGCAGGACGCGCACGCGGACGCGACGACCTGTCACCGCGTCCGCGTCCGCGGTCTCGATGGCGGCCTGGCTGGCGGCCACGACCCCGGACAGCGGGGCGCGGCGGAGGCGGGCGGCTCCCGGTTCGACCGAGATCACCGCCGGGGCACTGACCCGCAGGCGTTCGCGGCGGCCGCCGTCGAGGCGGCGCTGCCCGACCACTACGCCAGCGCCCTCGGGCGCCAGGCCGGTGAGCCCTAGCGCCTGCGCGGCCTCCAGCTGGCCGGCCAGGAAGGCCGGCACCGAACCGCTGCCCCGGTCGGTGCTGTAGTCCCCGCAGCAGACCACGACGGCACCGCCGAGCGGCGGGGCCAGCGCCTGGGCGACCGTCTCCGACGGCGCGTCGGTCGCGGCCGGCACCCGCACCAGCCGCCCGACGCCGAAGGCGGCGGCGTCCCGCAGCACGCCCGCCGCCTCGGGCGGCCCTGCGGTGATCGCGGTGACCGGCAGTCCCCACGCCTCGCCGAGGCGCAGCGCCCACTCCAGCGCGGCCGCATCCGCGCGCGAGAGTCCCGGGCTGCGCTCGTCGTGGCGGACGGTGCCCGCCAGCGGGTTGACCTCAGGCCGCAGGTCGGCGCGTTTCAACGCGACGGCGACGAAGCTCATCACGATCTCCTGAACACGACGCCGTGCCCGCCCTCGGGATAGCTCCACGTGAGCGCGCCTTCACTGTTGCAGACCATGTAGCAGGTTCCGCATTCGAAGCACTGCTCGTAGTTGAACAGCACGCCGCCGTCCGACGTAGGCACGAACAACTGCGCCGGGCACGCGTGCACGCACGCCTTGGTGGTGCAGCTGCGGCACACCTCGGCGTCCACGGTGATGTGCGGCCGTTCGGCCACGCGGAACTCGACCGTGGCCATCCGGTCCTCGAAACTGGGTCCCGCGTACGGGCCGTGCTGGCTCACCCGAAGGTCCTCCATCCGGTCCATCCGTCCCGGGCCAGATCGCGCAGCCGCACGCCGGCCCGCTTGCGCTCGTCGTTCACCCAGCGGCGCATGCCCGCCTTGGGCTGCGGATCGGTCACGGTGAACACCCGCTGAGCGATGCCGCAGACCAGCCCCGGGTACACGGTCTGGGCCCGCTCTCCCAGGATGAGCTTGTGCGCGCCACGGAGCTTGCGGTGGTTGGCCAGGACGAACGAGTCGTCCAGCCGGTGCCGGTAGCGGCTCAGTGCCCGGGCCGAGGTGTCCCCGGCGCGGATAACCTCGACCGCGGTCTCGCCCGCCAGCGCACCCGAGCCGATGGCGAAGTTCACGCCCTCCAGCCAGATGCCGGAGGCCAGGCACAGGTGGGCAGCGTCCCCCGCGACCAGCATGCCGTCGGCGGCCAGGCCGGGCATGCCGTCCATGCCGCCCTCCGGGATGGCATGCGCGGAGTACTCCTTGAGCTCGGCCCCGCGGACCAGCGGTGCGATCGCGGGGTGCTGCTTGAGCGCGGCGATGATCTGCTCCGGTCGGCGGCCGGAGTCGCGCAGCCCGGCCAGGGAGAGCACCACGCCGACGGCGACGGTGTCGAGATTGGTGTAGAGGAAGCCGCCGCCCGGGATGCCCTGGGTGCCGCCGAGGATCTCGACATCGAGACCCTCGTCGCCGGTGAGGTTGAAACGATCCTCCAGGACCTCGCGGGGCAGCGCGAGAACTTCCTTGACGCCGACCGTGAAGTGTGACACAGACCAGTCGTCATACAGCCCGGCTTCCTTCGCCAGGAACGAGTTCACGCCGTCGCACGCGATGACCAGCGCGGCCCGGATGTCGCCGTCCGGGCGGTCCGTGCGGACCCCGGTGACGCGGCCGGATCCGTCGCGCAGCAGGCCGGTGACGGTTGTCGAGCAGACCAGCTGCGCTCCGGCGTCGACCGCCTTGCCCGCGAGCCAGGAATCGAAGTCGGCCCGGTACGCAGTGGCCCCGTTGTACGGCGGCGCGTCCCACTCCTCCCCGCGGAACTCGATCGCCAGGGCCTGCGTCTCGGTCATTACCATGGTGGC
>WNGJ01017952.1_pt1 | contig 10031 bp, 8 predicted proteins | sample 5400611 | NCBI WGS metagenome assembly WNGJ01 (sample SAMN13153375, study PRJNA577476) | soil metagenome | isolation source: 40 cm soil or saprolite under Garry oak tree replicate 1 | place: USA:California | collected 2016-06-15
CCGCCCTGGGTATAGAGGATCTCTACCGCGATGCCGCGTTTCTTGAAAATGCCGGAGCGCTCGCCGAGCTCCGTGATCGCTGTGTCCCATTGACCGCGTTGCGCCACCGCCACCTTCAGCAGGTCCTCGGCGCAGGCTGACGGGAGCGCCGTCAGCACGACGATGGAAGAAAGGGCCGCCGCAAGCAGTGCGGCGAAGACGCGCGCCATCATGACGTTTCTCCCTGGTCCGGATTTGGTCCGGTTGGGACTATCCTAGCCTGGATTTCCACGGACCGGAATTGGGCCTATCGCTGGAGGCCGCGGGCCGATGTTCCAGGTTAGCGGGCAAAAGATGAAAAGCCTATCTTACGCCCATGACCGAAAGCGCAGTGTTGGAAATCCTTCGTAGAATGCGAACCGATCTTGCCGCAGTCGTTTCGTGGTGACCAATCTCGCCACGGGCTCGGCCGAGCACATCTACGACACCCTCTATTGTGCAGGGCGGTGCCGGTATTAATCCGGCACGCGCCCATCAGGTGGCGGGCGAAGCGGAACCGACGGTCACCACGGGAGTGTGATTCCCGCTTGTCTTGTCACGGTGCGCTGCTATGCCATCCCTCGCGCGCCGCGTATTCGATTACTTGCGATCCAACTGTGCCTGGATACGCCGCATGAATTCCGCGCGGCGAACCAGGTTGGCGCTTCAAAATCCGCAAGCCCCTGCTCATGAGCACTGGCCAGATTTGGCCAGGCCGCGTATACTCTCGTCCGCGGGGACGTGATGTCGTCGTCGTGTCATTTTTCGAGGGAGAGACTGATGGGTTCGAAACGAACTAGCCGCAGGGAGCTCATAAAGGGCGGCGGCGCGTTGGCCGGTGGGTTCACCTTGGGAGCGGTAGCGCCGGCGCTCGGCCAAACACCAGCATCGGACCACGCATCGGCACACGACCATCCGATTGCCACAGGCAGCCACGACTATCCGATGATCCCGGGCAGCAAGGAGTTGATCGCCTACGGCCAGCGCTCCCGTTTCGTGACCTCGGTGCGCATAGCGCACCCCGTGGGCGGCAGGCCTTCACCCGACGCGTTCGGGAAGGTGTTCCACGTGGCCTCGCCGCTGCAGGATTCCGTTGGCGTGATCACGCCATCGTCGCTCCACTATGTGGCCACGACCCGCGGCTCCTTCATGCCGGACATCGATCCCAAAGAGCACACTCTGATGATTCACGGCCTGGTGGATCAGCCCCTGACCTTCACCATGGAGGACTTGAAGCGCTTCCCGTCGGTCACCCGGTTGCATTTCATCGAGTGTGCGGGAAACCGGCACAATGGGCGACAAAAGACCGTGCAGGAAACGCACGGGATGACCAGTTGCGCCGAATGGACCGGCGTGCTGCTTTCTACGCTGCTCAAGGAGTGCGGCCTGAAAAGCAGCGCGACATGGTTCGTCGCTGAAGGCGCCGAGGAAGTGAAGGGCGCCTCGAGCATGCCCATCGCCAAAGCGATGGACGACTGCATCATCGCCTACGGTATGAACGGCGAGGCCGTGCGGCCCCAGAACGGTTTTCCGCTGCGGTTGCTCCCGCCCGGCTTCGAGGGAATCTTCCACACCAAGTATCTGCGGCGCATCAAGATCGTCGACCGGTATTATATGAACTACAACGACTTCGGGCATCTCGATCGGGAGCCGAAAGAGGCTGCGCTCGGCTTCCAGATCGGACCCAAGTCGGTCATCACGTACCCGTCCGGCGGACAGCGACTGCCCGACCGCGGATTCTACGAGATCCGCGGGCTGGCCTGGTCCGGCGGGGGCGCCATTCGTACCGTGGAAGTATCCACCGATGGCGGGCGGAAGTGGAACCCCGCCGAGATCAAGGGGACTGCACAACGCATGGCGCACACACGGTTTAGCTATCAGTGGAATTGGGATGGAAACGAGACCGAGATTCTTTCGCGCTGCACCGACGAGATCGGGCAGGAGCAACCGACGCGAGAGCAGGTCGCCAAGTACTGGAACGTGCCTTTTGAGCGAAATTACAGAGTGCCTGGGCTAGACAACAGCGTCATGCCGTGGAGGATCGCCAGGGACGGGAGCGTGACCAATGGGCTCGCTTAGGCTTGTCACGATTGTGCTGCTGCTCCTGGGGATCCTGGGGAGCCCCGCGCTCGCGCAGTCGTCGCCAACATATGGCGTGGGGCGCACTCCGACCGCAGAAGAAATCCGCGCCTTGGATATCTCGATCGGTCCTACGGGAGAGGAACTCCCTCCGGGCCGCGGCACCGCCAAGGAGGGCGCAGAGGTCTTTAAGGACAAGGGGTGCTTCGTCTGCCATGGCGAAGCGGGCATAGGGGAGCTGGCGCCCGCGTTGAAATCGAAAAAAGGCCAAGATGTTCCCATCTGGGAACGGGAGCGCATACTGCCACTGCGCGCGCCGTTTGCGACCACGGTGTGGGATTACATCAATCGCGGCATGCCTCTCGGGAGTGAGGGGACTCTCACCGCCGATGAGGTATATGCGCTGACGGCCTACCTGCTCTTCCTGAACAAGGTGATCCCGGAGGACGAAGTACTCGACAAACAGAGTCTGCCGAAGGTCAAGATGCCGATTGGCGATGACTACGCCCGGCTGCCTGACTGGAAGCCCGGGACGCCAAGGCTTCAGGGTTACCCCTACTAGTTAGGCCCTGCGGGCGGGTTCAAGGCTTGCCGGCGGAAATGGCGGCATCAGCGCCTTAGACGGCACCCGCAGAGCCTGGGCGCCCCTCCATTCCACTGGGGTCGGCCCCCAACAGCTCCTCATAGAGCGTGCCAACGTCGTCGTCTGCCTCTGGCCCCGGATCGCTGAGCGCATAGAGGGTACCGAACGCAGCCTCGTAGGCCATATTGCGAAGAACGAGACACAGGTCGCGCCGAGATGCGCCCGCGGCCAGCAAACGCTCGATCGCAGCTCCGGTGTCGCCAAAGGGGCCGTCGGGATTGCGCCTGCAATTCTCGATAATGTTGTCCAGTGCCTGATCGCGCAAGCGTACGTTGATCACTTCCTTCCAGAGATGGTCAAGAAGCTCTTCTCTCGTTGCCATGTGCCCTTGACGCCTCCATGCTGAAAGACGACCGCAAAGCTCGTACTTCTATTGTGTTAGAGCGGATTGCGGTCGGGTTGAAGCACGTCTCTCTACCGGCGTCGTGGCCGCGCTTGTCCCGGCCACCTCGATTATTTTGCGCCGTGTCTGAAAACGCACGGTCGCCGGGACAAGCCCGGCCACGACGCCGGTGGTGATCCACAGCAAGGCCGCTTTGATCGTCTTGCGACGAAATGCGTCCCCCATCCCCATGCACGCGCCCCAGTGATATGCTACCAGAATTCCGTACCAAGGGAGCGAAACCATGAAACGTCCAATTCCGGTAATGATCGCATTGGCCATGACGGTGACTGCTCTGCCGCACTGCGCAAGCGCGGAATCGATTGCGGTCTTTACCAAGAATACGACCAACCCGTTCTCCAAGGCGATTCGCTCAGGCAGCGACTTCGCGGCCAAGAAACTGTCGGTGGACGTCTCGCACTATGTGCCGACCACCGCAGACAACGCCGGCGAGCAGACCAAGCTGGTTGACGACGCGATCGCCAAGAAGCCGGATCTCATCGTGTTCAATCCGGTCGACAACCAGAAAATGGTGCCCGCCATAGAGAAAATGAATGCCGCCAACATTCCGTTGATCGAGATCACCGATCGTGCCGAGGGCGGCAAGTTCGTGTCCGCTGTGCTGCCTGACGACTACCAGCTCGGGCTCGCGACCGCTCGCCGCCTGCTCAAGGCGCTGGACGGCAAGGGCAATGTCGTGATCCTCGAAGGCATTCCCACCGCGACCAGCAGCGTCGAGCGGGTCAAGGGTTTCAACGATGCGCTCAAGGAGTTTCCGGCGGTGAAGCTCCTGGCATCGAAGTCGGGCGGCTACCAGCGCCAGCCGGCCCAGGATGCGATGGAAGGCTGGATCAGACAGTTTCCCCAGATCGACGGCGTGCTGGGCGCAAACGATTCCATGGCGGCCGCCGTCGTTGAGACCCTGGAAAAACGCAACCGCAAGGCCGTGGTAGTCGGAATCAACGGTAGTCCGGAAGCGATCAAGCTCATCAAGGCCGACAAGATGCTCGCCACCGGGGAATTCAACGGCTTCGTCATCGGCTGCCTCGCCGTCGAGATCGCCGCGCGAAACTTGCGCAAGCAACCGGTTCCGAAAGAGGTGGTGATAAAGCCCGCGGTCTACGACAAGACCAACGTTCAACAATACGAGGCGCGTGCCGAGATGCGCGAATGCCCGACCCTGGAGGAGGAGCTGAAGAACTGAGGGGCGCCCTGCTCGGCCGCGTAGGGTGGGTTGAGCGCAAGCGAAACCCACCGTCCGCCCTCGCCTCCGCAACGCCTTGATGGGTTTCGCTGTCGCTCAACCCATCCTACGGCCCTGCCCGGTTTCCCCGTAGCTCCACGTAGGGTGGGCAAAGGCGCACCGGTCGGCGGCGCAACCAGCGCAGCCTCTCCAGCGCCTTTGCCCACGCAGTCAGACTTGGCCGCTGGACCGCGTGGGCAAAGTCGCGCGAGGCCTGTGCTCCATGTCCTGAGCTGAGGCAGGCGACTTTGCCCACCCTACGCGCATGCGCTGTGCCCCAAGGTTCCGGGACAGGCCCCGGCGATAACCCGTATCGGATTCCAAGCGATAGAAATCCGCTCTGAGCCCGTCGGTTTGCGCCCGGCGGCGCGTGCATTGTCCCTTGACAGCAATTGGCGTTCTTTCGTTAATGTCGCCCCATGGGGGTGCGATCTCCCCACGAGGCGACAGCCGAAGCATCGCGTCCAAATCGTCTGCACTCCAGACCAATGGTCTGCACGCGAAGATGTGCAAGGACGCGCCATGTCGCCGGTCAAATCCATTTCCCATGAAAGCCGCGCGCACGTGGACGGGACGCGGAATTGGCTTTCCTATCGCCGCGCGCTCCCGCCGACCCTTTCTGGCATGCGCCGCACTGGGAGGGTAGGACGGGGCGGAACCCGATCGGGGCCGTCGATCTTACTTCACCCGAGACCGGCCAATGTCCCGACATCAGCCGCTTCAAAGTGAAGCAACCGGGCAAGCGAGCCCATCCACGGAGGACTGTCATGACAGCTATGTTTCGGAATCTTGCAGCCTGCGCCGCCGTGCTGTCGACGGTAGCGGCCGCCGATGCGCAGAGCATCGACTGGGCCAAGGTTGACGGCATTTTCGGCCGAACGGGGGCGGTCGGCGGCGCGGTTCATCGTTACGGCTTTCCGCGGACTGATCTGCAGGTCACGCTCGACGGCGTAACAATCCGGCCCACGCTTGCGCTGGGCGGCTGGATCGCTTTCCAGCCGATGGGAAACACGGCGATGGCGATGGGCGACCTCGTGTTGCTCCAGAGCGAGGTCAATCCGGTGATGGCCAAGCTGCTGGAGGGCGGCCTGGAAGTTACGGCCGTCCACAATCATCTGCTGCGCGCCGAGCCCCTGACGTTTTATATGCACGTGGGCGGACACGGCGATCCAGTGAAAATGGCTGAGACGATCCGGGGTGCGCTCGCGGTGAGCAAGACGCCGCTCACGCCTGCTGCACCTCCCGCTCAGCCTCCGGCCATCGATCTCGACACGGCGCAGATTGATCAGATCATCGGCGCGAAAGGTGTCAACAATGGCGGGGTGTATGCGGTCAACGTGCCCCGCCGCGACCCGATCATCGAGCAAAAGATGCCGGTGGGGGCGCCTATCATGGGCGGGGCGACCGCCATCAATTTCCAGCCGACCGGCGGCGGCAAGGCGGCCATTACCGGCGACTATGCGCTGATCGGCTCGGAGGTTGGCGAGGTGATGCGCATCCTGCGCGCCAACGGCATCGACGTGACCGCGATCCACAGCCACATGCTGAGCGAGGAGCCCAGAATCATTTTCATGCATTTCTGGGCCAACGACGACGCGATCAAACTTGCCAGGGCATTGCGGGCCGCGCTTGACAAGACCGCAAGCGCGAAGAGCTGACCAGCCTCGTGGCTCATGGCCGACTCGTCATCGCCGGGCTTGTCCCGGCGATCTCGATCAGGATGGCACGGCGCCAGATATCGGGATGGCCGGGACAAGCCCGGCCATGACTCTGAGTATGGTTCGATATGAGAGGATCCGCCGTAGGATCAACTGACCGGGATGCCGCCACATCGCGCTAACGTCCATTTGCTCTACGCCGCACGGTCTCTGCGCGGATTCGGCGACGGCTTCGCGGTCATCATCCTGCCGGCCTATCTGTCGGCCATTGGCCTCGGTCCGATCGAGATCGGGTTTGTGGCGACGGCCTCCCTCCTCGGTACGACGGTGTTCACCCTGCTCATCGGCCTGGTCGCGCCGCGTCACGATCTGCGCAACATGGTGCTGCTGGGCGCAGCCCTCATGGTGCTTACCGGTGTCGCGTTTCCGAGCTTCGAGCATGTCGCCTTGATTGCCGGCGTGGCATTTATCGGGACCATCAATCCTTCCACCGGCGACATCGGCGTGCTGGTACCGCTTGAGCATGCATTGCTGGCGCGCAGCATCGCCGACGAGGAGCGCACTCGCGCCTTTGCGCGCTACAGTCTGATCGGTGCGTTGTCGATGGCGGCCGGAGCGCTGGCGGCCGGAATGACGGATATTCTGGCGGCGCACGGCTTCAGCCATCTCGCTGCCTTCAAGGTCATGTTTTACCTCTACGCAGCGCTCGGCGTCATGGCCGCCGCCGTCTACCAGCGGCTGCCCCGGTCGCCAGCAGAACCTTCCCGGGCGGTCGCACCGCTGGGGCCTTCGCGCCACGTCGTGTACAAGCTCGCGGCGCTGTTCAGCCTCGACGCCTTCGCCGGCGGTTTCATCGTCCAATCGCTGCTCGCCCTGTGGCTGTTCAAGAAATTCGAGCTGTCGCTGGCGGCAGCGAGCTTGTTCTTTTTCTGGTCGGGCGTATTGAGCGCCTTTTCTTATCCAGTGGCGGCATGGATTGCCGGGCGGATCGGGCTCATCAATACCATGGTGTTTACCCACATCCCGTCGAGCATCTGCCTGATCGCAGCGGCATTCTCGGGAGACCTGACGGTTGCGCTCGGGTTGCTTCTGGTGCGCTCGGCGCTGTCGCAAATGGACGTACCCACCAGGACATCCTATGTGATGGCGGTGGTGACACCGGCCGAGCGAACCGCCGCGGCGAGCGTGACCGCCGTGCCGCGCAGCCTCGCCTCCTCGATCAGCCCAGCCTTCTCCGGCATGCTCCTGACACTGCCGTTCGCGGGACTACCGCTCGTGCTGTGCGGGAGCCTGAAAATCATCTACGACCTCGCGCTGCTGTACTCGTTTCGACACATCAAACCGCCCGAGGAGCAAGGCGCGATCGCGAGGATGAAAAGCTCGTAGCTTGTAGGGTGGGCAAAGTCGCCTGCGGCAGCTGATGATATGGTGCGCTGACCGCGCGCGACTTTGCCCACGCGGTCGAACGGCGAGGTCGGACAGCGTGGGCAAAGGCGCATGACCGGTTCGTGCCTATAACCCTGCTCGGTGCGATGCGACTTTGCCCACCCTACGGATGCTCGCAAAGTGATCGCATTCTATCGAAACACCAGCGCCTTCTCGCCGCCTGCCGCCAAGGCGTAGCATTGCATGCGGCCGAGCCCCACCAGGTTGGCACCCGCGGCGAGCGCCTTGACCACGTCGGTGCCGCGGGCAAAGCCCCCGTCCACTATGATCCCGGCGCGCCCGGCGACCGCCTCAACGATCTCCGGCAACACCTCCATCGAGCCGCGGCCATGGTCGAGCTGCCGGCCGCCGTGATTGGAGACGTAGATCCACTCGACGCCGTGATCGAGCGCGATGCGGGCATCCTCGACGGTTGCGATACCTTTGAGGGCGAGCGGGATATCGAACTTGCTCTTGATCCGCTTGACGGTGCGCCAATCAAGCGCGGCCTGGAATTCGCGGCCGCTCGCACGCCGCCGGCCCGCCACCACGTGGCGCTTGGCAAGATCGCGTTCACGCCGGCTGTAGATGGCGGTGTCGATCGTCATGCAGAACGCCGTGTACCCGCAGGCGATGGCGCGGGCGACGTGATCGTCGACCCAGGATTCGTCGCCGCGCACGTAGAGCTGGAATATCCGCGTCGCCTCCGGCGCCGCTTCGGCCACTTTCTCGAGGCCGGGATCGCACACGGAACTCAGCATATGGGCGACCCCGAACCGGTGTGCCGCCCGCACCACGGAAGCCGCGGCGCCATCGTGAAAGCTTTCCAGCGACCCCACCGGTGCCAGCACAACGGGCAGCCGCAGCCGGCGCCCAAGCGCCGTGACGGTCGCATCCACCTGGGAAACGTCGCGCAGCACCCGCGGCCGCAAGCCGAGCGAATCGAGCGCAAAGCGATTACGACGCAGCGTGGTTTCGGTCTCGGTCGCACCGACGATGTAATCCCAGTCGTTCTGGTTGAGGTTCTGCCGCGCCTTGGCGACGATCTCGTGCAGAACCTGGAAATCGGGCTCAGCCCACGTCAGGCGCTGGTCGGCGATGTGTTCGGGGTTGTGCATTTCAGATGACAGATGCCAGATGACAGAGAACAGATGTCAGACAGTGATTTCATACAGTGGAAGGTTATTCAACCCCCGCCTCTGTCATCTGTCCTCCGTCATCCGTCATCCGTCATCTGACATCTGTTACTCAGCCTTTATCACCAGTTTGAGCGAAGACGCGAGCAGGGCGGCGGCGAGAAGGATGCCGGCCATGGCGAGGAGCCCGGCCTCGAACGAACCGGTATTGTCTCTCAGCCACCCCATCAGATACGGCCCCGCGAAGCCCCCGATCGTGCCGATGGAGTTGATGAATGCGAGCCCCGCGGCGGCGCCGACGCCGCTGAGGAAACGGGTCGGGATCGGCCAGAAGATCGCGCGCGCCGATGTGATGCCGACAAGCGCCACGGTCATCGCCGAGAGCCCCAGGAGCAGATTGCCGGTCGCCACCGAGGCGGCGAGGCCGGCCATTCCGACCGCAAGCGCCGTGGTGAGATTGCCGATCTTCTTGCCGGTGCGGTCGACGTGCCATGACCACCACAGCATGCCGGCCGAAGCGAACACGTACGGCACCGCCGAAAGAACACTCGAGGCGAGGTTCGAGAGGCCGAACCCCTTGATGATCTGCGGCAGGAAAACACCGATGCCATACGAGCCGAGCGTGAACCCGAACTGAATCACGGCCAGCATGATGACCCGGATATCCGACACCGCCGCCAAGAGGTTCGACTTCGGCCGCTCGCGGTACTCCGCGGCGAGCATGGCGGCGAGTATTCCTCGTTCCTTCTCGTTCAGCCATGGCGCGGTCTCGGGGCGATCGGCGAGCACGTACAGTGTCATTATGCCAAGGATGACCGCCGGCGACCCCTCGACGATGAACAGCCATTGCCACCCCTTAAGTCCGAGCACGCCGTTCATCTCAAGCAGCAATCCCGAAATCGGGCCGCCGACAACGGAGGACAGCGGGATCGCGAGGAGAAACCAGGCCAACATGCGCGTGCGGTACTGCGTCGGAAACCAGGCCGCGAAATAATATGCAATGCCCGGGAAAAACCCGGCTTCGGCGACACCGAGCGCAAAGCGGACGACATAATAGGAATTGGCATCAAACACCCAGGCGGTCGCGACCGACACCGCGCCCCAGGTGATCATGATCCGCGCAATCCATCGCCGCGCCCCGACGCGATACAGGACGAGGTTCGAGGGAATCTCGAACACCGTGTAGCCGAGGAAAAAAATTCCAGCGCCGAAGCCGTACTGGGTCGCCGTGAACCCCAGATCCTTGTTCATGGTGAGGGAGGCGACGCCGATATTGGTGCGGTCGAGGTAGTTGACCACGTAGGCGAGCGTCAGGAACGGCACGACGCGCCAAGCGATCTTCTTGAGCACCGCCTCCTGCCGCGGATCCATCGGATTGTTCCCCCCGAGCGTCATATTCGAGCCTATTAGGGACGATATGATCCTGGAAAGGAATACGACACAAGCG
>WNGJ01034975.1_pt1 | contig 10031 bp, 8 predicted proteins | sample 5400611 | NCBI WGS metagenome assembly WNGJ01 (sample SAMN13153375, study PRJNA577476) | soil metagenome | isolation source: 40 cm soil or saprolite under Garry oak tree replicate 1 | place: USA:California | collected 2016-06-15
CCTTTCAACCGCATAGAGCGGAGTTCCACCTATTGCCAGCGGTGGCATAGTCCTATGACTATAGGAAATAGGAAGCAGCGCACGATAACGCCAGGCCGTCTGTTCATGATTTTCTGCCAGTTGGGCACGTCCGATATGTGGGGCTACCTGCTCGTAATCGTAATGGACTGCGAGGATACCTGAAGGGCCGCAGGCTGGACAGGTGTATTCAACTGCGACAGGATTATAACTGGCTCCGCAGAGTACGCATTGCAGGTGATGAATATGGCTGGCTAACATAATTTTTTTTCTATCTTGAACTTAGCGAATCACCTCTAGTTTGACACTTGCTAATTTTGCTTTGTCTTCGTCGCTGATAGGATGCTCCCGGTCTGGCACTTCGAGGTCTGTGGTAACGCCGCAGAGTTCAGTTGAAAAGTAGCGCAGGCCATTGTCAGAGAGGACTGTCACGATCATGCCGATGTCGGGATAGCGATGGGCCACTTTGAGCGCGGCTGCGACGTTACAGCCTGACGAGATACCACAGAAGATACCCTCTTCACGTGCCAGGCGGCGCGCCATTTCGAGGGATTCATCAGAGGTAGTGGTGACAACGCCATCCAGGTATTCGACTTGTAGCACCTCGGGAATGAAGCCATCACCGATACCCTCGATTTTATGCGCTCCCCACGAGCCACCTGAGAGGATATCACACTCGGCGGGTTCGACGGCAAAGACTTTGATATTGGGGTTCTGCTCTTTGAGGTACTTGCCAGCGCCGGTCACGGTACCGCCCGTGCCTTGAGACAAGACCAATGCACCAATCTTGCCCCCGGTCTGTTCCCAGATTTCCGGGCCGGTTGTGCGATAATGGGCCTCGATGTTATCGAGATTGACGAATTGGCCAACCTCCCAGTATTTGCCAGGCGCAGCGGCCTCGAGCTCCTTGACCTTCTCTATAACCAGATCTACATCGCTTTCGGCGCCAGGTGTGAGCACGAGTTCCGCGCCATACGCACGGATGGTCTTCTTGCGTTCCTCGCTCATGCCATCAGGCATGACAATAACCACGGGATAGCCCTTTGCGGCCCCAACACAGGAAGTGGCAATGCCTGTGTTGCCTGTGGTGCCTTCAATGATGGTCATGCCAGGCCGCAGATCGCCGCGCCGCTCAGCCTCTGAGACAAGGAACGGTAAAATACGATCTTTGACGCTGCCGCTAGGGCTGAAATATTCGATCTTGGCTACGATGGTTGGCTTAACGTCGCCTACCACGTGACGAAGATGCACCATTGGCGTCATTCCTGCTGTATCCAGAATGCTTTCGGCTATACGAGCACGACGATTCCAATCAACCATGAGATAAAAACCTCCTTAAACGAACTTCACCAGGGAGCGATCAATACTTGCCAATGTGGGGCAGCCAGCAAGCGCCATAGCAAGCTCAAGTTCCGCACACAGCAATTCCAGTACATGACTTATTCCTTCTGCACCTTTTGCTGCAAGCCCCCAAAGAATTGGTCGTCCAACCAGGACAGCTCTCGCTCCCAGGGATAAAGCTTTCAGAATATCAGTGCCACGGCGTATGCCCCCGTCGAGATAAATCTCACACCTTCCGTCGACTGCTTCGACGGCCTCGGGTAACGCCTCGATACTAGCTTGCACGCTATCAAGCTGACGACCGCCATGGTTAGAGACAACCAGGCCGTCTATTCCATGCTCAACAGCTAGTAGAGCATCCTCTGCAGTGAGAATGCCCTTGAGAATGATGGGCAGCGAGGTCAGCGACCGTAACCAATCCAGCGCTTCCCAGGTAATGGCGGCATACTCTTCAACATCCTCTTCACCGGTGAAGTTTGCCTCAACCAGGTGTGACGGCATGCTAAAACTGCTGCGCATAGCCCGCTCTTTACGTCCCCAGCGTGGAGCATCTACCGTGATGACAAGCGCTCGATAACCGGTTATTTCGGCACGGTGGATGAGACTCTCCGCATTTTTGCGACCATAGAAGTAGAGTTGAAACCAGAGTGGGCCGCCTGCCGCGCTCGCAATGTCTTCCAGGCTTCGCGTAGCGGAGGTACTGACCACCATCAGGGTATTACCAGCACCCCTCACAGTCGCACACTCACCTTCAGGATGTGCAAGGCATTGAAAACCTGTTGGCGCTATCAGAATGGGCATACTTACGGGAGTACCCAGCACCGTAGTACGCATTTCACATGTACTGACATCTACAAGCATACGCGGGCGTAAGCGGATACGCTCAAAGGCGGCGCGGTTGGCACGCAGCGTCACTTCGTCGTCAACACCGCTTTGATAGTAGTCCCAGGCACCAGGTTCTATATTAGCTTGAGCGAGGGCCTCGTAGTCAAAAACGTTTACTGGTTCCAAGAAAGTTTCCTTCAATTCATCGTTTCGCTGTCTCGGTCTGGGCATGGATAGCGCGCAGCACACGTTCAGGCGTAAGTGGTATCTGGTTTATACGAATACTGATGGCATCGGCTACAGCATTAGCCACGGCAGGAGCCATGCCATCGATAGGTATTTCAGCGATGGCTTTCACCCCGAAGGGACCGAAAGGATCATGGGTTTCTACCAGGTACGACTGCATCTCGGGCATATCAACGGCACTAAAGATGCGGTAATCGCTGAGATTGGTCGTGAGTAGCGCACCCTGCTCATCATAGACCATCTCTTCGCAGACACCATAGCCAAGTGCCTGGGTTACGCCACCCTCGATCTGGCCCTCGGCCATGATCGGGTTAACGACACGACCAGCGTCAACCGCCGAGATGGCTTTGAGGACGCGTACCACGCCGGTCTCGGTATCTACTTCAACCTCTGCCCCCTGCGCGGCAAAGGGAGGTGGAGAATTGTAGCTCATCCAGGAGGCGGTAGCCATGATTTGCTGCTGGTTCTCGACATGCAAGGAGTGTAGGGCGACCTGCGAAACCGTCACCGTCTGTCCATTGGGAGCAGTGATGATTCGGTTGCTAATGGTCAGATCATCGGGATGCGCCTTCAGCATATGGCCCGCCACTTCGAGTATCTGCATGCGCACCTGTTCAGCCGCCTTTTTCGTTGCTCCTCCACTGATATAGGTCGTGGAGGAAGCATATGCCCCCGTGTCAAATGGGGCAAAGTCGGTATCAGAGGAGTGTATGATGATGTCTTCCATACGCACACCCAGCACCTCGGCTGCGATCTGCGCAATGACAGTATCGGAACCCGTGCCAATATCGGTAGCCCCTACCAGGACGTTGAAGGAGCCATCATCGTTGAGTTTGATACTGGCCCCACCCATGTCCAGGCCAGGGATTGCGGTTCCATGCATGGCGAGTGAGACACCTACGCCGCGGCGGAAGCGACCTGCTCCACCTTTACCGCGCTTCTCTTTCCAGTTAAGCTTCTCCTCGACAATCTGCAAGCATTGTGGCAAGCCGCAGCTTTCGATGATCTGTCCATAGCCCTCTTTGCCTTCACCCAGGGCCTTCGCCAGGGGATTTTCATCGCCCTCCTTCAGCCAGTTTTTACGGCGTAGTTCCAATGCATCCATACCGAGCTGCCCGGCAATTTCGTCGATATGACTTTCCAGGGCAAAGAAACCCTGGGGAACTCCATAACCACGGAAGGCGCCGGCAGGGGGTAGATTGGTATAGACAACCTCAGCCACGAAGCGGATATTCGGGCAGGGATAGAGCGGCAGCGTTTTCGAGCCGGTATTGCTCTGCACGGTGAGGGCGTGCGTACCATAGGCTCCCGTGTTGGCGAGCAGAGTCATTTCATTGGCAATGATCATACCATCGCGCTTGACACCGGTCTTCATATGGATAATCTGGGGATGGCGCGAACGACTGCTGCGGAACTCTTCAGCGCGTGAAAATTCCAGCTTCACAGCTCGATCAGTGGCAATGGTGAGCAGCGCACAGATATCTTCGAGCAAGACCTCCTGCTTCACGCCGAACCCTCCGCCAATACGCGGCTTGATGACCCGAATACGCCGTGGGGGTAGGCCGATGACCGGGGCGATAATACGGCGCACATGGTAGGGCACCTGTGTGCTGGTACGTACTACCAGGCGGTCATCTTCATCCCAATAGGTGATGACGATGTGGTTTTCGATAGGCGTCTGCTGCACCTGCGGGACAATATATTCTCCCTCGACTACCAGGTCTGACTCGGCAAAGCCGCGCTCCAGGTCACCCACTTCGGCATGAAGGTGCGCGGCAATGTTGCGCGAGGCATCATGGATACGATACGACTCCGGTTCAGGATGGATGCGTGGAGCATCCGGGTTGGTTGCCTGGCGCGAATCAAGTACGGCAGGCAAAACTTCATAATCGACCTTTATCAGATCCAGAGCCTGCTGGGCTATTTCTGGCGTCTCGGCAGCGACAGCCGCGACGCGATCCCCTACGAAACGCACGATGTAGTCCAGGCAGTACTGGTCGTGCGGCCCAGGTTCAGGCCATGATTGTCCAGCCGTTGTATAGGGAACGCGAGGCACATCTTTATTGGTCAATACAGCATGGACGCCGGGAAGGGCCCGCGCCTCGCTAGCGTCGATATTGCGAATGATGGCATGCGCATGGGGGCTGGTCAGCAGGCGGCCATGCAGCATATCCCGCAGTTCAATATCATCAACAAAGGCGGGCTTGCCGGTGACCAGCTTGACAGCATCCACTTTACGCTCAGGTTTGCCCACAATACTGAGATCAGTGGCGGTGCGGACATCAACGAGCGTGGCTGTACCTCCTCCACCAAATGAATCCTCGTCGGCCGTTGGAGCATCTTTTCCGCCAGTAAGGCCGGAGAGACCGCCTTCGCCTCCTGGACTGCCTGCACCATACTCTGCATGTTCCAGTGGAGAGCGGCCTGGGTCCCAGGTTTTAAAGTTTTCACCAGACTCCGGACGACTGATTGGGGCCACAGTTTCACCACGCAAAATGGCAGCGGCCCTCATAACCGCCTGGACGGGTTTGACATAGCCGGTGCAGCGACATAAATTACCGGACAGGGCATCGCGTACCTCTTCCTCGGTAGGATGAGGATTACTTTTAAGAAGAGCGTGAGCGGAAAGCACCATGCCAGGCGTGCAAAAACCACACTGTATAGCCCCTGTATCTACAAACGCTTCCTGCAGCGGGTGAAGTTTACGCGCAGACCCCAGGCTTTCAACGGTTGTGAGAGTACACCCTCCAGCTTGAGCAGCGAGCATGATGCAGCTCGGGCGTGGCACGCCATCCACCAGAACGGTACAGGCCCCGCACTCACCTGTCTCGCAGCCATGTTTGACACTATAGTAACCTTCCTGGCGCAATACCGTCATCAACGATTCGTTGGGGGCACCTTCAAGACTTTTAATAACCCCATTAATACGCAGTTCGAGCTCCAAAATCAGCTATTCCTGCTTGAAGTACCGGTGCAACAAATTGGGTCCATGTAGCAACATTGGGCACGGCCTGGCCTTCTACTAATCTTTCAACAGCCTGCAAACGAACTGGTTCCATATTGACCCCACCTAAGGCAAGGCGCACTCGCTGGTAGACGCCACCGCTCACCCGCACAAGGGCAGCCGCATTCAAAAGAGCAATATCGGTGGGCGTACGGCCTACACGCATAAACGATGTACCAGAACCGGGACCAGGGCGGGGAACAATCACTTCAATGATGAGCTCATTAGGGCGACGCTCTGTCCAGAGTGAACCAAATGAGACGCGTCGCTCTTGCTTGCCTTTGTAGGTAACTCCTGAAAGGGGCAGCCCTGGACGGTCAATTGTGCCGCCACTGAGATTGACCTGTGTTTTTGAGCCGGAACGCAGAAGCACCTCGGCATCCATCACGGTAAGCGCCGTAAGCAGATCGGCCTGTGAGGCAACTCCGGCAGCAAGAGTACCACCAAGAGTGGCACAGTTGCGGATCAGGCGCGAGAACGATGAGGCCAGCGCGGCACGTGAGAGCAATCCCCCATCAAGGTCCTTGAGCACAGGCGAATCCACCATACTTTGCAGGGTCGTCATCGCGCCAATATGGATGCCACGTGCATCTTCGGAAATATAGGCCAGTTCGAGATCTCGTAGATCAACTACGGCCTGAATACTGTCGTCTTTTTGGCCGAGTAAATAGGTGCCACCGGCGAGAGGCACGGTTTTTACGTCTGGGCGCGACAATAACATCAAAGCATCGTCTATATGCTCCGCCCAATGATATTCAAGTAGATTCAATAGCATATTGTTTACCTCTGTAAAGGCAGCAACGTAAATGTTTCAACATCAATCAATCCCTGGTCGGTTAGCTTCAGCGATGGAATGACCGAGAGCGAGAGGAAGCTAAGCGTCATACAGGGATGGTCTAACCTGCAGCCAAGCTCAGCAGCGGCAGCATCCAGCGCACGCAGTTGCTGCACCAGTTCAGCAGCCGGGAGTGGCGAAACAAGTCCAGCGTAGGGTAATGGCACACTTGCAAGTACCTCTCCATCCACCACGCAGGCAAATCCACCGCCTATCTCTTGTAGTGTACGAGCAGCTTTCAGAATATCTCTATCGCTTACGCCCACAATAACCAGGTTATGCGCGTCATGGGCAACACTGGAGGCCAACGCACCCTTGCGCAGGCCAAAGCCCTTGACCAATCCCAGGCCTATACGCCCGCTGGCATGGTGCCGCTCGATCACAACGAGCTTGAGCAGGTCACGTGAAGGGTCCGCGACAATCTCGCCATCGCAGATAGGAGCCTCTTCCCGTAGATGCTGCGTGGTAATCTGTCCAGGCTCGATACCCACCACTTCGGCCAGTCCTGGCTGCCCGCTTATACGTAGATCCGACTCACGAATGTCCCCGATATGCACGGTGCCTGTGACACCCGTAAACGCAGCGGTGGGTGCATCAACAAGTAGTTTGCCATGCTGAGCGACCAGCGCTCCATCTTTGTAGACAGATTCGACCTGGAACAAATTCAGATCATCGAGCACAAGCAGGTCGGCAACAAAGCCAGGGACAACTGCTCCAAGATTATACAGGTGGAAATACTGCGCGGTATTATAGGAAGCGAGACGTATAGCTTCGACTGCATCCAGTCCCAATTCGATAGCGCGACGTACCATCGAATCAATATGCCCGCGTGTGGTCAAATCCTGAGGGTCGCGGTCATCGGTGACAAAGAAGACACGCGGCGGGTGCATTTCTTTGACCAATGGAAGTAACGCATCCAGGTTGCGGGCCGCTGAACCCTCGCGAATCATGAGCCACATACCCAGGCGAATACGCTGGCGCGCCTCTTCAAGTGTTGTGCACTCGTGGTCGGACATGATCCCGGCAGTAGCATAAGCGCAGAGATCACGTCCACTAAGTCCTGGCGCATGTCCATCGACAACCAGGCCATGTTTTTGGGTGGCAACAATCTTCGCCAATACCTGCTCATCGCCCTGCAGGACCCCCGGCATATTCATCATCTCGGCCAGACCCAATACGCGCTCATCTTCTAAAAGAGGTAGGAGATCATCAGCCACCAGGACGCGATAGGGGCTTTCAAATGCTGAAGCAGGAACACACGACGAGAGCATGACATAGGCAGAAAGCGGCAGGCCGCGCCCAGATGCAAGGACGTAGCGGATGCCTTCAATGCCCATCACATTGGCAAACTCGTGAGGATCGAGCATGACTGTAGTGATACCACGCGGGGTGACTATGCGGGTAAACTCAGAGAGGAGCAGCATGGTGCTTTCAATATGCATATGACCATCGATGAGGCCGGGGGCAAGCCAGCGTCCTTGCAGATCACGTTCCTCGCGGCCAGAATAGCCATCACCAGGAGTACTCACCCCGACAACGAGGCCATCAGCAATGGCTACATCAGCAGGATAACATTCTCCGCTACACACATTAACAAGCCTGGCATTGCGTAACACAAGGTCGGCAGGCATTTCGCCACGCGCAATCCGAATGCGACGCTGAAGTCTGTCCATAAAAGGTATCCTCCACAAAAAATATACTCAGGGTTGTTGGTATTGGTGAACATCCTACCAGAAACTGATTGAAGAGTCGAGAGTTGGTCGATGTTAAGTATACTCTCTGAGGGAAAAGTGTGGAACGCTTTTCCATTGGGCGGGATAAAAAGATAAAAAGCTCATCTTCCTTCTCCTGGCTAACATGCCGTATACTGTGTAGCAGAATATATTGAGGTATTATTCATTGCAATAGCAGAGAAAGGAACTGGCATGAACAACTTCGGTACAACTTTGCTAAAACTGACCATGCTGGCGGGAGGCGCGGTAATTGGTGCGCTGCTGGCACGTCTGCTTGACGAAGCGCTTACCAAGAGTTCTGAGGAGCGGTCGGACCACGATAAAAATCGCTATGCCCAGGGGCTTGCGCCAATGGAGCCAGAGCAACAAAAGGAATAAGATATACTACCGGCGTTTGATCAGACCAGGTTATCTACCAACCGCCGCGCAACGTAGAGCCACTGCTCATCTACATCGTCAGGAACAGAGCAGCCATTGGCCAGAATCAGCCGCCTCCCCTTGGTCTGACTGATGGCAGACATAATCTCATTGTCAAGCTCGATCTCGCCTCCATGTGTGAGAGGCCCCCTTTCCCATAGACCGGCCATCAAACACTTATCAGTCATGGTCGATGCTTCGCTAATGGTTGGGCCAGTAACGCGATCGCTCCAGCTCAAGACCGAGACAGGGTAGTCGACGAAATCCTCAAAGTACAGATCATCTCCCTCTTGATCAGGGTCAGCATGAACATGCACGATGTTGAGCCAACCAGCTTTAGCCCCTTCAAGAGCTTGCAGATCATACGGACGGACAATACGAGCATATTCGTCGGGCGTGAAATCTGCACTGGTTGCACCCATACACGAGAAGAAGATACCGCTTGCCCCGGACTCAATAGCCGCTGCCATTAGCTCACTCAGGTTGACTGCCAGGGTTGCCATGCCTTGCCCAAATGCGTCAGGATTCTTACGGGCCTGCTCTATGGCTACTTTTTTTCCCATAAAGCGCGTGATTGTGGTAAAGGGACTAAATAGAGTAAGAATCAGTGGGTAGTCAACGCCCAGCTGTGAACGTAATGTGCGAATGCAGATCAGCTGCTCCCGAAACATAGGTGTTGTGAGATCGAGCCGTGGTAGAGACTGTACCTGGTCTGCTTCTGTCAGGAGCTGCTCCGGCGCAGGATAGGGCAAATCAGGCATTACCTTTACTATATCCAAACTGAACTTCTCAACAAAGAACTCAAGGGTCAGCTGTGCCAGGCGCTCTCCCGATCCCTCCGGTTTGAAGTGATGCCAGAAGCAAAATGGAACCCGGTCAACATGTTCTCCCTTTACTGCCGCGTGAACGCGCTCACCTGCTGTCTTGGTACTCATGCGTTATTCCTTATAAGTGCTGTATTAAAAACCTGTCTCCTTAGCTTCGCCGCTTAATAGTGTACCACTTTTGCATCTTCACCGGGTAATATACCCCTGAAGCAACCTGCGTAAGAATGGAAAGATACAGATTGTAAACAGGGGATTACCTGCTACAATGCGATCACAGGAGTGATCATAAATGAGTGTTTATAAGGTATGCTTTAGTGCGCCCTCTCACTGGTCTTGGAGGCGATCCAATTCAGCACGAGCAGGCTTGGAACCACGTAGGGGAAAATGCCATACAAGGTATCACTGACCGAGTGAGAGTGACGATCGACGGCGAGAAAGACCTGGATGCAAAAGGCTGCAATAAGCACAACCAGCACGATGCCTTGCCAGGTAATGGGATAATACACCCACCCCCACTCGCGAAACCAGGGTTTTTTCATGATAGTCCTCTCTTCTCTCTGAAGCAAATACTTTCCTTCCACTATCATATGCCTGTTGATGAGCCTGGTCCAGCACTCAAGTGCTTCTTAGCCTGTTCTCGGTACACCCTATTCTGGTGTTAGTTTTCTCATCCAGTACACAAAGCAAGGCGCGGGTCTTCCCACGCCTTGCTTTGTCAAGTGGCCCAACCTGATAAAGATGCCGCTATACTCCTGACTACACTTTACATGCAACCTGCTCGCTAT
>WNGJ01052948.1_pt1 | contig 10030 bp, 10 predicted proteins | sample 5400611 | NCBI WGS metagenome assembly WNGJ01 (sample SAMN13153375, study PRJNA577476) | soil metagenome | isolation source: 40 cm soil or saprolite under Garry oak tree replicate 1 | place: USA:California | collected 2016-06-15
CGACAGCGTCGCATGCATCTTGGTCGAGATCGACACCCCCCACTAGGTACGCAAAGTTGCCTATCGCGGAAGCAAAGGATGTCAATGCCTTGCTAGGCAGCGGTTGACTTGCAGCTTTGAGTTGTCGCGCCTTTTGTTGTGCGCGAGCTTGAACGGCTGTTATCGACTCGCAGCCAATCAACTCCTCAATATCTTCAGGCCTCACGGAGGCTTCGGTAGCTGCTGCGCGAACGATGAGGTCAAGCCTACATTCAAGCCAGACGTAGTAGTCATTGGAATAGGATCGTGCTGCCTTGCAGACCGCGCCCATTGGCGGTCTAGCGGGAAGCACCACGGCTAGAGTGTCGATGTCCGATTCATCTAGCTCGAACTCCGCCTCGATGGGGCGCAGTGAGTCAAGATTCTCTGAGCGGCGGTCTCTTGCAAGGCGCCAGCGCGGGTATTCAATCGTCGTGTTGAATTCGGGTTCATCTCCATTGGCGGGGTTGAGGCGGTGCAAGGCCCAGACCTCCGGCAGTCAGTCCGTGATCGTTGTTAAATCGGGGCTGGCGTGGCGAGCTGGTAGGTGATGGGCCTGGTGTCGCCGGGCATGCGGGGCGGGGTTGCGCTGATCTCGTCGAGGAGCAGCGCGAGGGCGCGGGCGATCCGGGGCGCGGCTGGGGGGTCGAGGGTGACGGTGATGGCGCGGGGGGTGCAGGTGATGGTGCCGCCGGTGTGGAGCAGGTTGCGGGTGATGGCGCGGTACTCGTCGTTGTCGCGCAGGTAGTTGTTGAGGCGGTTGCCGAGCCAGTGCTCGGCGGCGGCGGCGAGCAGGCGCAGGACCATCTGCAGGGACCGGCGGCGGGTGCGCAGGACCGCTTTCTGCGCGCCGGGGGTCACCTTGTTGGCGGGGAGCCTGGCGGGAACCGGCTTGAGGGCTGCCTTCGCTGTGGTGAGGGCGGCCTGGGCCGTGGTGATTTTCTTCTCGGCGGCCGGGATGGCCTTGTTCTTCTCGGCGGCGGGAAGTTCCGTGCTGGTGAGCAGGGCGGCGAGGTCGCGCTGGGCGCCGTGCAGGGCCTCCTCGGCCTCGCGGAGCCGGGCGCGGGCGGTCTTGCGCCCGGGGTTATCTATCAGGTGGGTGTCGTCTTCGAGGCTGGCGTGGTAGTCGGTGAGCCAGTGGATGCCGTAGTGGGCTTCGAGGTACTTGAACAGGTTCTCTTCCCGCCACCGGGACCGCAGCCAGGCCAGCAGTGCCGCGGCGGGCGCGGTGGCGTCGCTGGTGAGGACCTGCAGGACGGGCGCGCCGTCTTCGAGCAGGGTGATCTGCCGGGCCTGGCCGTAGTCCTTGATCTCGGCGGTCTCGTCAGCGAGCAGGAGGACCTCGGCGGGCTTGCCGCTGCGGCCGCCGGCCCAGTACCGGCGCGGCGCGGCGGTCACGGGGGCGAGCGGGGCGCGCCGCCAGGTGATCCAGTCCGCGCGCGCGTCGCGGACGGCACCGAACGTGACCGGGTAAGAGCCGCCCCGGTCGAACCCGAGCAGGATCTTCGCGTCCGCGCCGAGGACCTGCCGCAGCTGGGCCAGGGCGGGAGGCAGGGTAGCGGAAAGCCCGGACGGCTCCCCGTCGGCGAAGCACACCGCCCGGCCGTGATAGTCGGTGACGACGGTGCCGGCGCGGCCGGGCTGGGCGTGGCGGCGCTTGGTGTTCCAGCCCTTCGGCACCGGCTTGGCGCCCTCGTACGGGACGAAGTGGTCGTCGACGTAATACACGTGCAGCGCCGGGGCGTCGGCGGCCAGCATCGCCGCGCCGAGCTGACGCTGCAGCGCGAGGGGGTCGCACCGGTCGGCGATCGAGGCGAGCCGGGGCCGCAGCGTGCGCAGGCCGGGGAGCCGGCCGATCCCGGCGAGGATCCCGGCCTGGGCGGGGATCAGGTGCTTCGTCCCCTCCGCCGATGACACCCCGAGCGCGAACGCCAGCGACGTGGCGGTCAGCAGCGCCAGGTCGTCATACCGCGCCCGGGCCGGCCCGGGCGGCAGCGCGGCCGCCAGGATCGCCTCGGCGCCGATCCGGTCAAGGTAGGCGTGGGCCAGCATCGCCCCTGCATACCGGCTGGGCACCGCCGCCGGCTCGCCGGCCGGCCGGGCCGCCAGGTCTCCCGCGGGCACCGGGACCAGCTCGCCGGCCGGCGCCGGCTCAGCTCCCGCGGGCGAGCCTGGCCCTGCCGCGGGCTGCGAAGACGGCGCCGGTGCCGCGGGCCCGGCTTCCGGTTCGCCGTCCTGCGGCCCGGGCACCGCAGGCTCGCCCGCGGGCCCGCCATCAGGCAGCTGCTCCTGCACGGCGGCCGGGCCGAGGCGGCGGGACACCGTGGACTGGGCGACCCCCAGCCGGCGGGCGATCTCGCTGTCGGACGCGCCCTCCGCCCGCCACCGGGCCGCCTGCTCCCAGGCGTTGCCGGCCAGCTTGCGGGGCCGTCCCTGAGCCCGCACCAGCCCGGCGGTTCCCTCCCGCAGTGCCCGGTTGTGCAGCGTGGCGACGTAGTTCTCGGTCAGCCCCATGACCCCGGCGACGGCCTGGCCGCCGAAGCCCAGCTGGCGGCACACCGCCACCGCGACGTTGCGCAGCCCCGCGTCGGCGGAGGGGTAGCAGGCCAGCACCACCGATCCGGCCAGGATCCAGGTGGTGCCGTCCCGGTCCGCGCGGTGCAGGAGCCTGGGGTCGGGCATGCCCTCCAGGATGGCCGCGGCGGATGGGGTCATGTCCCCATCCTATCGCAAGTTTAACTGTTTTCGCATAACAAGGGCATTAAGGAAACCGCAGGCCAGACGGCCTGCGGTTCACACACTGCCGGAGGTCTGAGGCGCGGGTTGGGCTAAGAACCGTCAGTGCCTGCTGATGTAGATCGGCCGCGGCCATGAGGCGTCCGAGGTTTTGATAGGCGAGGCCGAGACAGGTCAATGACACGCCCAGAGCTCGCAGATTCGATGTCTGGCGAGCGGCTATCAGCGCCTGCTCGAGGTAGTCAGCGGCATCGGCAAACCTCTCAAGATCAAGAAAGGCCAAACCCTTGTGAAGCGGGGCGGCCCACAGAGCGTAAGCGTCACCGATTTCGGCGGCTATGGCCGAGGCGCGCTCGGCGAAATCGGTAGTTTCTTCTGGGTGGCCGGAGCATAGATATGTTTCACTAAGACAACCTAGCGCCCAGGCTTCTGCGGTACGGTCGCCGAGTTCTTGGGCCTCAGCGAGAGCAATGTAGAGGGCGTCTAAGCAGTCGGCATTGCGCCGGTGAAGCCCAAAAAGAGGCACGAGGGTGACGGCGAGTTTCCATGCGATCACGTGTTCGCCGATTGCGGCGGCTTGGCGGACTGCGGGCATCAGATTGGTGAGTTCGGCTTTGGCCCAGTCCAGTGCGTGGCGATGGGAAATGAACGCCGGTGGCCTGCACACCGGTTCCGGTGGGTCAAGGGACACGTGACGAATGCCGGGATTGAGGCTGCGGGTAAACGCGTCGGCCGTGTGTAGATACCAGTTAAGCAGGCGACGGACGGCTATAGGGCCGGTTTCTGGTTCGCTGGTCTGGGCGCATTCGGCAGCATATAGGCGTAGCAAATCGTGGAGCTGGTATCGGTCGCGCCCGGTTTCCTCAAGCAGGTGGCCGCTTGTCAGCGTAGTGAGCAGTTGCCGCGCCCGGTGGACGGTAGTGCCGATGAGGGCTGCGGCAGCGGGGGTGCTGATGTCAAAGCCAAGGTGCAGGCCCAGAAGGCGGAACGCCCTGGCCGGTTCGGGTGGCAGTGCCCGGTAGGACCACGAAAAGACCGCGCGGACCTGTGTGGTTTCCTCTCCAGCGGTGAGCACATCGAGGCGGAACCGCTCGCCGGTGAGCTCATCGATTAGGTCAGAAAGAGTGAGGTGGGGATGGGCGGCAGCGCGGTCGGCGGCGACCCGCAGCGCCAGCGGCAGCCACCCGCACAACTGCGCCAGCTCGGCGGCCCCGGCGGAGTCTGCGGCGACGCATTCGGCCCCGGCCACGCTGGCCAGCAGATCGACCGCTTCGGTGGGTGTGAGGAGGTCCAGAGTGAGGCGGCGGGCGCCGTCACGAGCGACTAGGCCACCGAGCCTGTTCCGGCTCGTGACAATAACAAGACAGCCCGGCGTGCCGGGCAACAGAGGCCTGACCTGGTCGGCACTGACCGCATTGTCCAAGATGACGAGAATTCGCCGACCAGCCAGCACACTGCGGTACAGGGCGGCCAGTTCATCAATATCGCTGGGGATTTGCGACGGGTGGATGCCCAGGGCGCGCAGGAACCCGGCGAGCACGGCGTCGGGAGCCAGCGGCGGCTGGCTCGGATCGAACCCGCGCAGGTTCACGTGCAGTTGGCCGTTCGGGAACCGGTCGGCAACGCGGTGCGCAAAGTGTACCGCGAGTGCCGTCTTGCCGATCCCGGCAGCGCCGTCGACCGCCGAGATCACCACTGCGGCGCCTATCTCCGCGGCGAGAGCCTCCAACGCTGCTAGTTCCGGCTCACGGCCGGTGAAGCCGCCCGTATCGTGGGGCAACTGGGATGGCACGGCCCGCCGATGGGCGCCATCAGCAGCCGCATGAATACCACCAGATATTGACCCCAGCAGATCCACGGCGCGGGTGCCGATCGCCACTTCGCGTGTGGCGCGCCGAGGTGGCACCTCCGCAGCGGTGCCCGCTCTCATACGGCCAGGTCGGCCCATATGCTCGGTTGCGGACCGATCTCGCAGTTGGGCAGGGTCGTCGTCTGGCAACCGGATCCACGCCACCGTCTCCGTCTCCTTGACGGCCACCTGGACTGGGCGGTACGAGCCAGGATCGGCCGCCGGATTGTGCCGCACGACCTCATCGAAAAACCAGCTGGACACAATCACCGCCAGCACTCCGGAGGACCTGTCAAGAGCAGACTTCAATACCGGAACCTCGGCCAGCCGGAACGTGTGATTGATCGCAGCGCCGACGACCCCGTGCGCATCCTGGTGAATCTCTCCCGCGTGAAGCGCCATCCGGAGCCGTATCCGCGCCTGCACCGAGCATCCGGCGTTATGCCCGCAGATCGCAGTGACGAGCGCTGCAGGGATGCTGGTGACCAGTCGGGACTTCGGCACCTCCGGCGGAACCAAAACGAGAGCGCCGTCACCGCGGTCCTCAATTACGCAGTTCGCCCCGACGATCTGGGTCTTCTCGAACGCTTGGGTAAGCGCCTTGTACAGCCCATCGCGAACAGCGAGTTGATCCAGATTCGTTCGTGACGGATCACCGAAACGCTCCACGTCAACAACCATGATGGCGCGGTGAAACGCAAGCCGATGCTGATCCACAAGGCCTCACCCCTTGGCCGCGCGGTCCCGAAGGTGCCTCCAAGACCGAGTCCGCTGCGCCAGCGAACATGACGTACGAATACAACAAGTATCGGTCTGTAACCACCAAAGTCAGCTCGCAGATCCCAAGCTGTCGGCTGTCGGCCACAGGCGACCATGCAGGAAGCATCGGTGGCCTGTTCAGGCTGGCGCAGGTACGCTCGCCGCCCGGAGCTTGATGCACTGGGGTGGTCCGTACGGGGCTTGGCTTCGGGTGGCGTTCACCAGAAGCCCAGCCGCACCGCCACGGTCACGCCGATCGCGATGCCCAGGCGGCGGCCCAATGACGGGCGGTGGTCACGCCATCGGCTGGTTCTTGGCCGTGATCATTGGTCTCATCACCGCCGGATCGATAGCCGGTGATGCATCTGGCCGTCCCGGAACCGGGCCAGCATGGCGTCCAGGACGGCGACCGGCGAGTGCGGGCTGATGGCGGCCCGCGTGGCCAGCGAGGCGTTCCAGTTGGCGTCGTCGGCCGCGATGAGCGCGGCCCGCGACTCGGGTGTGACGTGGGCGTAGACGCCTTCCATTCCGGCTGTGCGGTGTCCCATGACCAGGTCCCGCAGGACCTTCTGGACGCCGTGGCCGTCCATGCATGTTTCGCGGCCGTGACGGCAGGAATGTGGTGTGGCGCTGGGCAGGATGGGCAGCCAGCATGCTTGCGCCCGGCCGTGGGCGTTCCTGCCCCGTACCGGAACGCCTGGCCACGGCGCGGCTGTCACCGGAACCGGGTGCGCGGGCTGCGGTGTGCGCGGCGGGTACCAGCCGGTCGCGGCGGGCTTGAAGATCCATGCCGCGTAGCCGGACCGGCGCTGGTGCACTCCCCTGCGGGCGTTCTGGTTCCCGTCGTCCGGCTGGTCTTTGCCGCGGCCCAGGAACACGTGCCTTGACCCCTCACACAGCGGCGTGCCGCCGGAACGGTCACATGCGCATTCCCGGCCCTCGGTGTCGTGCAGGTGCGCGGAGATCAAGCCCCACAGGAACGGGGCGATGTCGATGGTGCGGCGTGACCCGTACTTCGGTGGGATCTTGACGAACACGCCGTTGACCTCGGCGAGCTGCCACCAGATCCGGATGCTGCCCGGCTTGACGCCCGGCGCCTCCAGGCCGATCACCTCACCCCACCGCATGCCGGTGTAGTGCATGGTGATCACCTGGACGAACTCTTCGTCCCGGCCGCTGAGCAGCGCGGCGCGCTCAGCAATCAGCAGTGCCTGCAACGGGTTCGTCCAGGGTTCTTGTTCGGCCTCGGCAGCGGCGGCGCGGGCCTCGCTGGCTGCCATGCCCCGCCGCCGCGGAATACGGGCCGCGTTGCGGGTGATCAGATCCGCCGTCACCGCATCGCTGAGGATGAGCGCGAGCAGCTTGCGGCACTTGCGGGCGGAGCTCACCGACAGCGGCTTGCGTCCTGGCCGCTGCGGTTGCTCGTGCAGGGCGATCTCCCAGGCGGCGATCTCTTCAGGTGAAGTGATCGACGCGAGGGGCCGGTCGCCGAAGGTGGGCAGGATGTGGTGCTTGGTGTTCAGCGCCAGGCGCTGCGCTGGCCACCAGCGCTTGTCGATGTAGCGGTGCAACAGCATCTGGCCACGCTGCGGATCGCGCCAGGTCCCGTCCGTTATGTCGTTGAGATGCTTCCACCCGGCGGCCTCAGCGTCACGTTCGGACTCGCAGCCCGACGCGACCGTAATCAGCCGCCCGGTGACACGCTCGCGGACGCGGACCCGCCAGCCGCCACCATGCCGCTCCACCGAGAACGGGCGGATGGACTTGCGGGCCGTCTTGCGGTTCATGCAGTGGCTCCTGGCTGGGCTGGCTCAGGTGGCCGTGTCCGACAGCGGGGCCGACAGACGTTCCTCCAGCGCCCGCCTCGAAGCTGCAGGCTGCCCACCCGGCACTCCCCCGCGCTCAGGCGCGACGCCGCCCGGAGATGCTGTCGCCTGGGCGGTACGTGCAGCTGGGCGGGCCCGCCCAGCTGCACGTACCGCCGCTGGGCGGGCCCGCCGCAGCGCGGCAGGTGGCCTCGGAGTATCCGCGCGGGGAAGGGTAGCGGGCCGGGCGAGATCGTCCACAATGGCCGCGACCTGCGAGGGTGTGAGCCGGTACTCTCGGCCCCACCGGCTGTGCGCATACCCTCTCCGTTTAATCATCCAGCGGAGCGCGCATGCCGACTTACCAGGGAAAAACCGCTGGCACGCCTCCTCCAGGGTCAGCAGCGGCTCAGGAGGCGCCCTCACTGTCTGTTCCCGGCCATCACGTCCCGCCTCAGGAGCCCCTCGGCATGATCGCCGCGACTGTTGGCTCCCCGGCGGCGACAGTCATCGTCAATCTGGCTTCGCCTCTGTCTCGTGTCCCGGTTCATGCTTCGCGGTCCAGGTCGTATTCCCCGGCCAGGCCATCAGCGTGATCGTTGTGGATGTTCCAGTCCTCAAGCTGGCGCTCGGTCGGGCCAGGATCTGTCTCGTCCTCGGCGAGGCGTTCGGTTGCCGATCTGTCGAAATGCAGGCGGAAGTGCGGCCGGAAAATGCCAGTGCGCCCGTCTGCTGTGTCGAACTCGATCGCGCCATCTGGGCGCTCACGCGGCTCGCTGGCTACCAGGGCACGGCCCCGGGCGCCGCCGTATGGGTTCCATATGACCATGCCGGGCCGCACATCGCGGGCGCGGATGCTGTGGTCCTGGCTGTCGGTGAAGTCGGCCATGTCAGCCTGCTTCCGGCTCGGCTTGCCGCCCGCAGCTCATCGCCGCGTACGACCGGGGCGTGTGCTCACCTGCCCGCGGTTCCCACGGGTCGTGATCGCGGTCCGGGCCCGACCATTGGCTGCCGTGGGCGATATGCGGGAGGCGGTCTCGTGCCGTGCCGTCCATGTACCGGTCCCCGTCACGCATGGCACGAGCGGCGCGGGCGGCCACTGCGGCCTCGCGGTCGGCGGCGCGGCCCTCGTTCTCGTAGCGGGCCGCGTAGCCGACCCGGGTGCTGGTCAGCTCCGCGTCGTAAGGCCCGGTGCTGTGAGCGGCTGTGCGGAATGGTTTCATCGTCTGGCTTCCTTCCTGCTGGTGTTCAGCCGGATCTTGCGTAGAGCGAGTGCTACCGGGTGATTACCGAAAGCTGGTCACCCCCACCGGCGGGGCTGCATCGGGCGGCGCAGTCTTGCGGACGGCGGGCCTCCTCGGCGAAGGTGTGTTTGCTGGCGTGATAGCGGCGGGCGATGATGACGTTCAGAACGCTGAACGCCGCCAGCAGAATCAGGAAGGCCACTACCGCAACCGAAATCACGTCGCCGAAATAGCCGCTACCGGTGTTGATGAAATCCATTGCTCCTATTTCCTCTCCGATTGGCTCTGCATTACGTTCGGCTGAATGGGCTTCGCGCGGGTCTCAGCTTTCTGGAGCTGACCGCTTTGAGTTCCGGTCCGGGACGTTCCCCGTCCATACCCCGCAGGTCTCGGGTTCCTATCTCCCAGATGCGGTCGTTGATCTGCTCGATCAGCTCCCCGCCGTCTCTCATACCGTTTCTCCTTTCACTTGCGTGGCCTACCTGGAAAGCCGCGAGTACGTTCTGATTGCTGCGCGTCAGCCTGCCTCGGCCTCGGGCTGAGCATCTGCGCCAGCGTCGGCGATTAGCTGCCGGGCGGCCTGCAAGTGGCCGTCGTCAAGGCGGGCGTGCAGCTCGTAAAGGCCGAGTTCGGCGCGCGAGTATCGCATGGCCGCCGCCGCGTCCATCAGTGATCTATCGGCGACATCGCGTCTGGCGAATGCCTGATCCATTAGTTCGGCGGTGATCTGTTGCTCAATCTCTGCGTCGTTCATTTGTCTAGCGGCTCCTGCCTTGTCGGATTGTTGCCCTACAGGCATGTTTTCTTGTGTGGTGATGTTTATCCGGCTGCTTCAAGTTCTGGTCCGGGCTGCCGTTCCATCTCGCGAAGTTCGTGCACGAGGGTTTCGGCGGTCCAGTCGTATTCGCTGGCGAAGGCCCAGCCTTCGGGGGTACGTGCCTCGTTCAGCAGATGGGTGGAGATGCCCTGTTGGACTTGGCCGATGCGGTCGGCGGGCATGCCAGCGTCGGCTTGGGTGGTGATTTGCTGTCCGGCGGTTTGCCTGCCAAGCGTGCGGGCGCGGGTTTGGGCAGGATGTGTGTCTGCCCAGGCTTGCGCGGCTTGTTGTCGTGCTGCGCGGAGTTCTTGTTGTGTGGCCTGGACGGCCTGATTCCACTGCCGTGTGCCAGCGCTTTTGCTCGCGGCGTTCTCCCGTTTGGCGTTGGCGATCGCGATGGACTTGGTGAAGTTGGCCCTGGCCTGGCTCATTAAGTCCCGGTAGCGGGGGTCTTCGCTCATGGTCCTTTCCTTTTTGCATCTGGGGCAGTATCGTGTTCCCGGGTTGTTCTTCAGCTGCCGTTCCTTGTTCCTGTCGCAGTCTTCCCATGTCCGCGTGAGCGTCCAGGAAATGCCAGCCTTCCTGACGAAGTTAGTCAGTTTGGCGCCTTTGCCGTGTTCGTGTTCCCGTAGCCGCTGCGGCAATGGCCTGATGGTGATGCCCAGGTAATGTTTTGCGTGGCCGAATGGCACGTCAAAGCACAGCAGGTAGCCGGTGCCGTGATGAATGTGCCAGGTCATGCCTGCGGCTCCCGTTCGGGTTCCGGCCGCCGCGCGGGTATGTCCGCGAGGGAAAACAGCGG
>WNGJ01012028.1_pt1 | contig 10028 bp, 11 predicted proteins | sample 5400611 | NCBI WGS metagenome assembly WNGJ01 (sample SAMN13153375, study PRJNA577476) | soil metagenome | isolation source: 40 cm soil or saprolite under Garry oak tree replicate 1 | place: USA:California | collected 2016-06-15
CGCCGGATGTCTAACCAGGCACGCTCGTTGGCATAGAGACCAAGGGCGCCATAACGAAAGTTCAGCGGGCGGATGTCATCGAGTCCGAAAATGTGATCGGCGTGGCAATGTGTGATCAGAACGGCGTCGAGGCGTTTCAAACCGTAGCGCAGCGCTTGCTGGCGAAAGTCGGAAGAAGTATCGATAAGAACAGACTGGCCGGCGTGTTCGACGAGCACTGAAACTCGCAAGCGTTTGTCGCGCGGATCATTGGAGGTGCACGTTTCGCATTCACAGGCGATGGAAGGAACGCCGGTGGATGTTCCTGTGCCTAGAAACGTAAGCTTCATCTGGTAAATAGTAAATGGTAAATGGTGAATGGTCTAACGACGCACTATTTACCATTTATCATTCACTATTTATCTGTTGTTCAGCCGCCGGTGATGTCGCGGCTCGAGTAGGCGCTGGCCTTTGAGGCGCTGGCTTTAGTAAGAGAAACATATTGCATCCGCAGGTCGGCCAGCAGCCCTTCAAGAATTTGCTGTTCCTGCGGGAGGAGATTGCCGCGTGTCTTCTGCTGAAGCATTCCCAGGACATCGATCCAGTGTTTGCCTAACTCCAGATCGACCTCGCGCTTTCCGGTTACCGGATGTTCCATCATCCCCAGCGAAGAGGCTGCGTTTGAAGCAATAGACATCATGAAACTAGCGAAACTTGCCGGATCATCAGCGCCAGGCAGCTCGTCATTGCTACTCGTCTCCGGCGCTTGTGGTGGAGAGCTCTCGCCAGCTTGAGAGCCGGGCGTTTCCGCCTCAACTGTAGGCGCAACCGCAGGGCTCGCGCTCGCGGGACTGGCCTCGGTCTCCACTTTTAGTTCCGGTCTCTCGTCCTCCGGCACCTCACGCGGCGTTCCGTCCGGATTAAAGAGTCGCCGATCTGTAACTTTGTAACTAATTTGTTCCTCGTTCATTTTAGCCGCCTGCTTTCGCCGTCATTTCTTTAGCGAGACAGAGGGAGGACGACCCGCTGTCAACACTTTCCTCGAGTTGATTGATGTCTACCGATGGTAGCATCCGTCTCGGAGGCTCGCAAGACAGCCCTGTAAGCAGTTCCGAGTGTCGGGTTCTGACTTTCGAGTTTTGAAATCTGCGTTTGGTTTGCGGATGCCCGCGTTCTAAACTCAAGGCGCTCCGGAAAAACTCGGAACCCGAAATTCGGAACTTGAAACTTAAGCCATGCCCACCTTTGAAGACCTGGTTAAACTAATGCAGAAGCTGCGCTCACCGAACGGGTGTCCGTGGGATCGTGAACAGACCTATGCGACGCTGGCGCCGATGCTCCTGGAAGAAGCATACGAGGCCTTTGAGGCCGTAGAAGAAGCGCGCGAGGGCCGGTCCGGCGAGTTGCGCGACGAACTCGGTGATCTACTTTTCCAAATAGTCTTTTACGCCCAGGTTGCCAGTGAACAAGGCGACTTCTCTATCGACGATGTAACCAGTGCGATCCACGCAAAAATGGTGCGTCGACATCCACACGTTTTCGGCAACGTTAACGCAAATGACACGGCAACCGTCTTACGTAACTGGGAAGCGATGAAGCAGGACGAGCGACGGGCCGCCGGCAAGAGCGAGCGCGAGGAGTCGCTGCTTGATGGCGTGTCGTCTAAGGCGCCGGCATTAATGGAAGCGCATCAACTTTCAACCAAGGCCGCCCGCGTAGGCTTTGATTGGAAAGAACTCGAAGACATCTTCGCTAAACTAGAGGAAGAAGTCGGCGAACTGCGCATGGCTATTCAGACACACTCGGCGGCAAACAATGAAGCCAATCACACTGGCGTGCGCGAAGAGCTGGGGGACTTATTGTTTGCTGTGACAAACATCGCGCGTCACCTCAAGGTGGAACCGGAAGCTGCGTTGAAGTTAACTAACAGAAAGTTTCGGCGCCGCTTCAGCTACATCGAAAGAAAGTTACGCGAGCGCGAGCAGACGTTTGACGCTACTACGCTCGACGAGATGGAAGCGCTCTGGCAGGAAGCGAAAGGACAGTAGACAGTCGGCAGGCGGCAGTAGGCAGGCGGCAGTGGGCAGTGGGCAGTGGGCAGTGGGCAGTGGGCAGTAAAAATAAACAGCAGACCGACGGAGAGCAAGCTTCCGTTTGTCTGCTGTTTGCTGTTTGCTGTCTACTGTCTAAGGTCTACTACTATTATTTTTCCTCAGTCATTTATCTGGAGCGTCCGAAGAATGTTTCGGAAGGCACTCTGATAACTGGCTGACTCGTTTTCCGGAGCGACGGCGAGCATGTAAAAGAGCTCGCCATTGCGGAGTTGAGTAGTAATCAACGTGATATTTTCCGCCTGACCGGTTGCCTCATTGAGATTGCTCAAGGTGGCAGTCAAGCCATTGCGCCCGCCAACAGTTGTGCGTTGCAAGCCGCTGCGTTCACGCAGATTGCCGTTGCCTTGAGTCAAACCATTAAGGAACTCCTGCGTCGCCTGTTGCAGGTTACGGCTCTGCGTCTGCGCCAGTCCAAAGTTGACACCGTGCGTATAGACAACCTGGTTCTGATATTGGCCATAGGCGCCTTCCGGAGAAAACCAAACCGAATTATTGTCGGCCAGCTCGCGCCAGTTGCTCGGAACGCTCACGCGGACCACACCTCCGAGCGTGGAGTAATTCTGATAACTGGTTGATGGATAATCAACGCGGCCTCGCGGCGGGTTGCCGGGATAGTTTCCGGTTGGCTCGCCGGTTGGATAGCGTTGACCACTGCGTGCAATCTCCGCCGTGGAAGGCGCGCGGCCCATGCCCCGCAAACGCGCCTGAACGCGATCAAAGTCGCGTGTGTCACGAATCGGATTTACCACGCGCAGATACTGTGCTTCCTGGTTGATGCGCTCGTAGCGATTAGCCGGACTCGGATGGTCGCTCAAGAAACCACCACCACCGCCGCCGCTTTGGCGCTCGATGGTCTTAAACATGTTTGCGAGATCGTGCGGATCGTATCCGGCGTTGGCCATAATGCGAGAGCCTAAAAGGTCGGCCTCCGTTTCATACTCACGGCTGAATTTTAGAAAGTAAACGCCAACTCCCTGTCCGGCAATCTGGGCGGCAGCGCCCGCTGGACCACCAAGAATCTGCCCGCCGATGCCGAGGATTCCTGCAAGCAAACCATATTTTTGCGCTTTGCTTGCCTGGGCCGTTCCATGTCGCAGCGCCACGTGGCTCAGTTCGTGGGCCATGACACCGGCCATCTCGCCCTCGTTGTGTGCCGCTTCGATCATGCCGCGGTTGACATACATTGGACCACCGGGCAAAGCGAACGCATTGATGTCACTCGCATTGACGACCTTGAAATAATATTGGAACTCGGGATGCTGAAACTCGGGCGGAATCGAATTAACCAGCCGCTGCCCAATACGCGAAACGTAGTTGGTGGCGTCGGCGTCACGCAAAATCGGCAACTGCTGTTCTACTTCGGCAGCAGCCTGACGACCAACTTTAACATCGTCTGTAGGTTTATATTTGTTGCTGTGATACGTAATTTGCGTCTGCGAAAAGACTCCAACAGGCATTGCGAAAACTGCCGCTGCTGTGAGCCATACCATTAGCCGCTGTGCTCTGTTTGAATGCTTCCTAATCATTTCTATCCTCCGTATCGACGGTTGAGCGAAAGTTCTCGTTCCGTCAGGCAATAAATCCACTAACTAAAAAGAGCGGCCAGTTCCGAGGTTGGCCGCTCTAGCCATCACTGCTGGCCCTCATCCTCCCCGGAATTCATTTTCTCACCATATTCGTGTCGTTTGGGGAAGAGAGCCTGAGGCCTGACTCGCGTTTGAAGAGTTTCTGGAAAAGCGCGTTTACCCGGTCTCTCTTGCCAAAATGTTGCGACAGGGAAGCTAAAGCTGAACCAAAACGCAACATCGTTGGCGTCCCTGAGCACGATTTCAGTCCGAAGATTTTGCAAGTTGGTTATCGGCAAACCCTCCGCTTAGCTTCATTAGCAAGGTCAGTGCCAGAATGAGTCTCTATCCAGCTATTTGTTTCGCGGTTCTATATGCTCGTTAAACCATTTTGTCGGCTCCGCAATAGGTGAGATATGGTGAGGTTCGCCCTTCCAAACGCGGATCATCGAAACAATCAGAAACACCATGGCCAGAGCCTTAAAGAGCGTGCCTCCAATCGAGCTACCGGTGATTGCTCCAACCACACTAAACAGAGTGGACACGACCAGGATAGCAATATGTAGTGCAATGCCTTGAGCGGCGTGAAAACGCACACGTGGTTCTCTCCTGGGCACCAGAAACAACTCAAGCAAGGAAACAACGACACCAATGTAGAACGGAGTGTAGGGCAACATTTCCGCCCACTTTTCAGGCAAGCCTATACCAGCCACCGAACGGTGAGTTGGTTTCTGATCTATAGACCGATATGGTGTGGGCGATGGTTGATAAGGTGCAGGCGGAGAATAAGTGGGAGGAACAAAAACTGATGGATAGGGCGACTCGGGATTCACGTTGTCGTAGCGTCGCGTGGGAGCTTCTGAATAGACATTGCGTCGCGCATTTTCGTCGGGAGCGGAACCGATCTCGCGCGTTGCTCCCTTCACTTCCTTAGTCTCCGGGCCGCTACCAGCTTCGCCCCACACTTCTTCGGTCTTCTTGACGAAGTCAGGATCTAAAGGATTAGTGTCGTATTTGCTCTTCTTCGTCTTCATTAGCAGGTCCTACGATACGCTTTCCTGAATGGTTCAATCTTACTCGTCCGCAATTACATACTCAACTTCTTCCCAACGCCCCTCGCGTTCAGAGATACGAAACGCGCGAATGATAGGTTGCGGACCTGCCAAACCGACAATGAAATAGACAGCCTGAGGATAATAAGCCAGCCGGACATCAGTTTGAGAAGGCGCCGGCTCCGCGGATCGAGGATGAGAATGATAGATAGCGATTAGTTCTTCGCCACGTTCGCGCATCTGTCGCTGCGCTGCGAAGAGCTCTTCGGGGGCAGCCTCGTAGGAAACGATCGTATCAGCAGCGACGTTGCGCAAGGCATAGATGCCCTTCGCTCTCCCCTCTTCGCTGCCGCCTATCAGACCGCAACACTCAGCCGGATGCGCTTTCTGTGCGCTTGCGAGAATCTGATCGCGGTGTGAACTTTGCAGAGTGATCATTTATTACGATTATTCGGTTGGCGAGTTTGGATTCCAATACTCGACTATCTACTGGGACCGCGGGCGCCCTCGCCCGCAGTGCTACGCGTATTCACGCTTCTGCTGGATGAGTCCTCGCAATCATTGCGGGCGAGGGCGCCCGCGATCCCAGTAAAGAGGTTGAGCACTTATTGCTTGTCTACGATTTTAAGATGCAGTTCCTCCAACTGTTTCGCATCGACCTCGCCCGGGGCGTCAATCATTAGATCAGTAGCGGAAGCGGTCTTCGGGAAAGCCATCACATCGCGAATATTCTCGGTTGGCACCAGCACCATCATCAGTCTCTCGATACCAGGCGCGATGCCGCCATGTGGCGGCGTGCCAAACTCCAGGGCATCAAGAAAGAATCCGAAGCGCGCCCGAGCTTCTTCAGTAGTCATTCCCAGGGCCTTGAATACCAGTCGCTGCACGTCACGCCGGTGAATACGAATCGAGCCGCTGGCCAACTCAACTCCGTTGATCACGGGATCGTAAGCCTTAGTGCGCAGCCTTCCCAGCAAGGCAGTCTCTCCACTCTCGACGGCACGTTCGAGTAGCGGCAAATCTTCATCGAGAGGCGAGGTGAATGGATGGTGCATCGCATAATAGCGGTCGTCGTCTTCGTGATACTCAAACATCGGAAACTCGGTTACCCACAGTGGCGCATAAACGTTTGCCGGTATCAACTTCTCACGCCTGGCCACTTCATTACGCAATGCACCCAGGCTGGCCGCGACTGTCTTCGCTTTGCCCGCGACAATCAAAACAGCATCGCCCTTATCCCCGGACGCTGCCGAGGCGAGGCGAACAACACCCTCCTCACCAAGTGCCTTTAACAATGATGAGGTGATTTCGTCGCCAAGTTTTATCCAGGCGAGTCCGGTCGCTCCGTAGCGCTTGACGAACTCCTGCAATTCATCCAGCGTTTTTCGCGAAAGGCCGGCGCCACCGCGCACCGCAATCCCTTTCACTTCTCCACCAGCCGCCAGCGCCGATGCATAAGGTGCGAAATCGGTTCCGTGCAGCACTGTCGAAAGGTCTTTCAACTCCATACCCTCGATTCGCAAATCAGGCTTGTCGGAACCCCAGCTCCGCATTGCCTCCGCATAAGTGAAGCGCGGAAAGGGCAACGGCAAGTCGACTCCGATTAACTTGAAGACCCGCGCAAACAGTCCTTCAGTTACCGAATAGATTTGATCGAGCGTCGCAAAACTCATCTCCACGTCAAGCTGGGTGAATTCGGGTTGGCGATCGGCGCGTAAATCCTCGTCGCGAAAACAACGAGCGATTTGGAAGTACTTGTCCAGACCCGCAATCATGCATAACTGCTTGAACAACTGCGGAGATTGTGGCAACGCAAAGAATTTCCCCGGCTGCACGCGAGAAGGAACGATGTAGTCGCGCGCGCCCTCGGGAGTGGATTTGATGAGAATAGGCGTTTCTATCTCGTTGAAGCCTTGCTCGTCCATGTAACGCCTTATCTCCCGAAGCACGCGATGGCGCAGGCGCAGGTTCGCCTGAAGCTGGGGCCGGCGCAGATCGAGATAGCGATACTTCAAACGCAGGTCCTCGCTGGCCAGCGAGTCACTGGTCGCTGTTTCGAGCTGAAACGGCAAAGTGCGCGCATCGTTAAGAAGTAACAGCTCGCGCGCGTGCACTTCGACCTCGCCCGTCTCAAGCTTTGGGTTACGTTGGTTCTCGTCGCGTAACGTCACGTCACCAGTTACGGCGACCACAAACTCACCGCGCACATCCTTGGCTTTCGCATGGGCGTCCGGCGCGTCTTCGGAATTGAGAACAACCTGCGTGATGCCCTCGCGATCGCGCAAATCAATAAATGTAAGTTCACCAAAGTCGCGGCGGCGAGCCACCCAGCCCATCAGGGTGACAGTTTTGCCGACGTCATCAGGGCGGAGTGCGCCACAGGAGTGCGTACGTTGTAAGTTTCCCAGGTTGTCGAGCATGTGTTGAATATCAGCCTGTAACTTGCGCAAGTTCGATCAAATTACCGCCGGGATCGCGGACATAAAAGCGTTTTACGCCAGCGACCGGTCGCGGATCGGGAATCACGCTAAAGCCTGAATTCCGCAAGTTCATTTCTGCGGACTTGACGTCGGCGATGTGATAACAAACATGACGATCGCTCGATTCGTTGTGAATATCATCTTCTATGGACAAATGAAGCTGGATGGCGCCGAGCTGGTACCATGCACCACTGTTTTGTCTCGTTCCCTCCGGCTTAGGAACCTGCTGCAGCCCGAGAATGTCAGCGTAAAAATGTTTGGCAGCTGCCTCCTGCGCGTTTGGCACAGTTACATTCACATGCCCCATCTTTGTAATCCCGATACTCATAATTAATCTGATACTACTTATTGCTTTGTGACTGTGTCTGATTAGTGAAATCAGCCACGGCGTCCAACTGCTTCTCTTTATCAACGACGCCAGGCTTTTCTGCCAGATAAGCATTAAACGCCGCTGAACGATTCCGCGGAATGCTCAGTGACTTCCATTCAGACGATCGAAAGTGTTTCGCGAGAAAGACAATTTGGCCGATGTGATAAGCGTAGTGCATCAACTGCCGGTTAATCGCCTGTATCACCGTGTGTTCCTGGCCGCGAATCAGAACCTTCCGTTCCAAATCTTCGGAGACTAAGGGCTCGAGGGCATCAAAGACTCGTTGCCAGCCTTTTTCCCAGTAAGCGAGTACATCATCCTTGCCGGTCTTAGGTTCAATCACAAACTCCATGTCGCGATTGCGATCAGGCTTCTCACCGTCGCTGATCAGAAAGTCGGTCCAGCGTGACAGCATGTTGCCGGCCATGTGCTTCATAATCACGGCAACGCTGTTTGCCTCTTCATCAAGAGTGATAGAGAATTCGTCTTCCTTGAGTTGGTCGAGCGCCTTCTCCGCCATCTTCTTGTAAGCTCGTAGGCTCGCGATTGAGTCTTCAAGATAATGTTTGGCTAGTGCTTCGTTCATGGTCTTATCTCTCGTCTCACTGCTGAGCCCTCAGTTCGCTGACCGTGTGACCTGTGGTTTTTGCAGCCGACTGGCTCTTTCGGATTCTCCGCGTCAACTTGCGCCACTTATTAACAACAGCGATCTTTTCCTCGAACGACAGTTGAGCCAAACGCTTCCGCCGCCTTGCCTTCTGCCTGAACAACTCCGTAACGTCAGGATATTTCTTCATTTCATTTTCTGCCGATCCAGTGTCTCCCACTTCTTGACTAGCCCATGGCGGATCAGAATGCTATCTAACCGTTCCTGATCCACGGCGTTGTGCTCAATGAACTGCGCAATCCGGGCGTGATCTTTAAGCCTGCCGGTTTGCAGCATGATCGCTACGAGGTGCTCAGCCTGCATGACGCGTGTCTTTGTTCGGTGAAAGGTAACTTCCCTGGCTTGCTCGACTGCTTCTTCCAACAGTGGATTGAAGATCGGAAGAAACTGGACGGGCCAGCCTTCAATGTCAATTGAATCGCCTTGACCTTTATAGCCCAAGTCCGAAAGGTATTCGTAAAGGGGCGCCAGGATGTCCAGTCCAGCGCTTGGATCCTTTACATGAAAAAAAATATCAAGGTCGTTTGTATTAATGGGCTCGATGTAGAAAATAGCCGCGACCGCTCCGCCGATAGCGTACTGTTCGATCACGTCGTCCTTTACCATTCTGTTTAAAACTCGAAGTGTCTTCTCCATTGCCTACAAAGATTCCCGCAAGGTCATGGCCAAATCTTCACGCCGAACATTTCGCTGTTCGCCTGATCGTAAATCCTTAACTGCAACGTCGCCCCGCGCGCGCTCGTCGTCGCCGATAATCACAACGAAGGGAATCCCGCGCGCTGAGGCATACTTGAATTGTTTGCCCAGTTTGTCTGCTTCCGTATAAACGTCAACCCGAAAACCCGCGTTACGCAGCTCCTCGGCAACCACAATCGAGTCAGTTGCCGACTGCTCATTCCAGATGCTGACCATCACATCTGCGGGCGAACTCACAAGTTGCGGCGGGAACATCTCGCGTTCCGTCATCACCACGATGATCCGCTCAAGCCCAAGCGAAAAGCCACACGCGGGAACATCTTTACCCAGAAACATGGAACATCTTTACCCAGAAACATTCCCACCAGGTTGTCATAACGCCCGCCACCTCCCAAACTGCCCGGAAGATCCTTCACGTTGATCTCTATGATCGCACCGGTATAGTAGGACAACCCACGGGCCAACGTAGGATCTATCCTGATGCGCGAAGCGGTGCCATTGGCGGTGCAAAAATTTAGAATCGACTGTAGCGCCTCTATGCCACGCGCTCCGGCTTCATTGTTACCCATGAATTCAACCAGCCGACCAAGTAATGCCGCGTTAATCGCTTCTCGTCTTTTCTCTTCGTCATCAATGGCGATATTGGCCGCCTGCTCAAGCGAACCAAGCTCGCCAAAAAAGTCTAGCCACCGCTGGCGAGCTCTCACTGCAATGGCCGCCTCTCTAAGTTCGATATCGACCCCTTCTTGTCCAATCTTGTCCAACTTATCAAGCGCAACCAATGCTTCGTTGTGCTGTTCACGAGGTATTCCTGCCCTATCCAGTAGGCCGGCTAGGATCTGACGATGATTAACCCTTATGACGAAATCATCGAATCCTAGTGCCGCCAAGGCATCGCTCGCGGCAGCAATCAGCTCAGCCTCAACAACCATCGAACGTGATCCGAGAACGTCAACATCACACTGATAGAACTCGCGAAAGCGGCCGCGCGCCGGGCGGTCGGCGCGCCAGACTGGTTGAATCTGATAGCGTTTGAAAAATTTCGGTAGCTCATTTTGATATTGTGCAACTACGCGCGCAAGCGGAACAGTCAAATCGTAACGAA
>WNGJ01034847.1_pt1 | contig 10027 bp, 1 predicted proteins | sample 5400611 | NCBI WGS metagenome assembly WNGJ01 (sample SAMN13153375, study PRJNA577476) | soil metagenome | isolation source: 40 cm soil or saprolite under Garry oak tree replicate 1 | place: USA:California | collected 2016-06-15
AGAGGGAGGGGAACCGATGGTCTTCGTCCTTGGAAAATCGGGCGAGGTCGTATCCCCAACGACGTACACATTGCCGCTGGCGTTGACGGCAATGCCACCGATGTAATCGCTGCCGCTGCCGCCAAGGTAAGTCGCATAAACCAGTTGCGGGTCAATGATCAAGGGCCGGCTGGCATCATAGGCAGCGATCTCGAAGCCAACCTCTCGGCGATTGTTGAGCACGAATTTAGCGGCAATCTCCTGTCGTCCGGCTTCGGTTTGCTGGTAAGCAACTGGTTTATGCCAGCGGACTGTGCCCCCGGCAAGCTCGGCGACCAGATCGCCTTGCCCATCAATCTCCAATCGCTCGGCTCCGGCAAAATCGATGGCGATGCGCGCCGGATCGGCGTGTGCGCCCACCAGGAAATCGTACTCCACCTGCCGCTGGTTGCCGTAGTAAACCAAGTCCACGCCCGGATAGACCTGATGATACTTGACTTTGGCGAAGGTGGGGATGGCCGAGCGCCACTGACTGGGATCGTTGCCAACGAAATAGTTGACGGTGCCGGGCAGTTGATCGAGGCCTTCAACGCGCGGCTGAGCGTTAGCGCCCAGCAAAGTCATTCGCAACTCTGCTTGGGCAATTTTATTTTCACCCGAGCGCCTGCGGGGCTGGCGGTTGGGGTTATCGTTGGCAGAACTTCCAACGGTGGCGCACAAGGAAAGGACCGCTTGGGTGGGCGTTAAGAACAGGGTGTAACCGCGGCCGCGTGAGAGAAAAAGAACCGGCTCGTCAGTTTGGCCGGCATTGGGTTCAAATTGCATCGGCAGGGCGTAAAGCTGGGCGGCTGAAATCGGAGCCGTGGGTCCAGCGGGTTGGGCGCTTGGGCTGGTGCCTGTCTGCGCAGGCAGGTCGGCTGGGGAGGCGCTTGAGAGCGCGCAGGCCAGCGCAAGAACGGCCATGGTGCAGAAAGCCTTGAGACCAGGAATCTGCAACTGGGAGCCGCAGCGCTGTCCTGGTTCAGGTTCGAGATCGAGCAGGTGAGGGGCAAGGCTGTTGCTTTGCGAACGGGTGGAGCATGTCAAGGAATGCATAGCGCGATGTTGCTTTAGGGTTTTTGGTTGATCTGATTTGGCGGATTCGAAAGTTGATTGATGAACATGATGAATAAATTTAGGAATTTCAGTCACGCTCAGGGGAGTTGCCGAACACGGTAAAACCTGCTAGTCGCTGAGACACCGGTGTCGGTGACCTCGACGATCCCTCCCGTGCCAGCGACATTGGTCCCGGTAATGGACCAGTCGCCATCATTCAGGGCTTCGATGTACTCCAGACGATACATGAGGCCAACTGCGGTTTCGAAGCGGATGATCACATTGGCGCCGGCCAGTTGCAGGGAGGTGATGCGAATGGGGCCGCTAAAACCGTTGGTCACCACAATGTAACTGGGCTCAGACAGAGTGTTAGCGCCGAGCGGTCCGCTGACGGTGAGGCTGACGGTGTTGGTGGCCGCCACGGTGTAGGTGTAGCTGAAATTCGTAGCGGCAGTGTTGGTGGTTGTCCCATCGCCAAAGTCCCAAAAGCGGTTGGTAATGGTGCCGGTGGAGTTGTCTGCCAAGGAAACGATGAGTGGTGCAAGGCCGCTGATGGGACTGGCGAAGAAGCCTGCCACCGGAACCAGCGCCCCAGCGCCAGTGAGGGTGTTGGTGGAGCTGGCGGCATTGTCGGCGGTAAAGACCATTACATTGCTGAAGCTGTCCTCAGTAACCGGACTAAAGCGCACGACGATGTTGGCGGACCCAAACCCAGGCAGGTTGAAAGGTATGCCGGACACTATGCTGAATCCCGACGTGTCGGGACTGACCAGAGCAGCGCCATTGGTGATGGGCATCGTGCCCAGGTTAGTGACGACAAAGGCGGCCTGGGCGCTGGCACCGACTGCAACGGCACCAAAATCCAGGCTGGCCGGTGAGACGGCAAATTGAAGTGGCGCAAGGCCGATGCCGGAAAGCGCGTTTGTGATGGTGCCGCTGTTGCTCTCAAAGACAATTTGATTGCTGAAGCTCGTGGCGTTGGTGGGAGCAAAGGCGACAGTCACCAGGCCGGTTTGACCAGCCGCCAGGCTGAAGTCCGTGCCGGACTGGCCTACGCTGCCGTCCTGGATGACGAATGCCGACGCATCGGGAGTCTCGCCCGCAGTGATGAAGACGGTGCCGGTCAACGTCAGGCCGCCGGTGTTCACGACTTGGAAGCTCTCGATGTTGGTTCGACCGACAAAAACCGGGCCGAAGTCCAGATTGGTTGGACTGAGCGACAACTGCGGCGGTGGGTTAGTGACGACGATGTAATTGGCCTGAGAGAGAGTGTCAGTGCCCACCGGACCCGTGACGGTGAGGCCGACAGTGTTAGTGGCTGCCAGCAAGTAGCTGTGGCTAACACTGCTGGCGACGGTATTGGTGGTTGTCCCATCGCCAAAGTCCCAGAAGCGGTTGGTGATGGTGCCGGTCGAGAGGTCGGTGAAAGAAACCATCAGCGGCTCTTGGCCACTGGTTGGCTCGCCGCTAAAACTGGCCGCTGGGGCCAGTGCGCCGACGCCCAGGACAGCATTAGTGGAATTGCCGCCGTTGAGAGTGCTAAAGACGACCACGTCGCTGAAACTGCCGGCGTCGGTCGGCGCAAAGCGCAGGACGATGTTGGTGGAGGCGGAAGCGTCAAGGTTGAACACCGTTTCGGAGAGAATGTTGAATCCTGACGTGTCGGGATTACCGACTGAAACCAGGCCGTTGGTGATCGGAACATCGCCCAGGTTGCTGAGGACAAAACCCGCTTGGGTGCTGGCCCCGACCGCAACAATGCCAAAGTCCAGGTTGATAGGTGAGACGACCAGTTGAGCGGGCGCCAGGCCCGAGCCAGTGACGAAATTGGTAAAATTTCCCCCATTACTCGAAAAGACCACCGCATTACTGAAGCTGTCCGCGCTGGCGGGAGCAAAACTGACCATCACCAAGCCGGTTTGCCCGGCCGCCAAGCCGAAGTCCGTGCCGGACTGGCCTCCGCTGCCGCTTTCGATGGCGAACGGAAGAGTTGTGGAGACTACGCCCGTCAGGGTTGGCCCACCGAGGTTGACCACCTGGAAACTCGTTACGGTAACGTAATCGGTCTTAACCAAAGCGCTGACACCCACCGGCCCGCTGACGGTGAGGCTGACGGTGCTTGTGGTCGCCAAGGTGTAGGTGTGGCTCAAATTGGCGGCGAGAGTATTGGTAGTAGTCCCGTCGCCAAAGTCCCAGAAGCGGTTGGTAATGGTGCCGGTGGAGCTGTCGCTGAAGACGACCGTCAGTGGCAAGAGGCCGCTGGTCGGGTCGCCGCTGAAGTTGGCTGTTGCCACCAGCGCCCCCGTGCCCAGGACGGCATTGGTGGAGAAGGGCAGGCCAGGCTCTGGCTCGCCGTTGTCCATCGAGAAGATGACCACGTTACTGAAACCGACGGCGTCAATCGGCGCAAAGCTGACGACGAGGTTGGTGGAACCGAAGCCAGCCAAACTGAAGGGTGTGCCGGACATGATGCTGAAGGGTCCCTCATTGATTGTCGCAAAGCCGCTTGCCACTGCCCCGCCCAAGTTGGTAACGACAAAGCTGGCCGCGGCGCTGCTGCCCACCGCAACCGTGCCGAAGTTGAGGCTCGGTGGCAACACGGCTGGCTCACCCGGAGTGAGGCCAACGCCAGAGACGGTGTTGCTGGCGTTGCCGCCATTGCTGGCAAATACGACGACGTTGCTGAAGCTGGCCGCGTTGGTGGGAGCAAAACTGACCATCACCAAGCCAGTTTGACCCGCTGCCAGGCTGAAGGGACTACCGCTCTGGATGGCGAATCCCGACGCGTTGGGAGTCTGGTCCGTAGCCACGGACACGGTGCCGGTCAGAGTCAGGCCGCCGGCGTTGACCACCTGGAAACTCTGGGTGCTGGTCTGCCCGATGACAAGCAAGCCGAAATCCAGATTAGTCGGACTGAGCCACAATTGCGGCGGCGGATTGGTGGCTACAATGTAATTGGCCCTGGTCAGAGTGTCAGTACCTAGCGGACCGCTGGCCGTGAGGCTGACGGTGCTGGTGGCCGCAAGAGCGTAGGTGTGGCTGAAAGTGGTTGCGGCGGTGTTGGTGGTGGTGCCATCGCCAAAATCCCAATACCGGTTGGTGATGGTGCCGGTCGAGTTGTCAGTGAAGGAAACCACAAGCGGGTTGACGCCGCTGGTTGGGGCGCCGCTAAAGTTAGCCGCCGGCACGACCGCCCCGGTCCCCAAGACGGCATTGGTGGAGTTGCCGCCGTTGCTGGTGAGGACCACTGCATTGGTGAAGCTGCCAGCAATAGTCGGCGCAAAGCGCACCACCAGGTTGGTGGAACCAAACCCAGCCAGGCTGAATCCCGACGGGTCGGGAGACAGAATACTGAATGGTAACGACGCACTCCCTTGCGTCCCTGATATCGTCGCAATGCCGTTCGTCACTGCCGCTCCACCCAGGTTAGTAACGACGAAACTGCCCAACGCGCTGGAACCAACAACTAGTGTGCCAAAATCCAGGCTTGATGGCGAAATGGCGAGTTGGGGAGGCGTCAGCCCAGTGCCTGAGAGCCCATTGGTGCTATTCCCGCCGTTGCTTGTGAATACGACCACATTGCTGAACCCCCCTCCGTCGGAGAGGCGGGGATCCGTCGGCGCAAAACTGACCATCACCAAGCCGGTTTGACCAGCCGCCAGGCTGAAGGGACTGCCGCTTTGGATTGCGAATCCCGACCCGTCGGGAATCTCGCCTCTAGTAATCGAGACCGCACCAGTCAAAGTCAGCCCGCCGGTGTTGACCACTTCAAAGCTCCGGGTGTTGGTCTGCCCGATGACGACCGGGCCGAAGTCCACGTTGCTCGGACTGATCGACAACTGCGGCGGTGGATTGGTGACGATAATGTAATTTGGCTGGGACAGAGTATCGGCGCCCACCGGCCCGCTGACGGTGAGGCTGACGGTGCTGGTGCCCGCTGTGGCGTAGGTGTGCGAAATAATCGTGGCGCTGGTGTTGATGGTGGAGCTGTCGCCAAAGTCCCAGAACCGGTTGGTGATGGTGCCGGTGGAGTTGTCGGTAAAGCTGACTGTCAGCGGTTTGAGGCCGCTGGTGGGGCTGCCACTGAAGCTGGCGACCGGCACGACTGCGCCGGTGCCGGTCAGCGCATTGGTGCCGCTTCCGCCATTGCTGCTGCTGACTACGACCACATTGCTGAAACTGGCGGCGCTGTCCGGCGCAAAGCTCATCACCAGGTTGGTCGAACCAAATCCAGAAAGGCTGAAAGGCGTGCCGGAGACAACGGTGAACCCCGACGAGTCGGGGCTAATCGTGGCCAGGCCGTTGCTCAGAGCGGCTCCGCCCTGGTTGGTAATTACAAAGCTGGCTTGGGCGCTGGAGCCCACCGCCACCGTGCCGAAGTTAAGGCTTCCAGGCGTAACCGCAAGCCGGGCCGGCGTCAGGCCGCTGCCGGTGACGCTGTTGGTGGAGTTGCCGCCGTTGCTGGTGAAGATCGCCAGGTTGCTGAAGCTGCCGGCGCTGGCTGGGCCGAAAGCCACCTGCACCTGGCCGGCCTGGCCAGGCGGCAGGTTGAAGGGACTGCCGCTGGTGATGGCGAATGGCAGCGTCGCGCTCACCGCCCCGGTCAGAGTCAGACCGCCGCTATTGACCACCTGGAAACTCAGCACGTTGGTCTGGCCGATCACCACCGCTCCAAAGCTCAGATTGGCTGGGCTGAGCGTCAGCAACGGCGGCGGATTGGTCACCACGATGTAGCTGGTCCGCTGCAGTGTATTGGTCCCCACCGGGCCGCTGACGGTGAGGCTGACGGTGTTAGTGGATGCAAGTGCGTAGGCGTGGCTGAAATTGGTGGCGGCGGTGTTAGTGGATGTTCCATCGCCAAAGTCCCAGAACCGGTTGGTGATGGTACCAGAGGAGTTGTCAGTGAAGGAAACCGTCAGTGGTCTGACGCCGCTGGTCGGGACGCCGCTGAAGTTAGCCGTTGGCACCAGCGCTCCGCTACCGAGAACTGCATTGGTGGAGTTGCCGCCGTTGCTGGTGAAGACCACCACATTGCTGAAGCTGCCGACAGTAGCCGGCGCAAAGCGTACGGGGAGATTGGTGGAGCCGAACCCAGCCAGACTGAAGGGTGTGCCGGACACAAGACTGAAGGGTCCGGCACTGATTGTGGCAACGCCGTTGGTCAGAGCCGCCCCACCGAGATTGGTAACAACAAAACTGGCTTGGGCGTTGGTACCGACCGCCACAGTGCCAAAGCTGAGGTTTGGCGGGGAGACGGCAAGCTGAGCCGGAGTCAGGCCGGTGCCAGTAACGCTGTTAGTGGCATTCCCCCCGTTGCTGGTGAAGACCACCACATCGGTGAAGCTGGTAGCGTTGGTGGGAGCAAAACTGACCATGACCAGGCCAGTTTGACCAGCCGCCAGGCTGAAGGGGCTGCCGCTGCGGATGGTGAAGGGCAGCGTAGTCGAGACCGCGCCGGTGAGGGTCAGGCCGCCGGTGTTGACGACTTGGAAGCTTTGCGAGTTGGTCTGGCCAATAACGACCGAGCCGAAGTTCAGATTGGTTGGACTGAGCGACAACTGCGGGGGCGGATTGGTTACGATAATGTAGTTCGCCTGGGACAGCGTGTTGGTACCGACCGGACCGCTGACGGTGAGGCTGACGGTGTTGGTAGCCGCAAGCGCGTAGGTATGGCTGAAAGTAGTGGCGACTGCGTTGGTGGTTGTCCCATCGCCAAAATTCCAAAACCGGTTGGTAATAGTGCCGGTGGAGTTATCGGTGAAGGAAACGGTTAGCGGCTTGACGCCGCTGGTCGGGTTGCCGCTGAAGTTAGCCGTCGGCACCAGTGCCCCGGCACCCAGAACTGCATTGGTGGAGTTGCCGTCGCTGCTGGTAAAGACCACGACGTTGCTGAAGCTGGCAGCATTTGTGGGGCCGAAGCGCACGAAGAGGTTGGTGGACGCGAAGCCGGCAAGGCTAAATGGTGTGCCGGACACAATACTAAATCCCGACGCGTCGGGACTAATTGTGGCAACGCCGTTGCTCACTGCTCCTCCGCCCAGGTTGGTAACCACAAAGCTCGCCTGGGCACTGGAAGCGACGGCGACGTTGCCAAAATTCAGGCTGGCGGGTGACACGGCGAGGCCCGAAGGGGTGATGCCAGTGCCGGAAACCGCATTTGTGGATCTGCCGCCATTGCTGGTGAATACCACGACGTTGCTGAAGTTGGCCAGGTTCGTGGGAGCGAAACTGACCATGACCAGGCCGGTTTGGCCAGGCGCTACGCTGAAGGGACTACCGCTCTGGATGGCAAAGGGCCGCGTCGTGGTGACCGCGCCAGTCAAGGTTTGCCCGCCGCCGTTGACGACTTGGAAGCTCAGGACGTTGGTTCGGCCGATCATGACGCCGCCGTAGTTCAGATTGGTTGGACTAAGGGACAACAACGGCGGTGGATTGGTTACGGTAATGTAATTGGCCCGAGACAGAGTATTGGTGCCCACCGACCCGCTGACGGTAAGAGTGACAGTGCTGGTGAGGGCCAGAGTGTAGGTGTAGCTGAAATTGGTGACCGCGGTGTTGGTGGTTGTCCCATCGCCAAAATCCCAAAAGCGGTTGGTGATGGTGCCGGTGGAGGTATCGGTGAAGGAGACCGTTAGCGGTTTGACGCCGCTCCTGGGGGAGCCGCTATAGTTAGCCGTCGGCGCCGGCGCCCCTGTCCCCAGTACGGCATTGGTAGAGCCGCCGCCGCTGCTGCTAAAGACAACCGTATTGCTGAAGCTGGCAGCACTGACGGGCGCAAAGCGCACCACGACGTTGGTGGAACCAAACCCTGCCAGGCTGAAGGGTGTGCCTGACACAATACTGAAGGGTCCTGCGCTGATTGTGGCAATCCCGTTGGACAGTGCCGCCCCGCCGAGGTTGGTCACCACAAAACTGGCTTGGGCGCTGGCACCAACGGCGACAGTGCCGAAGTTAAGGCTTGGTGGCGAGACGCCAAGCTGGGCCGGAGTAAGGCCAACGCCAGTGACGCTGTTGGTGGCGTTGCCGCCATTACTGGTGAAGACCACTACATTGCTGAAGCTGGCGGCATTGGTGGGAGCGAAACTGACCATGACCAGACCGGTTTGATAAGTTGCCAGGCTGAAGGGGCTGCCGCTTTGGATGGCGAATCCCGAGGCGTCGGGAGTCTGGCCGGTAGTAATGTTGACGGCGCCCGTCAGAGTCGGCCCGCCGATGTTGACAACCTGGAAGCTTTGGGTGTTGGTTTGGCCGATCACTACTGGGCCGAAGTTCAGGTTGATCGGACTGAACGATAACTGCGGTGGTGGATTGGTGACGACGATGTAATTGGCCTGAGACAGAGTATTGGTGCCGACGGGTCCGCTGACGGCGGCCAGGAGCCAATGGTGGGAGCGCCGACGAAGTCTGCCGCGGGCACCAGCGCTCCGGCGCCCAGGACAGCATTGGTGGAGTTGCCACCGTCACTGGTGAATACCACCACATTGCTGAAACTGGCGGCGTTGGGCGGGGTAAAGCGAACCACAAGGTTGCTGGAACCGAAGCCAGCCAAACTGAAGGGGACCGTGCCGGTCTGGCCTCCACCGGACACAATGCCAAAGGGTCCGGCACCGATTGTGGCGACGCCGTTGCTGAGTGGCGCTCCACCGCGGTTGGTAACGACAAAGGTGGATTGGGCGGTGGCACCCACAACCAGGGTGCCGAAATTCAAGCTCGATGGCGAGATGGCCAGTTGCGCAGGCGTTAGGCCGCTGCCGGCAACCTGATTGGTGGAGTTGCCGCCGTTGCTGGTGAATACGACCACATTGCTGAAGCTGGCGGCGTTGGTGGGAGCAAAACTAACCATAACCACCCCAGTTTGACCTGGGGGCAGGCTGAAGGGACTGCCGCTTTGGATTGCAAAGGGCCGCGTCGTGGTGACCGCGCCGGTCAAGGTGAGCCCGCCAAGGTTGACCACCTGGAAGCTCTGGGTGTTGGTCTGGCCGATAATTATCTGGCCGAAGTTCAAATTGTTTGGACTGAGGGACAACAGTGGCGGCGGATTGGTGACGACGATGTAATTGGGGCGAGACAGTGTGTTGGTGCCGACGGGTCCGCTGACGGTGAGGCTGACGGTGCTGGTCTGCGCGACAGCGTAGGTGTAGCCGAAATTGGTGGCGGCGGTGTTGGTGGTGGTCCCATTGCCAAAGTCCCAATAGCGGTTGGTGATGGTGCCGGTGGAATTGTCTGTGAAGGAAACCGTTAGCGGTCTCACGCCGCCGGTGGGATTGGCGGTAAAGTTAGCCGCTGGCACGATCGCTCCGATCCCCAGAACGGCATTGGTGGAGCCGCCGCCGTTGCTGCTAAAGATAACTACATTGCTGAAGCTGCCAGCACTAGCGGGGGTGAAACGCACCACGAGGTTGGTGGAACCGAAACCAGTGAGACTGAACGGTGTGCCGGACACGATACTGAAAGGGCCTGCACTGATTGTGGCAAGGCCGTTAGTCAGTGCCGCCCCGCCGAGATTGGTAACAACAAAACTGGCTTGGGCGTTCGAGCCGACGGCCAGAGTGCCGAAGCTGAGGCTTGGTGGCGAGACGGCAAGCAGGGCCGGAGTGAGGCCAACGCCAGTGACGATGTTGGTGACGTTGCCGCCGTTGCTGGTGAATACGACCGTGTTGCTGAAGCTGGCGGCGTTGGTGGGAGCAAAACTCACCATGACCAGGCCGGTTTGATAAGTTGCCAGGCTGAAGTCCGAGCCGGACTGGCCTTGGCTGCCGCTTTGGATGGCAAACGGCTGAGTGGTCTGCACGACACCGGTCAGAGTCGGGCCGCCAATGTTGGCCAATTGGAAACTCAGAGTATTGCTTTGTCCGATAACGACTGCTCCGAAATCCAGGTTGGTTGGGCTGAGGGACAACAGGGGCGGCGGATTGCTAACGATAATGTAGTTGGCGCGCAACAGAGTATTGGT
>WNGJ01010180.1_pt1 | contig 10026 bp, 8 predicted proteins | sample 5400611 | NCBI WGS metagenome assembly WNGJ01 (sample SAMN13153375, study PRJNA577476) | soil metagenome | isolation source: 40 cm soil or saprolite under Garry oak tree replicate 1 | place: USA:California | collected 2016-06-15
CGCGGATGCGGGATGGGGACAGAACCATGACAGACGGAACACCGGCCGATCGCCACCGAACTTTGCGCCTGCTGGGCGCATTGGTCGGCCTTTCCGCCACACTGGGTGCCTGCACAAACACCGGCGGAGAAATCGTGACGGCGAGCGTTCCGAACGATTATCGCCTGCGCCATCCGATCGCGATCCAGGAAGCCGACCGCTCCATCGTCATTTTCGTCGGGCATGCGCGCGGCGGCCTGTCCGCCGCGCAGCGCGCCGACGTGCTGGGCCTGGCGCAGACTTGGGTTCACGAAGGCACCGGTGCGATCGTGGCGGACGTGCCGGCCGACACGCCGAACGCACGGGCTGCCGCGGCCACATTCCGGGAAGTTCAGGCATTGCTTGCGGCGGGCGGCGTGCCTCCCCGCGGCATCAAATTACATCACTACCATCCAGATGACCCGCGCACGCTCGCGACGATCAGGCTATCTTATCCGAAGATCGCGGCGGTCGCCGGACCCTGCGGCCTGTGGCCGGACGATGTCGGCCCTTCGCTCTCCAACCCTGAATATTCCGAAAACAGGCCGTACCACAATTTCGGTTGCGCTAGCCAACGCAACCTCGCGGCGATGATCGACAATCCGTCGGACCTCGAACAGCCGCGATCCGAAACTCCCGCCGATACCGCGCGGCGCACCACCGCGTTCGACAGGTATCGCAAGGGCAATCCGACCACGACCACCTATCCCGAGGCCGAAAAGGCCAAACTCAGCGATACAGGCAAATGACCAGCCACGCCCGCAAAAATCTCGAAGAGCAACCGGACGTCACGCCGCCGCACGCTGACGATTACATTGCCCCGGCCCCCCGCGTGTCGGTGCAGGCCTTCTGCCAGACCGACGAAACCGCCACCGCGGTGCGATCTGCGGGCGAAGACCGCCGCCTCGCCAAGGCCCATCTCACGGTCAAAATGGGCGGCATGGCAACCGCCATCGACACTTATCACACCCAGCCGACGCCGAACGTGATCATCATTGAGACCGAAGGCCGCAACGATATCCTTGCCGGCCTCGATGAACTCGCAAGCGTGTGCGATCCCGGCACCCGCGTCGTCGTGATCGGCACGGCCAACGATGCCGCGCCCTATCGCGAACTGGTGCGTCGCGGCGTCAGCGACTACGTGGTTGGACCGGTCGTCACCCTTGATGTGGTGCGCTCGATCTGCAGCCTGTTCTCGGCGTCGGAGGCGATCGCCGTCGGCCGCATCATCGCCGTCGTCGGCGCCAAAGGCGGCGTCGGCTCATCCACCGTCGCACACAACGTCGCCTGGGCGATCGCGCGCGATCTGGCGCTGGATTCCGTCGTCATCGATCTCGACCTTGCGTTCGGCACCGCCGGTCTCGACTACAATCAGGATCCGTTGCAGGGCATCGCCAACGCGGTGTTCTCGCCCGATCGGCTCGATACCGCAATGATGGACCGCCTGCTGTCGAAATGTACCGACCATCTCAGCCTGCTGGCGGCGCCGGCGACGCTCGAGCAGGTCTATGATTTCGGCGCCAATGCCTTCGACGCCGTGTTCGATACGCTGCGCATGACAACGTCCTGCATCGTGCTCGACGTTCCCCACCAATGGTCGGCATGGACCAAGCGCGCGCTGGTCGGCGCGGATGATATTCTGATCGTTGCCGAGCCGGACCTCGCCAATCTGCGCAATACCAAGAACATGCTGAACATGCTGAAAGCGGCGCGGCCCAATGACCGGCCGCCGCTGTATTGTCTCAATCAGGTCCGCATGCCGAAGCGCCCGGAAATCGATGCGCGCAGTTTCGCCAAGACCATCGAGAGCCAGCCGATCGCGGCTATTCCGTTCGACCCGCGCCTGTTCGGCATGGCCGCCAACAACGGTCAGATGATCGCAGAACTCACCGCGCGCCATCGCACCACGGGATTGTTCCTGCAGATCGCGCAACGCCTGACAGGCCGCGGCGAGGTCAAGAAGCCGCGGGATTCGTTCCTGGCGCCAATTCTCAGGAAGCTGCGGGCGAAGTAAGAGCCCGGCGTGGAGCGCCGCAAGGCTTCATAAGGCCTAACGAATGACGGCCGGCGGAGCCCGATTGTGCCCTTCTCGGCTAATCAGGGGCGCCCGACCGCCGCCACGGGTATTTTGTCCACGTCCGCCTGGGCATGCTCCTTCCGGGCCAGCCATTGCTTGAGATAGGCGACGTTCGCCGCCGCCTCCTCGGCCGGCCGATCGGCCTTCACAATGCCTTCCGCCTCGGCGACGCGGCCCTGCAGCCCTACCACCACCCCCAAATTCTGCCGCACCCGGGGATCCGTATCGGCGCGGCTATTGGCGCGGCGCAAGGTCTCCTCCGCCTTGGGCAGATCTTTTGAAAGCACGTAGGAAAGGCCGAGGTTGGACAGCACAGAAGGTTCGTCGGGGACGATCTTCAGCGCGCTCGCATAATACTGCCTGGCCTCTTCGTGCCGGCCAAGCTGGTCGAGCGCCGTTCCCTGGGCCGAGAGGATCCGCCAATCGGGATTGTCGGGGGTGTGGGCGCGAGTGAGGACGTCGAACGCTTGCTGGAAATTGCCATTGTCCGCCAGTGCCCGCCCGTAACCGGCAAGCAGCGGCCTGTTATCGGGGTGAGCGATCGAGGCCTGTTCGAGCACCGCGACCGCCTGGGCCCGCTGACCGGTGGCGCGAAGCGCCTTGCCGTACTGCAACGCCGCCTCGGCATCCCCTGGGTTGGCGCGAAAGCGATCGCGCTGCGCTTCCAGATCGTGCCGGGGGTCGGCGGCGCGGCTGGCTTCGGTCTTCTCGCCCAGCGCCCCCGTGATATCCGACATGCCCGCGGTCTGGCAGCTGCAGAGCCCCAGCAGCAAAATTGCTGATGATGCGGTGGACGCAAGATGTCTCGCGGAGAAATAGTGCTGGCGCAACTGCCGGAGCATTTATTGTGACCTGTGTCGGCGACTGGTCAGAAGTGCTTACATTTTTAACCCTAAGTTCCGGTTAAACCGGCGGCGCGCCCGGCTTGCGGTCGCCGGGCTCGACGCGCTCCTTGTGTCGCCTTGCGCCCGGCGGACCGACCGCGCCGGCCGGTCTCGATACCGCGCAAGGGTTTCTCGATCTAGTCGACGAATTGAGCGCCGAATTCGTAACCGATCCGCCATGCCAGCCGGCATTGGCGGGGGTGGCCTGTCGACAAGATGATGGTGAACTCAGGGGGAATGTCGGGATATTCGGCGATGACCTTCACGCCGCCGTCCGACACGTCCGTAATGGTGCAGTCACGCGGCAGCGAGCCGGTCCCGAACTGGATCTTCGCGACCCTTCTGCAGACCTGACGTTCGCTCCGTCGTCGATTCGCCAGCATATCGATCCCCTTGCCTCACTCGTTGGTTCACTCAGAACTCAAGTCGGTTTACAGAAGAATCGTTGGAATCTGCCTAGCAGGACCGCTCGCAATGTATCGGTTGTTTTTGAATTCTTTTTACCGAGTTGGTCAGAGATGTCTCGAAATGGCGCAACCAGCTTTTAAAAACCGAACGATCCCGCAGCGGATACCAGCGCCGCGGCCATCCCGTCTGCATGCGGAAGTGTTTCTTTATCTTCAAACATAAACGCTGTTTTACGGCCAGATGCCGCATCCGAAACGAATGCAGAAAATTCGTGCACGCCAGGCGTGCCCGCATTCGTATCGATTGGCTTCTGGCGCCGTCATCACCGGCGCAACCTCTCTCGTCGATATCGCAAGACCCGCGACGTCAAATCTTATTAGACGTCGCGGCCCATTGCCTGAATGCTTAATCGGGCGGCATCGCCGTCGAGATTTTCGGACATTTCCACCAATAAAACGATTGATCGGCTGTCGTTTGGCGATAGCCTGATCTTTCGACTCAAATCTGGAAGCAAAGCCTGATGGGAAGTATCGTTCTTCTCGACCTGATGGGTGGCGTGGCGTTGCTGCTGTGGGGCCTGCACATGGTCCACAGCGGGATATTGCGTGCCTTCGGTCCCGATCTGCGGCAGCTGTTGGCGAGGGCTCTGAACAACCGCTTCACCGCGTTTGCGGCGGGGATCGGCCTGACGGCGCTGCTCCAGAGCAGCACCGCGACTGCCCTCATCACCAGCTCCTTCACCGCCGAGGGCCTCGTCAGCCTGGTCCCGGCGCTGGCGATCATGCTCGGCGCCAATGTCGGGACGACGCTGATCGTCCAGATCCTGTCGTTCAATATCGCCGCCGTCGCTCCGGTTCTCTTTATCATCGGCCTGGTCGCCTTCCGCAGCGGCGCGCGCTCGCGCGTCAAGGACATCGGCCGGGTCTCGATCGGGCTCGGCCTGATGCTGCTGGCGCTGCATATTCTGCTCGACACGCTGGCGCCGGCCGAAAACGCGCCGGGCGCGCGGGTCTTCATGAACGCCATTACCGGCGATCCCGTACTCTGTATCGTCCTCGGCGCCGTCGTCACCTGGGCGGTGCATTCCAGCGTCGCCAGCGTCCTCCTGATCATGTCGCTGGCCTACGCGCAGTTCATCTCACCCTATGCATCGCTGGCGCTGGTGCTGGGCGCCAATCTCGGCAGCGCCATCAATCCGGTGTTCGAAGGCGCGAAGCGCGACAATCCCGCAAGCTACCGTCTTCCTCTCGGCAATCTCATCAACCGGGTGGCCGGAGTGCTGCTGGTCGCGCCATTCCTGCGTCCGATCACCGATATCTTGCAGGCATGGCAACCCGACCTCGCCAAGATGACCGCCGGTTTTCACATCGCGTTCAACGTGGCGACCGCGATCATCTTCATCGGCCTGCTCGACGGCATGGCGCGGCTGCTGAAAAAGCTCCTGCCCAACAAGGTTCAGGAAACCGATCCCTCGCGGCCACGCTACCTCGACGAGAGCGCGCTTGAAACGCCTTCGTTGGCGTTGGCGGATGCCTCGCGCGAAACCCTGCATATGGGCGATCACGTCGAGGTCATGCTGCGCAAGGTGATGGCCGCCATGATGACCAACGATCGCGCGCTGGTCGACGAGGTGTCGCGGATGGACAACAGCGTCGACAACCTCGATGAGGCGATCAAGCTCTACGTGACTAAACTGACGCGCGGCAGCCTTGATGAGCGCGAGGGACAGCGGGCGATGGAGATCATCTCCTTCGCCATCAACCTCGAGCATATCGGCGATATCATCGACAAGAATCTGAGCGAACTCGCCACCAAGAAGATCAAGCGCCGGTTCCAGTTTTCGCCGGAAGGCGCTGAGGAATTGTCGGCCTTCCACAAGCGAACCATGGACTCGCTTCGGATCGCCTTCGGCGTCTTCATGTCGGGCGATGTCAACGAAGCCCGCAAGCTGCTGGTCGAGAAGGCTGCGCTGCGCAATGCCGAGCTTGCCGCCACCGAGCGGCATCTGGATCGGCTGCGCGAAGGCCGGCCCGAGACCATCGAGACCACCTCGCTGCATCTCGACGTGCTGCGCGACCTCCGCCGGATCCACTCGCATATCTGTTCGGTGGCGTATCCGGTGCTCGATGCCGCCGGCGAACTGCCGGCACGCCAGGCCGCTGAAAACGATTTGGCCACCTTGCCAGCCGCACAGCCCTCGGCGCGGTAGAGCGATGTCAGTTCCCGCGCTCGGGTTTTTCGAATTGCGGCCTGATCACGCTCGGCTTCTTTCATGCAGCCAAAAGTGACATCGACCATCGGTTGCGGGCACAGCTCTGGCGCGATTATTGCTTGAAGTTGTGGCTTGAGATCGTTGCTTGAGTTGATCCGATCACTCGTCACTGGCCAAGGGGAGAAGGCTCATGTCCGCCAGCGCAAAAGACGTCCCGGTCATTGCCATCACGGGAGCGCATCCTCGGCTTTACAATCACGATCTCGCGCCGACCGCCCCGGAAGGGCGGACCTGGGGCGTGTTCAGTCTGTTCGCGATGTGGATGTCCGACGTGCATTCGGTCGGCGGCTACACCTTCGCAGCCAGCCTTTTCTTTCTGGGGCTGACCGGCTGGCAAGTGCTGATCTCGATGCTGATCGGCATCACCGCGGTCTATTTCCTCACGAACCTGATCGGGCGGCCCTCACTGCGCTACGGTATCCCCTTTCCCGTCGTCGCCCGCATCTCGTTCGGCGTGATGGGCGCCAATCTCGCGGCCATGGTGCGCGGCGTGGTCGGCATCGTCTGGTACGGCGTGCAGACTTATTTCGCCTCCAAGGCGGTGCAGGTTCTCGTCATCACCCTGGTCCCCTCGGCGGTCGGCCTGACCCACAACAGCATTTTGGGTCTCTCGACGCTGGGCTGGTTCAGCTTCCTGTTCATGTGGGTTTTTCAATTGGTCATCTTCTTAAGCGGCATGGAACGCATCCGCCGCTTCATCGACTTCTGCGGACCGGTCGTCTACGTCGTGATGTTCGCGATGGCGATCTGGATCCTGTCGCAGAGCGGCTTCTCCAGCCTGTCGCTGCAGCTCAGACCGCCGGCGGCGTCGAACGCCGCCACCATTGGCGTGATGGCGAACGCCGCCATGCTGATCGTCGCCTACTTCGCGGCGCTGCTGCTGAACTTCGGCGACTTCGCCCGCTTCGCCAAGGACGAGGCCGCCATGAAGACCGGCAACTTTCTCGGCCTGCCGGTCAACTTCCTGGTGTTCTCCATCATCACCGTGATCGTGACCGCGGGAACGCTGAAGGTATTCGGAGAGGCGATCATGGACCCGGTGCTGATCGTCGAGAAGATCGGCAATCCGTTCGTCGTCATCCTCGGCTCCATCACGTTTATTGTCGCGACCATGGGCATCAACATCGTCGCCAACTTCGTGTCGCCGGCCTACGACATCTCCAACCTCAGCCCCCAGTACATCAACTTCAAGATGGGCGGCTTGATCACCTCGATCCTGTCGGCGCTGGTGTGCCCTTGGCTGTTCGTGGCGAGCCCGGCAGCCATTACCCTGTTCGTCAGTATCTTCGGCTCCGCGCTCGGACCGATGTTCGGCATCATGATCGCCGACTACTATCTCGTAAAGAAGCAGCACGTCGCCGTGGAAGACCTCTACACGATGTCGCCGAGCGGAGCCTTTAGCTACGACGGCGGCTGGAATCATAAGGCGCTGATCGCGCTGGCGGTGTCCGCGCTTCTCTCGATTGGGCTGTCGCTGCTCGGTGCTTACGGCGTGATCTTCAATGTCGGAGACTGGGGATGGCTGATCGGCGCCGGCACGGGTGCCCTGGTGTATCGCGGTCTTTCCGGGCAAAGGGGCACTCTGGCGGTCGCAAACGCGGGCGGATGAGACCATCCGAAGCACCGAACTTGCTTGGCGTCATCTAACGTTCAATCGCTGGCGGAGGACTGCCGTCCGGTGACGATGATGAAATACAGATTGCGGATGTAGACCAGGAGCCCGAGCGCCTGGCCCGCAATGAACACCGGATCCTTGCGATAGAGCGCATAGACCAGCAGCAACACGCCGCCGCCGATCGAGAAGAACCAGAACGCCACCGGGACCACGCTCTTGCGCGCGCGTTCCGACGCGATCCATTGCACCACAAAGCGCATGGTGAAAAACCCCTGCGCCACAAAGCCGAGAACGACCCAGCCATCGAATTTGATGACAAAGACATCATGCAGATAGGTCGCGAAATTGTTGAACAGATCAGTCATGAGACGTCACCTCGGTCGCAACGGGTGTCGGCTTCTTGCGGCGGATCAGCCACCACACACCCACGAGATCCATGATCCCGATCCATAGCCGGTCGAAGAAACCGTAATTCGACACGCCGGAGCGGCGCGGCCGGTCGGTTACATCGACATAGGCGATCTCGTAGCCTTCGCGGCGAACCAGCGCCGGCAGAAAACGATGCAGGCCGTCGAAATAAGGCATCATCAGGAACACCTCGCGGCGGAACGCTTTCAGGCCGCAGCCGGTATCGCGGGTGCCGTCGCGCAGGATGGCATTGCGTACGCCGTTGGCTATGCGCGACTGGATCTTCTTGAAACCGGTGTCCTTGCGTCCGACCCGCTGGCCGGCGGCGAGGCCCACGCGCTCGCTGCCATTCTCGATCGCCGCAATCAAGTCCGGCAAGAACGCCGGATTGTTTTGCCCGTCGCCGTCGAGCGTCGCCACGATGGTGCCGCGCGCGGCGCGGACACCGCTGCGCACCGCCGCCGACTGACCCGACGAGACTGCGTGATTGATCTGACGTAGGTTTCCGTGCTGCTTCATGATCGCGGCAAGCCGCTCGGTCGTCGCATCGGTCGAGCCGTCATTGACGTAGATGATTTCATAGGCCCATCGAGCGTCGAGCGCGGCGCCGATCTCCGCGATCAACGGGGCTATATTCTCCGCTTCATTGCGCACCGGCACAACAATGGAGACGGCCACCGCGGCTGGATCAGGAGAAGGCAAATCAACACTCTTGGTTTGAATAGGGCTGCCACCGGAACTGCGGCGTCCGATGCTTGCGGCGCTCGCTTCTTATGGGGCGAAAGCGTCGCGGGCAACCCTTTTGAGGTGGCCGGGCGAGGGTCCCGCGAGCGGCAAGATGGCGCCGTCCGCACGGATCGCAAAGCCCAGACAGCGGGCGGCGAACCAGTAGCGCACGAACATCGCGCCGACGATGCCGATCAAGGCGCCTGCAACCACGTCGCTTGGATGATGAGCCAACAGCACGAGGCGGGTGGCGCAGATCATGATCGCATACGCAACCATCGCAGCCCGCGCCTGCGGCCAGATTGCGGAAATCGCGAAAGCCAGCGCGAAGCTGGTGATGGCGTGGCCCGACGGAAAGCTGGCATAGGCCTCGGTACCCGCGAAGTGCTCGAAGTTGAAGGGATTGGCTTGCCCGCCGACAAACGGCCGGCCGCGCCCGACGATCCATTTGATGACCTCGCCAACCAGTACCGGCGTCAGCACCGCGAAAAACACAAACTGCAGGCGCGTTCCAAGGCTGAGCAGCAGGGACCGCGAGCCCCCCCGCAATCGCGGCGAAATAATCGCAATCGCGAACAACATCGCCGCCAGTAGCCACAACACGTAAGCCGATTTGCCAAAGTCGGTCAGTATGCGAACCGGCCAAAGGCTGGCGGTGCCGCGCGGCGGCATCAGGCCGATCTCGGTGGCGTCGAGCGCATACATCAGCGCGATGATGGCCGCGCTAAGGATAGCGACAAGCAGCAACACGTGACGCGCCGATCTGCGCGCCGCCTCGGCGCGCCGCGAATGCGATGGCGACCGCACCAGCTGCGCCGCCGACTGCCACACAAGGCCGAGCAAACGGGAAACATAATTCGAGGGTTCGCCGATGCCGGCCGGGGCGGACATCTTACTCCGTGTCCTCGGAGCGGAAGATCGCGATCGAGATCGCCCTTCCCTGCGAGATGTTATAGCCGTCGATCCGGGTGGCGACGTTGTAGCGCAACCCGATGGCCTCGGCGCGCTGGGCAAAGCCGCGCTCGGAGCGCTGCTCAACCAGCGCGAACCGGCAACTACCCTGCCCCAGGAAATCCGCGGCGCCCGATCCATCGGTCAGCACCGTCGAGGTGCCGGTCATGAACACAAGACTTGGCTCGTGAAAACCTGCCGCGGCGGCCCGCGGTCCGACGCAGACGACGTTGCGCAGGGCACGCGCGATCTCGGCGCTCGGAAACAGCGGCGTCAGCGCCGGCACCACGACGCCGTAGATCGCCACCGCCAGAAACATCGCCGCGACCACGGCGTTGAGCAGCGAGCGTTCGGCCCGGTTGTCGTCATAGAGCCACCACGCGAACAGGCCAAAAATGAGCGCCGCCGCCACGAACGGCCACGCCAGGAACACCGGCTGGCGGGTCAGCGTGATCGCGCCGATGACGGCAATGACCGAAGCCCCGGCGGGAATGACAAACCACCAGGCGGCGCCGCGCATCAACCAGGACCGCGACAGCACGCGGCGTTCCAGCGCGCCGATGGTCAGGATCGCGATCGGCGGATAGAGCGGCAGCACATAATGCGGCAATTTGGTCAGCACCAGTTCGAACACGATCCAAGACGGAACCAGCCATGCCAGCAGGAA
>WNGJ01019338.1_pt1 | contig 10026 bp, 6 predicted proteins | sample 5400611 | NCBI WGS metagenome assembly WNGJ01 (sample SAMN13153375, study PRJNA577476) | soil metagenome | isolation source: 40 cm soil or saprolite under Garry oak tree replicate 1 | place: USA:California | collected 2016-06-15
GAAACAATTTCGGAGGGGTCATCGGCGGGCCGATCCGCAAGAATAAGACTTTCTTCTTTTACAACCTGGATTATCTGATCCAGCATGACGGAGTAACCAAGACCCGCAATGTCGGCCTGCCTGCATGGCGAACGGGAGACTTTTCAACGGCCACGAGGGATGCCGGCGGCCGCGCCGCGCCTGTAGTAATCTATGATCCCAACACGGGTAGCGGCACGTTTACCAATCCGCTAAACACAACACCATTTCCGAACAACATCATCCCCGCCGATCGGCTCGATCCGGTTGCAGTGAAGGCTCTGACCTATTTGCCCGCTCCGAACCGTGCGCCCGACAATCCTTTCAACCAGGTGGGCAACTGGCAGGAAAATACGGTAAATACGACCACCAGGGGCTACCACACATTCCGCATCGATCACGAGTTGAAGGAGAAGACAAAACTCTTCGTTCGCTATATTCTTACGCAGCCGGACGATAGCGTTACAGGGTACTCGAAGGGTTACGGAATCGCCGATCCCGACGGCGTGACTAATAACAACCGGCGGCAGAACCTGGCCGTCAACCTTACGCACCTGTTTTCGCCGACCAGGTTTGTGAACTTCACCGTGGGTGTCAATCGCGTGTTTATGGTTCGCAAGTCGGGCGATTGCTGCGCCACGAACTACGGAAAGCTGTTTGGCCTGCCGAATGTACCCGGAGAAGTGTTCCCCCTGTTTAGCTTCGGGGGAGGCTTGGTTCCGGTAGCCGCCATCGGCGCGGCGGGAAATGCGAATCGCATCGCTTCCTTTACCAACTGGGATTATGTCGCTAATTTCACCGACATTCACGGAAAGCACTCGTTGAAATACGGCGTCCAGTACAGCCGCTTTGGAGCCAATGATCATAGCCGGGCCACTCCAAGCGGAAACTGGTCAGCCAATGGACAATATACGCGCGGTGTTACAGCTACCGGGGCGGCCGTCGCCAATACGGGAGCGAACCTGGCGGATTTTCTGCTTGGGCGCTTGAGTGCGATCACGGCTTCGGTATCGCCGAGCATCGGCAGGAGGCTTCAGTATTACGCCGGGTATCTACAGGACGACTGGCGGGTGACGCCGCGACTCACGTTGAACTTCGGCCTTCGCTATGAAACCGAAAATCCGGCTTACGAAGTCGCGGGACGGATGAACAACTTTGACCCGTACGCGCCGAATCCGCTGGCGGGAACTGGCGATATTCCGGCGGGAGCTATCGGAGTGGTCACTTTCCCCAATCTCAACGGGCAAGGCAAGTATTTGTGGAACTGGAATACGCTGAATTTTGCGCCGCGATTCGGATTTGCCTGGCGGCTCTTCGGAACCAATGACGCCGTGGTCAGGGGAGGCTTTGGCATTTTTTACGGAGACGCCTACGATCGCGAAATTATTCAAGAGCTGCGGCTGGGATTCGGGACCATTTACACGGCTCGCATTCCCGTTCCCAGCGTGCTGAAGGACGGCATACCGGCCGGGGCCCTCAACGATGTGCCCAAATCGCAGCTGACACCGACGTTCGGTGTCCGCGGAACGCAGTTTGAGGCCTCGCAAGTCCAGTACCTGGATCCGAACCGCAAGACGCCGTACAGCGAGAACTTCAACCTCACGATCCAGCACCAATGGAAGGGCATTCTGCTGGAGATCGGCGGCCTGGGCAACTTTGGACGGCGTTTGAATTTTGCCAATATCAACATGAACCACATCCCGCCGAATCTGCTGGCGCACACTGAAGTTCCGTCGCGCCTGCGCCGTCCGTGGACCGCCTATGGCAGCGATGCGACGCAGATACAAATCCTGGGGCCGAACTGGGGGCTCTCGGATTATCTGGCATTCACGTTCAAGTCGGAGAGGCGGTATCAGAATGGGCTGGGTTGGGTGGTGGCCTATTCGTTCACCCGATGGATCGACAACCTGCTCTCGTTCGGGACGCCACTGGGAGATAATAACCAGATTCAGAACATCTACAATTTGAAAAACGAGCGGTCGCTCTCGACCAATGACGCTCCTCACCGGCTGGTCTTTTCGCCGATTTACGATTTACCGTTCGGAAAAGGCCGGCACTGGCTTAAACGGGGAATCTTGAGCCAGATCGTGGGCGGTTGGCAGATCGCGATGATTGGTACGCTGCAATCGGGCTCACCGTTCGGGACGACCGTCTTGAACGGACCGCTGAACATTTTAGGGGACAACTCGGACGGGACAACCCTTCGGGCAGACCTAGTGAGCGGGCAACGCTTGTATGCTTCGGACAAAGGATCGCCGGCAGTAGGGGTGCGGGGGAAGGATTGGCTGAACCCGGCGGCTTTTGCCAATCCGCCGCTCTATCATTTCGGGAACGCGTCCCGCACTCTCCCGCAGGTATTGGGGCCGCCGGTGATCAACTTCGATTCACTACTGGCCAAGAACTTCCGCGTTGGCGAAAGATGGCGCGCGCAGTTGCGCTGGGAGATGTTCAATATGACAAACACACCCAATTGGGGGAACGTCAACGAGAGCTTGGGAGGCACTTCGTTCGGCATCATCACCACCGCTACCAGCCGGCGGATCATGCAGCTCGGGTTGAAAGTCTACTGGTAGCTTCTTGAAACGTTCTCCCATCTGCTATCCGTCCCTCAGGAGTCGCATGACCACTCTCGTTAAAATGAAGCGGCGCCTCACTGAGCGCTTCACGCGATCTTTTCGAGACGCGCCTCCTGCTGTTCGAAAAGCGTTCGACAAACAAAGCCGACTCCTTCTCCAAAATCCGCGCCATCCGTCCGTGCAAGGTGACAAAATATGATGAGTCTCACAACCTCTGACAGGCGCGCGTCAACCGCAGTTGGCGCTTCTATTTCAAAATTGTAGGTGATACCTACATCATTGAAGACATCATTCCTCATCCGAAATGAGTGGAGGTGACCCTCCTGGTACCCACAGAACTGCAAAGGCTCAGAACAGCAGCTTCAAGGCAAACTGCAGGACTCGCGCCGAGCCCGCCGAGGTGATGCGTGCAACGCCTGCGCCAGTGGGGTCGCTGACTGTCCCGTAGATGACTCCAGTGCCCTGCGCCAGGCAGGGTCCGGACAACAAAAGGGCGGACAAGGCCGCCAGCAGGGATCCGATTCGGTTGGACATCGCTAACCTCGAGATGAGTTTCTCTCAGTATACAGCCCGATGCCACGCTACGATTGGGATTTCTTACCGAAGCAGAATAGAGAGCCGTCGGTTCGGATGTATATGCGGCTGGAGGCGACGGCCGGAGCGGCGATGACCTGCGCGTCCAGGTCTCCCGATGACAGCGCCTCCCAGTTGGCTCCGGCGCGGATCACGGTCACTTTTCCGTCCTTGTTGACGAAGTAGATCTTGCCGTCGGCGGCTACAGGCGAGGCGTAGTAATCCCCGATGCCGTCTTTCAGCCGCTCCTGCCGCAGTAGCTCACCGGTCTCAGGGTTAAACGTGGATAGAATTCCGCCAGTGCGGATCACATATAGGACATCGTTGTAGAGCAGAGGACCCGTGAGGTAGGGTAGGCCCTTTGTGTAGTGCCAGACGACGTGTGTCTCAGTCACGTCGCCTTTGCCATTGAGCCGCGTTCGGGCCAGGCCACCATTGGCTAGAGCAAAGGAGCGATTCCACTCTTCCTCGGTGACGACGCCATCGCCATTGCCGTTGATCTTATCGGCGGCCTTAAACAGCCTGTACATGATCTTGTCGTTAACGCTGTCTCCGGAAACTTCCGAGAGCTCGATCTTGCCGTTCTTGTTTTTGTCGAACTCCTTTAGCATCTGGCTGAACGGAGGCGGCTCGACACCGGTAGGCTCCAGCGTATATATCGAGTCGCCTGCGATGAGAGGCGGCGCGGCAGGACCGCTGGTGACGCCGCGAGCCCACCACAATCGCTCGCCGGTCTTGGCCTGATAGCCCGTGAGCTCCACGGCTCCAGCTACTACAATTTGGGTGGGTCCCTTGGCAGGTTTGTATAACAACGGAGTGGTGTAGGAGCCTAGGAAGCCGATAGGCCGTTCCTCCCTCCACACCTGCTTTCCGGTATCGGCATTGAAGGCGGCGAGATATGCCTGCTCGGGCGTGTCGATCAGCAGGACGACGTTGCCTTCCACGTAGACAGGAGAGGCGGCCATGCCTTGAATGCCGCCAAAAGGTCCCATCGGCACGCGCCAACGTTCCTTGCCGTCCAGAGCATAGGCCAGCAGACCCACATCAGGGAAGAAAACGAATATAGAGCGGCCATCGGTAGCCGGAGTTGGCGTGGTTGGACCGTTTATCGGGTTGGGGACTTCGGTCAACGCCTTGGTGATGGATTTGCGCCACAGCAGGGCGCCGGTTCCGGCATCATAGCAAAGCACGAAACGCTCATCTCCCTCGTGACCGGTGATCCACACGCGGCCCTGAAGGACGATAGGCGACGAGTTCCCTTGAGGCGTTTTCGCCTTCCACAAGACATTTCGATCCGGACCGATTTCTGCGGGCAATCCGCGATCCTGTGAGACTCCGGCGCCATCCGGACCGCGGAAGCGGGGCCAGTCGGAAGCTGCAAAGACGATAGTGCAAGATAGACAAAAAGCGAGGAAGCGCATTTTAAGTCCATTATAGCTGTGTTACAAGTGATTATGGCGCCGTCATCGCCCACCCGACCCTTGTTGGTTGGTCTTGCTATCACGCTGCTCGCCGTCGCCGTGTTCTCGTGGTACGCGCTGAGCCAGATTCAAGTTGTGCGTGGACTCCAAACTCATACCATTGACCGCAACCGGCAGGACTCTCTCCAACTCCTGCGCATCCAGAACAACTTCCATTCGCTCGCCTTGGCCATGCGGGATATGGTGGAAGAAAGCGAACCCTATCCGCTGGACTCCTGGAAAATTCAGTTCGACCGCATCCGCTTCGACCTGGAAGACGCTCTGAACGTGGAGGCCCGCATTACACCGGCCTCGCGCCGGCCCGATCAGCAGAAGCAGTTCGCTGTGTCGCTGTTGCAGTTCTGGAATTCCTCGAACCAGATGTTCGCTCTGGCGCGCGCCGGCAAAGAAGAGGAGGCGCGTGGGCTGATCCGTACTTCTCTGGAATCCCAGCAGGCTTCGCTGACATCTACCGTGGCGCGTCTACTGGTGCTGAATAATGAGACCGAGCAGCAGGCCGCTATGGCCGTGCAACAGATCTATAGCCGGATTGCGAAGCGCATTTACTGGTTCGTGCTGGCCGTGCTCATCATGATTTGCGTCACGAGCCTTTACGTGATTCGAGCCAATCGCGCGATCTTCGACCGGCTGGCCGCGCTCTCCGATCAAAGACGGGAGCTGGCGCGCAAATTGATCGGCGTTCAGGAGGACATACTGCACTCCATCTCACGGGAATTGCACGACGAGTTTGGCCAGATCCTGACGGCGGTCGGCGCGATGCTTGGCCGCGCCGGAAAGCATCTTCCACCCGATTCAACTTTCCGCATCGAGCTGACGGAGGTGCGCGAGATCGCGCAATCCACGCTGGAGCGCTTGCGCAGCCTGTCGCAGGCGCTGCATCCCTCTATCCTCGACGATTACGGGCTGGAGAAAGCGTTGGAATGGTACGTCACTCAATTCGGAAAACAGACCGGGATCACTATACGATATGAAAAGCAGGGAAGCGGACCGCCCATCGGAAGCCAGGAAGCGATTCATGTCTATCGAATCCTGCAGGAGACATTAAACAACGTGGTGCGACATTCTAAATCTTCCACCGCCTCGGTAAGGCTGAAGCTTACCTCCGATCGTTTGCGTCTGGAGGTGGAAGACCACGGCGTGGGGATATCCGAAGGCGGGAACGGTGGCCTGGGATTGATTGCCATGCGGGAGCGCGCCGACATTCTGCAAGGCAAGCTGGAGATTTTCCGGCCGCCGGATGGCGGCGCCCTGGTTGTGCTCGATATACCGCTCGCACAGGTGGCGGCGGTATGAAGATAACTGTGCTGCTGGTAGACGATCACCAGCTTGTTCGCAAAGGCTTCCGCAGAATACTCGAAGACGATCCGGATATCCAGGTGGTGGGCGAGGCGGGCACGGGTGTCGACGCTATCCAGATGGTGGAGAAATTTGCCCCGCGCGTAGTGGTGATGGACATGGCCATGCCGGGGCTCGACGGGGTGCAGGCCACGCGGGAGATCCTCAAGAAAGCGCCCTCCACGGCCGTGCTTATCCTCAGTATGTACTCCGAAGATAACTACATTCGCAACGCCTTCGAAGCCGGCGCCAAAGGGTATCTGTTGAAGAACGCCATCGAAGTGGACTTAACCCAGGCTGTAAAAACCGTCGCCACCGGACGGCGCTACGCGAGCGGCCTGTCTCCCGGCGATGGCCAGCCCTCGGACGGGTTCGAGCTGCTCACACAGCGCGAGAAACAGGTGCTGCAGCTCATTGCACAGGGGAACTCCAATAAGGAGATCGCCGCGCTGCTTCAGGTGAGCGTCAACACTGTGTCGGTGCACCGCGCCAATTTGATGGAAGCTCTGAACATTCATCGCACTGCCGAGCTGGTGGTGTACGCCATTCGGAAGGGTCTGGTCACGTTGCCGTGAGCCGGATCAGCCGGAGAGAACTACTGCTGGGAAGCGCTGCGATGGCTGGTACTGGGCAGGTCGGGAGCGCGCCCAACTTCCGTTTGGTGGACTCGACCGCGAGCGCCGGTATTCAGTTTCGCCATAATAGCGGGGCGTTCGGATCCAAATTCCTGCCCGAGACTTTGGGCGCCGGCTGTGCATTTCTCGATTACGACAGCGATGGGTGGCAGGACATCCTGCTGGTCAACGGAATGGACTGGCCGGGCCAGAAGCGCGGGCGCAGCACGCTGCGACTCTATCACAATAACCGGAACGGCACGTTCACCGACGTCACGCGTCGCGCCGGACTGGATGTGGAGATGTACGGCATGGGTGTGGCCGCGGGAGATTTCAACAACGACGGGTTTCCAGACTTGTTTATCTCTTGCGTGGGCCAGAGCCGGCTGTTTGAAAACACGGGCAAGGGTACCTTCGTGGACGTGACGCAACGCAGCGGCATAGCGGGTCACTTGGGCTTCAGCAGCTCCGCGCTGTGGTTCGACTACGATCGCGACGGGCTGCTCGACCTGTTCGTGTGCAATTACGTCAAGTGGTCGCCGGAGCAGAATGTGCACTGCACCTTCGATGGCAAGCAACAATCCTACTGCACACCGGAAGCCTACCGCGGGTCGACCTGCTGGCTGTTTCGCAATCTGGGTGGCGGCCGGTTCGAGGACGTCACGGCCAAGGCCGGATTATTCGATTCCAGCTCGAAATCTCTGGGCGTGACCATGTTCGATTATGACCTGGACGTGCGCGCGGGGCTAGCGTTCAGCGAGGATGGAAAGGCTCGGGCGGGGATGGGCGTGGATGCGGGCGATTACGACAACTCCGGCGTTCCGAGCCTGGTGGTGACCAATTTCGACAATGAGATGATGGGCCTCTATCACAGCGCCGGCGGCGGGCTTTACACCGATCAGGCGGCGCACTCGGAGGTCGGCCGCCTCACGCGCCGCAGCCTGGGATTCGGCTGCTTCTTTTTCGACGCCGATCAGGATGGATTTCTGGACCTGCTGGTGGTGAATGGGCACATCGACGATGCGCTGGCGCGCGCCCGCAGCGACGTCCAGTACGCGCAACCTCCGCATGTGTTCCTGAACAACGGTAGCGGCAGTTTCCGCGACGTGGCTGCCGCGCTGGGCGCAGGCTTCGCGCAACCCAAGGTCGGGCGTGGGGCCGCCTTCGGCGACTTCGATAACGACGGAGACCTGGACGTGTTGATCACGACCAACAACGGTCCGGCTTATCTGTACCGCAACGACCGGGTCGCCGGAAATCATAGCATTCGGTTCCGGCTGATTGGGACCCAGTCCAATCGGGATGGCATAGGCGCGATGGTCAGGATTTACTACGGCGGGCAATCCCGCTCGCGTATGGTACGGACTGGGTCGAGCTACCTCTCGCAATCGGAGCTGCCGGTCACCTTTGGGTTAGGTAGACGCGATTCCATCGACCGGGTGGTGATCCGATGGCCGAATGGCAGAGTCGAGGAGTTCAAAAATCTCAAGGCTGGGCAGTACGATTGCGTGGAAGCGAAGGGGATCCGCCCACGGGCCTAGGTCTCTGACCGGCTGATTCGGTTCAGGCAGAACCTCTACGAACAAGCTAAAGCATGTTCCACATAAGGTCAAAAATTACGAGCAAAGCCAAATTATCATCAATCCGTATAGAGACACTACCGCCTCGCGAACCGTAGAACAATTGAAAAAATCGCCACCGCCCGGCCCCCAGTGACGGGGACCGAGCGAGGTGTTTTGAATCGTGAAGGTGATACGAGGTATCTCTGCTTCACGACTCTCTGCCAGGAATCGATTCCTGCTGCACTGTTGCCTGCCCCCTCGCTTACGCTTGGGTTAGGGCCTCCAGTGGGCAGCAACACCGAAACTGACGATGATTGCCGGCGCCGGCAATTTTCCATCGGGAAGCTCTCGGTGCGAAAGCTTCCTTTTCAATCCAACAATAGCAGACGAGAACGCCGAGTCTAATGGACAAAGGGCGAAAAATGCGCGGAAGGCCTGTAAATAGGGCTCAAAAAATATTTCTTAGGGTTGTGATCGGTCCGAATTCAACACAAAAAAAGGCCCGAAACTCCAGTCGGAGTCTCGGGCCGTCTACAAGGTGAAGCTTACTTGGTGGGGTTAGGAGTGATCTCCCGGATCAAACCGAAACGATCCGTGAAGAAGACGTTACCCTTAGTGTCGACGGCGATGCCGGTGGGCGCGTTTACCAGCGCCGCGGTAGCGGCCTTGCCGTCGCCACCGAAGGTGGATCCACCACCGGCGATGATGGACATCTGTCCAGCCGGAGTGATCAGCACAATACGGTTGTTACTAGTATCCGCGACGTATGTGTTCAAAGCGGCGTCCATTGCGCAGCCCTGGGGACCGTTCACGCGCGACTGCCAACCATTGGCGGGCAGAGCATCCGAGCCGCCGTCACCCATGATTCCTCCAATGGTGATGATGATGCCGGTGCTCAGGTTCACTTGCCGCACGTACAAAGGAAACTCCCACTGGGGTCCACGCCAACGCCCTGCGGCCCGTTCAATTGCGCATTGACGGCCAAGCCGCCGTCGCCTTCAAGACCAGCCACGCCGCTAACTACCGGAGTGACTCCGGGCGGTGCGTTCGGCGACGAGCACACAAACCCTCCACAGAGGACGGTTTGGTAGCCCACGACGGTGGTTAGTATTCCGCTCGGATCGACCTTGCGGATGACGTGATTGCCGGTATCGGCGATGTAAACATTTCCGTTGTTGTCGACCGTGACGCATTGAGGGCCAAAGTTAGCATTGGCGCCGCTGCTCGACCCCGCGGAGAGGAAGCCGTTGCTGGTCGCCAGGCCAATCCTATCGGCAACCGCAAGGCCGCCGTCGCCGTTATATCCAGAGGCGATCGCTCCCACCGAGATGACTCCCGTCTTGCTGACGCTCGCCGTGTTCGAGCTGACATAGTTCGTCATATTGCCAGAAGTGTCTACCCTGCGAATCTTGCTGTTTACACGATCGGCGATAAGCACATTGTTGCCCGAGTCAACTGCCACGCACCCTGGGAAGTTCAGAGGAGCGGCGGTCGCAAGGGCCGGCGCAAAGCCAGATACGATGTTGTAAATAGGAGCTGCCGCCATGTTGACGTTGCCCGTAGCGCCGGTGCCGGCGAATGTCGTCACGATGCCCGCACTGGAAACTTTACGGATCTTTTGGTTGAAGGTGTCGCTTATGTAAACATTCCCAGCGCTGTCGACCGCCACACCGCGCGGATTGTTGAAAGTCGCCAGCGAGGCGGGTCCGCTGTCCCCACGCGCTTGGCTCGCGCCCGTAATCGTGCTGATCAGCCCGGTAGTCACATCCACAAAACGGACTCTGCTGTTATTTTGATCGGCGATGTACATGTTTCCAGCGGCGTCAAGAAACACACCCGTGGGGTTACTCAGGACCGCCGCCAGCGC
>WNGJ01026783.1_pt1 | contig 10025 bp, 10 predicted proteins | sample 5400611 | NCBI WGS metagenome assembly WNGJ01 (sample SAMN13153375, study PRJNA577476) | soil metagenome | isolation source: 40 cm soil or saprolite under Garry oak tree replicate 1 | place: USA:California | collected 2016-06-15
CCGTCCGCTCTATCCATGGAAAAGTAGACATCATATTTGAAGATACTTCCTTTGCCGAAGCAGGCATCGCGGAAAAATATCGACAAGCCGATGGACAACTTACAGTTCAACGGCCCGGTAACATTTATCTGATTATTCAGGTCCCTTTTATTGCCAAAGATATCGCCCAGATGACCTCCAACGGGGAATCGTTTCGCGTGGCGGTTTTGCAGGGAGACGAAAAGTATCGTCGCTTTGTTAAAGGAACGAATAATGCCGTCTATGAAAAACTCGACATGGATGGTCACTCAGCCGATGCTGACAAACACAACAAATTACTGATGAATGCAAAGGAGGCTGTGAACGCACTTTCCAACCTGCGCCCGCAACATCTGACTGACGCACTCATGGTAAGTCAGATCGCAGACCCGGCCAGAGGCGGGCTGGCTTATGCTCGCAGCGAGTTTTATCAGGAGGAGGCGGATACTCGCCCGCAAGCCAAAGGCGTGAGAGTAGTGAGGGGTTATTATCTGCTCGAAGAATTTTCGCAGCCTGTCTCCGGGGAGACTCACCTGCTGCGCCGTTTTTGGTTTGACCGGGTTAGTGGGATTCGTCTTGCGCGCCTTCAGTCGTTTGATGATCAGGGACTGTTAATAACGGATGTTTCCTACTGGGACGAAAAGCCTTTCGGTGAATCAGCACAATTCCGGCTTCCGTCGCGTGTCGAAATCACGCGGCCACACGATCACTATAAGTTGAGCATCGCCTATCAGGCTCCTGCCGAAGTTGAAATCGACAAGGAATTTCGGCCTGAAGCGTTTGTTCTGGAGAATAAGTGGCAACTCCCGGAAGTAGATCTTGACGCTCGTCAACGCAATAAAGCGTCTGTCACCCCGTGACAGATTTCCTGCGGTAGCTATTAAACCTCCGCCTGTATTAACATCTGCACGTCCTGGCTAACCTGCTTAATCTACGCACCGCGCAAATCGGGGTACCAACGCGGGCATCCTCCATGGGGGTGGTAATTCTGGTTAACTGATCGGATTCTCTAACTGCTAATGAGAACCATTCTAAAGGCTGAGAACCTCGTAAAGATTTATCGGGTTGGCAAGGTTGATGTGCCGGCGCTGCGGGGAGTTTCTCTGGAAGTCCATGAAGGTGAATTCGTGGCCATCATGGGTCCGTCCGGTTGTGGCAAATCGACGATGCTCCATCTTCTTGGCGGCCTGCTGACTCCGACCACCGGACGCATCATCGTCGATGGTGAGGATTTAACTGCGGCCTCCGATGCGAAACGAACCGATATTCGACGTCGTAAGATTGGTTTCGTGTTTCAGCGTTTCAATCTTTTTCCGACTCTCACCGCCGAAGGTAATCTCCGTCTCGCTGAACGCATTCATGGAAACGGGGGAGAGGATCCGCAACGGCGCCGGGAAGTGCTTAAACTTCTCGGTCTCGAAGATAAGCTTCATCACAAGCCGCTCGAATTGTCGGGTGGTGAGCAGCAGCGCGTAGCTTTAGCTCGTGCGGTTGTAACACGACCCGCGATCGTTCTCGCAGATGAGCCAACCGGCAATCTGGATTCAGAAAATTCCGCTCTCGTCCTCAACATGTTTCAGGAACTGAATTACCGATTCAATCAAACCATCGTCATGATCACTCATAATCCGGAAGCCGCAGCAATGTGCCGACACATAGTACAAATGCGTGACGGTCACATCGTTGAACCCGCCACAAGTATTCAGTTGTGAACTACTAAGCTGTTGATTTACAGGGCCTCGTGCGCACGCTAAAATGTCTGCGTCCCGCCAGATTTACTGGCGTGACACTTGCTGGCTTTTGCTTTTGAAAGGCCGATAGTCGTTGTTGAACGTGCTAAGAAAGTTGTTTTTTTGGAACTACGCCAGAAACACCTGGCAGTGGGATGTTTTATGCGTTGTTATTCTAATTTTCATCTTTCTAACCCCTAAGAGTTGGTTTGAGAATAGCGAACGGAGAGGCTATCTCGCGCATCAAAACTCCACTGCGTCAACCGTGCTTATTAGCCCGGAACTTATTGTAAACGTGCAGGATAAAGGCGAGGTCGAACAGGTGGTGCGGACCTTCACAGGCCGTAATGATGTCCAAATCGTTAGCGTTCGGAAGGTAGTAGACAAGGATGGCAAGACGCGCGGCTATGAGGTTGACATACGTTAGCCATCCCTTATAATTGCGAGGTTTTTTGGGACCCCATAACATCGTCTTAGGGTCTCAGGTTATAATTGCAAGGGTTCTTTTAACGTAGTTAGGAGTTTTTATGAAGAGAATAGTCTCCCTAAGTGTTCTGTTAGCGATCGCGGTAGGTGCTTCGATCATCAGTGCTCCCAGGACAACCAATGGGCAGAGTGCGGGCTTGGTAAGTTCTGTTTTGAACCGGATGGAGCGGAATCGCCAGTCACTTAAATCGCTCAAAGCAAGCCTAAGCATGGAGAAGTACAACGCCCAGCTGCGCGATAAGGAGAACTACAGCGGATGGGTGTTGTATGTCCCCGGCAGCGGCCGCGAAGCGTCAGTGCGTATCGAGTGGCAAAGACCGCAGCACGAAATTCTGGCGGTTTCCAAGGGACAGTACACGCTGTTTCGCCCACGTCTAAACCAGGCGATCGTCGGCAAGTCTGGTTCGGTAAAGGGCAAAGCTGGAGCCGGTGGCGTTCTGGACATGATGTACATGACGAAGCAGCAGCTTGAAGCGAAGTTTCAACCGGTGCAGGATGTTCGTGAAGAAACTTTGTGGGGCGGAGTCAGCACCATTCACCTGACACTCGTGCCCAAAGGAAATGCCAGCTTCAAGTATGCTGAAATTTGGGTTGATTCTTCAGGCATGCCCGTGCAGACAAAGATCGTCGAGAAAAACGACGATGCGACTACCATGCGTCTGAACGGATTGGAACGAAATCTGAAGATCAACTCAGATGAGTTCAACCTTAAGCTTGATTCCAACGTAAAGATTGTTAAAGGTTAAGGTCGACTAATAAACCAAAGGTGGGGCTCTGAAATAAACAATCAGGGCCCTTTTCCATTTGGCGAAACGGGGCCGCACCGGGTTGCATTTCGTCAGCTGGGTCGCCTATCCTTCGGTTTCAAATTCAGGCAATTGCGGTACGTTCAGTAGCTTCCAGGAAAACTTCAAGTCTCAGAGATGCGAAAAAGTAAATTCGTTAAGCTAAAACTCCGGCACGCCAGCTTTATTAGTAGAGCCTTGCTTTCGACGCGGCATCCCGTATTGGCGCATCTGATTCCCATGCGTCGTTGCAATCTCGCTTGTGGTTATTGCAACGAGTATGACCACACGTCGTCGCCCGTGCCGCTGGATATAATCAAGCGACGCCTTGATAAGCTCGCTGACCTGGGAACATCTATCGTCACAATCTCCGGCGGCGAACCGATGATGCACCCTGAACTCGACGATATTATTCATCACATTCGCAAACGCGGAATGATTGCCGGGCTGATCTCTAATGGTTACTACTTCACGCCAGAACGCATCAAGCGGCTGAACAAAGCTGGGCTCGAGCATTTGCAGATAAGCATTGACAACGTGGAGCCTGACGTCGTTTCACGTAAAAGCTTGCGCGTGCTTGATAAGAAGTTGCGATATCTTTCCGAGTATGCCGACTTTCATGTGAACATCAATTCGGTTATTGGTGGCGGAATCAAGAGCCCTGAAGATGCACTTGCCGTGGCGCGCCGCGCAGTTGAACTAAAGTTTTCAACAACGGTGGGTGTTATTCACGATAACGATGGGACATTGAAGCCCTTGACGAGTATTGAAAAAGAGATCTTCCAGCAAGTGAAGAAGCTTGGCAACAAGGATCATGCCCGGCTCAATTGGTTTCAGGACAGTATCGCGGAAGGCAAACCTTACCAATGGCGTTGTCGTGCCGGAGCGAGGTATCTCTACGTCTGCGAAGACGGTTTGGTCCACTGGTGCTCGCAACAGCGAGGCTATCCGGGAATCCCGCTCGAGAGGAATATAAGACTGAGAAGTGGTGTGCGTCTACTTGTACGCTGCAATGCGTACACCAGGTCGGGATACTAGACAATTGGCGCGATCCGCAGGAAGTGCCTGGCTTGACTAAGCCGGAGAGTTCTCTCAAAGACACTATTCACGAAGTGCTCAGCGCCGAGTAGGCGCTCCTAATTTCCCCAAATATACTGTAAACTTCCTTATGCCGACCGTTGTGCGGATAGGCAGATTTCGCTTTTACTTTTTCAGCAACGAGCGAGAAGAACCGCCACATGTCCATGTCAAGGCTGCTGAGAATCAAGCGAAGTTCTGGCTGAATCCAACACAGCTTGCCTCGAATTACGGTTTTTCGAGCCGAGAGTTAACTGAGCTTGAGCGGTTGGTCGAACAAAACGAGTCGTTTTTCCTGGAGGTTTGGAATGAGTACTTTCGTAGGCAGTGACGCGAAGTCTCAAAGAGCCTATGTGCCAACAACGGCATTGGCCAAGTCCGTAGATTTCGATGAAGACATGCTCCACGTCCTACTAACGGACGGACGGCGTATCAGCGTACCGATAGCCTGGTTCCCGTTGTTGCTCAAAGCCTCACCAGAACAGCGAACAAAGTACAAAATTGGCAGCGGTGGGACTTCGCTGCACTGGTCCGAACTGGATGAGGACTTGTCCGTGGCTGGGTTGATGGCAGGCGCAGATCTCCAAAGTTCTTGAAGGCGCCGATTCGAGAAGGAAGGCAAATAGCGTGAAGCTATGCCGAACCAGACCACGGTTATATCTCGATGCGCTACTCTACTCCTGAAAGATATCAATAAGGAGGTCCGCTATTCAGCTAGGAGGAACCGAGAGTTCCGCCTACAGTAAACAGCGTCACCGAGCTCGACAGTCCAAGTCCGGATAGCCTACCGGCCATAATCACAATCATTTCACCCTTCTCGACAGCCCGGCTTTCCATTAAAGTTTTCTCTCCGAATTTCAGCATTTCTTCCGTCGACTCAGCCTGCGGCACAATCAGCGACTCGACGCCCCAGATCAAAGCCAGTTCATTCTGCACTTCCGGAGAATTTGTCAGGGCAATGATTCGTTGCTCGGGTCGCAAGGCGGATAGGCGGCGCGCCATTAATCCTGATTCTGTCAAAACTGCCGTCACTCGTGTTCCCATCTCCTCGGCCGCGAAAGCTGCGGCTTCGCAAAGCGCGCGACTCACGCGACCCGATGGGTGTCCCGCCCATTTTGTGATCTTGTCTGGCGCCGGTTCTCTGCCGGCTTCGGCCGATTCAATAATGCGACACATGGTTTCTACAGCCGAAACGGGATAAAGCCCGCTGGCCGTCTCGTTCGAGAGCATCAGCGCGTCGGTACCATCCCAAACGGCATTAGCTACATCGGAAGCTTCCGCGCGAGTGGGCCGCGGGTTCGCCACCATCGATTGCAGCATCTGCGTCGCTGTGATCACCATTTTCCCTGCCTGCATAGCCTTTTCGATGATCCGTTTTTGATAGACCGGCACCAGCTCAACGCTCGTTTCCACACCCAGGTCGCCACGTGCAACCATGACGGCGTCCGCAGTGGCTATAATTTCGTCCAGATGATCGATCGCTTCCGCCTTCTCGATTTTCGCAACTAAAGGGGCGTGGCCGCCGGATTCTCTAATCAGCGTCTGTGCGCGCGAGCAATCTTCAGCTGTGCGAACAAAAGAGAGTGCGATGTAGTCAGCGCCTTGCTCGACCGCCCATTTAAGATCGGCAATGTCTTTCTCAGTCAGCGAATCAATCGGGAGTGAAACTCCGGGCAGGTTAATACCTTTGCGCTCGCCAAGAACGCCGCCATTGATCACCCGGCAAACAACGTCGGTTTTCGTGGTGCTTTCTACTAACAAAGCGATCGCACCATCATCCAACAGGAGGCGAGTTCCTGGTCGGACCACCCGCGGAAGATCCGGATAGTTGGTCGCGACCCGCTTCTCGTCACCAATAACATCCTGAGTTGTAAGGATGAAAGTGTCGCCGGTCTTTAATATTACCGGCTTGCCGTCCTTAAGTTGCCGCGTGCGAATTTTTGGTCCGGAAAGATCGACGAGCACCGCCAGGGGCCGCTTTAAGTTATCGGCAGCCGCGCGAGCGCGGGCAATGTCTTCACTCTTTTCGTCCCGCGTTCCGTGAGACATGTTTATGCGAACGCCGTTGGCCCCCGCTTTTAGCAGACTTTCAATGACGGCCTGGTCGCGCGAAGCGGGTCCCAGGGTCGCAAGAATTTTCGCTTTACTCATTTAGTATAGGATTAGGACTAACCACTTCGTTGGTTGGATCGTATCGCCGGCATTTTAACTTTAATACAAACCGGGAAGGATAGCCGGCACGCGTTTGGCATAGTTTTCAAACTGCTCGCCAAAAGCATCGAGCAGTAATCTCTCCTCACTACGTACTCTAATAATGGTGCCAACTAAAAAAATCACCAGTGCGGCAAGCAGGGCGATCCAGTGGCTGATCGCCAATCCGGTTGCTACCAGCATTCCCAACATTCCCGCATAAATCGGATGGCGCACATAAGCGTACGGCCCGCTGGTAGCCAGCTTATGTCCTTCAAGCAGACGAGCGGTTATGCTCCATTCTTTTCCCAGCGTCTTCACGGCGCTTGTTACTAACCATACAGAACTGATCGCTGTCACCATCGCCAGAAGGGCCGCGACTATTGCGACCAGGTTGCCGGCTTCACTATCAGCAACGATTGGTGTGAATGCTTGACGATGCACTCCCCAGACTATCCCAAAAGACACCCCCTGCAAGGCCACTCCAATAAGCGAGCCGCGAGCGCGCTTCTGGTCCGGCGAACTGGGAGGTTTCTTGCGCAAGAAAAAGACTCCGACGAACGCAAACCAACATAACACTACTATCACAAATGTCAGGGTTGGCAGGAATTCAAAAGTCATTTCATGTTTGAGTTCACTCAAGCAGTTCGGGCCTTAGCTTGTCTTCGAAGAAACAGCCACCTGAAGGTTAAACTCTTGATCCGTTTCTTCCAATTTTACGGTTTCTTATTTACAGCTTCACTAATAATCTTCTCCAGTTCGATTCCGGTTGCTTCCTCATACCCGATGAACCTTTTAACCAGACGCCCGTCTCGTCCGAACACGAATGTTTGCGGAATTGTCTGATTGTCAGCAAGAAAGAGATCCGTCAATGTCCTATCCGGAAAGCCAAGAGGATACCCAATGTTGAGTTCTTTTGCGAAGTCCGCCACTTTGATTCGATCGTCTGGGCCACCGACGTTGAGACCGACTATTTCGACATCTTTAACAGCATAGTTCTGCTTGAGACTATTCAGATGCGGAATGCTTTGCCGGCAGGAAACGCACCACGTCGCATAGAAATCCAAAACCAGAACCCTCCCATGATAATCCGCCAGCATTGCGCGCTTCCCGTCACTTAGCACCCAGCCTAATCCCGGGCGCGTGTCCAATGATAGCTTGGGAAAGGTTGTGTTCGGCGACCCCGAAACTACAGGGGTTGCTTCCTTAACGAATGGCTTCTTACTTGTGCAGGCGTTACTGCAGATCGCAACTGCTGCAAGCAAGAGAGCCAGAGTTGTCGCCAAGGGGTTATGAAGTGATCGATGTGTTTGACAACTCAAGGGAGCAACATTCTACACGCACCTGTGACACTCCCCCAGCCTTTCCCGGTTTGGGCGTAATCGGTTTAATTAATGCACACTTCTTTACGATTGCCGATTTACGATTTACGATTCACTCCTATGGACTTCCCCCAAACGCAACGCACCACACTCAAACGTCTTCCAAAACGTGGGTTCTACGATCGTGAGTTGGTTTACGGAATTCTCGATGAAGGTTTTATCTGTCACGTCAGCTTTGTTATCGACGGGCAGCCCTTCGTTATTCCCACCGGTTACGCACGTGCCGGCAACCTGCTCTATATCCATGGCTCCCAGGTAAGCCGGATGCTTCGTACACTGGCCCAGGGCCTCGACGTATGCATCGCGGTGACTCTTGTCGACGGTCTCGTCCTGGCGCGTTCCGCTTTTCATCACTCTCTGAATTATCGTTCTGTGGTCGTTTTCGGACGCGCGTCTATGGTGGAAAAAAGTGAAGCTAAGCTGGCAGCGTTGTTCGCGTTTTCAGAACACGTAATCCCCGGCCGATGGAACGAGGTGCGCAAGCCAACTGAACAGGAACTCAAAGCGACTACGGTCCTGTCTCTACCGCTCCTTGAGGCTTCGGCAAAAGTGCGCACTGGCCCACCAATCGACGATGAAGCCGACTACGCACTGGACGTTTGGGCCGGTGTACTTCCCTTAAAGCTGGTCCCGGGAGAACCGATTAACGATCCTCGCTTATCTGCGGGTCTGGACCCCCCGGCCTACACACTGAAATACCGACGAGAAAAGACTTGAAGATGCAAGCCACCAACATCAGCGGTCGCGGAAAGCGGCTTTGGCCAGCGTTCGCGATTGCGGCGTCCTTCGTGGTTACGGCAATCCTGCTGCGCCTCGAAGGACGTCTATGGATCTGCGCTTGCGGAAAAGTTCTGCCCTGGTCGGGTAAAGTTTGTAGCGCTGACAACTCGCAGCATTTTCTCGATCCTTACAGCTTCACCCACGTGCTTCATGGTTTCCTGTTTTTCTGGTTGATTACGTGGCTGGCGCCTCGGCTGAACTCAAACTGGCAGTTGATGCTGGCTGTGGCCGTCGAATCCCTGTGGGAGGTCTTTGAGAACACCAGCTTCATTATTAATCGCTACCGCTCGGAGACTGCCGCACTCGGATACCAGGGTGATACCGTAGTTAACTCCTTCGGTGACATATGCTGCTGTTTGGTAGGCTTTATGATCGCAAGGCGTCTGGGACTGCGCTGGTCCTTCATTGTTTTTGCAGGGCTCGAGCTGGTTTTGATTGTCTGGATCAGAGATAGTCTGCTGCTGGAGATCCTGATGTTGGTTTTTCCGATAGATGCAATTAAGGCCCTACAGATGTGTCATTAGGAAATAGTTAACAGCAAAAAGTCGACAGCAATTAGCAACGGTCGACAGACATGATCACTGATGCCGATCAGGCTGCTGTTGACTGTTTGCTGTTGACTGTTTACTGATTGCTGATTATTGATAGCTCGCTGTAGCATACTTCCCACGCATGACGGATCCGGATCCATACGTTGGTCAGGTACTCGACGAAAAGTACTGCCTCGAGCGAATGCTCGGGCGGGGCGGCATGGGTGCAGTGTACCTTGCCAGCCATATGGGTACTGAGCGCTACGTGGCGCTCAAATTGATTACCCCTCAGTTCATGCGCAATGAAGAGTTTGTCGCGCGCTTCAAGCGCGAGGCGCGTGCTGCGGGACGTCTACGCCATCCGAACGTAGTTGACGTTACCGACTTTGGTTTCGCGCATGTTGGTCCAGAGACGGTCGCCTATCTGGTGATGGAGTATCTCGATGGTTGCACACTTGTCGATGTTCTGACGGAAGAGAAGCGACTGCCACTTGAATGGGTGGTCGACATCCTCGAACAGGTCTGTTCCGCGGTACACGAGGCGCACCAGCAGGGAATCGTCCATCGTGATCTGAAACCTGACAACATCTGGCTCGAGCCCAACCGGCTCGGAAGTTATCGCGTCAAGGTGCTGGACTTCGGCATTGCAAAACTTGCTGAAGCCGATTCAGATGTTAATCCTGCAGATTCCGATCCGGCAGCTGCCCCGTTGAAAACATCTGGCGCGAACACTGCTCATGGCGGAGCGAAAACTTCGATCAGGGCGGCCCAACCAACTGCGACTCCAAAAGAGGGGCTCGAAGGCACAGCCCTGGAAGTTGCCACTCTCGTATATTCTGAGAGTCGCGAGGAACCGTCTTCCGCTGAACAAAACGCATCCAGCTCTATTGCAGCCGCTTATCACCTTGAAGAAGATGACAACACATTGTTTAGACCATCTTCTCAAGATGCCGGAGTGATTTCGACTGCAGCCGCTCCGTCGTCCGTTCAGGCTGTCGATGAGGGTCCGACGCTCATGCTCGGCAAAGTGACCCAAAAAGCTTTGGC
>WNGJ01010191.1_pt1 | contig 10024 bp, 4 predicted proteins | sample 5400611 | NCBI WGS metagenome assembly WNGJ01 (sample SAMN13153375, study PRJNA577476) | soil metagenome | isolation source: 40 cm soil or saprolite under Garry oak tree replicate 1 | place: USA:California | collected 2016-06-15
GAGGAGCAGCAGGCGAGCATCAGCCAACTAAAAGGCGAAATGCAGACCATGGTTGCGCAGCTGAAAGAGCAGGCCGCGCAAATCCAGAAAGTGAGCGCGCAAATTCAAGTGAACAAACCCGCGCCGCAAGTAGTCGTCAATAAACCGTAAAGTTGCTAAGTAAGATGGCCTTGTGTGTCTAACACCGAGGCTGGTGACTGGAAAGGCGTTCGCCGTTCGCGGCGAACGCCTTTTACTTTCTCCTGTTCCTCTTGAAACAAAAAAGTCGAGAAGCAGCAGGCGAGCATTTCCGAATTGAAGTCAACGGTTGCGCAGCAACAAAAAGGGATAGATGTCTTGACAACTCAATCAAAGAGGAGGCGGCGCAAATCCAAAAAATGAGCGCCCAGCTTCAGGCCTCCAAACCCGCGCCGAAAGTAGTCGTCAACAAACCGTAAGCCTCAAACTTAAATCGGCGTTGAGCGTTTGGCACTGGGCTAATTGAAAGGCGTTCGTCCTCGTGGCGAACGCCTTCATCATTTGAACTTCTCAATGGCATGGGCTTTGTGAGGAATGAATCACCCAGTATATTTATCCTGTTGATTTGCATCTCATGAGTCGGCAGAAAAAGACTTTGGGGTTCCACACAATCGAGTCTGGCCGTACTCGCACTCATAATCGCCGAGTGGTCACCGGTATCGTTTTAGTTTTCCTTGCAATAATTGTCTGGATCGCTTTTGGCAAGGCGCTCAGGCATGACTTTTTGGGTTACGACGATCAGCGTTACGTCATCCAAAATGCCTGGGTCACAAATGGCCTTACGCCAGGCGGGATCAAATGGGCGTTCACCCATGTGCATGCCAGCAACTGGCATCCACTCACTACGATTTCGCACATGTTGGATTGTCAGCTTTACGGCTTGCAACCGTGGGGCCACCATCTAACTAACATCTTACTGCAAGCCGCAGCGGCTATCCTTTTGTTTTTTGCTCTCCGGAAGCTTACGGGTGATCTTTGGCCCAGCTTGTTGGTGGCGACAGTCTTTGCTGTTCATCCGCTGCGCGTGGAGTCGGTGGCCTGGGTATCGGAGCGAAAAGATGTGCTCAGCGGCGTGTTTTTCATGTTGACCCTTTGGGCTTATGCGCGCTACGCGCGCGGCAATGCGCGTCCATTCTGGTATGTAACCGTCATAGCTCTTTTCGCCTTTGACCTGATGTGCAAGCCGACGGTGGTGACACTGCCATTTGTCCTGTTGCTACTGGATTACTGGCCACTGGGCAGAATTCAGCCGTCTTTATCCTTGGGTGGGGGGATGACGAGGAATAAATGGACCTGGCTGGTCGCCGAAAAGCTTCCCCTGTTTGTGCTCTCAGCTGCCTCCTGTGTAGCTACGCTTCTAGCGCAGAAGCAAGCCCTGGATGCAAGCCTTAAGCCATCTCTCATGGAGCGCGTTGGCAACGCTCTAATCTCTTACGTCACTTACATCGGTCAGATGATTTGGCCAGCGCACCTGGCGGTTTTGTATCCGTACCCGGAAGGTACTTTGAAAGTTGGGCAGGCAATCCTTGCGTTGCTGCTCCTGCTAAGCATTTCCGCGGCTGTTTTCCTGTGGCGTAGGAAATTTCCGTTCCTGCTGACAGGATGGTTTTGGTATTTGGGGATGCTGATCCCGATGATTGGCATTGTCCAGGTAGGATCGCAGGTGCAAGCCGATCGTTACACTTACTTGCCGCAAATTGGTTTGTATATTTTGTGCGCTTGGGGCGCGATGGAGTTGTTCCACCAATGGCGTCGCAGCCGCGTAATCTTGGCCGCCGTGGCCGTGCCTATGATAACAGCACTAATCATACGCAGCTATTTTCAAACTTCCTACTGGTGGGACAGTGAAACGCTGTGGAGACATGCCACTGCTGTTACCTCAAACAATTACATTGCTGCTAACAACCTGGCCGAAGTCCTGTTCCAATCAGGACGATTTGAGGAAGCGATCGCTGAATGCCGAGAGGCTCTGAAAATCAAACCGGATTTAGCAGCAGCACACAACAATCTCGGTGCTGCGCTGATACGAAGCAGACAAGAAGGCAGCACCGCCCTTCCGCAGAATTCCATCGACGAAGCCATTGGGCATTATCGAGCCGCCTTACAAATCAAGCCTGACTTCACGCAGGCCCGGAGCAATCTCGGAAATGCTCTTTTGCAAAAGGGGGAGGCAGACGAGGCGATCGCGCAGTTTCAAAAGGCTCTGGAGGTCGACCCTCAATATGCCGAAGCAGAGTTCTCCCTTGGAAAGGCTTTTTGGCAAAAGCGAGAAGTAAATGATGCGATCGCGCACTACCAAAAAGCTGTGGAGATCAGGCCGGACTATGCAGAGGCTCGATATAGCCTGGGCAACGCCTTTGTCTTCGAGGTCAAATATAGTGAGGCGATAGCGAACTACGAGGGCGCGGTGCGCATACGTCCCGATTACTTCGAAGCTCATTATAATCTGGGCTGCGTTTTGGCCACCGTTGGAAATACCACCGACGCCCTCAAGGAGCTTAACGAAGCGATCCAAGTCAACGGAGAGTCGCCGAACGCCCATTGCACTCTGGGCTCTTTGCTGGCACGCATGGGTCAACGAGAGGAAGCTGTAGCGCATCTTACAGAAGCGTTACGGCTCAAGCCGGATTACGAAGATGCGAAGCAGCAACTGCGCGAACTCGGTGTGCGGGTACCAGAATAGCCGGTAGCCCTGAACCGAAGATCAGAACTTCTGGACACAATGATCTCGTTTCAAGCCGTTAAGTTTCACTTGACCAACCTTAGCATTCCATTTTCTTGGCCTCGAATTACCGAGATCCCTGATATGAAAAAAACATTGCTTCTTTCGACAGTCGTCTCTTTCGCGATGATTTGCTCCTGCCAAAAAAACGATTCAGGCGCCGAGGCGCAACTTGCTCAACGAAAAACGGAACTGGATGCACGCGAGGAGGCATTGATTCAAAGAGAGAAGGCAGTGGATGCAAGGGAGAAGGAAATAGCCGAAAGGGAAAAAGCCCTCGCGAACAGCCGCATCATTCAGTCGCAGCGTCAGGCGCCCGACGCGGCGCAGGCCGAAGCTGAACGACAGAAAAGAATACAACAGCTCCCTCCCGAGCTTAAAGCCTTGGTTCCTGATCGCTCACAGGTAGAAGCTGCACGAGCGCAAAAGCAGCAGCAATCCGCTCAGAGACAGTCTGAGATTCAACAATCGCAGAGAATGCAGAACGCAAGGCAGCGTAAACTAGATGCGATGCAGAAGTGGCAGACTTCCGGTGCTGCACTGTCTCCCGGAGCGCAGAGTAGTTCCCCCACTGCATCTCCTGCAATAGAGACTCAATCGGAGACTGAATCGCCGACGCCGTAATTTCACCGGCTGCCTGCTGCGACGTCGTTCACACGCGGATTGAAGTGGATAGCGGCCTGCGAATCATATCCGATGACCACTCGTGAGCGCGTCGCCCAGCTTTTGAAAGCGTGGCCGAAAATCTATCCAACCGCGCATTGCGAGCTGGATTTTCATAACCCGCTACAGCTCCTCGTAGCTACAATTCTCTCGGCGCAATCGACGGACAAGCGCGTCAACATCGTCACGCCTGCTCTGTTTCGGAAATATCGGACGGCGAAAGATTATGCGGGCGCTCCGTTGCCCGAATTGGAAAACGCGATCAAATCCACAGGATTCTATCGCAACAAAGCGAAAAGCATTCGCGGTGCTATGCGTGAAATCGTGGAGAAACACGGGTGCAACGTGCCGGACACAATGGAGGAGTTATGCGCGTTGCCCGGCGTTGGCCGCAAGACCGCGAACGTCGTTCTGGGGAACTCTTTTCACAAAAACGAAGGGATCGTCGTGGACACACACGTGATCCGGCTTTCGCAACGCCTCGGCCTGACGAAACAGAAGGATCCAGTGAAGATCGAGCAGGATCTAATGAAGCTCATTCCGCGCGAGTATTGGACAGATTGGAGTCACTGGCTCATCTGGCATGGGCGCCGTCGTTGCTACGCGCGCAAGCCGGAGTGCAGCCGGTGCGAAGTTTTCAAGTTTTGTCCCAGCGGGAAAATCTTCCTGCGCACCGGTCAGGCGCAAAAACCGCAGGAAAAGGCGGCTTCCTAGCCGTCGTACCTGCCCACGCGGCGTGCAGAGGACTGCCCGCCCTACCGATTAGCGTCTTAGGTCGTAGGTAGGGCGCGTCACTCCGTGCGCGCCGCGCGGAGAGTGGTACGTTGCGAAAATTGCTTGAAGCGCGCGATGACGGCCGCCAGGATCGCGCAATCAAATTGAGAGCGTTGGTACTCGCTATAGTTAGTCTGTTGAGCCTTCTCGCTGGGATGCAGGCAGAAGCGCCGGAGCTTCAGCAATTGCGGATTCAGCTGAAAACAGCTCAGGACGCGGACGACAAGCCTGCAATCATAGAATTGAGCCAGCGCATTGTCGCAATCTCCTCCAACGATTCCAACACGTGGGAGATGCTCGCACAAACACAACTCGACAACGAGGATCTCGATGGCTTGGAGCGAACGCTCGATGCGTGGCAAAAATCATTTCGACGACCACCCGCAGCGATCGATGATTTCCGCGCCAGCCTCTGTTTCGAGCGTAAGGATTATCAGTGTGCGGAGCAGCACTGGCTTGCCTTCATCGCGACGAAACCGTCCGCGGCGGATGTCGCCACCGATTATGACAACCTTGCGGAGTTATGCGCGGCTCAGGCGCGCTGGGCAGACCACGCCGCATACCGGACGAAAGCAATAGCGGCGCAGGACACGGCCGCGCGGCGTGTGTCGCGCGCATGCGCATTCCTGCGCCTGCACAAATGGGATGCGGCTTACGCCGACATGGCGAAGGCGAACAAAATGGATGCGACCGATCCGCAAGTGAAGGAGTGGCTTCCGCAATTCGAGCGATTGCAACCATTCCTGCCGCGCATCAAGCAGCTCGACACGCAGATCGCCAAATCGCCGAATGATGTGGGATTCTTACTCGATCGAGCGCGCGTTTTCACCTTGGCCGGTCGTCCGCTGCTGGCGCTCGATGACGCTGAGCGCGCATTCAAACTTGAGCCCGCATCGATGCGCGCGCGCATTCAAACGGGCGAAGCGCTCCTAGAGGTGGATCGCGCGGATGACGCCGCAAAATTGGACATCAGTGGAGATCTGATCCGTGGCAAGGACAGGCCTGTTACCGACAATGTGTTGCGCGAACTCGGTGCGCTGGACTCCGGTCTCCGGCAAAATCCTAAGGACATCGACGCGCTTGTCGCACGCGCAAAAATTTTAGGCCAGCTGCGTCAATTCATGCTCTCCCTGGCTGAGGCGAATGCCGCGCTGTCGATCGATGGTAAATCGGCAGCTGCGCATTTCGAGGCCGCACGCGACCTGGATGCATTAGACCGCGAAAAAGAAGCGCTATTGCACGCGCGCATCGCGACCAAGTTGGATCCGAACGATTCGACCAAATGGTTCTTCCGCGGAGTGCTCGAACGACAGCGCGCAGATTTCACGGAAGCCATCGCGTCGCAAACGCGCTCCATTGAGATTAACGAGTCACGCGTCGCGCTAAGCGAACGCGAGCAGTGCGAGCGCCGCGTCGGAAAAACAACCGAAGCCGATACCGATCTTCGCCGGATTCAGGAACTCGCGCCGGAAAGGTGATGAAATGAATCGGCGAATCGGCGAAACGGGGAGGCGGCGACACGCGTTGAAAGCGGCGTCAAGCCGCCGCGCTCCAAAGCGCGCTGCGCGCGCGAAAGAATATCGCCTATTCGCCGATTCCCCATTTCGCCGTTTCCTTCCGTTTCTCGTTTGCCTCCTCGCGCTTAGCTTGGCTGCCGCGAGCTTTGCGCAGGACGAAGAACAGGAAGACGAAAAGTCGAATGCAAAACCTGATGCTGGCGGCATTGTCATCGAGCCCTCGAGCGGAAAAATTGCCGAGGGCGACACGATCACGATCACATTTCCGGTATCGATGGTTGCGCCTGAGCTCATCGATGTCGGTGACCAACGGTCCCCATTCGTCAGCGAACCAAAGCTCGACGGCACGTTTTTGTGGAAAAGCCAGACCGAAGGTGTTTTCACGGTCAGCGGTCTCGTAGCCGGCGCGCGACATCGACTTACGCTGGCTCCAGGCCTAAAGAACGCGGCTGGCAAACCCTTCGTGGTAAAAGATTGGAGCGCCGAATTTAGAACGCCGAAGTTCGCGATCAGTTCAGATTTCGGCGAACGCAAACAATTGCCGGCGCGTCCGCAAATCTATCTCGATTCGACCTACGCGGTTCGCCTCGATGAAGCCGCCCAACACATCTATTTTCAGGATCGGGACTCGCGCCAACGTTTTCCTGTCGAAGTCATTCAAACCGCTGAAAACAAAACTTCGGATTCGCTCGAAGCGACCGGTTTTCGCGTCACGCCTCGTGAACCACTACCAGTTGGACGCACATTCGACCTCATCGTGAACGGGTTACTCGACGCGAAAAGCCGCCGCCCGCTTCCGTACTTGCAAGTAATGCCGGTCGGCAAAACCGAACCTCTCAACGTGCAATGGCTTGGCGCGTTCAATCACGCGCTCGAGGAGCCGGCGATTCGGATCAAGTTCAACGACTACATCGATCCGGTGGACGTGACGCCAGAACGAATCCGCGTCGAGCCTGCGGTGGAGAAAATGAAACTCCTTGCGAGTAGCGACGAGGTTGAAATCACCGGCGATTTTGATCTTAAGCAGCATTACAAGGTCACGATTTCGCCGGAATTAAAAGGCGACCGCGGCTATGGACTTCCTGCCGAGTCGCGTTGGGGCGCGACGTTTCGCCCGAAAGAAGCGTGCCTGATCTTTCCAGCCACGCAGGTGTTTGCACGCGCGCGCCAGGAATTCCGCTTTGCATTTTTTCAAGTCAACACGCCGCAGGTCACATGGAAACTCGCGCGCATACCGGCGGAAAAGCTCTCGGCAGTTACCGCGCGTGTAAAAGAATTTGAAAAGGACAGTACCGATCCTGTCACCGGTAAGGTGGTAATCGACCCGCGCACAGGCTTCACGAAACAGTTCCAGACTGAACTGCTCGTTGATGCGTTCCAGTTACCGGTCTCGGCCAGTGGTAGTTTCGATAGTACGAGCGGCGATACCGAAACGCGACGGGAGGTCCGTTGCGCTCCGTCAAGTAACGAAACGTTTGCCGGCGCGTATCTTTTCGAGGCGAGCGCAACTTTGCCTGACGGCCGGATCGTCGGAAATCGCTCCATAATCTGCGTTAACGATTATCTACTGACGCAGAAACGAACGCCCACGACTGCGATCATGCGCCTGGCGAAAATGTCCGACGCGAGCTCGGTAGCGGGAGTGACGATCCGTGCAGTGACCGAGGAAAACGTCGAGCTGGCTCGCGCAGTCACTGACAACAATGGCATCGCAGAATTTCCGAAGGACACAGTTTTCCCGAAAACACCTAACGCGAAGGGCACGCACCTGTTCATCGCGGATACTGCGACAGGTCCTGCGCTGCAATTTGCCGAAGCCACAGCGTACTCGTCTGGCAGTGATTACTCCCCGCCGCCAAAGAGCTCGCATGCCGAAATCGTCACAGACCGCAATCTCTATCGTCCCGGACAGACGGTGAAAATGAAGGGACTCGCGCGCGACGTTTCGGTCTTCAGCGGCCTGATGATTCCCTTTGGAGCCGACGTGCGCTGGAGCGTAACCGAAGGCGACGGCAGCCGCGTCGTCGGCGAAGGAAACACGACGCTTTCGGCGTACGGCGGCTGGGAAGCGGAATGGAAAGTTCCGGACAAAGCAAAGCTCGGGAGTTACGAGATTCGTTGCCGCGTTGCCGGGCGCGATTACGACGGCGTAACGCTCATCAGCGTTCAGGAGTATCGCGTTCCGCTGTTTTCAGTGATGGTCGAAGCAACGACACCAGAGGTCGGCACAACAGCGCATGCCCGGATTTCCTCCGCATATTTTCATGGCGCACCGAACGTAGCGGCGCGTGTGCACTGGAAAGCGACTTGGACGACAAACGCGGAGTTCGGCAGCGAGGTCGAAGGCGGCTATCGCAAACGTTTCAACTCTTACGCCGAGGTCGGCCCGCGATTGGACGTTGACAGTGAGGACATCAAAACAATCGAGGGAGATACGCAACTGGATGCGCATGGATTCGCGACGCTCGTGTGCGAATCGCCGTTCAAAGATAATTCTGCCGTCGGTCGCATCAATGTGATCTGGCGTGCAGACGTAACTTCAATCGACGGCCAAACACTCAGCGGCGGCGACACAGCCACACTTTTCCCGACAGAAACGCGTCTCGGCGTTCGCGCCGAAGAGCAGCTCACCGAGCCCGCGGGGGTGAAGGTGGAGATCGATGCGCTCGATGCCCAGGATCACAAGGTCGAGGGTGTTGCCGTTCGCGCCGATCTTTTTCACGTCACCACAAAAACCGTCAAGGAACAGATCGCGCCGTTTGTTTATCGCTATCGCAACACCGACCAGTTTGCGAAAATCGCCTCGCAAGAATCGAAAACACCCGCTGAACTTGTTTTTCCGACAAGCGAGACCGGCCGTTACGTCGCTGCCGTCAACGCAATAAAAGTCAAAGCGCCCGTCGTGAGCGATGAAACTACCGTGACCGGCGAAAAACCGGCCGAGCTGCCGGTGGTCAATGAGACGACGTTTAAAATCGAGCGGCGGGCCGAGCCGTTTTTGCCGGGGGAGAAAGCGGCGCTCACGATACAAGCGCCGTTTGGAGGCGTTGCGTGGGTGTCGGTGGAGACAGATGAAGTGCTCGACACGTTACTGGTTCCGGTAAAAGGCAACGCGGGCCGGATCGAATTGCCGATCAAAGGGAATTACGCGCCCAACGCGACAGTCTCAATTTATCTCGTTAAACCTGGCGGCGAAAATGAGCTGCCTATGGAACGGTTCGCTTACACCGACATCGAGGTGGCCCGGCCGGACCGCGAATTAAAAATCGAGCCGCGTCTCGCCAGCGCGACCGCGAAACCGGGTGAGGTGGTACGCGGTGAAGTCCTCGTGACTTCGGAGGACAAACCGGTTACCGATGCCGATCTGCTCGTGTTCGCAGTGGACGACGCCGTTCTGACGCTGGGCGATTGGAAGCTGCCGAAGATCGGCGAAAGATTTTATCCGAGAAATCCGTTTTCCATACGCACTTACCAGGCGCTCCACGGTTACATCGACAATCTCGCCAAACTCAGTTTGACCCAGAAAGGATTCACCATCGGCGGGGGTGGGGAAGAGGAAGCGACCCAAAACACCAAGAATGTGCGCAAGGAATTTCGCACGCTAGCGTTTTGGCAGGGAAATCTGAAAACCGGCGCCGACGGTAAGGTGACCTTTGAGTTCATCGCACCCGACAATCTAACCACGTACCGCATCGCGGCAGTCGGCCAGACGAAAGCGAATCAATTCGGCGGCGACTCCACGCAGACGGTGAAAATATCGAAGCCGCTCCTGATCGATCTGGCCTTGCCGCGTTTTCTCCGTGACGGCGATGAAGTCGAATTGCGCGTGGTGGTCCGGCAGAACTTTGCCGACACCGACGGTGTGACGACGCGCTGTGTCACGGACGCCAATATCAAGTTACTTGGTGGAGATGTGACAAGCCAGTCTGCGCAGCGCGATGCGCCGACGGTATTTCGTTTCAAGGCAAAAGTCAGCGATCCCGAATTGACGGCGACAAAGGTCCGCTTTGAAGCCGTCTCGAATTCAAATAAGCAGATGTCGGACGCAGTGGAGATCTCGATTCCAGTGCAAGCGCCAACGATTATACGAAAGGAAAGCGTGGCCGGCTCGTTCGGCGGTCCGCAGTTCGATGCTCATCGCGCGATGCCCCAAGCATGGACGCGTGGCCGTGGGCAATTCACCACAACGATTTCGACTTCGCCATGGCTGCCGCAGATCTCGGGTCTTCCGGTGATTCTGGAGTATCCGCACGGCTGCTTTGAACAAATTTCGACGAAACTTCTCGGCTACAGTTTGCTCGCAAACCTGCTGGCTTATCTGCCAGATTTT
>WNGJ01010194.1_pt1 | contig 10024 bp, 9 predicted proteins | sample 5400611 | NCBI WGS metagenome assembly WNGJ01 (sample SAMN13153375, study PRJNA577476) | soil metagenome | isolation source: 40 cm soil or saprolite under Garry oak tree replicate 1 | place: USA:California | collected 2016-06-15
GACTGCGCGCTCGATGTTCTCTTCTTCATTGAACATTGGATAAACAACCGAGATGCCTGGCCTCCTTGTCGTCATGCGCGCTGTTTCAATTCCGGTCTCAAAGCCGCCGATAAATTGTTTTGCCATTGATCACAGTCTCTACGCGATATTTCCCAAGGAAGGCACGAAGCACGGGATATCGCGTCATAGGATGCGTCGCCCAGCCCGGAACCACCGTCGACAAGTCGACTATAAGCGCTGGGGGATGCGCTTCCCAGTCCCTTCGAAACATCTCCCAACTCCCCGGAATCACACTCTCCGCTCTATCTTTAACCTCGCGAGGCCGGGCGGCGTAGGCGCCAACCAGATGGGTGCAGCTGACGAAACGCGTCGCCATTCGCCGGCCGGAAAAACTGTAGAGCTGCGGGGAACTTCCCCAGACAAAGATACGATCGTTCGGGGTCGTTTCCTTGACGATGTGCTGAACAATCGGGAGAAAATCGAGATCCTTCACCCGCGTCGCGAACGCCACAGTGAGAAAGCCTATCGCCGGCAGAGCGGCCGCACCAATAATGCCTGCTCGCGTCCATCGCCAGCGTGACCGAGGAAAACGTCGCTGTTCCACGACAAAGCGTGAGAACACCTGGCCCGCGAGAATCGACAACGGCGGAAGCACTGCCAAATGATAATGTCCCGGAAATCGCCATCCAATAAAGATCGCCAGATAACTGAGGACCAACCACAAAATAAGCAGCACCTGCTCGGTGGGCACAGCCCTCCTGCGCCGAAAAGATCTGAGTGTCTCAATCACTTGCCGAATGCCAAAACACCATAACAGGCCCCAGGCGAGCATCACAGCGAGATGAACGGTGACGAGACGTTTCAGAACATAAAGGAACGTTGTTTCAGCCTCGACATAGCGAACGGCAAACGCCCAGGCCCACAGATAGGCGTCATGCAGATTTCCCTGCCACTGGTAATACCACGCCAGTGCCGCGATCACCGCGATGAATCCAATTATCAGACCGCTGCCTGCTGCCACAATACGTCCGAGTGATTGGTAACGGGGAATGAGCCAGAGGTAACCGAGATACGCCAGCATTGCACCCAAAGTCACGGCCGAAGGCTGCCGAATCAAAGTCGCCACCCCGACCAGGGTGCCACTAAGGAACATCCAACCCCAGCCGGCTTTTCTTTCGCCTTGCAAGAAGGCGAGGACACTCAGCGCGAGAAAAAGAGACGCGAAAATCTCGGTGTTCGCGGTGAGTGTGTCACCCGGCCGGTAGGCATGCACGAAAATGGCGTATCCAATGCCACTCCATGCCCCCGACCAATCGTCCCTCACCCGCGCGCCAATCCGCCGTACCACCAAGGCGGTGGCTGCAACGACAAGGATGGCGAGGACGTGAACGGCAAGAAGATTGTTCTTCCCTGCCACCTTGAAAACGGCAACGTAAATGTAATAGATGCCTGGCGGCTTCGTATCCACTGCCGTCCGGTAGAATGTCCCGCCGTCCAGGGTATCATTCGCGATTATCCCGTAATAGCCCTCATCGCTATTGTACAGCGACGGCAAGAGAGTGGGCAAACGCAGGATGACGACCAGCGCGATGATGATCACGTTGACCCAGCGGCTTTGACATCGGGTCATAAGTGACGGCCCTGCTCAATGGCCGCTTGGTCTTTCTTGAAAAATTCGATTGTTGCGCGCAATCCCTCAGCCAAATCGCAAACCGGCTTAAATCCCGCCGTCTGAATCTTGTCCATGCCTGCGACTGAATGTTTCACGTCACCCGGTCGCTCCGTGCTGTATTCAATCGTAGAGCTAGAGTTGGTGAGATTGCGAATGGTTCGGGCCAGATCGGTTATTGTGATCGGCTTCCCGCAAGCGATGTTGAGGAGTCCGGTTGCCTGCGATTCTGACGCGAAGAACGCATTTGCCGCGACCACCTCCTTTACGTAAATAAAGTCTCGCGTCTGCCGGCCGTCTCCGAAAATCGTAATCGGCTTGTTTCTTATTGCTTTCTCGATAAAGGCGGGAACGGCCGCGGCGTATTCACTTTTGGGGTCCTGGTAGGGACCAAAGACGTTAAAATAACGAAGGCAAACGGTCGCGAGTCGCCCTTGATCCGCAAAGGAGCGGCAATGCCCTTCGCCTTCGTACTTGCTTGTGGCATACGGACTTTTCGGCTCGGCCGGCATGCTTTCAATTTTTGGAATGCTTGGATTGTCGCCGTAAATTGCAGCCGAACTGCTGAAGATCAGCTTTTTCGCCCGGGCCCGCGCCGCCTCTTCCAAAACAATCGCTGTGCCCCCAGCGTTGATCTCGGCGCATTCATTCGGCTTCTGCACGGATTCCTGCACGCTCACCATAGCCGCAAGATGAAAGACAAAGTCCACGCCTTTCATGGCTTCTTTGACGAGATCGCGATCGAGAATTGAGCCGACGATGAGTTGGCATTGCAAACCAGACAGGTTGCTTTCAAAACCCGAGCGCAGGTTATCAAGGACGCGAACCTCTGCTCGATCCTGGAAGTGTTCGGCGATATGCCGGCCGATGAAACCGGCGCCTCCCGTAATTAAGACTCGCATACTCGAATCAAACAAAGCGGCGCACGAATCCAGCCATCGGTGCGTTGTAAAATTGAAATACCTACAGGGAGATCCATCCCCCGCCCCTTCCTAAGACGGTCGATCTCTCCGAAAAAATTTTGGTGATCCGAGCAGTCAATTGTAACGTCGAGGCGACATCAGCGTCGAATGGTTGTCTGAGCGCCCGTGGCATCGAGCATATTTTTGGCGAAAAATGAATCAAGGCACTCTTTCTGGTCATGTATAACATCGAAATTGCCCAAGTCCCTGACCAGTTTCGCAAGGAGTCGGTGAGCACGTCAGACCTTGCGCTCGAGGTCGCGCCGCCGGCCGCGGATGCACCTGCCCGCGTCGACGAAACCGGAGTGGAGTTAAAACGCGGCGCGTTCCTAAACACGATCGCGATGTTGGCGTCGAACTTCCGCGGCATATTCACATTTCTCGTTGCGCGGATACTCGGGCCGGCGGCACTCGGGATATTCTCCGTTGCATGGTCCACTACTGACATCATCAGCAAGATCGGCGTTTTCGGTCTCGACAACGCGATCACGACGTTCATTGCGCGCTCTGAAGCTGTCGGCAACCGCGCGCGCAGCCGAGCGCTTTTTCGAATCGCTATAGTGTTGGGGGTTGCGCAGTCGATTGTGACTGCTGCCGTTGTGATAGTAGCGCTCCGGTTTTTTAACAACCGCCTTCACGTACAATCACAAATGGTTTCTGCGCTTGCGCTAGTTCTCTGCGCGATGCCCGGTCTGGCTCTGTATCGGATCAGCACCGCCGTCTCACGTGGGATGAAGGTAATGCAGCACGACATCTACTCGCGCGGAATGACCGAACCAATTGCAACCACGCTCGCGTTCCTGCTTGCGCTCGCGATCGGCTTTAACCAGTCCTCACCGGAAGTGGCCGCAATCATTGGAACGGCAGCATCAGGACTTATTGCACTCGCGCTGGCTTCGACACTGTTTCGCCGTATTCCCGCACACAGACATGTCGTGTCGTCTCTCGCCGAAGCACGGTCTTTGGTGGGATATTCAGCTCCCATCAGCATTTATCAGCTGATTAACGCGTTCATTTCCCGGTTGGACCTCCTCATGCTCGGCTACTTCGTTGGACGCGCGCCCGGTGTGACGCTCGCGACAGTTGGTGTTTACAGTGCAGTCATCGGCACCGCCAACGGCCTCCGAAAGGTTAATCAGGCCTTTAACCCGATCTTCGCGCCGGTTGTGGCCGGTATGACTGCGACGGGCGATCACGAAACTGCGGCGGCGACCTATGCTCGACTTGCCCAGTGGATGCTATGGATCCTATTGCCGCTTGTAGCGGTTTTGTCCCTCGCCGGCGGCACGATTCTGCTCATCTACGGTCCAACGTTTCGACAAGGTGGCGCCTGGCTCGGCATCGTCGCTCTGGCGAGTGCAATTAATGCGTTCGTCGCATTGGGTGAGACGGTAATCATGGTGCAGCGGCCGCACCTGAACCTTCTGCATTCATCAATCACCTGTGTCGTCGCTGTTGCCGGACTTCTCTGGTTGATTCCGCGGTTCGGTGCAATGGGTGCGGCATTTGGTATTCTTTTGCCTTACCTAGTGCAGGGAACGCTGCGCTACGTGACACTGCGATGGGTCTTTCATTGGAAAGACTCGTGGAGCGACATTCGCCCGCCGCTGGTCGCTGCAGGAATCGCGCTGGTTCCCGCTATTGTCTGCCGCGTATTGCTAAGTGGAATCGTCGGACAGATCACCAGCGCCGCTGTGTTTCTGGCAGTCTTTGGCGTTCAATGGTGGCGACACCATATCCATCGCAAGGACGCACGCGCTTAGTTACGAAGCGAAGACGTCCCAAGCGTCACTGAAGAATGCGATCGTCTCGTTATTGTGATATTGACGACCGTTCGGTACATCGTGCAGAGACAAGGTTCGCCGTTGTCGCCACACGCTGCGCATCATGGCCGATGCAGGCACAACATATCTCTTCACGCCTTTGCGACTGAGCCACCCACTGATCCAGATATCGTCCATGTAAAACGCCCCATTTGGAGCGTTGGAATAATCCCAGAGCGACTCGTCGAAGAATCTCGGTTGAATTAAGTAACTTCCACAACCTGTCATCACCGCCGCAGATTGCGGTTGGCGCAGCTCGCTTGCACGAATCATCCTGGCATCACGCCAGTCTAGACTTCGCGGCATTGCGGCGCCGCGGAAACAAAGCGCCGCATCAGGTAATTGCTCGTTGTAATGGAGATAGGTTTCCAGCGCATCTCGCGGATAAACGCGATCATCGTCCACTACCACTATCAATGTATCTCCACGCCCAGCCGCTAATTCTTCTCGAACGATGGGGATAAACTTCGTCGCCGGTCCCCAATCCCTGCGGCAGTGCAGAATGCGCACGCGCGGCAAGCGCGAAACGTATTCCGGCACTTCATAAGACCGTTGCTCCCGAACCGAAAACTCCGGAATCGCGAGCACGATCTCATCCGGTGGCCGGGTTTGTCGCAGGAGAGAGCGAACCGTCGGCCCCAGATTACCGATTCGCTCTGGCACCGTGGAAAGTGAAGCGATGATACGGCGATCGTCTGACTTTCTGTCGCTTGCCAAAGTTTCACGGATGAAACGGAGCTGTCGCCGACGCTTTCTAACAACAGGAAGCAGACGCTTAAGACCCAGCACACACAAGACGACAAGGACAATCGAAATCAGCGGCAGCATTGGGACAAGATCGATATCTCAAAGTTGGACGCGTGTTTCACAGGACTCCCACAATGCTGAGATTGCTACAAAAGACATTCTTGCATCGAAGCGATAGTTAAAATACGAATCAATGCGGCAGCAGCGTGCAATGCCTACCGTGCCGTGCAACCATTTTCTAATTCTTGAAAAGAGTTTTCCTCACCGGTGCGAGTTCGGGCATTGGCTTGGCCATTGCCAAATTAGTCGTGGCCGAGGGTCATGAGGTTTGGGGCACGTCCCGCAATTTGGAACGGATACCGAAAATGCCGCGATGCCATCCGGTGCGTCTCGACCTGGCTGATCGGCTCTCCGTCGAGGAGGCATTCAATGCCGCGCTTGCCGAAGCTGGTTATTTCGATGTTCTGATCAACAACGCCGGCGCCGGTCACTTTGGACCTGCTGAGCTTCTTCCCATGGAAACAATTACGAGCCAGTTTCAAATTCTGGTTTTTGGTCAAATCCGATTGATGCAACTCGCACTCCACCACATGCAAGCCCGCGGAGACGGTTTGATCATTAACGTGACTTCGCTAGCTTCTCGGCTTCCAGTGCCGTTTATGGCGGCTTACAACGCCTCAAAAGCAGCCCTGGCATCCTTTACTATGTCAATGCAGCTTGAGCTGGCTAATTCCCCTGTGCGGGTTGTCGATCTTCAGCCTGGCGACATTTGCACGGGCTTCAACGAAAGCGTGACTAAGAATATCAAAGCAGACCAGCGCTACGACACCACAATTGCCAGGACGTGGGAAGTCGTGGAACGCAATCTTAAAAAGGCGCCCGGTCCGGATCTAGTGGCTCGGCGTGTTGTGAAGTTGGTTAACTCTGTTCGGCCGCCGCCGCGGATAACCGTCGGGAATGTGTTCGAATCAAAGATTGCGCCGCTGATCTTCAGGTTTCTTCCGCAGCGCGTCAGGATTTGGGGATTGAAGAGATATTACGGGATATGACCGTCAGTTCTGCTCGTCTCGGACGGTTGTTTCTTACTCTTAGTCTTATTCTACTCCGGTACGGGAAGCTGTCGCCTTCCCCTACAGAATGCCTCCTCTATGACTTGTGTCTCTGAAGCAGTAATCCTGATGGCCGGCGAGGGCTCGCGCCTACGCGGTTTTGATAAGAGTTTTCTAAAGCCATTCGTCCCAGTGTTTGGGCGTCCTTTGATTTCGTACACCTTGGAGGCGCTGCTCCGTCGAGGCATCAGGACGGTCAACTTTGTGGTCGGCTATGAAAGCAAGCGCACGATCGCACAGCTCAAGCAGTTGATGCCTCTCGGTCTCAGTGCTTCGTTCATCGAGAACTGCAATTGGCGAAAACAAAATGGCATATCGGTTCTTGCTGCTGTCGACCACGTCGGCACGCCCTTTCTCCTAGCGATGAGCGACCATCTTTTCGACGGCGCGATGATCGATCGTTTGCTCGCTAGTCTTGACCCGACGTTGCTCAATATCGCGGTGGATCGAAAACTCGATTCCATTTTCGATTTGGAGGATGCAATGAAGGTGCAAACTCGCGGAGACCAAATCGTGGCCATCGGCAAGAACCTTCGTGACTATGACGCGATCGATACCGGCTTGTTCGTTTGCCCGTTGGAAATCTTCAATTATCTCGAGCGAGCAAAATCAGACAACTCCCGGACCGATTGCAGCCTTGCAGACGGAGTTCGGTTGATGGCCGGTGACGGCAAAGTCCGTGCCGTAGATATAGGCGAAAGCTGGTGGCAGGATGTGGACACTCTGCCAATGCTGCAACATGCGGAGAGACAAATGGCAGGCCGGATGCAAAGCGCAGCGACCCGACTGGCGTAGAGATGCGATAACTCTCGGGCGAGTGTCCGCAATTACGATCCCCGCTCGCGCGTAGCGATATCGCCACGGCGGCTCCAAGTCCTGATAATAGCGATGGCGTTAAGAACCAGGCTTGCGCCGGCGACAATTGTCCAAAGATGCAGGATCCAGTCAGCGAGGCCGAGTAAAGCAAGAATAACAAAAACCAAGACAGCCATGTCTCGCTTGGTCAGTTGAAATAGCCACCACACAAATCGTTCGCCGAAATTGAGCAACCCGGAATGCCCGATCATTCCGTGGTGCCTGGCGTAAAACGATTCATGCCACTCCGATGAGGGAACGGATATTTTGCTTCGGCCAGCTCGTAGGAGCAACTCGTTGGCTGTGATCAGGACAGCACACATAATCCCTTCACTCGAACGATGAAGCCCCACGCCGAGCGCCAGAACGTAGAGAAGGCTCGCCGTAAAATCGCAAAAGTAATCCAGTCGTTCCCCGAACTTTGATTCCAAGTTCTTGGCGCGCGCTATTTCGCCGTCGCAACCATCAAGAATACTGAACACTTGAAAAATGACCGCACCGATGACGAGGCTGACGTAATCCCCGCGTACCAAAAAGAGACAAGCGATTAGCGGCAAAACAAAGATCGAAATCGTCCACGCATTGGGATGAATGGGAAACTTGAGCAGAAAACGCGTTATCTGGCGCGAAATCGGCCGGTTCAAAAACCGTGAAACGAAACCGTCTTGAGGCTTGCTCATTGCGTCAGGCTCCTATTGAAAATTCGATACGTCTTATAGCGCTGTGCCCCGATCGCTTCGAGAAAGCGGTTGATCATGAAATTGTCTTCCAAAGTCATGCTTAACTCGCCCGTGAATCCGCGTTTGAGCATTCCTTCTTCGATCACTCGCAACACCAGCATTTCGGCGATTCCGGCGCGGCGATATTTTTCGATTACGCCCAGGGCGATCAGGCGCGCCTTGCGAATGCGCTTCTTGTAGAACAGCAATTTGATCAGACCGATCGGCAGCCCAAAGCGCGTCAGCCGCCCGTCGAGATCGCGGAGGACCACATTAATGTCCGACAGGCACAAGATGAATCCGGCAGGCTCATTCCCGACCTCGGCGATCCAGGCAAACTCTGGCGCAAGGAGCGGTTTCAGTTCTTTGGTCATGAACTCGATCTCCGCCTCGGTGAATGGCACAAAACCCCAGTTCTTGTCCCATGCCTGATTGTAAATCTCACGAAGCCGTCTGCTTTCATCGCCAAGGTTTCTTAGGTTTGCCGAACGAATAGCGGCGGAACAGCGTGTATTAAAACGTGTGACGAGCCTTCGCAAATGCGCGACGGCTTTTGAAGGATCAGCGAACCACCAGGCGTACCAATCCTTCGCTTTTGTAAACCCGCAGCTCTCGATCAGGTGCTGGTAGTACGGCGGATTATGCGCAGTCAATATCGTGGGCGGAAACTGGAATCCATCGATCAACAGACCACAGATGTAATTGGTTGAATAATCGATCGGCCCCATCATTTCCGTCCGTCCTTTCTTGCGAAGCCAACTGGCCGCAGTGTCGAAAAGCGCCGCGGAGACGTCCCGATCGTCGATGGACTCGAACAGACCAAAACAGCCGACGTTTGATAGATGCACCGAATTGTAGTTTGGATCGTCGCTTGCCATGATTCGCCCAACAATCTTGCCGTTCTTGCGGGCCAGAAATAGCGCGGCGTCGCCGTGCCTGTAAAATGGATGCCGCTTGCGGTCGATGAACACCTTCCGTTCAATAATTAACGGCGGGACCCATGCTGGATCGTCGGTATAAATTTGCCATTGAAATTTGATGAACGCGTCGCGCTGGCGGCGCGAGGTCACTTCTGAGACTTCGATCTGCGACACGGATGCAGAACGCCTAGGCAGAATGCCGCGGCGTCATGATCAGATGCTCCAGCGATTCTGCCATTTTCTCCTGACGCACAAGCAGGCAAATGAACAGAACGTTCAGCGGGATGAGTTCAAACCAAAAGTAATAAATCGGCTGGCCCAGGAACAGGAGAGCAAACAAGACCAGCATTCGACTGTTAGTCATCAATAAACCCCACCACTTAAACATCCCGCCAGCGGAATTTCGATAACCCTGCTCCAGCCAAGCTGGGATTTTCTCGTGGAACAGTTCGCCGGTTGTCTCGCGCAACTTTTTCAGCTGGGGCGCGAGCATTTCTTGTTGGCGCGTGAAATTCAGATACAGCGCGAGAAGAAGTTTATCCCAGGGCCGCTGACGCCACGTCCATCCTCGATACTCAGAGCGCAATCCAGAGAAGGAATTCAGCCCGGCTCGTGTTCCATTTGCTACAAAATACAAGTAGGTGCTGCGGTAATAATCAGCCGCTGCTCCTTGCAATGCGTGACTGATTCCAGCAGCAATGGCCAGAAACCAGATCGCCGGCGAGGAACCTTCGGCCAGACCGCGCAGAACCAAATGCAGGTAAATGCTCACAAAGACCAAATGGTCGGCAATGCTGTCAATGATGCGGCCCTTGCGGCTTTCCCGGCGCGTCAAGCGCGCGAGTTGGCCATCCGCATTGTCGAGTGCGTTAGAGCAGACATGGAGCACCATGCCAGCGATGTTGATGCGCAAATCGCGATAGTAATAAAGATGCCCCGCGATGACACCGCAGGTGCCGGCTAGCAGCGTCACGGCCGCCGGCGTCATTTTGAGATGTGCGAAAAACTCGGCCAGCCGAAATCCTATGGGCCTATAAAAGTACAGGTCGAGAACTCCCTCCACTTCGCGTGCCTTGTAAGTGGCTTCGATGCGCGAAGTCTGGATCTCTGTCGACCGCGACATCAAATTTGTGGCCGGCTTCTGCAGGTCCAAATCCGAAAAACGGCGCGCCGTGATTCCTCCATCATTGGTGCTTCGTCATTCTTTCGTCATTCGGATT
>WNGJ01022909.1_pt1 | contig 10024 bp, 8 predicted proteins | sample 5400611 | NCBI WGS metagenome assembly WNGJ01 (sample SAMN13153375, study PRJNA577476) | soil metagenome | isolation source: 40 cm soil or saprolite under Garry oak tree replicate 1 | place: USA:California | collected 2016-06-15
ATCGTTATTTGATCTGAACGCATGACCCCTCCTAATAAACGGGAGTTACCCAGTCGCGGTATTTTTCAAGCTCACCACGACAGGCCGAGAGGTAGATGTCCTGAAGCCGCATGGTAAACGTGCCGGGTTTGCCTGTACGCACCGGACGGCGATCAACACTGGTAACCGGCGAGACCTGTACACCGGTGCCGCACAGGAAGATTTCATCGGCGGCATACAATTCGGTGCGGTCGATGCGCCGCTCCTCTACGTTCATGCCAAATTCATCACGCACCATATCGATAAGCGCATTGCGAGTAATACCTTCGAGAATATCTTCAGAGATAGCTGGCGTAGCAAGCTTGCCGTTACGCATGATGAAGATATTACACGAACTACCTTCTGAGACCGTGCCATCGTGAGTGAGCATGATCGTTTCGTCAAAACCTGCGGCCAGGGCATCATCCTCTGCCAGCGAACTATTGACATAGGCTCCGGTGACCTTAGCCCGTACAGGCATGGCGTTGCTGTTGGCGCGTCGCCAGGATGAAGTACAGACACTCAGACCAGCACTGATATCGATATAGTTATTCATAGCAAAGGTATAAATAGCCACGGCATCTTCCAGCGAACTGAGCGTGGGCTTGATCGTACGCGACGCTTTGTAGGTGAGAGGACGGATGTAGACCCCCTGACGATACCCATGTTTACGCACCAGTTCAACAGTGATGCGGCACAGGTCATCTATCGACTCGTTGGGTTGCATACGCAAGAGATTCCAGGAGTTGGCCATGCGCTCATAATGTTCGCGCAGCTTGAGGATATAGAGCTGCCCATGTTGCTCATTCCAGTAGGCACGTATACCTTCAAAGCACGCCGTGCCGTAGTTGAGTGCATGGGTTGCTATGCTCACTTTGGCTTCGCTCATCGGCACAACGCGGCCTTCAAAGTAAGCGTATCCTTCGTCCAGGCTAAGAACAGGTACTTTGGGAGCCTCTGCTTTCTCGGAAGAGGGAGGCTGACCGTTTTGTGATGATGTGGATGTATTAACAGTTTGGGTCACGAAAAAAACTCCTTTAGATGGCTGCTGGTGTTTCCATGCAGCTTTCCACAATGTAGCGCAAATCGGCATCGGTGATACGCTTCTTTTGATCAGCGATATCGATAAAGCGGTGATAGGCGATCTTGAGCTGCTCAGCCGTTATGCGATAGCCGAGCTGACGCAGGCGAGCGTCGAGACCATGACGGCCAGAATGTTTACCCAGCACCAGGGAGAGATCGGTCCAGCCAACTGACTGCGGGGTCATAATCTCATAAGTCAGGCGGTTTTTGAGTATGCCATCCTGCTGCATGTCAGCTTCATGAGCAAAAGCATTGGCTCCCACCACAGCCTTATTGGGCTGGACGGGAATGCCGGTGACCTGGCTGACAAGTTGGCTAATGGCCAGAAATTCCTGGGCATTGATGCGTGTGTCGACGTTACCAAAGACTTCGGGGCGTGTACGCAGGGCCATGACCACTTCTTCCATGGCAGCATTGCCTGCGCGCTCACCCAGTCCATTGATCGTTACCTCAACCTGGCGTGCGCCCGCTTTGATAGCTGCCAAGGTGTTGGCTGTTGCCATACCCAGGTCGTTATGGCAGTGAGCACTCAACACAACATTGTTTATGCCGGGAACGCGCTCTTGTAGATAACGGAAGAGGGCTTCGTACTCTTGCGGCAATGCATAGCCTACTGTATCAGGTACATTAATGGTGGTTGCCCCCGCCTTGATCGCTACCTCGAAGACGCGGCAGAGATAGTCCCAATCGCTGCGTGTGGCATCCTCGGCTGAAAATTCAATGGTGGGACAGAGGTTACGTGCATACGAGACCATAGCTTTGACCCGCTGCACAGCTTCTTCGGGACTAAGGCCCCATTTATGCTGTAGATGAATTGCAGAGGTGCCAAGAAAAACATGAATGATGGGCCGCTCTGCATCACGCACCGCTTCCCAGGCCGCATCAATATCGCTGATGCTAGCACGGGCCAGGGCAGCAACGGCGGCACCTCGAGTCTGACGTGCAATCTCTTTGACGGCTACTATATCACCAGGAGAGGCAGCGGGAAAACCTGCTTCGATGATATCAACATTGAGACGCACTAGTTGTTCGGCTACCTTAAGCTTCTCTGCAAAGGTCATGGTTGCGCCAGGGGATTGCTCGCCATCGCGCAAGGTTGTGTCAAAAATCCGAACTACCGCAGGGTCTGCCATTGTTTTTTCCTTTATCTATGCTAGTGCAACCTGTATCTATGCTAGTCGAGCCTGACCCCCACAAGGGGGGCCACTACATTTATTTGGTTTCCGCAATTTCAGGTTTCGAGGTGTGCGTCCTCTATGCTAGTCGAGCCTGACCCCCACAAGGGGGGGTCACTACATTTATTTGGTTTCCGCAATTTCAGGTTTCGAGGTTTCCGTTTTTTCGCTTTGAGGTTGGGCAATTTCTGCTTTCTTATTAGGTGCATTGAGCCAGGGCATCATGGCACGCAATTCCTGGCCGACCTGTTCAATCTGATGCTGGGCGTTGGCCCGGCGCATGGCCTGGAAGCTGGGGCGTCCTGCCTGATTCTCCAGAATCCAACGTGTAGCAAAGGTGCCGTTCTGTATCTCGTGCAATATCCGGCGCATCTCATCGCGTGTACGCTCGTCAACGATGCGTGGGCCGGAGACATAATCGCCAAACTCGGCGGTATCGCTGATAGAGTAGCGCATATAGCTCATACCGCCCTGGTACATCAGGTCTACGATCAGCTTCATCTCGTGCATACACTCAAAGTAGGCTATTTCTGGCTGATAGCCAGCCTCGACGAGTGTCTCAAAGCCGGCACGAATCAGTGAGGTGACACCTCCACACAGCACGGCTTGCTCTCCAAAGAGATCAGTTTCGGTCTCTTCAGCAATGGTGGTACGCAACACCCCCGCACGAGTACTGCCGAGGGCACGTGCATACGCCAGGGTTATCGCTTCAGCATTGCCGGTAGCATTCTGGTGCACAGCCCACAGGGAAGGTACACCGATCCCCTCGGTGAAGAGACGGCGCAGCATGTGGCCGGGGCCTTTAGGCGCAACCATCGCCACGTCGATATCAGGAGGAGGGACGATTTGTGAGTAGTGCAGGCTAAAGCCATGGGCGGTCATCAACATTTTGCCCGCGGCCAGTCCTGGTCGAATGTCGCGTTCGAAAACTTCACGGTGATGCTGGTCGGGAATGAGGATCATAATCACGTCGGCCTGTTCTGCCGCCGCTGCAGGGGTCATGACCTGTAAACCCTCGGCCTCTGCTTTTTCGCGGCTCTTACTGCCTGCTGGAAGACCGACCACAACATTACAGCCGTTATCACGTAGATTGAGCGCATGAGCATGGCCCTGGCTACCATAGCCGATGATGGCTACACGTTTTGCTTGAATAAGTTCCAAATTTGCATCAGCGTCATAATAGATATTTGCCATGTATTCTTACTCCTCTGTACTTTGTGCACCATTGCCACGGGCGATAGCCACATAGCCGGTGCGAGCGACTTCACAGACTCCGTAATTTTGTAAAAGACGAACTACTTGCTCGATTTTCTCGCTACTACCCGTCACTTCGAAGGTGACTGACTCCTGCGCTACATCAATCACATGAGCACCAAAAGTCTGTCCCTGCTCGATGATTTCGTTGTAGCGTGTTGCTGAACTATTGACCTTAATCAAGGCCAGTTCACGCGCTATCGCCTGCTCAGGCGATAGATTGACAACCTGTTGGACATCAACAACTTTGCGTAATTGCTCAATGAGCTGTTCAATAGCCACTTCGGTGTCATCCGTCACGACCGTGATACGCAAGACGCCTGGCAGATCACTGTGCGCAACCGTCATTGTTTGTGGTTTGGCGCGGCGACGGCGCAGTACGCCAACAATACGGTCAAGCGTCCCATGCTGCTCCCTGGCAAATACCATCAGGGTATGTGAACGGGCCGTCCCCGGCAGAGCGCTAGATTGTCCGGCGCGTTCAGCAGGAATGGTATGCTCAGTCATGATCAGCGTTCTCCTCTGCCGTTTCTTCAATCATGCTGGTAATGCCGGAACCAGGTGCAACCATGGGATAGACATTTGCCTCTGACTCGATAACGAAATCAATAATTACGGTTCCCTCGATCTGCATCGCCCGTTGTATGGCATCTGCCACATCCTCGTTCCTGGTGATCTGTATACCGGTCAGGCCATAAGCGGCGGCCAGTTTGGTGTAATCAGGGCCGGTAATAGGGGTCTCCGAGTAATTGCCACTATGGAAGAACTGCTGCCACTGGCGCACCATACCCAAATAGCCATTGTTCATGATCGCAACCTTGACAGTGATACCCTCCTGTTGGAGCGTCGCCAGTTCCTGAATGTTCATCTGAATACCGCCATCGCCAGCCACGACCCAGACTTGTGCATCGGGTAGACCCATCTTCACACCCATAGCCGCCGGTAGGGAAAAGCCCATCGTTCCCAATCCACCGGAGGTAATGTGGCTGTTAGGCTGTGTCCAGGTATAGTGACGGGCCGTCCACATCTGATGCTGTCCCACATCGGTGACAATGATGGCCTCCCCATTAGTTGCCGCCCGGATGGCCTCAAGGATGGAGGTAGGATCAGGATATGTGCGGTTCCTTTTAATGGTAGCACTGCGCTCGTTGCTCTGCGCTTCCCAACTGCGTATTTCGTCCAGCCAGACACTATGCTCACCTGGCTCAACTGCCTCAGTCAATGCGGCCAGAGCCGCTTTGGCATCGGCCACAATCGGCACAGCGGCCCGTTTGACCTTGTGCATCTCTGTAGGATCAATGTCAATATGGATAATGCGGGCATGGGGTGCAAACTCGCTAACCTTGCCAGTGACACGATCATCGAAGCGCAGACCAACCCCGATAATCAGATCGGCGGCACTAATGGCACGGTTGACATGGGCAGGCCCATGCATACCTGGCATGCCAATGGCGAGTGGATGCGTTTCTGGAAAGGCACTTAGCCCCAACAAAGTCGTGATTACCGGAATCTGCGTTTTCTCAGCGAAAGCCTGCAATTCGCGGTAAGCATTGGACAGAATGACTCCATGGCCAGACATAATAACTGGACGTTTTGCCTCATCGATCAAATGCGCAGCTTTCACAATTGCTGCCGGCGAGGGCTGAGCAGGCTGGGCGGCCCGAAAATACTCAATCGAGCTGACCGAAGCAGATGGCCGGTAGAGCGCCTTACCCAGCAATACGTCTTTAGGAATATCGATGAGAACGGGGCCAGGACGTCCACCAAGAGCTAGACGGAAAGCTTCATGGACAATGTCGGCCAGATCTTCGATACGCAGTACCAGGAAGTTGTGCTTGGTGATAGGTTGCGTCACACCGAGAACATCGGTCTCCTGAAAGGCGTCGCGTCCGATAAAGTGGCGAGCCACCTGTCCGGTAATGGCTACGATGGGGGTAGAGTCCATGAATGCTGTTGCCAGCCCGGTAACAAGATTGGTGGCACCGGGACCGCTGGTAGCTACACAGACACCGACCTTGCCCGTGGCACGAGCGTAACCGTCGGCTGCGTGGGCAGCAGCCTGCTCATGCCTCACCAGGACATGGTGCAACTTGGAATACGAGGTGAGTGCATCATAAAACGGCATGATAGCACCACCAGGGTAGCCATAAAGCAGTTGCACCCCCTCGCGTTCTAATGCCCGGCACAAAATATGGCTGCCGGCCAGTTCATAGACCTCGTCGTGCTCCACATTGTGCCCGCTAACTTGCTGCGCTTGTGAACGAGTTGTCTCCTCAGCTATTTTTGCAGCTATCTGCATGACTATAAGTGCTCCTTCCTTGAAACTATAAAAAAAACGAGAACCGCGAAACTATAAAAAAAACGAGAACCGCCCGCATTGGGAGGTCCTCGTTAGGTTACCTGCTTTGGATTGGTCGCGCCGTTGCTTCCTTTAATCTCCCTGCTTCTTGCTTATATCTACCTCTGTGACAAGCCCTACCAGACTCATAAGAAGTCCGGTAAGGCCGCTAAGGGTGAGGCCGATAAGTACAAGGCTAACAAGGAGGCTAACGCTAAGTACCACAACTAACAAAGAAACCGACGCTAACACGCCGGTTCTCACAAAAATAATGCTGATGGCAGCAGTAGTACTAGCCATACACATAAAGGGCATGGTCGAGGGCATATCTTTCGCGTCATTTTGACCAGCCAACAGTGCTGGCGTTGTGTCTACGATTGACATTACTGACATAATACTACCCTGACTACTGCACGAAAAAACTTTTCTGACAAGATGACTGTAATAGTGATATACCAGCAACCTCGCTGGTACACACTGTGTAACCGTATTTCTGCTTTGTCAGAGCATACACTATTTACTATTTACTTGTCAAGGCTTTTTGACCATAAGACCACATGACCACAAACCGACCTGTCAGTCTGCTTCTGTGGGGTATACGATGATTATTCCGCATTTCCACATTGTACTTCATAGCCAAAAGTGGCTGAAAACTGATCAGAACGGCTATAATGGGACAGACCATCTCTTTATTTTGGAAAGGCAGAAAAGCATATGGGAAGCTATAACATAGCCGTATTACCGGGTGATGGCATCGGGCCAGAAGTTATGGAGCAGGCTATAGCCGTACTACAGTCGGTAGCTCAACGTTATGGACATACCTTTAACACCACACAAGCTCTAGTAGGTATAGCTGCTATTGAGCCCTCTTCCGTTTACGTAAAGAACTGGTACTCTATGCCAACTTACGGCCCATTCGTCCATTTCAAGCTCTGCTCAATGCCTCGACCATCAAAGCCGAAGTCCTGCAAGGCACCGATTTGCTGGTTGTACGTGAATTGACAGGTGGACTGTACTTCGGTAAGCCCAGCGAAATTCGCCAGACACCAGAGGGCTATGATGCTATCGACACGCTTATTTATACCGAAGCCGAGATCGAACGCATTGTACGCACCGCCTTTGAGTTGGCACGCAACCGACGCAAGAAAGTCACCTCAGTAGACAAAGCCAATGTTCTGAGTTCATCACGGCTCTGGCGACGAGTGGCTGACCGTGTAGCCCCCGATTATCCTGACATATCCATGGAGCACCTGCTGGTCGATGCCTGCGCCATGCATCTCATTCGCCGCCCATCCAGCTTTGATGTGATCGTCACCGAGAATATGTTTGGCGATATTTTGACCGATGAAGCCTCAATGCTGGCCGGTTCAATGGGTATGCTCCCCTCCGCCAGTCTGGGTACACGGCGCACCGCTGACGGTCTCTTTGGCCTCTACGAACCTATTCACGGCTCTGCCCCCGATATCACCGGACAGCAAAAAGCCAATCCCATCGCCGCCATCCTGTCAATGGCAATGATGCTCCGCTATTCATGCAGCCTACACCAGGAGGCCGACGCTGTCGAAGCTGCCGTCACCCAAGTTATCGAAGCTGGCTATCGCACAGAAGATATCCGCGAAGCTGGTAAAGAGGTGGTAGGAACGAAGCAGATGGGGAGTTTAGTAGTGGAAGCGGTGGGTAAATAACTACGGTTGTCATTTCCTGCAATGAGTCGTGCACATTTATGCCTTTTTGCGAGAAAGGGGGCAAAAGATGGCATTAGAAGAACTGCAGAACGGTCGCTATCATCGCTTACGTTTGCTCGGTAGTGGTGGGATGGGCGAAGTGTATCTCATGGAGGATACGCGGATTAACCGACAGGTAGCGATCAAAGTCATCCGCTCTGAGGTTGCCCCCTATCTCGACAGCGATTCAGCCAGAGATGCTACTCGCCTCTTTCAACGTGAGGCCAGGGCTATCGCCGCGCTCGAACATCCCAATATCTTGCCCCTCTACGACTTTGGAGAGGAAACCCTTGATGAAATGACAATTACCTATATGGTCATGCCATTTTGTGCTGAGGGCTCACTGGCAGGCTGGCTGCGGCAGCGCGGGAATCCTCCCCGGCTTTCGTTGCAAGACATCACACACTTGATTGAACAGGCAGCCGACGCCCTCCAAAATGCACACGATCATCATGTTATTCACCTGGATGTCAAGCCTTCTAACTTTCTCTTGCGTGGCAATACAAAGAACCCAAACCGCCCTCTGCTGCTGCTGGCGGATTTTGGCATCGCTCGCAACAGTACCACCATTGCCAGTTCCAGCCTCACCATTCGTGGCACTCCTGCCACCATGGCTCCCGAACAGTGGAGCGGCACGCCTGTCGCTGCCACTGACCAGTATGCCCTGGCCGTGATGGCCTATGAAATGCTGACAGGTCGTCCACCTTTTCTGGGCAACCTGCAACAATTGATGTACCAGCACTTCAGTAAACAACCATCTCCGCCCAGTACCTTCAATCCTCAGCTATCACCAACTATCGATATGGTGCTCTTGCGAGCCTTGGCAAAGCAACCTGAAGACCGTTTCCCTTCTGTCTCCGCCTTCGCCAGTGCCTTTGAGCAAGCAGTGCAAACACTACCTGCCGAACTTGTGATTGAGCCGCAGCAATCCCGTGATGTTTACGCTACACTGGATATCAGTCCCTCGGAGGCCCGTTCTGGCACCAGCCGCGTGATTACTCTCCCAGATGGTCAGCACCTCTCTGTGACTATACCTCCGGGAGTTAATGATCGTCAGGTCATCCATATGCCGAACCCCAACAAGTCACCCAGTTCGCCAAGTGTACTGAGTGTGGCTATTACTATCAAAGCACCTGAAGAAGCTGGCCCACTATCAGATGATCCCACTGCCGCACGTGCTGAGCAGCTTGCGCACACATCTGAGCCTGATGTACAGCAGCCGTCTACACCGGACAATAATCTTCCAACGGCGGCCTCCTCCGATGCCAATCTTCAAGCTCCTGAGAAACACCCACAGCCCGCTGTTCACAAAAGACGCTTTGCTCCTCGTTCCAGGCTCGTTGCTATTATCTCCGGCCTGATCATAGTGGTATTACTGCTCATATTACTTACCGGTACCGCCTACGTTTACGGCAACCATCAGGCCAGTGTGAACACCCCAGCTCATTCACAAACCGCGACTGCCTCCACGAAGCCTGGACAGACGCCAACGAACTCTTCAACGGCGACTATCACTCCGACCCTCACGCCACAAAACGGCCTTTACATCGCTGGCACATATAAAGGGTCGATGTTTGATCAGATCACGCAACAAACGCAACACTTCACCCTCTTCATAGGGCAAACCCAGGGCTATGCTCCCTTGAGCGGTTTATTTGTACTTGGATCTTCCTCTCAGCAATATCCCCTCAAGGGAACCGTCGATACGCAAGGCAACTTCTCTTTTACAGTGCAGCAAGCTGCCGGTCAGACACCACTCTACTTTCATGGGCAATTCCAACAAGATTACTTGCATGGGCACTATTGCAGTAGCAGTACGAATTCGTGTAGCGTAGATACAGGCTATTTTCAGGCTGGGCCAAGGTATTAGGTGTTTGTTCGTAAAAGCCAGGAGTGTGCGTGAGAGCGACCACGAGGACTTGCACAGGCCGGTTTTTTGGGAAACCCCTTGGGAACCGGCCTCGCGTAGGGGCGGGAGTGGCGCGGATGCGGGGTTGGGGCCCTTGTGGCCGCCCGTTCCTCAGGGATAACTGTTCGTCCGAGGAAAAAACCTACCCGTGTGAGCCCTTGTAGCCGCCCTGCTAGCCCATTGCACCCCTCACTTGCAAAAATCGCACGCGCACCCAAAAGCCAAGCAGAAGTAGACTATTGCACGCGAATAGCTTAAGATAAGCAGTACAGAGACACACAAGCATACCTGCACAGCGAGGTTCAGTCAAGCTCACGACCTCCACAGAAAAGAAGCACCGCTCGCGGCGGTGCACAACACTTGCACACAGGGTTAATTACCGTTGAATAGCCTGCATAAAGGTTGTTACATCCCGATTGAACCGCTCCGCAGCCTCAACAAAGGGCACATGACCACACTTAGCATAGTCGGCTCGTGAAGCATGAGGGATGTGACGGGCGATAAACTCTGCATAGACAGGCAA
>WNGJ01010198.1_pt1 | contig 10022 bp, 10 predicted proteins | sample 5400611 | NCBI WGS metagenome assembly WNGJ01 (sample SAMN13153375, study PRJNA577476) | soil metagenome | isolation source: 40 cm soil or saprolite under Garry oak tree replicate 1 | place: USA:California | collected 2016-06-15
CGCGACGGACTGAGCATGCGCATGTCGGTGGAAGATTGGGACACGGTGATCAACACCAACCTGAAAGGCGCATTCAACTTCGTACAGGCCGTGCAGCGTGCGATGATCAAACAGCGCAGCGGCCGCATCATTAACATCAGCTCGGTGATCGGATTGATCGGAAATGCAGGTCAAACCAATTATGCTGCGAGCAAAGCCGGTCTGATCGGTTTTACAAAATCGCTCGCGCGGGAATTGGCCAGCCGCAATATCACTGTCAATGCCGTGGCTCCCGGATTTATCACGACCGACATGACCGCCGGACTCTCGGAGGAAATTAAGAAATCAATTCACGCGCGAATTCCGCTCGGCAGAACAGGGGAACCTGAAGATGTCGCGAGTGCCGTGGCCTTTCTCGCGTCCGCGGAGGCAAGTTACATCACCGGCCAGGTGCTCTGTGTCGATGGCGGAATAGTGATGTGATTTTCGAAATTGTAAGGGGAAGCTGACAGCTTCCCCCTACAATCCTCATGCGCCTCTACACGACTCGCAGAATGATGGTAATGCGCCCGTCCGCCAGAAGAACATCGCCGGCTGAGACGCGGCATTCGTAAACTGTATTGGCGGCGTCTCCGAACAAGCGGTGCGCGCAAATCTGGATCGGCGAAGCGATGTCATCCAGGCGCATCACTCGCAAACGTGCATCTCGCAGAGCGGCCAAGTAACCGGGTGGCGCCGTCATGCCTGCCAACCGGGCTCGCAATCCGCCGTGCACTGCAACGGTTTGCGCGGCGTATTCAAAAGCATGCAAGGCCGATAACCGTCCATCGCGGCGCAATGGATTGGCCGGATCACAATGCGTATTACTGATGCTGGTAATCGATCGATCGTCCCACTCGGTTACGCTATCCACCAGACACATCAGACCGGAGTGTGGGATGAGCGTGCGGATTTCCGCTTTGCTAATCGGGATATTGTCAACCGTTTTTAGACCTTTCACGCCAGTACCGAAAGCGTTCGGAATTAATCCCAAAACGGGTAGAAGTTAAACCAGTTGTAAGGCGCAAGCCGCGCGTAATGCTCTAACCGCTCGACGTAGCGTTGCATCCAATTCTGAATGTCCTCCGCGCGATGATCGCGATTTAGGATCACGTCATCGGCGAAATGCTCGAAGTAAATTTCGTAGTGCTTCCCGCCGCGGTAGAGGCCGAAAAACAGGATAACAGGGCAATGCATCATCGCGGCGATCAGGATCGGGCCAGCCGGAAATGTAGCGGGCGAGCCGAAGAATCGACATTGCGTTGTCTTGTCGCCGCTCGAGACGCGGTCGCCCAACATGCCAACGAGGAAGCCCGCATCCAGGCTCTCTTTGACCCTCAGCAAAGTATCCGGCCGATCCGGTACGATTACCGTGCTGGCGATCTTGTGGTTAAGCGCATCGAGAAAGCGAGTAATATTTTGGTTATGCGCAATGTCCATCAACACCTTGAGCGAAAAGTCCTGCTGCGTCACTCCAAGGGTGCGCAACACCTCGAAGCTACCAAAATGCGAGCCCAAAAGGATGCAGCCTTTGCCGCTTTCGATTTGCCGGTGCAGGATTTCCTTCTCATGAAGTGTCACGTCAAAGTGCTCGAACTCGCTCCGTAACAGATAAACGCGATCTAAAATCGTAGCGGCGAAACAATGAAAATGGCGAAAGACATGCCACCAGTGAGGCGGACGGCCGCGCACGCGTTTTAGATATTCGTACGATACTCGCCGGGCTGCACGAGCGCCGATTACGAAATAAAGCGTGATTGGATACAGCAGAAGCCTTGCGGCCGAGCGTCCGATGTGCACCGCGATCCAAGCGATCAGCCGCAACGACGCGGGTGTGCCGCGCTCCGGCAAGGCCGTCCAACGATGCGCGTGCAAGGCTTTAGCGGACGTCATTTGTGGTGGCCCTGTTTTGCCCGCAAATTGCACCGGTGAAGAAATGCGGATAGATCTCGCGAATGCTATCGATATCCGGCGCCACTTCGGCACGTTCAAAGCCAGCCCGCGCAAATGCGTGACGCCAGTGATCTGCAGTCAGAAAGCCCGGATTCGGCCGAATTTCGGGATCTGTTTGGACCTCGATAAAGCTCTCCAGAATCTGAAACATCAGTTCCGGGTAGATCGGCTGATCGACATAGGGCCGCAGGCATTCGCCGATCACCAGCCAGCCATCGCCCGTCAGAGTAGAGCGAGCCTGATTCAAGCCAAACAAAAGATTCTTGGAGACATGCAGCACGTTGACGGCGTATACGAGATCGAACTCGCCCCGATCGACGCCTTGAGTGTCCCACGGCAAATTGAGATCAAGCGCAGCCCATTCTAGCGGCAGATCAGGATACTGCTTTGTCAGGTCGCGTTGAGCGCGCCGCCGGAAAAATGCGTTCGGCTCTGTAATGACGTAACGTTCTATTTGCGGCAGAAGCCCGCATTGATCAAACCAGCGGAGCAAGGTTTCACTGGCACTGCCGGCGCCGGCACCGAGTTCTAAAATCCGCAGCCTGGGTCGAGCGGACAAACGATCAGCGGCGAGGATCGCACTGACCCAGTTATTCACCGCGTAAGTTAAGTTGTCGTTGTGAAAATACTTTAACCACAGCGGTATTCCTTGCGGTCCGAATAGGCTGTGATCACCGCTCTGTTCGCCGCTGGCCACGGCTGGATAGAGGCTTGCTGCGTGATCCAATAAATCCAAACTCGCTGCATTGGCGGGATCAATACTAAGCCCCACTGCACGCAAGCGCTCGAGCTCGGGTTGCCACGGCGACCGTCGCAGATGATAAGAACGGGTGTTACCGTTGGCGCCGGCTTCCACGCAACCGGTCTCGACCAAGCGCTCCAAAATCCAACCCAAGGCGAAACTAAAACCCGGCTGAAAAGAAAGCGCGTGACAAAGGTCATTCGCTGATCGCCACTCGGCGAGTTGATCCATCACATCCAACCGGCGCAACAGATTGATAGCTAGATCGATGCTATATCGCTCCATCAGTTCGATGCTTTGATACAAGCGTTCACTAAACACCGATGGCGGGTAACCTTTGAGCCAATGCGCCAAGCGCGGATCGCTCGGCCGAGCTATAAATATAGGCGCGTCTGATGATGCCGCGTTCACGAGGTCAGCTTGCATCGCAACAAATCTCAAGTCGACCTTCAACTATCACTCGGTCTTCGACGCGGCAGCAAAAATCGACTTCGCTCTCGGCATCCTGACTCGCGGACAGACAGATAGTGAATGGCTGTTCAGGCCTCAAGGGCACGAGAAACTTGACTACTCGAATGACGGTAAGATGAGAATCTTTGCGCCACTCGGTCAAAGCTGCGACGATTTCATCGAGGATCACGACGCCAGGCACGATAGGAGTGCCAGGGAAATGCCCGGGCAAGCTGGGATGATCAGCGCCGATCACGCGGCAAACTTCAAAGTTCAAGTGCGCGAAGTTTCACCCATGCCATCAGATCCAGCAACTCGGCGACCAGAGCACCGAACATGCTGTTTGTTCGTCCGTTTCAGAACCGACTTCGCGGCCGCCTTTGCTACTTCAAAGCGAGCGCCTCGAGGCGTTCACGAGATTTGCCAACAACGTGCGTAGAGGAGAATCCGAACTGTTCGCAATAGGCCGCAAACGCTCTGGCGGCTTCCGCTGGGTCAAATCCAAACTGCGATAGATCATACCGATGATTGCCATATTGTTCCCGCGGCTGTCTGGCGAGTACGACGCGCATTCGCTGTTCCGCTTCGGGTGAGAGCAGCCATCCAAAATGTTGATAGATGCGTCGAATAGCGGCTATGGGATCGCGACGGATCTCGAGGAAGTCCAGGTCGCAAATGCGTTTGCGCGGCAGTCGATCCCGTTCCTGCAAAAAGGTATCGAGCGTTTGTGACCAATATTGGATCGCGTCGTGGCAAACCATAAACGGATCCACCGCGTCGCTAAAGACACGGCGGAGGATCGTAATCAAACTTGATACCGAAGCCATTGCCTCGAGCGGCGCCCGGTGAGTCTGTACGAAGAGTGCGTCGGGATAGATGGAAAGCAGGGTTGGCAGGGCGGACATGTGTGTCGGTGCTTTTAGAACCCAACGCCGCGCGCCCTGGCGGAACTGTAGATGTTGCAGAAACCGGCGATGATATTCATATGCCGGTAGCAAATCCTGGCGAAAGAACCAGGCCCGATAGGAGGGCACATAATACATCGTATCAAACTGATCACTCATAAAGCTGGGAGTCATCAGGCCGACACACTCTTGCGGGAGCTCCGCGCCTACAGCGTGCACGTGGCGAAATGTGGGCGCTAGCCAATTGAGGCAGTTACAACTTTGGGTCGCGCGCTGAATTCGTCGTTGCTCATTGTCGCCTGTAGGCGGAGATGGCGTCATCACCTCCCACGTGAGCGGGACTCGATGTTCCGGGTCGGCAGCGAGCAAGGTGTGCAAGAGAGTGGTGCCGCTGCGAGGTAGGCCCACGATAAAGAGTGGCTCGCGGATTTCCTGCCGCGCAATCCCGGGATAAAGCTGTCGATCCCGTTCCATCAACAAACGCGAACACAATGTGCGTAGGAGATCGCTCCGAAGAGCAATCTTTCCGACCAAGTTAAGTCGAGACTCGCGGTGGCAGGACTCGAGCAGCCGAGAGATCGCCTCGAAAAAATCGCCTCCACCAAAATCGTCGAGGCCGCAGCGACGCTTCGCGGTCTCGATCAAATCAACTGCAAGAAGTGGGGTGCGTTGAATTCGGGTTTTCTCCAGCAACGCGCCCCATCTATTTAGAAGCCGCACAGGCAAGAGAGGTCGAGTCTGTTCGAGGGTAGTCGTGGAGGTGCTCATTCGATTAAGGCTATTGATCAACATCCTGCCGGGTTTCGCGATGGCTGGCTATAAGACTTTAGGACAATGCCATGCCGCGTGCAGTAACTGTCAAGCAGCGAAACGTGGAGTTGAAGCCGGTTGCGCGTCGCGCGCAATCGCTCCATCGTGCGAGTATGAAAACGGAGAAAGCCACATTCGGCGCGGGATGCTTTTGGGGCGTGGAAGAAACCTTCCGAAAATTGAAAGGCGTAGTCTCGACAGCCGTTGGCTACGCAGGCGGGGCAAAAGAGAATCCGACCTACGAAGATGTTTGCACGGACGAGACCGGGCACGCCGAAGTGGTGGAAATCGAATTCGATCCGTCGCAACTGAAATACGAAGAACTACTCGATGTTTTTTGGTCGAACCACAATCCAACGACCTTGAATCGACAAGGTCCCGACGTCGGGACGCAATATCGCTCGGTGATTTTTTATCATTCGCCCGAGCAAAAGATGGCAGCAGACGCTTCCAGGGAAAAGATCGACAAAAGCGGGCGTTTTCGCCTGCCGGTCGTAACGCAAGTCGAACCGGCGCCCAGGTTTTGGCGCGCGGAAGACTATCATCAGCGCTATCTTGAGAAGCGTGGCCAGGCGCACTGCGCGATTGAATCCAATCGCGCATGAGTCGCGAAGTGGTTCGCACGAAGAATCTTGCCGCCGACGCGGCCGATTTTATTCTTGATCAAGCACACAAAGCGATCGACGAGCGGAATGAATTTCGGATCGCGCTTTCCGGGGGGAATACTCCCCGGCCAGTTTACGCAAGGCTCGCAACACTCGGGCGCGATCTGCCGTGGGAGCGGATGCGGATCACGTTTGGAGATGAGCGTTGCGTCCCACCGGATGACCCGCAGAGCAATTTTCGCATGGCACGCGAAACTCTCTTCGTTCCCGCCGCGATTCCCGAAGAATCGATCGCGCGCATGCGTGGCGAAATCGATCCGCAAATCGCGGCCCTGGAATATGAAGATCTTCTCGACCTATCGGCGGCGCAGCGCGGGGAACACATTTATCGGCATGATCTGATTCTGCTCGGATTGGGTGACGATGGGCACACCGCGTCTCTGTTTCCGGATACCGCCGGCCTCGAAGAAACGAGCCGGCGAGTGATCGCGAATTTTGTGCCGAAATTTAATTCGTGGCGACTGACGTTCACCTTTCCCCTCATCAATCATGCGCGCCAGATTTGCTTCCTCGTGAACGCAACAAAAAACGCCGACTTGATCGATCGCGTCCTGCGAGGCGATCCGCAGTTGCCGGCATCGCGAGTCGAGGCCGTAGCTGGAAATGTAACCTGGATTCTCGGGCAATCGTCTTGAGTATTGGCGATATTACCTTGAATTGACCTAAATGCGCACAGCCATCATCACGGGGTCTGCGGGATTGATCGGTTCGGAAACGGTCAAACGATTCGCGCAGGAGGGCGCGCGCGTTGTTGGGATCGACAACGACATGCGTGCGCAGTTCTTTGGCGTAGAAGCTTCCACCAAAAAGTCGCGCGATGATTTGATCACAAATGTTCGTGATTACGAGCATCACGATCTCGACATTCGGGATGCGTCTGCAGTCATCGAGTTATTCAAACGCCATCAGGGTAAGATCGATGCGATTGTGCATACCGCTTCGCAGCCATCGCATGATTGGGCGGCGCGTGATCCGCAGACCGATTTTACGGTCAATGCAAACGGCACCTTGAATTTGCTGGAAGCGGCAAGGACGTTTTCGCCCGAGGCGCCATTTATTTTTACATCGACAAATAAAGTTTACGGCGACACGCCGAACCGCCTGCCATTGCGCGAATTATCGAAGCGATGGGAAATCGAGCCCGGCCATGAGTATGAGCCGGGGATCTCCGAAACGATGAGCATCGACTACAGCAAGCACTCGCTTTTCGGGGCATCGAAAGCTGCGGCCGATCTTCTGGTGCAGGAATATGGACGTTATTTCGGATTGCCAGCCGTTTCCTTTCGCGGCGGTTGCCTCACCGGGCCGGCACATGCCGGCACAGAGCTACATGGTTTTCTTTCTTACTTGATGATATGCACAGTAAAAAATCGACCGTATCGGGTCTTCGGATATAAAGGGAAACAGGTGCGCGACAACATTCACAGCTTCGATCTGGTCGAAGCATTTGTGGAATTCATTCGCGCGCCGCGGATCGGGGAAGTTTATAACATCGGCGGTAGCCGGCATAGTAACTGTTCGATGCTCGAAGCAATCGATTTGTGTGAAGAAATTAGCGGACGCAAATTAACTTGGAGTTACGAGGAGACGAACCGCGCCGGCGACCACATCTGGTGGATCAGCGATGTGAGCAAATTTCAGAAACACTATCCCGGCTGGAAATTTCGTTACGGATTGCGGGAAATTCTGGAAGAAATTTACGCTGCAGTGGGGCGTTCGTAATTCGAGAATCGAGATTCGCGAATCGGCTCGGATGTAACGTCTTAACGATTCAACGTCCTTAATACTGTTCGCCGTCGTCTTCTTTTGGCGGCACGACGCGATCATCAACTGCGTACGCATGAAGCATTACCGCGATCAAGTAGAAGAAGAAGAGACCCGCGCCGAAGCCCGCAGATGCGATTGCGGCCAGAAACACGAAAATTCCGGCGGGAACCGCGCCAGCCATCCACAAGAAACCTGCAAGTCTGTGGCCTTTATAGATATGCCCCAGGCCGGGTATAATACTTAACAACACCGCCATCGCATCGCTCGCCTTCCCTTCCGCCGTCTCGGTGGCGCCCCGCGTCCAATCACATTGATCGCAACTCTGCGCGTCCTTCGGCAACAAATGTCCGCAATAAGGACACGGCATTTTTTCGGTCTCACTCGGTGCAGCCTGCGTTGTTGGTGCGTCGGTGTACTCCATATTCATTTCGATCGACCATTGAAGGTCACAAGACGCGTGGAATTCGTCAAGCAAACTTGACATACCATGCAAGCTGTATCCTGAGCAGAGTCGAAGGATCCCGCGATATTGCTTGAGGGTGGCGCATCGGGATTCCTCGGCTTCGCTCGGAATGACGAGTGTCGGTTTAGCGCTTCCATTCGTTAAAATGTAGGCTCATAAGTTCGTGGTCGCATGAGACACGTCCTTTCTTGTCTCCTCATCTCAGCGCAAACTCTTTGCGCCGGACTTGAACGATATTCACAGTTGGTGGTGGCTGACCTTTCGCCGGCTAAACCGACTGGCGGCGGAATACGCGTAACTTATCTTGGGACGAATGGATTCGAGTTTGAATCAGGAACTCACGCACTTCTTGTCGATCCTTATTTTTCGCGCATCAATTTTTCGCGGGTAGCCCTTGGATCGACTGTTCAACCAGACGTGCATCGCATCGACGACGCGATGAAACATCTCGCGCCCAAAGTTGATGCTATTCTTGTAACGCATGGGCATGTGGATCACTTGCTCGACGCCCCACTTCTCATGCGCAAAACAGGCGCGCGCCTGATCGGCTCGCGAACAGCGGTGGAGTTGGCCGAGCGCGCGGGTGCGCCGGCACCGCGTTGCGACCCGGTGACTGCTGGAAACGTGCGTCGAATCGGTCCCTGGAAAATTCACGTGCTCGGGGCGACACATGATCGGCTTTTCTCGGTAGTGCCGTTTGCCGGGGAACCTCGAGGAGCTGCTCCGCCACGGCGCGCCGCCGATTGGGTTTGCGGTGAACCGCTCGCCTATCTGATCGAAATCGAGGGTGAACGTATTTTTGTCGACTCGGGCGGAACGTCCGCGATGTTGCCGCCGGCGGACATCGCACCTGTCGATCTTGCGATTTTGGGTGCCGCATTGCCCGATTCGCGCGCACGATTTTCGGCCGCCGTCCGGCAATTGCGCCCGCGTTACGTGTTTCCAAGTCATCAAGACAATTTTTTCAGACCATTGAGCGCTGGATTTGAATTTGGACCGCTCACGGATTTCCCGGGTGTCCTTCGTGATTACAACCGCGACGCACTTCCCGGGCGTTTGATTTTGTTTGATTATTTTCGGCCATGGACCCTCCGGCGGAAGTGAATCCAGCGCGCGAACGCTACGCGCTGCTGATTGTCGCGCTTGCGCCCGTGATTCCGCAATTGCTCGGAAGCGCATTCAACATTTGGTACAACGCGGCCGTCATCGAGCCGATGCTCACGTTGCCCGCTCTAAAGCAGCGCTTCTTTGCGACAATCATCATTTACAACGCATTGGTCTTTCCAATCGGGATCTGGCTTTGGGTGAAACGGATCCGCTACTTCGCTCCCACTTTTCGCCACCTTTGTCGTGGATCGATAATCGATCCGAAGTCGCTCACCCAGGCGCGCCGCCGGCTCATCCATTTGCCTTGGTTTGCCGCGGCGATTTGCGGCGGTGCGTGGTTTCTGTGCATTCCTGTTTTTCTCGGCTCCCTCATGCAAGTGGAACCGTCGCTCGACACGCGATTGCTCTGGCACTTGCCCGTTTCATTTTGTATTTCCGGTTTCATCTCGATCACGCACTCGATTTTCCTGGTCGAGCTGGCGACTCATTGGGGATTGTTTCCCATTTTTTTTCGCGATGTCCGCGCGGATCTCATCCCCGGCGTGGTCACGCTTTCGCTCCGCGGGCGCGGCATTCTCTGGGCGATCTCGGCATCGCTCTGTCCGATAGGCTCGCTCCTTCTTCTCTCGTTCGCACCGAAAGCGCCTGGCACCAACGCAGCATGGTTCGCCGTTTTCGTCGGCACAATTGGGATCGCGTTTGGCCTTTGCACGGCGCTCATGATCAGTTGGCTGGTCGCCAAGCCGATCGATCAACTTCGCGCCGCGGCCGACGCGGTTTCGCAGGGAAAGTTCGATATCGATGTCCCGGTCGCGCGGGCCGACGAATTCGGTCTTTTGCTCGGCGAGTTCAACAACATGATTCGCGGTCTGAAAGATAAAGAAAAATTGCGGCAAACATTTGGATTGCACGTAGGCGAACGCGCGGCAGAGCAAATTCTCGCGCGCGATCCTGGACTAAGTGGCGTGGAGGAGGAAATCACGGTGATGTTTGTCGACATTCGGTCATTCACGGCACGGGCTGGCGTTTCGCGGCCAGCAGAGATGGTCGAAATTTTGAATGATTTCTTTCGTGTCACGGTGCGCATAGTCGAGGAAGAGCATGGCGGAATGGTCAACAAATATTTGGGTGACGGATTTATG
>WNGJ01010201.1_pt1 | contig 10021 bp, 6 predicted proteins | sample 5400611 | NCBI WGS metagenome assembly WNGJ01 (sample SAMN13153375, study PRJNA577476) | soil metagenome | isolation source: 40 cm soil or saprolite under Garry oak tree replicate 1 | place: USA:California | collected 2016-06-15
CGTCGCGCCGAGAAACATGCGCTGATCGAAGCTCTGACCGAACGGCTCGCGAATGCGCCGGCGCCATTGCCGCCGCCTTCGGAATGGCACGCGCTGACCGCAGCCAGGGACGAATTCCGCCGCGTCAGTTTTGACGCGAGCTATGCGCGTCTCCCCGATGCCATGGTCTACAGCGCAGGCTCGGCCGTGCGCGAGGATATTTCCGGGCCTGGCACCTGGGCCTTTCTGCCGGCGCGCCTGCCGGGCGGCGAAACCATCGTCATCAATACAGGCTTCGTACCGAACACCATGCAGGACCGAGCGGTAGAGGATCGCGCGGTGTCGCGGCTCGTCACCGATCGGCAGGTCTTGCTGACCGGCTACATCCGCTTTCCCGAAGCCGCCGGACGACTGACGCCCGCGGAAAATCCCGACAAGCGGCTGTGGTTCGCCCGCGACCATTGGGCGATGGCGCAGAAGCTCGGCTGGGGTCAAGGGAACTTGCAAGGAAACTCGCAAGGAAACTCGCAAGGAAACTCGCAACTCGCGCCGTTCTATATCGACCTTGAGACGCCGGTGCCGGAGGACGGAATCCCAAAACCAGGTCCGCTCGACGTGCATCTGAGAGACGACCACATGCAGTACGCCATCACCTGGTTTTCGCTGGCAGCGGCGGTCGTGATCGCATTCGGGCTGTGGATAAGGGGATCGCGGCGAGCTTCGCCAGGCCGCGAGTAAGACCTGCAACCGCGGCGCGAGCTTTGAACCGACCGCATTGGCGGGCGTCCGCTTTGGATAGGATGACGGACTGGCCCCGCACGTCGCGCGAGGTCCGAAACGCGGCTGTTCGACCGGGATGTCGGCCTGATCGTGCCGACGCTGCTGACGCGACCGGGCTTGGCGATCGTTAAAGAAAAGGCTTCGGCCTGACCAGTTCCAATTTTTCACTTTCCGTCGGATCTGCTATCATCCGCGCCATACCCTTGCGGAGCTCGACGATCATGACTTGTTTCCTGTTCTTCGCGCTGGTGGAGCGGCATCGTGTCGTCGCCCCAACATCGGCGCGGCCATTGCCTGCTGCGGTGCCCGCTCTGTAAATTTGAGCTAACCGCGGCCGCCGACGCGCTCGTCTGCCGAAACAGACATAGTTTCGATCTCGCCCGAGAGGGTTACGTCAATCTCTTGCGCAGCAGGAGACGCTGGCCGGCTGCGGGCGGCGATGGCGCGACGCAACTGCGGCACCGGGCGGAATTCCTCGGCGCAGGTCACCTTGACGGCATTGCGGCGATGATTGCCGAGCGGTTCGCGCAGCCCAATGCCCAACCTCAGCTCGACCGGTGGTGCATCCTGGACGCCGGCTCGGGTACGGGCCATCACCTTGCGCGAATAGCCGTGACGCTGGCCCGGCCGGTGATCGGTCTGGGTCTGGATATTTCCAGGGACGCGACGCGGCAAGCTTCCCGGCGCTGGCCGACACTCGCGTTCGCCGTGTCGGATTTGTGGGCCGAATGGCCGGTGCGAGATACGGCGGTGGACCTCGTCGTGAGCATCTTTGCGCCCAGGAATTTCCCCGAGGCCGTGCGCGTGCTCCGGCCCGGAGGATGGCTTGTGCTCGGCTATCCCGGCCCAGATCATCTGATCGAGCTTCGAAGTCGCTTCGGGCTGCTTCGCCAGCGCGAAGGAAACGCTCGACGTTACGGCGAAATAGCACAGCGCGTCGTCGGCCAGACCTCCGCCGTCCCGCTTCGCAGCCGTGTGGTTCTCGATCAAGCGGCGATGCGATCGGCCGTCCTGATGGGACCGAACGCGTACCACGTTGACCCGTCGATCCTCGACGTCGAACCGGGACCAATCGCGGTGACCTTCGACATCACCCTCCTGTTCGCGCAAAAACCCGAGAGCAACCCATGACCAAGCCACCGCTCTATGTCACTCCCTTTGACCCACACAGTGCCAGTGACGAACTCTGGGCGGCGTTTAACGACACCCGACGCGCGCTTGCTGCCGAGTTCTGGCGCGACGAGCCGATCCTGAGCGACGCCGAAATCCGACAGGAGATACAGCGCATCGATCCGCTGTGGGAATTCCGTCGCTGGGTTGCCATGGAGGGCTCGGAGGTCGCAGGTTACTTCCGGGTCGCGTTCCGCCGGCCGAACACCCCGAACGCGCCCGACCATGCCCGGTTTCTCTGGGTCGGCGGTGGTGTTAGAGCGAGCTCGCGGCGTCGCGGAGCCGGCAGCCTCCTGCTCCGCGAAGTGCATCGCCTGATGCACACCCTCGATAAGACCGTGCTGACGATGTCCTCTCAGGCCGAACCCGGACATGGGTTCCTCAGGCACGTCGGCGCGGTCGAAAAGCACCGCACGGTGGAACAGCGAGCGGTCTTCGCAGAGCTCGACTGGTCGCGCCTCCGACAGTGGGAAGACGCCGTTGCGGCTCATGATTTGATTTGGGAACGCTATGCCGACCGCGTGCCACGCGACGTTCTGCTGGCGCTGTTACCGACGTTCACCGAGCTATTCGCCGATCTGCCGCTCGGCGGGCTGGAGACCGCGGCCGTCCGCTGGGAGATCAACGGCTATGACCAATGGTATGAGACGCTGGAGCGGGTCGGCGGTGCCCATCATCTGGTGGTGCTCCGCGCGCCCGACGGCACCGTTGCCGGCCTCAGTGAGGCGGGCTGGGACGCGCGAACGCCCGGCATCGTTCACCAGCAATTAACCGCTGTTGCACGGCCGTGGCGAGGTCGTGGCCTCGCCCGTGCCCTGAAAGCGGCGATGCTTCGTCAGGTCCACGAGGCCCACTCGCGGGCCACGGTGATCGGCACGAACAACGCCGAGATGAATGCGCCCATCCTTTCGATCAACGCACGGGTTGGGTTCAAAGTCGCTTGGCGCTACGTGGACTACCAGGTGACGCGGGAGGCTCTGGATGCCTGGAATATCGCCTTGCCGAACCAAAATACGGGTATGCAAGGAGATGGGAGTTGCTAGAGCGTGATGACTTTTCTTCGAGTCGTCATCCCGCTCTATCTTTTTATGCGAGCATGATCTCCGCGCAAACGCGTTCCGCGTTTGTTAGCTAAGGGAAAACCGATATCCAATTTTCCGAATCATGCTCTACATGTCTGTCCGAAGAGTTCTTGTATCGCAGGCTAATACCCGACGGCACATGGAAACAGCGCAGCAACTCAGAACCTCTTGCCGAACTTGTCAGCCGCTCTCGACCTACCGAACGCTCGGCTCGAGTCCAACAACTGACTCGTGCTCGCAGCAGATAGCTATTTATTTGACCTCCCTTGAGACCAAACGCCGTTGGCGCGTCGGTCAACCTTACGGATCGACGAGCACTCCCGGGTTGAGCATGCCTTGCGGATCGAGCTCTTTTTTTGCTGCCCGAAGCGCGGCGGCGAAAAGCGCCGGGCGCTGACGATCGTACCAAGGCCGATGATCACGGCCGACGGCGTGATGATGCGTGATCGTCCCACCCGCCTCGATCAGCGCGTCGCTCGCCGCATTCTTGATCGCCCGCCACTGCTCCAGAAGAGCACCGTGGCGGCCGAGTGCGTGGAAGGAAAAATACGGCGCGGGCCCGTCCGGATAGACATGGGTGAAGCGGCATGTGACCTCGCCTTTCAGGCCGGTCGCATCGAGGATGGCGCGCTCGGTCGCCGCCTTCACTTTGTCGTGGAAGCTTTCGAACTTATCCCAGGTGATGGCGGTTTCAAACGTGTCATTGATGAGACCGGCCGGCGTCAGAAACTCGCGCGCATAGGGCATGCGGATAAATGCGTTGCGCCAGATTCCTGCCGCGCCTTCGAGATGTGCGTCGCCGGCTCTTGCGGCCTCGGGCGCCCCGCCATGGTCGGCGCAGCATTCGAGCGCGCGGGCCATCCAGGCATCCGGGGAATGGTCGCCGGATTCAAAGCCGAGCACCATGATCGCCACGCTGCCGTCGGCCGCACCGGTGTTGAATGCTTCCTGCGCGTCAAGGATGCGGCAGTTCGATGGATAAAGGCCTCCTTGCGCGATCGCGCGCACCGCGCGCGCCGCACCGAAGAACGAATCGAAACGAACCGATACGCCGGCACGGAATTTCGGACGTGGCTGCAATCGCATCCAGGCGCGCGAAATCACGCCGAGCGTTCCTTCCGAGCCGATGAACATGCGGTCGGGGCTCGGTCCAGCACCTGATCCCGGCAAGCGGCGCGTTTCCAGCACGCCGCGCGGCGTCACGACGCGCAGGTTTTCGACGAAATCGTCAATATGGGTGTAGAGACTGGCGAAATGACCGCCCGATCGTGTCGCAATCCAGCCGCCTAGGGTTGAATATTCGAAACTCTGCGGAAAATGCCGCAAAGTGAGGCCATGCGGCTTAAGCTGGTTTTCCAGCGATGGACCATAGGCACCGCCCTCGATCAGCGCGGCGCGCGATATCTGATCCACCTCGACAACCTTGTCGAGATTGCGCAGGTCGAGTGTGACGGCGGCCTTGTAGCGCATGCCGTCCACGCGCGGCTCGACACCGCCGCAGACGCTCGACCCGCCTCCGAATGGCGTCAACGAGGCGCTGACACCGCCGGCCCAATCCATCACAGCGGAAATGTCAGCCTCATCGCGGGGGTATGCGACAATGTCGGGCGCGCTATCATAGTCGCCGAACATGGCGCGCACATAATCCGGATAGGATTTGCCGTAGGTGTGCGCCGCGCGGTCGTAGCGTTCGCTGGTGCAGAAAGCTGCAAGGGAAGCTGGCAATGTCACCCGCGGCGTGCGCAGTGCCAGGTCCTCGAGGCGCGGAACGGCTATTGTCTCGAACGCATCGCGCGCGAATTTTGCGCAGTAGCGATCCAGCACGAAAGCCTGCTCCCCGGCAGTCATGCCTTCGCCTTCGCGGCCCCAGCCGTAATGTTTTAGCCTTGCTCCGCTCATGGCTTTCTCCCTGTTTTTTGATCTCTGATTTCCGAGATAGCCGCCATCGCAATCCTCGCTCCATGCGGCGTTCAGAGCAAGTCTCCGGACCGGGTCATTCGCGTCGGTTTTTACGATGTCCGCGTCACTTCCGCTTATCCCCCTTTGGCGCCCACAGAACGGACATTGCGCGCGGTCTGGAACGTGTCGATCGCGGGAATAGCGACAGGCGATGCGATTCTTTGCTAAATAGGACCGTGGGAGGAAGGAGCACGCGGTGCAGCAGAATCTGCGAGGACAGGTTCAGCATCAGCTACCCGCCGGCATCGACCTGACGCGATGGGTTGGCTCGATGGGGCTCGCCGTCGCGGTCGGCACCGTCTATTTCGTAGCAGCTCGCCTTAGCCTTGCTCTGCTGACCAAACCTGAGGGTGTTGCCGTTTTCTGGCCTGCCGCGGGCGTGTCCGCCGGCGTCCTGATCGCTCTCGGATCCCGGGCGCGGTGGCCGGTCGTTGTCGGCACGATGGCTGCGACGATCGCGGCTAACCTCTTTGGCGACCGGAATCTCTGGAGCGCCGTTCTCTTCGCTTTGTGCAACGCAGCGGAAGCCGTGAGCACGGCGTGGCTTGTCGAGCATTACTTCGGTTCGGATTTCAGGCTGAGCAAGCTGCGCAACGTGCTGGGATTGGCAGCGGCGGCGTTCATAGGGAGCGCTGTATCGGGGATCGGCGGGGCCATGACATTCACGTTGTTTCACGGCACGGCAACGCCGATATTGACGACTTGGATATTGACGACTTGGCAGCACTGGCTCGCATCGGACGGACTGGGAATCATCACGGTTGCACCATTGTTGATCGAGCTTGTTTCAGCCTCGCGCGACCGGCCGCCGTTGAGCGAGCTCGTCGAAGGTGCATTGACGGTCGCCGTGCTGGCCCTGGTGAGTGGGCTGGCCATCTTCCTGCGGTCGGAGCTTTTGGCGAACGTTGGGCCGGTCGCTGTGTTGTTCGCGCCGCTCTTGTGGCTTGCAGCGCGTTGCCGGCCGGTTTTCGCCGCGGCGGCCGCGTTCATCGTCAGCCTTTCAATCGTTTGGACGACCACCTTCGGCATCGGCTATTTCGGCAATCCGGGTCTTTCAATGGACGAGCGCGTCGTGGCGGCCCAGTTCAGCATTCTACTTGTGACGCTCGGCGCATCGGTTCTTGCGGCGCTGTTCGCCGAGATCCGGGACAAGAGGAGGTTGGCGGAAGCAGCTCTGCACGCCAGCGAAACACAGCGTTACCTCATCGAGCGCGAAAGACTCGCGGCGCTCGGCGGCCTGGTCGCAGGCGTTGCCCACGAAATCTCGAGCCCGCTCGGCACCAGCCTCACGGTCGCGTCGACGCTGGCGCGCCGCAGCGCCGACTTCACCGACCAGATCGCCTCGGGCAAGGTGCGGCGCGCCCTGCTCGTCGAGTTCGCCGAGGGCTGTCGCGGCGCCGCGGAACAGCTCGTCGCGAACTTGCAGCGCGCTGCCGGGCTGGTTCAATCGTTCAAGCAGGTCGCCGTCGATCGCAGCAGTGACGATCGGCGCACCTTCGACCTCAAGCTCGCGACCGAACAGGTCACCGCAAGTGTGCGCTCGCGCCTCTTGAGATCGCAATCCTCAGTCGGAATCGAGATGGCCTCCGACATCATCATGGACAGCTTCCCCGGCCCCTACGGGCAGGTGCTGACCAACCTTATCTTCAACGCCGTCACCCACGGCTTCTCCAATGGGTCTGGCGGACACATGCTGATCAAGGCGCGTCGCCTCGACGCGGACCAGGTCGAGATCACTTTCTCCGATGACGGCAGTGGCATGCCGGAAGACGTTCAGCGTCACGTTTTTGATCCTTTCTTCACCACCAGACGTGCGCAGGGCAGTACCGGCCTCGGCCTGTACATCGTCCATAATCTCGTGACGCAACAGCTCGGTGGCAGTATCACGCTCGTCTCCGCGCCGGGAAAGGGCACGGCCATTTGCATGACACTTCCCCTGCGCGCCCCCGGCTAGGCCAAGCGGACCAGCCGCAATGAAAAAATTTCAGCGAGCTGGTGGTAAGGTTGGGCTGTTCGCTGCCCGGTGTTTGTCGCTGCACCACGGTCATCGAATACTAACAGCTTTGACGGTAGCATCGTCGTCGCTCATCGTGCCCCTTGCCGTCTTTAAGCCTGCTTGGCCGGACGAAATACAGCAGGTCCGGAGAGAGTCCCAACCTTCAAAATGCGATCGCTCGCAATTTCGCGTCGTCCTGGACGTCGGGCACACCGCGGACGCGTTGGGCGCCATCAGTGCTAGGAATGTGCCGGAATACTTTTTCAATTATCGGTTGGCCGCGCAAATTGAGCGGAGCTTGATTGAGGACGGCTTTGACAAAACCGTGCTGCTGGTGACACACGGCCCCGCAAGGCCGAGCTTGTTTGACCGCGTTGCCAGGGCAAACGGTTTATCGGCAAATCTTCTTGTTTCGATCCATCACGATTCCGTGCCGGACCAGCTCCTCGAGAGTTGGGATTTCGAGGACAAGGAAAGCCATTTCAGCGACCGATTTAGCGGCCACTCGATTTTCGTCTCGTACGAGAATCCCCATCTCAACGGAAGCTTGCTGTTCGGACGCCTGCTCGGGAAGGAATTGAAGGACAGAGGCTTGCAATATGCCCGTCAATACACGCAACCAATCATGGGCCGATATCGGCACAAACTGGTCGACCCTGATGTGGGCGTCTACCGATACGACCAACTTGTCGTGCTTAGAGGGACACGAATGCCGGCTGTCTTATTTGAGGCGGGATCGATTATCAATCGCAAGGAAGAGCTTCAAATGAACTCTGCTGAACGCCTTGACCTGATCAGCGCCTCGCTGACGACAGCGGTCGAAATGTTCTGCGAGCGCCGTCGTCGCAATAGATCTCGTGGATAGTGGATGGGGGGCGGAGAAGTTTTCTATAGCACCATTGGTCGTGCCTCGGTTGCCCCAGAACTGATGATCCAGATGTTGGTCATTGGATACTCAATCGAATCGCAGCTCGCGCATTATCGCTCGGATGGGTCATTTGAAGCAGTCGGCGGACCACCGCGGCATCAGATGTTGGAAATTAATCATTTGTTAACCCTACGGTCGCCTAATGCGAATGATTCGAGTGAAATAGATCACCATCGGCGCCTGCGACGCGACCGAAGTCGATGCCTTTTCCGGCCGATCTTACTTTTCGTTCGTTTGCCAGGCTGGGGGTTTGCCTTACGGCTGTCCTACGCGGAGCAAAAAATGTTCGGAAAGAACGACTCAGTGGACAATCTCAGCCGCAATCTCGATCGCGCTCGCGGGAAACGCGACGCACTTGCATCCGATGTCACGACACTGACGGCTCAGATCGCCGAAATCGAAGCCCGCCTCTATCAGGAGAAAAACCGGCAGCAACGTGATCGCGTTTTAGGCGAAATCGAAGCGATAAAAAAGCGAATCAAACAAACTGCCAGCGCGTTTGCACCTGGCATCGGTGAGCTCTGCGAGGCGACCGAGATGGCGGCGGCAATCGTGCCCGAAGCTCGCGAGCTTAATGATTTTCTGTTATCTGTTGCAGCGGAAGTTGGCACCGTAATCGATCCCTTATTGCGCGAACTGGACCGACTCGCGGATGCGGCGCGAGTCGGCCACGCTGCACTAGAACTTCCGTTTTTGGCCAATGAGGCGCTGGCCGCGCTGCCAAGAAATAATAATGATCGCCTACTTCGTTTTCCAATATGGCTGTCTCGCAACATCCCCTTATCACCGCTAGCGAGCCTAATGGCGTGCGTTGAGTACGCGCGTCACCGCCTCCTCAATATCGCGATGATCCGCTACTGCAGTTCCGGGATGATACGCCTCTGCGGGGGAGCTCGCGATAACTAGCCATCTCCCATTGCAGGTTCATAAGAGCGAGCCGCCCGGCTGCAATCGTTGGCCCTTCCCCTGTTCCCGATACTATCTCCCAACGATCCGAAAAGGCGCGTTCAGTAGTTCGATCGCGGGGAAAAAGCTTTCAGCTTTTTGGTGATCTCCTGTTCCACCTTCTACATGTGAAGCGTGGGGACCAAACCGGAGAGCCGATTCGCGTCCGCGCAGCTTTGATGGTGGACTTTTTGAAGTCGCGTCGCGCTTGGAAGCGAATTACTTTGGTCTTACGACGGCTCAGTTGGCCTTGCGGCTCAGGAAGGCGGGGATATCGAGAACGTTTTCCTTGATTGAATTGCGCACAGCGGAGGAGCGGCCGTACGGATCGAGACCCCGCGGAGCCGCATGGCGCGCATATTCCGAAGTCGGCTTTGCCGGTCGCCCTTCAGGGTGGCGGGTCGTCGGGCGGAGCGGCTGACTCTCTGATTGCGGCAGCGGTGCGCTACGCTCGATCCGGTCGGCGATGCGACGGCTGTCGTTGTGCAGCCTGCCGGCGAGTTCAGTGAGCGAGCTTTCCGCTGGTGGTGTCTGGCGCGCCGGGCCGAGATTATCGATGCCAGTCGCCACCACGGAGACGCGGACGATACCTTCCAGCCTTTCATCGAAGGTGGCGCCGACGATGATGTTGGCGTCCTGGTCGGCCTCGTCGCGAATGCGGGTAGCAGCTTCGTCAACCTCGAATAACGTCAGGTCCTTGCCGCCGGTGACGGAGATTATGAGGCCACTGGCGCGCTTGATCGAGGGGTCCTCGATCAATGGATTTGAAATCGCGGCCACGGCGGCGTTGAGTACGCGCTTCTCGCCAGAAGCCTCGCCCCTGCCCATCATGGCCTTGCCCTTCTCGCGCATTACGGAGAGAACGTCGGCAAAATCAAGATTGATCAGACCTTCCTTGACTATAAGGTCGCTGATGCAGGCCACACCCGAGTAAAGCACCTGGTCGGCCAGGGCGAAGGCATTGACGAATGTGGTCTTCTCGTTGGCCACCCGGAACAGGTTCTGGTTTGGGATGATCAGCAGGGTGTCCACCACCTTCAGCAGTTCCGCGATGCCGGCTTCGGCAAAGCGCATGCGGCGCTGGCCCTCGAAGTGGAATGGCTTGGTGACTACACCGATGGTGAGAATGCCAAGCTCACGCGCGGTCTTGGCGATAATGGGCGCTGCCCCGGTGCCGGTACC
>WNGJ01011054.1_pt1 | contig 10021 bp, 10 predicted proteins | sample 5400611 | NCBI WGS metagenome assembly WNGJ01 (sample SAMN13153375, study PRJNA577476) | soil metagenome | isolation source: 40 cm soil or saprolite under Garry oak tree replicate 1 | place: USA:California | collected 2016-06-15
GCCTCCGCCTTCACGTCGGCCGCGGTGTTGACGTACGCGACGACGACGCCGTCCGGATGGGTCGCCCGCCAGGCGCGCACGTCCGCCGCTTGAATCGTCGCGGCCAGAGAACAGCCGGCGGTGCGGTCCGGGATGAGAATGCGTTTGTCGGGGTTGGCGATCGCCGCGGTTTCCGCCATGAAATGCACGCCGCAGATCACCAGGATTGGCGCGTCGAGCTCGGTGGCCCGCCGGGCCATCTGCAGCGAATCCGCCACGACATCGGCGAGGTCCTGGATCTCGGGACGCTGATAGTTGTGCGCGAGAATCGCGGCGCGGCGCGCGGTGCGAAGCTCGTCGATCTCCGCGAGGAGGTCACGTGTCGTCGGTGCAGAGGTGCCCATCAGATGCAGCTCCCATTGTTGTGGTGCCAGTGACTGGGGGGCCGATTGGGTAACGCCTCGATCCGTCGCAGATGACGGACCGCTCCCAGCCTGGGACGCGCGTCACCGCACGTCAGACAGAACAATAATCGGCACCAGCGTCCAGACGAAGGGGGGCGGGGTGGGAGTGGGGGTGGGGGGGGGTGTGGGTGGAGTAGTCAACGCCGCGCATCGGGGGTAGCTTCGCGATTGCGACGCTCTCCAGAGAGGGGCTATGCGTGTCTATACGATCATCCTGGTCGCAACTGTGTTCGCCGTTCCGCTGCGGGCCCAGCGGCCCGCCGCCGCAACGACGGACCGGGACACCGCGGCCAAGGCGGCGCCAACACCGATCCCGAATGAGACATCGTCCGCCACCGACCACACGATTCGGATCGGTGGGCAGCTCGTGCCGTATCGAGCCACGGCCGCCACGATGCTCCTCAAGAATGACAAGGACGAATCGATCGGGATCCTGTACTACACGGCCTACACCCGCACCGATTCCAGAGACCCGAGCCAGCGCCCGCTCGCCTTCATCTATAATGGCGGCCCGGGCTCAGCGTCCGCCTGGCTGCACATGGGTGCCTTTGGCCCGCGGCGGATCGTCACCACAGACGCGGCGTTCACGCCGCCACCGCCGTACCAGATCGTCGACAATCAGAGCAGCCTCATCGATGTCACCGACATGGTGTTCATCGATCCCATCGGCACCGGGTTCTCCAAGCCCGTTGGGAAGGGAACCGGGAAGGATTTCTGGGGCGTCGACGAAGACGCGAAGGCACTCGCGCAGTTCATCTCGCAGTACGTGAGCCGCGCTGGTCGCTGGGCTTCGCCCAAGTATCTGATTGGCGAGAGCTACGGCACCACGCGTTCGGCGGTCTTGGGAGACCGACTGCAACGCGATGGGTTGACGCTGAATGGCATCGTGTTGATCTCGTCGGTACTCGACTTCGAGACGTTGCTGTTCTCGCCCGGACACGACCTCTCCTATGTGCTGTACTTGCCGAGCTATGCCGCGACCGCGGTCTTTCACAAGGTGATTCCCGCGCCGGGCAACCTGCCCAGTTTTCTCACCGAGGTGCGACGCTACGCGATGAGCGAGTACGCCGCGGCGCTCACCGCCGGTGCGACGCTCCCAGCGGACCGGAAGGCCGCCGTCGCCAAACAGCTGGCGGCATATACCGGCCTTTCGGAAGACTATCTGTTGAAGGCCGATCTCCGCGTCCCCCTGCGGCAGTTCATGGCGGAGCTGCAGCGCAGCCGAGGACTGGTCACGGGCCGGCTCGACTCCCGCTTCTCGGGCCCGCTGCCCGATCTGCTCAGCGAGAATGCGCCGGGTGATCCGCAATCCTCCGCGGTTACCGGGGCGTTCACCGCCGCGGTCAACTCGTATCTGCGCGGCGAGCTCAAGTTCGACACGCAGGATCGCTACCTGCTGGGCGGTGGCAACCAGGGCCAATGGAATTGGGCGCGCGAAGGCTCGCGCGGCTGGGCGACGACGACGTATGTCGGCTCGGATTTGACGCAGGCGCTCGTGACGAACCCGTACCTGCGAATCGAGATCGAGAACGGCTACTACGACCTCGCGACGCCGTTCTTCGCGACCGAGTACACCGTGAGCCACCTGGAGGGATTGTCGTCCGATTTGCGCGACAACATCCACCTCAAGTACTACGACGCGGGTCACATGATGTATCTGTACGAGCCGGCGCTCGCCGAGCTGAAGCAGAACGTGGCGCGGTTCATCACCAATCCGACACCCGCGACCGCGAGGACCGCCGGTTCGAACTGACGCCAAACACAGGGGATCGCATGAATAGACCGTCAATCTTCACGTTGCTGATCGGCGCCGCTCTGGCGTGGCCCAGCGCGAGCCCCGCACAAACATTCAAGGTCGCGAAGTACGGCATCGGCGGTGACGGCGGCACCGATTACTTGACCGCCGAGCCGGGCACCAGCCGGGTGTTCGTCTCGCGCAGCACGCACGTGATGGTGATCGACGGCGCCACGGGCAAGGTGCTGGGCGACATCCCGGACACGCCGCGCAATCACGGCATCGCGTTGGCGCCGAAGTCAGGACATGGGTTCATCACCAGCGCCGGCGACTCGACCGTGACGATGTTCGATCTCACGAGTCTCGCCGTGATCAAGAAAATCCCGGTGCCCACCGGTGGGCTCGACGGCATCATGTACGACGACTTCTCCGACCGCATCATTCTCACGAATCACAGCCGACCGGCCGGTACGCTCGTGGCCATCGACCCGAAGACCGGCGCGATCGTGGGCACGGTGCGGCTCGAGGACACCGGTCCCGAGGGCGCGGCCAGCGACGGCAAGGGCAGGATCTTCGTGAACAACGAAGGCACGAGCACGATGCAGGTGATCGATGAGCGGACGATGGCGGCAGTCGCGTCGTGGCCGCTCGCGCCGTGTGATGGCCCCACCGGGATCGCCTACGACCGCAAGACGGACCGGGTCTTCTCCGGGTGCGGCAAGACGTCGGTCGTGGTCGATGCCAAGACGGGCAAGATCGTCGCCACGATCACCAATGGTGACGGCGTCGACGCGCTGGGGTGGGATCCGTCGCAGAAGCTGATCTACATTCCCGCTGGGCGCGACAGCAACGTCACGGTCGCGCGCGAGGATTCACCCGATAAGTACACCGTGGTCGCGACCGTTCCCACGATGCGCGGGGCGAAGACGATCTCCGTCGATACGCTGAAACACGTGGCGTATCTGTTCCAGCCCGAATACGGTCCGCTGCCTCCCGGCACGCCACCACCACAGCCGGGTCAGCGTCCGCCGCGGGGTCCGGTGACCGGGGCGTGGTTTTTCGCCATCACGCACTGATCATTCGGTGATGCCGTCCGGGAGAATGCTTTGGGCTGCAACTCCTTGGCCAACCCCTCCAGTACCAACCGGCGGAAGATGGCATCGACCTCCGCGGGGGCTAACGCCGCGCCCTGGTCGAGCCACCATGTCAGGACGGCCATGAACGCGCCCGCGACAAACTCCACGGCGAGCTGCCGCCGCTCGGCGGACGCTTTTGCGGCAAGCGCGTTCACGTCATTCGCCGCGAGGTCTGCGATCGTGCGATGAATGCGCTGGATGATGAACGCCCCGCTTTCGTGGCCCACGATCGCGCGGTACATGGCCAGATGACTACGCGCGTGCTCGAGCATCGCGAGGCTGAACCCGAGGCTGCCCGGGGACTGTCGTTGCTGGGCTAGCAATAGTCCCCGGAGATCCTCCAGCCGGCTGGTCAGCAGCGTTTGCTTGTCGGCGAAGTGTGCATAGAACGTCGCGCGGCCCACATCGGCACGATCGATGATGTCCTGGACCGTGGCGGCCTCGTAGCCCTTCTCGATGACCGTCGCGACCAAGGCATCCTGAAGCAGTCGTCGCGTTCGTTGCACGCGCCGGTCTACGGTCTTCTGTTTCTTCATCGAGTCCTCGTTCTCGAACACGCGCCGTCAGTCTCTCCGTTACGGAACAGATCGCGCTCGGCTGTCCCGAACTGAACACATCGGCGGCACTTGTGGATTGCGAGCGGCGTACCTGAACATGATGTTCGATAGCGAATACAATGTCAACTATCAAACAACGCGTTCGGGAGTACGCCATGAGCCACGACGAGATCCTCCACCGCGCCGCCCGCCGTTCATTGCTGAGCGTCCTCGTGACGGCGGGCTTCGTCACCGTCAACCACTTGTATCCGTTGGGCGCCAAAGCGCTGCTGCTCGGAGCCTTGCTCGCCGCAGGCGCCACCGCGCTCCTCTGGTGGTTCCGCAACAGCCGGAGTTCGGTGGCCTTCGCGGGCTACCTGCTCATGAATCTCTGGATTGTGGTGGGATTCGGCCTGCTCAAGGGTTTCTGGGAGGACACGCTGCCGGTGTTCATCGGTTCGCTGTTGGCGTCGCTCTCGACGTCCTTCGCGCGACCGACGCTCGCGCCGGTGTGGGTCGAGCTGAGCGGGATAACGATGTTCATCGGCAGTCTTTTCGTCTTGTACAACGCGCTCGCGCTCATCCGGGCCCGCCGCGCGTCTCTCGGCGGCGCGCCGCTCGCGCTGCCGGGACGTGCCTTCGCGCTGGCGTTCGTCGCCATCGCCGCCGCCTACGCCGTCGTCGACCGTGACCGGTGGGTGGCTCCGCCGAACGGCGTGGTCAAGATCGGTGTGATCGTGCCACTGACGGGGCCATATACGATCCTTGGAAACTCGTTTCTGAAGGCCGTCGAAATGGCGGAGCGCGATCTGCGTGGGACCAAATACCGGTATCAGCTCGTCAGGGTCGATGTGGGGCAGGATCCACGCCAGGCCGGCGCCGCGATTGGGCATGCGATTCAGGATGAGAAGGTCAACGCGATCGTGGGGGGGATCTCGCTCTTCGGCCAGGTTACTCAGCCGATCGCGACCGCCGCGCGCATCCCCCACACCTGCGTCTGCACGGTGACGTCGATCGGCGACGGGGCGTACAACTTCACCAATATTCCGACGCCCGAGGCCGAGGCGCGATTGTGGGTGCAGGAAGCTCGCCGCCGTGGGGTTCGGCAATTCGCTCTGCTGTCCCAGAACTACCCGAGCATCCACAATCACGTGAAGGCGCTCAAGGCGGAGGCCGCGCGGGTCGGACTGCCTATTTCATACGAAACCGAATTCTCCGACTCGGTCAGAGATTTCCGTGGCTTGATCGAAGCCGCCCGGGCCAGCCATCCCGATGTCTACTATGTCGAGGCATTGAGCCCACAGCTCGACATCCTCGGCCGTCAGCTCAAAGAGACGAACATCCGGAACATCGCCTCCGTGGTGGCGCCATCGCTCAGCGAGCACCCCGACGTCTTCGAGGGCGCGTGGTACACCGACAGCGATCTACGCGACATCGGATTCCGGCGTCGCTTCGAGGAGCAATACCCGGCCACGCGCTTCGCGACGCACATGATGCCGTACGCGTACGACGACTTCAACATGATCGTCCAGGCGTACGAGCGGGGCGAGAATCCGGCGGTGTACCTGCGCAACCTCACTGCGTACCCGGGCACCGCGGGTCCGCTGACCAAGCAGCGGGGCAGGGGGAATTTCCAATCCACACCCGCCGTCTGGACGATTCGGGACGGCCGGCCCACCCTCAACGCCAACTGATTGGAGGCTGACATGATCACGCGGAGACAGAACACAGCCCTTCTGGCAGCGCTTATCGCCCTGGTTCTGGGGAGTGCCTATCTGATCGTGGAAAGAAACAACGCGGAGATGGTCGGCTCACGGGGGGCCGTTCCTTCAGGATTCATCCACTAGGCGAGCGCACTCGGCATACTGGCGCTCGGCGCTGGGGCAGTCGCGTGGTCGGTCAGGGGACTACGAGATGCCGCCCGGAAGAATGCTCTTCGGCCCGAACTTGCCGCGCACGCGGTCGATGGCGCGCGCTAGGCCACGGTCGCGCTCGGTTTCCGCCGTGAACATGCCGAGCTGATCAGCCGAGGTGGATGGTTTCAAACCCGAGAGCCGGACTCCGACGAGACGGGCGGGCACGCGTCGATCGTCTCGCAACTTTTTGAGGAGCTCGTGGGCGACCCGCAGGATCACACGATCGGCGACGACGGGCTCGGGTAACGTTCGCTGGGTAGCCCGCGTGCGAAAATCGAAGTCGCGCAGCCGCACGGCGACCGTCCGTGCGGTGAGGCCATCACCGCGCAGGTCCGCTGCGGCGCGCGTGACGAGCCGCAGCAGCTCGCGCTCGATGTCTGCGTCCTTGTGGAGGTCCTTCCCGAACGTCTCGTCGCGACTCAAGCCCCGATTCATCACGCGATGGGCGACGCTGCCGTCGTCAATCCCGTGCGCGCGGTTCCACAGCCAGCGCGCTTCGCGCTTGCTCATCCACCGCTCGAGGGTGGCGAGATCGTGCCGCAGCAGATCCTCGACCATGACGAGGCCGTGTGCGGCGAGACGCTCCTGAAACTTGGGACCGACGAGGGGAATGTCGCCGAGCGCACAGGTGCGCAGAAATGCGTCCTCCGCTCCCGGCTCGACGATCAGCACGCCGGCGCCGCCGCGGCTCGGCTTGGCGCGATCCACCGCCATTTTGGCGATCAGCTTGTTCGTGCCGCCGCCGATCGACAGCGTCAGGCCGGTCGCTTCGCGAATCCCGGCGCGGATGCGCTGTGCTGTCGTGGCGAGCGGCTCGTGACGATAAACCCCCTCGGTGCCGGTGAGATCGAGATACCATTCATCGACGCTCGCGCCTTCGACGATCGGTGAGTACCGATGCAGCAGTTCCCGAATCTCGGCGCTTTTCTGCAGGCACGCTTTGAAGGGCACGGGTACGCACACCGCGTCGGGACAGAGTCGCAGCGCGCGCGCGATCGGCATCGCGGAGCGGACGCCGAACTTCCGCGTCTCATACGAGGCCGAGCAGACGACGCCGCGGCTGTCGCGCGAGCCGCCGACGATGAGGAGGGGCGCCTTGCCGGCGCCCTCGGGATCGACGGCGCGGGCGACGGCAACGTAGAACGCATCGGCATCTGCGAGCAGAATCCGACGCATGCCCGAAGGTATCCCGAAGCCTAGACTACGTCCAGACCGATGCCTTCTTTGCCCACGGACTGTCGCGGTAGCGTTCCTTGAACGCCTGACCGGTCGCTTTCAGCGATGCCGGATTCCCGGTCGCCTTGTATGGCGCGACGCCCGACCAATACAGCGCCTCCGCTGCCGCGTCGGTGTTCGGCAGTTTATCCACGACTTCACGGAAGCGACGCTCGGCGTCCGCCCATTGCTCCGCGTCGAAGGCGATGCGCGCGCGGCCCATCATCAGTTGGGCGAGCAAGTCGTCGACGGGAAGAAAGCCCTCGATGCGGTGGTGCTCGACGCCGTCGGAATCCAGGAGAAGGATCGTCGGCGTCCACGGCGCCTTGTAGCGCTCGCTGTACTGCTTGAACGCGTCGGGATTCTGGCGTGGGTGCACGCGCGCGGCGAGCAAGTTCTCGTTGACAAAGCGCGCGACCCGCTCGTTCGGCCACACCTCGGCATCCAGCCGAGCGCAGCCGCTTCACATCGGGGCGGCGTTGAAGTCCAGAAGTACTGGTTTCTGCTGCGCTTTCGCTTCCTGCAGCACGCGATCCACATCTTGTCGGAAATCGATTTTCATGGCTCCTCCCGCTATTTTCCTCGGGACTATGACTAAAGGTACAATCGGCATCCTCACTGGGGGTGGCGACGTCCCCGGGCTTAACCCGGCCATCCGCGCGATCACCATCCGCGCGCTGCGCGACGGCTACAACGTCATCGGCATTCGCCACGGCTGGGGCGGCCTGGTGGACTACTCGCGTGAGAAAGGTGCGGACAATTCGGAGCAAATCCTTCCGCTGACGGAAGCGATCGTGAACCGCGCCGGCCGCACGGGCGGCACATTCCTCCACACGTCGCGGGTGCGACCGAGTCACCTCCCTCAGGATCGGGTGCCGCACCACCTGACGGGGTACGGCGAGAAAATCAACGACATCACCAAAGACGTCATCAAGAACCTCGAGCACATCGGGGTGGACGTCCTGATTCCGATCGGCGGCGACGACACGCTGAGCTACGCCAAGCGGCTGCACGATGAGGGGCTGAAGGTCGTGGCGATTCCGAAGACGATGGACAACGACGTCTACGGCACCGACTACTGCATCGGGTTCAGCACCTGCGTGACCCGCACCATCGAGCTGACCCACCGGCTGCGCACGTCGGCGGGCTCGCACGAGCGCTTCCTGGTGATCGAAGTGTTCGGCCGCTACGCCGGCTTCACCGCGCTGCTGCCGACGATGGCCGGGGCGGCGGACCGCTGCGTGATCCCCGAGTACCCCGTGGAAGTCGAGCACCTGGCCGAGCTGCTGGTTCAGGACCGAAACAAGAACCCGAGCCGCTATTCGGTGGTCTTGATCTCGGAAGGCGCGCGGCTCACCTCGCACGAGGGGATGAGCTTCGAGGGCGAAGAGACCGACATGTTCGGGCACCGTAAGCTCGGCGGCATTGCCGACCAGATCGGTGCGGCGCTCAAGGAGAGCTCGGCGAAATACAACAACGGGCGGCGCGTCGACGTTGTCAACCAGCGGCTCGGTTATCTCGTGCGCTCGGGTGATCCGGACGCGCTCGACTCGATCGTGCCGATGGCGTTCGGCAACCTCGCGCTCGACCTCGTCGTGCGGAAAGAGTATGGTCGTTTGGTCAGTATCCACCGCGGCTTCTATGATAGCGTGCCGCTCGCGAGCGTGACGTCCGAGAAAAAAGTCGTCGACGTTTCGAAGTACTACAACACTAAGCGCCTGCGGCCGATCTACCAGTTCGACGGCGCGCCGCTGTTCATCATGACGAGCGACTGGAAGACGCCGCGACCGGACTGATCGATTGCATTCTAGGGTTTGCGAGTCACACGCAGATTGGCGAAGTGACCGCCGGAACCTTCTCCCACCCACAGGCCGATCGATCCACGCGCGCGATCGCTCAATTCGTTGACGACGAGTGCCGGTGTCGCCGCGCCATTCACGAAGACGCTCACCTTGGGTCGCTCGATCACGATGCGCGCGTGAAACCAGGCATCTCCGTCCGGTTCGGGAATGACGGACGCCTCGTATTGGCCCGGATGTTCTGACCGGAGCTTTTGCCACGGGAAGCCGGGGTGCGAGACGTACTGGACGGCGTGCGCATGACGTGTGGAGTCCGTCGCTCGGAAATTAAACGGCCGCAAGTAAACTGCCTCAAACGTCTGACCGTCGACCACGTGGAAGGCAACGCCCACAAAGCTTCCTTGCACCGGCTGACTCCGGCCCAGGATGTCGACGTCGATCACGCCATTCCCAAAGTCATACCCCTTGAGCCAGACCACGCCCATACCCGGTGCTTCGCTGAGCTTCAACGCGCGTTTCCCTGTGGTATCGACGACTGACGTGGTTCGGCCGCTGACTTGCCAGCGCGGATCTTTCCCGACTGCGGTGACATCGAGCGTGTCGGCGGTCTGCGCGGCAGCCAGACACGCGACGAGCGTTACGGGCATCATATCGAACCTCCCCCTTTACCGATTCTGGTGGCAAACTCTGTCATGCTCAACGTGGGTCTGGTCGGGTTTGGTTTCGCCGGCAAAGTGTTTCACGCGCCGGTCATCCGCGCCGTGGACGGCCTGCTGCTCACGACGATCGTGCAGCGCCACGGCCCCCCCGATCCGCGATATCCCGATGTCGAATTCGTTCGCAGTGTCGACCAGATGCTCGAACGGTCGTTGTCGCGACGCCGAATACGTCGCATCATCCCATTGCGAGACAATGCTTGCTCGCGGGACATCATGTGGTCGTCGACAAGCCGTTCACGACGACATTCGCCGAGGCGCAGGATCTGGTGCAGATCGCCAAGCGACAGCGACGCATGGTTACGGTCTATCAGGATCGGCGCTACACCGGCGATTTCGCCACCGTCCGCCGCGTCGTGGGTGAGGGCGACCTCGGCCGCATCGCCATCTTCGAGTCCCATTTCGATCGCTTTCGCCCCGAGCTCAAGCCGAATGCGTGGCGCGAGCAGGCATTCCCGGGCTCCGGCGTCTGGTTCGACATCGGGCCGCACATGTTCGATCAGGCGCTGCTCCTGTTTGGCGTGC